>Ga0326728_10023456_pt1 | contig 11299 bp, 6 predicted proteins | sample MB3enrmetagenome_FD_207602 | JGI IMG/M metagenome (GOLD analysis project Ga0326728, IMG submission 207602) | Lab enriched peat soil microbial communities from McLean, Ithaca, NY, United States - MB31MN | ecosystem: Environmental > Terrestrial > Soil > Wetlands > Peat | place: USA: New York... | reverse complement strand
TTCGCGCGTAACTCCCGGATGAAGCGGGTCACGGCCGCCCAGACTGCGGCGTATTGGATCGTAAACCTGTGGATGTGCTGGATGCACTACTTCGGCCTGTGGGTCGCCGGCATTGAGTTTCTCCTTGCGCTCGTGGTCTACCGCAAGGAACTCGCGCGCACGATCGTGGGCGGTTGCATCGTCGGCGCGAGTTTTCTGTTCTGGGTCCCGGGCGCCGTCCACGCCGCGTCGTCGCGGGGAGGCTTAAATGGCTACATCGGCTGGATAGCGCAGCCCACCCTCCGCGATCTTGCCCGGTTTTACCATGCCCTCCTGGGCGTACCCGGCGCGGGGCGTCTCATGCCCGTCGGGTCCCTCTTATTCGCTCTCCCGTTGCTTTTTTGGTGCATCAAGGCGGCCAAACGTCCGGGAGAGATGCCGGCTGGCGGGAACCGGATATTGGTCCACTTGCTCCCGTACGTCACCGTGCCCGTCCTCGCTACGTTTCTTCTGAGCCGCTTTGGGAGCATACACATGTTCTCCGACTGGGTCCTCATCTTCGCAGTCGTTCCTTATTGTCTGCTGATTGGCGCCGCGGTCGCTCGAATTCCAATGCGGCCGCTGAAGGTGGGCGCATCCTGCGCTTTGTTTGTCTGGGCCGCCTGTGGCGTCTTCGCGGCGGCGGCCGCGACGCCGAACCTGGATGTCCGATGGGACCTGATCGCCGGTTGCGTAGCCGATCCCAGCGGCCCGCCCCTCCCCGTAAGGGCGGTGGATCTCCCCATCGCGCGGACCTATGGCGCATATCTGCGGACGTCCGGACAATCCGCCGACCGCGTCGCTCTGGTCCCGAGCTTTCGCTCGGCAATGCCGGATCGCTTCTGGGCGGGCTACCTCGCCTATAAGGATAGGCCCGCTTACAACGCGGGGTTGGCATCCGACCTGCAAGCGGGCGGTTACGCTACGGTGAGGCGGTGTACCGCTTTCGGCGGCGTGGGGAACTCGTTCCGGGTTGTCTTCGACCTGGAGTCACGGGACGCGGAAGGCAAGGCGCGGTTTTGACCCCGTGGGCCGAGCCCGTTATTTCATTCTGCCTTCGGTTGTTGTTTGGACTTGGATCCCAACACCGGCGCCAAGGTCCGCTTCAACCATCTAAGAGCGCAAAACAACAAAGTTGGCGCTGTACGCCGGCGGACGACGATCCATCGCAGCGGATGATGCGTACTGGCGAACGAACGTTTGTACTCCACGTCGCTCGCCATGAAATCGAACCCTCTTAAGTCGGGCCGCTCCAGGCAGTGCGATATCGTCATACACATAGTCAGGAGGCCGGGGGTTCGGCGAGGGCCCAAAGTGTAGGAAAAGCCGCACTGATAAAAATACACCCAGCCCCGGGACAGAAAAGAGTATTGGACGCCAACCACTTCGGCGCCGGCTTGCACCCGGAACAGGAGGGTCCGATCGAACTTTTGCCGAATCATCATTTCATGAAACTGCGTGAACTTTGCGGAACTATAGGCCCCGGCTTGGCCGCGGCCTACCCATCTGGCCTGGTGCAGTTCTGCCAGTTGCCGCAACATCCCGAGGGCCTCTTCCGGGCTCTGGGCAACCCGCAGGGTGCAGGCGCCGCCAATTTCCTCGAATGCCCGCTGCGTGCGCCGAATGTTATGCCTGGTCTTGGGCGATAAGCTGCCGAGAAAATCGACGGGCGGATTACGGAACCCGCGGAACTCGATGTAGTACGACGGGATTTCCGTAACCTCATTGGCGCCCAGTGTCCCGGCCACAATTTGGAGGGCGCCCTGCTCCACCATTCCCGGTAACAGCAACTCATCCCATTTGCGGCTGCGCAGATACGTTATGAGCGCTTGGGCCACCGGCTCTTCGTATTCGGGAAGGCTCAGCAAGGCATTGAATTCAATGCACGTCGAGTCGGCTTCGTTTTCACCGGCGCAATTCAGATACACCCGGCGCAGCGGAATGCCTCGCACCCACTGAGTGCGCCAAACCAGTAAACAGCAACCCACCACATCGCCTCCCCTGACGAACGCCAGGAGATCGGGGTTCAAGGTTTCGCCAAACGTCGCCAGCCAGCAATCTACCCACTCGCTGGAAATGAAGAACGACGCAGTGGGGCACAGGTTGTGGATGCGCTCCCAAGTAGGAGCGAAGCTGTGCCATTTGCGCCAACTTGACCTCTGCACTGAGATCTCCACCATCAAACTGCATTCTCCCACAGCGCCATCCCGGAACTTACCCGAGTCGGGGGTGCGTCGCTAACTCAGTCGCCGCACGGTCGCAAACACATGGTCGGTACAAGGCGGGATCGGGAACCGCCAGTACAACGCGGCCAGCCGGACTTTGACATGCACGACTCGCGAAGGTTGGTCGGCGCGTTCCGCCCGACCGCCGTCGCCCGCCTCAAACGCGTCCCCCTGAACGATCCGGGCTGCTCGAACGCCACTAGTTATAGTCGGTTGGACTTCGGCGGACAACCAGTAAGTTGTTATCGATAGAGTTCACGGGATTCGGCAGGATGACCAGGGCGAAGACCAGGGTTGGGTTGCGCTGCGAATAAACCTTGAGCTTGTCCTTCCAACGGCCGAGCATCGCGGTATCGATATCTTCGACGACGTAAAGGCCTCCCGGATTCAGGTGTTTGATCGAGCCTTCGAAAAAAGAGACGTTGGCTTCAAGACTATGCAGGCCATCGTCGATGATGATGTCGGCGCCGCCGCGTAGAACCGGCTGCGACCAGAGCTCCCGGACGGCTTCCTGGTCAAGCTGATCGCAGTAAAAAGTCTCGATTCGATCCTCTTGAAACAAGATCGCGCGATCAATGTCGGCGCCGAATACCTGAGCGTGCGGCAACAACTCGCGCCAGCCCCGCAGCGACGCCCCGGGGCGGCCATATGCGCCCATGTTACATGGCAAGTTCGGGTTGTCGGTACCCAGACCCAGCTCGAAAATCCGGCAGGGCTTGCCGCGAAGTTCCTTAAGAAGGACCGCGTAGACCGGGGTGTAGTTGTGCCAGCGCTTGCCCTTGTCGCTGGCGTACTTGGTCATGACGCGGCACATCCTGGTGGGCGCCAGCGTGTTCAAACTCCGCAACTCGTTCACGAGGCGGGAAAGGCCGGGCTCGGAGCCGAAGCCTTGGACCTCCGGCTTGCGCGTGACGAACCAGGCAGCGGCCATGCGGGGGAGGTAGGACCCAAGATACCACTCGCAGATTCGAGCCACTTCGAAGGCCTTCGGGGAAAGCGTGCGGCGAAGCAGGGACTTGAGGGCGTCGCGAGACATCTCTGAATGGAGAGTGAAGGCGTTAAGCCGGAATTTCCATTTTGCCATTCCAGCCTCCACCGATTGTACACCCAACCGTTTCCGTCGGTGTGTAACTCCGCTAGTTGCCGCAACATCCCGAGAGCCTCTTCGGCGCTCTGGGCGACCCGCAGAGTGCAGGCGCCCCCATCCCACGGCGCAATCCCGGAACTGCCGGAACCGGGGGACTCCTTCATGCCGAAAGAACGCCGGGGACAGCCGGGCTTGTCGGCCGGTCACAGGAAACTTTATTTTTTAAATTGTTCAAAATCATAGAATATGAGTCTATGCCGGCCGGGGAGATACAGGGGCGCGATATTCTGAGCCTGGAAGAGGAATTATGCTCAGGATGCTTCTGCTGGTCTCTTGGGGGCTGACGCTTGCGGCGCAGACCCAGATCGATTTACGCACTCAGGCTAAAAACATAGACTTTTCGGCGGCGAGTTCGACCCGGCCGATCAAGACGGGGACGGCGTTGCCCGCCACCTGCGTAGTGGGGAACATGTTCTTCGAAACGAACGCCCCGGCCGGGGCGAACCTGTACGGATGCACGGCCGCCAATACATGGTCGGTACAAGGCGGGATCGGGAACTGCCAGTACAACGCCGCCAGCCAGACTTTGACATGCACGGATTCCAACAACAACCTCTATACGGCGGTCGAAACGGCTGCCAGCGGCACGCCGAACCAATGGGTCGACTACATTGCCGCCACGGGGATTCCGCACACTTCGCAACCCACGGCGGCGGCGGTAGGGGCCGTTGCCGATCCCGGGTCGAACGGCATCCCGTATCGCAGCGGGCTGGGGATCGCGGCGCCTGCCAACGCCAGCCAGATGAGCGGTCCGTTCTTCTGCCAGGATGCCGGCGCGGGAGGGGGCTACGCCTGCAATCTCAGTCCGTCAATACCCTCCTACCAGACCGGCGCCAGCTACTGGTTCAAGGCTGGCGCCGCGAACACCGGCGCGGTCACCGTCAATTTCAACGCCCTCGGTCCCAAGGCCATTGTGAAGCAGCACAACTTGGCGCTGGCGGCCAATGACATCCAAGCCGGCCAGTGGGTCGTCGTGATTTATGACGGGACCAACATGCAGATGCAGAGCCAAACGGCCAACACGCCGCAAGGAGCGGTACCGAGCGTGTTCGGGCGCACCGGCGCCGTCGCCGCGCAGAGCGGCGATTATTCGTTCTCGCAGATCTCCGGGACGGCCAGCGCCCCTCAGTTGCCCAGCGTGGCCATGCTTACGAATCAAGGCAATGCGGTCACTGCGGGGACGCAGGATTTCAGCAACGCGGCGCACACGCTTCCCATGAAATCGGGAACCACGGCCATGCTGCCGGCCCCGTGCTCGCCTGGCGAGACGTATTTCGCCACGGACGCGCCGTCGGGGGGCAACCTATACGGCTGCGCGGCGGCCAACGTTTGGACGGAGCAGGGAAATCTTTCCGTCAAGAACAGCGGCCTCTCGGTGGGGGCCAGTAGTACGGCCAACTTCAGCGTGGGCGCGGGCCTGATGAACACGGTCAGCGACGACGGCGTCGAGATCAATATCCAGTCGGCCCTGGACACGGCGGTGGTCGAGACTCAGCCGGGCGAACAGAGCGGCCGTGCACTGCTGTGCGCTTCAAGCAGCGGATCCGCCAGTAACTACACGTGCGCATTGACGCCGACGCTGGCTGCCTATACCAGCGGCATGTTGCTCCATTGGAAGCCCGACGTGGCCGGGGCCGGCGGCTCAACCACGCTGAATGTGGACACGTTAGGAGCGATGCGGGTGGCGTTGGCCGATGGCGCGGCCAATCCGTCGTCAGCCACGATTGTGGCGGGGCAATTGTACGACATCTGGTACGACGGCAGCGTCTTTCGGATCGGCGCCGGCGGCCCCGCTGTATCGAGCGGCGGCCAAACCTGGGGCCAATTGCTGTCGGGGGGAACTACATGGGCACAGTTGTTAGGAGGCAATTAATATGAAACGGATCTTGTTAGCGCTCGTTTGCGCGGGAGCGGTGTTTGGTCAGATCACCGTCTTGCAGTCGACGTCTCCGGCCAGTTACGTAGACCTGAACAATAATTTTTCGTATTTGAACCTGAACAAACTTCAGTATGCGGGGGTTTGGGCGAGTGGGACTGCTTATGCGGTGAATCAGGCGGTCGGTTACGCCGGCGGGATCTACGTCGCTATCCAGGCGGGCGCCGGATACCAACCGAATACGTCGCCTGCGTACTGGGTGGGCACGTCCATGACCTGGCCGGGCGCGGGAGTCGCCAACTCCACCGGATCCGCCTGGGGATCGTCGTACGCGGTGGGAACGGCGGCTAATAACTTGGTTCAACTGAACGCCGGCGGCCAGCTTCCAGCCGTCAGCGCCGCGTTGCTGGCGAACTTTCCAACGTTAAACCAGAGTACCACCGGGACCGCGTCCAACGTGACCGGAACCGTGGCCGTGGCAAACGGGGGGACTGGGGTCGCTTCACTGCCCGGCGCCGGTGGAAGCTACCTTTACAACAACGGCGGGGCTCTTGGCGCCAAGACGATTGCGGCGGCGGACCTTCCCGCCGCGCTGAGCGCCAGCGCCAGCGTAAACGGAACTGCGATTCCGTCAAGCGCAACGCTGATGACCACCTCCACAACGGTGGCGGCGTCTCAAATGCCGGCCCTCACCGGGGACGCCACCAGCGCCGCCGGCGCCGTCGCCACAACGGTCGGGAAAGTGAATGGAGCCTCCTTGCCGGTGAACGCCGCGTTGCTCGGGACCAATTCAAGCTCCCAACTCATCGCGCAAACCATGTGGGGAGCCGGGACTAAGCCCGTAGCGGCTGCCGGTTCCGGCGTTTCGGGGAACTGCGTCCTATGGAGCTCCGCGGGTATTGGGGATGCCGGAGCGCCTTGTGGCACTGGCTCAGGACAGGGGGGCTCCAACACGCTGGGGTACTACCTTGTATCGCAGGCCGCGAACGAGCCGGCCAATGCGGTCAACCTTGGGGCCTTGAGCGCCGGGTTGCTCAAGATTTCCGTATCCGGCGGAGTCGCCACCCCATCGAACGCCACGGTCGGCGTGGACTATGTGACGCCGGGCGGTAGCATCACGGGCACGGCCGCGAACGTGACGGGCACGGTAGCCATAGCCAACGGAGGTACCGGCGCCGCTGGCGCGCTGAGCGGGTTGCTGCGCGGATCTTCCTCCGCCATGACGGCGTCGGAACTGAGTGGAGACGCTACTACCAGCGGCAGCAACGTGGTGACGGTGGCGCAGGTGCACGGAACCACCGTGCCCACCAACTCGGCGGCCGATCAGGTGCTCGGCACCACCGCCGGCGCAACGGGGCAGTGGGCGTCCGTCCCCAATTGCGGCCCCGGCAGCGCCCTCCAGTATTCCACGTCCACGCATACTTTCTCGTGCGGCTCCGCTGGCCAGATCGACCTCCCCGCTTTCCAGATTTGCATCACGGCCGGCTGCGGCTCCGAAGTATCGGCTACCCGCTATCCCATCGCCACGGCGGCGGGGATCGCTCTGACGGATTGCAGCTTGAATCTGGCCATCCCGCCGACCGGCTCCAGCGTCATCGTCGACATTCAGACAGCGGGAGGAGCGTCCATCTTCGGCTCCACTAAGCTGGTCTTCCCAACCACCGGAACGGCCACCACCGTCATTCACCAGACCGCCTTCGGAACCATGCCTCTGCCCATGGATACGCTGCTCAAAGCCGTGGTGCTGCAAAACGACTCGAATGGCGTGGCCCAATTTGGCTATGTGAGGTGCCACTAAGATGCGCAAACTCCCGCTTTCGTTGCTGCTTTCGGTTTCCGCCTTCGCTCAAGTCGCGTTTAACAACACGAACACGCCATATTCGGTGAACTCAGGCTCGATGAGCCATGCTTTCAGCGTGACCGCCGGTCAGAGTAATCTGGCGGCCTTCGCGTGGGTGCAATGGAACTGGACCAGTGGCGGCACGATTACCTCTATCACCTACGGGGGACAGGCGATGACCGCCATCGGGACGACGTTCACGATAACGCACAACGGGAACCCCTGTTACAGCAATGTGTTTTACTTGGTGAATCCTCCCACGGGAAGTAATACGCTGGCGATCGCGGGATCCAGCGTCAACCAGATCGAAGCGAATCTAGTCAGTTTCTATGGGGTCAATCAAACTACTCCCATTCGGTCGGGGACGATCGCCACGGCGAACACCGGCAATAACTCCAGCTACAGCCTCACAGTCTCCAGCAACGCGAACGATCTCACATTCTCGTACGCTCTCGTCGAAGGCAATTCGGTTACTGGAACAAATCAAACCTCGGATGGAATCAGTTCGGACGGCACAATCGGGTCCGATCACGGTACGACCCGCGCGGCCTCGTTGACGCATATCTGGAGCTTTTCAGGTACTAACAGCGATCAGGGATTCATAGGGTTCTCGATCATGGCGGCTGCGGCTCCAGCGCTGACCCTGAGCGGCTGTCCGTCCGGTGGAATCGTCCGGGTTGCCTCGACGAGTTGCACGGTGAACATCGGCACGTCCTTCGATGGCTCGCATTCGGTTACCATCGCCGACGGATCGCAAGGCGGAACGATTACTCCGGGCGTCGGCTCTCCTGGAACGGGCAGCGTCACCGTGACGCCCACGAATGGGGCCACTTCGTTTACCTTCGCCTACACGCCAGCCGCGGTGGGTTCGCTGTCTCTTTCCTTCACCAACACGGGTAGCTGGATCAGTCCGAACCCTCTGGCGTATACCTCTACGCCGCCAGCTCTCAGCGTGAGCGGGTGTACCAATCCAGGCACGGGGAATTACGGAACAGCTTCGAGCGCCTGCACGGTTAGCGTGAGTTCCGGGAGCGCGTTCGATGGCGTAGGTTCCGTGACGATCGCGGATTCCAACTCCATTATGCCGGGCACGTTTACGCCGAGCGTCGGTTCGCCGGGAGTTGGCAGCGTCACCGTGACCCCCGCCAACGGGGCCACGTCGTTCACGGTCGCTTACACCCCTGCCACCGTCGGGACCAGGGCATTCACGTTTACAAACAGTTTCAGCCCAAGCTGGGCGAATCCCACGTGGAGCTACACAGGGACTTCCGCGCAGCCATGCACGTTCACGATGACCGGGAGCGGGACGCAGAGCATTACCGCGGCTTCGGGATGGACCTCGACGGGAAGCTGCGGGCATTCTGCGCCAACGACCGGGGATGCGCTGGTTGCGACGGCCAGCGGTGGATCGCTCACGATTACCGTTCCGAACGACAGCGCAATTCACCCGCTGGGGACCTGCCCCTCGGCCAACACGACGTACGATCTGCAACTCACCGCAGTGGCGGCCGGCAGCGCGGTGTTCGACGTGCAGCCCGGAGCGAAGTTCTACTTTTGCGGCAACAAGCTCCTGACTTCCGTAGCAACGTCGGCGGGGAGCACTCCTACCGTCTGGGCGGATTTGAGGTACGAAACCGGCGCTACGGTCTATGAGGATGAAGCCCAGGCGTCATACGCTCATCGGACCATTTCCGGGGCGGACAATGAGTGGGCGCGGCTGCTGTGGGGCGCCTCTACGGACACCTGTACCTACGGACCCGGGACTGCCTACTCCTGCCCTACGAACGTGCTGCCCATCAATGCCGGTTCGGTGAATCCAGTGCTCTACGCCCCGAACGGGACCCACGATTCGCACTTGTTCAAAGTTTATGGAACGGCGATCAAGAACTGCGGGAGCGCGTCCGTAGGCTGCATCGCCTACCTCACCAATGGGCTTTCCTCGACCGCCGTTTACGCGGACGCAGGAGCGCTTTATTTCGGCGGGGACGTATTCGACACGACAGGCGGCATCCAGGCTCCCTTGAACGGATGGCTGAACGTGGGGCGCGTAAACGTCGCGGGGAGCCACTTCGTCAACGACCTGGCGGGGTTTGCCTCCCTCAACATTCCCGAGAGCACTTTGCAATCCTGCACGATCGCGGGGAACTATTTCAGTGGGAACGCCGGAAACAACAATCTCTTGTTTCCTTCTTGTTACATTACCGGGAACGTCTTCGCGGACGCATTGCAGCTTGCATCGAGTCTCACCTATACTCTGGGCGCGTTCACCGGGAACGTCGAGTTTCTCAACCAGGCGGCCGGTCAGTGCTGCGGCGGCATCGACCGGGTCTTCACCGCGCCGATCCTCTCCAACTACGTGGCGAATATCACGAACGCCTCCTCGAATCATGGGATCGAACTGGCTGCGAACAATCTCTCCTTCCGAAATAACTTTTTCGAGACCCTGTTCACCGGGAGCGGCGAAGGTCACTTCTCGGGAAGCGGTGGCTGGACCAGCGCGAGCACGGTGAAATTCCTGGACAATCTGAGCATCCCGGCGGCGAATGGCTCCAACTCCGGGCAGATTTACGGGTGGGCGAATCAAGCGCCGACGACGTGCGAGTCGGGCTGGTTCGACCACAACGGAGCGTATGGGCGTGGCGTCTACTCCTGGCTTGTCTTCCTCGGACACCCAACGGGCGACTACTGCTCGAATCAGGTGCTCCGGTCCCTGCGGTCCAACATTGGTTGGTCGTCCGCGGCCAACGCGAACAATCTCGCCGTGGCGAACCAGGGCGATCCAAGCATAGCTTCCGCGCCGGCCAACAACGTCTACGTTCCGGGGGAATCCAACAACGCTTGGTACAACCCCGCTGCCTCCGCCAGCTACGGCGCCGGGGTCAACGCGAACTGCAATCCCTCCACCTCGATGGGTACGCCATACGATCAATGTACGGCCAGCGGCACGCCTGGAGCGCACGATATCGTAGCGAACCCCAAGCTGGTCGATCCCACGCGCGGGCTATTCAAGTGGGCTTCCGTGATGCAGGGCCAGGCCGCCTCGCTCGCCGGGGCGGAAGCCGCATTCCTTGGCTGCCAGAATCTCGGCTATTGCATCGCGCAGCTTGAAACCTGGGTGAAGGCCGGATATCAGCCCACCAATCTCGCTTTGAAAGGGAAAGCGCATGACGGCGGCGTAGTGGGCGTGGCCGGGACGCTGGGAAGCGGCTATTCGGGCGCGTGCTCCGCGAGCGTCACGGTACAGGATACGGACGACCTGGGAACCGGCGCGGCTTTGTCGTGCAGTTTCGTTGGCGGCGTTCCATCGATCCAGGTCGTGAATCCAGGAATGCACTACCGCGTGGCCACGCCAGCCACGGTGACGATTACGGGAACGGGCGGCAGCGGGACATCGCTGAACGTGGTCGTGTCGCCGAGCGACATCGGGCCTGTGCCGATCACGCTGTTTGCTTCGGTGGCGCCTTGAGGATTTATGAGATTGATTCTGTTATTCGTTTTTGCGGTGCTGTTCTATGGGCAATGCCCCGACACGCAGGCGCTTATCGACGCTAACGCAAAGGCTACCGCGACAGCGGAAGACGGCCGCCTGAAGGCCGCCACGCTGAATGACGTGGCCCGGTATGACTGGCAAATCCTAAACCTGTGGGACGACGCCCGAATGCTTCAAAGGGCGTGCCAGCTTGAGTCCTACAACATACGGATGGCTCCAGCATTGGAGAACATCAAGCGCACGACGTTATATGTGGATCGGTACATCGCAGCGCATCGAAAGCGATGGTGGCAAATCTGGAAGAGGCGTTAGCGGTTTCATATGAAACTTGGTCCTGGACTGCAATGGATTGGCTAGTTCAACCTGTGCCAGCGGTCCTCAGAACGGCTATGGCTGGTGGTGGAACCCTAATGATTATCATCCAAAGAGGTAAATATGACCGACGACCAAAAACAGTCCATAGTGAATAAGCTTTGCTCTCCCGGTTTCGAGTTCCTAGTGCAATGGATGTACCGCGACGATTCACCCTCTGGATGGGCCACGTCCGGCGCGGGCCATCAGATCCCAACGCAGAACGCCGCGATGCTACTGCCATGGAAGCTCGCGGGCGGAACGCCGGCCAACAACGTCTACGTTCCGGGGGAATCCAACAACGCTTGGTACAACCCCGCTGCCTCCGCCAGCTACGGCTCCGGGGTGAACG
>Ga0326728_10023455_pt1 | contig 11299 bp, 6 predicted proteins | sample MB3enrmetagenome_FD_207602 | JGI IMG/M metagenome (GOLD analysis project Ga0326728, IMG submission 207602) | Lab enriched peat soil microbial communities from McLean, Ithaca, NY, United States - MB31MN | ecosystem: Environmental > Terrestrial > Soil > Wetlands > Peat | place: USA: New York... | reverse complement strand
CGATGATCTTTTGCTTCTGCAAATCAGCTAGCAATTCGTCGGCGTCGCAGGGCGTCCTGACCACAAACTCGTTGAAGTGTGGTCCGCCAAATGGGATGGCCACGCCCGGGATAGCCGCAAGTTGCCGCGCAGCGTAATGCGCCTTGGCCAAATTCTGTTCCGCCAGCTTTCTCAATCCATTTTTCCCCAGCAGGCTGAGGTAGATGGTCACCGCCAGGGCACACAGAGACTGGTTCGTGCAGATGTTCGAGGTAGCTTTTTCGCGCCGGATGTGCTGCTCGCGCGTGGCGAGGGTCAAGACGAAACCGCGGCGACCCTCCCGGTCCACTGCCTGGCCCACCAGGCGGCCCGGCATTTGTCTTAAGAACTTCTCCTTCGCGGTCAGAAAACCAACGTACGGCCCGCCGAAAGCCACTCCCACGCCAAACGATTGCGCCTCTCCGCAGACGATGTCCGCCTCTCGGGGCGGCTTCACCAGCGCCAGCGACAAGGGTTCGGCGATAGTCACGATGAGCAGCGCGCCGCTTCGATGCACCGTCTCCGCAATCTTGGCAGTGCGTTCCAGCGTGCCGAAGAAATTGGGCGATTGCACGACCACCGCAGCCGTCTCCGCGTCGAGCGTGGCTTCGAGCCTGGCGAGATCGAGCTGGCCTGATGCTTCGTGAGGAATTTGCTGGATCTCGGTTCCCTGCTGCCGGACGTATGTCCTCAGCACCTCGCCGTATTCGGGGTGAAGCGTGCCGGCAAGCAGCACGCGCTGGCGGCGTGTGACGCGCATGGCCATCAGGACAGCCTCCGTGGTGGCCGTCGAGCCGTCGTAAAGCGAAGCGTTGCCGACCTCCATTCCCGTGAGTTGCGTCATCAGGGTCTGGAACTCAAACATCGCCTGCAAAGTGCCCTGGGCAATCTCCGCCTGGTAAGGCGTGTACGCGGTGAAGAACTCGCCTCGCGAAAGAAGCGCGTTAACGGCCGCCGGAACGTAATGCCTGTACGCCCCGGCGCCCAAAAGCGAGACATACTCGCGTGTGCTCCGGCTCGCGGCTTGGCGGAAAAATTCCAGAATCTCCGGCTCGGAGAGAGGTCCCGGCAGGTCAAGCCGCCCTTGGAGCCGCACTTCTTCCGGAATCCTGTCGAAAAACTCTTCCACGCTGCTCCGGCCGGTGGCTTTCAGCATGGCAGCGCGGTCGGAGTCGGAGTTGGGCAAATAGCGCATTACTTTTCCTTTTGGATATAAGCTTCGTACTCGTCGGCGGTCATCAGCTTTTCGATCTCGCGTCGATCGGAGAGCCGCACCTGGATCAGCCAGGCGCCGCCGTGCGGATCGGTATTCAGCATTTCCGGGTTGTTCTGAAGCTTGGCGTTCACGGCAGATACCTCTCCGCTGACCGGGGAGTAAATCTCCGACACCGCCTTTACGGATTCGACCGTCCCCAGGCTCTCGTTGGCGGAGACGTGTTCGCCGGGCTTCGCAACCTCAACGTATACAATGTCGCCCAATTCCTTTTGGGCGTAGTCGGTAATGCCGATAGTCCCGATTTCTTCATCCACTCGGATCCACTCGTGCTCCTTGGTGTAGAGAAACTCTTGGGGGTACATGGATTCTCACTCTCTATCGGGTGATCGGGCGAACTGCCGAAAACCGAAATTCGAAAATCGCCACGAGTTTCGATTTTCGGTTTTCGAATTTCGGTTTTCGGCAGTTCGCCCGATCACCCGATTGCCTACTTCGGTCTCTTGTAAAAGGGCAGGGGAACAATGCGCGCCCCCACCCGTTTGCCACGAATTTCGACTTCAATCTCTCCGCCCGCTTGAGCCGGCGATGGGGAGAGGAACGCCATGCCGACGTTTTTCTTCAAAAACGGCGCGTATGAACCACTGGTCACCCTGCCGGCGATCTTGCCCGCGAGGTAAACATTATAACCGTCACGTGCAATTCCCGGGGCCGTCATTTCAAATCCCACCAGTTTCTTGCGCGTGCCATGGTTTTTTTGCTCGAGCAGCACATCGCGGCCGATGAACTCACCTTTCTCCAGCTTGACAATCCATGCCAGGTTGGCTTCGAGCAAGCTAGTTTCTTCATCGAGCTCATGACCGTACAGAGGGTAGCCGGCCTCCAACCGGAGGGTGTTCCTGGCGCCCAAGCCTGCCGGAACCAATCCCTCAGGCTTGCCGGCTTCCATCAGAGTATTCCAAACCTTCTCCGAGTCGGCGGGGGGGAAGTAGAATTCAAATCCATCCTCGCCCGTATACCCGGTGCGCGCCAAAAGGCCCTCCACGCCACAGCACCGAGCACGGCAAAACCAATAGTACCTGAGCCCCGCGATGCCGGCGTCTGTTACTTTGGAAATGATTTGCGAGGCGCGCGGGCCTTGCAGGGCAAGCTGCGAATACTCGCCCGAAACGTTACGCGCCTCCGCCCCAGCGGAATTGTGCTGGATTATCCAATCGAAATCCTTGTCCGTATTCGCCGCGTTGACGCAGATGAAGTAATGCTCCTCTGCCAAGCGGTGCACCACGCAGTCATCTACAGCGCCTCCTCTCGGATGCATCAAGGCGCTGTATTGAGCTTGAAAATCCTTCAGGCGAGACGCGTCGTTCGAGGCGATGTGCTGGAGGAGCGACAAAGCGCGGGGCCCGCTGACTTCGATCTCCCCCATGTGACTTACATCGAAAAGCCCTGCCGCCCTGCGCACTGCAAAGTGCTCCTGGATAATGCCGGAATACTCGACCGGCATCTCCCAGCCCCCGAACTCCACCATCTTGGCTCCGAGCGCCTTGTGCAGTCCGTTGAGCGCCGTACGCTTTAATGCCAGTCCCGCAGGCGCCGCCAAGCTGTCTTCCTCAAGCGACATAAGCTGTCAATACAGATCAATTCCAGTTGGCCCTGGGTAGTGTTCCAGTTTGCCGTGGCGAAACTCTTCGGGCGCCGTAGAATTCGGGATCGGCGTTCAGAGAATGCCGCGACAAACTCCAAGCCGAGAGGCCACCCAACTCTTCCCTACTGCGTGGTCTTTTTGGTAGTACGGCGCTTAGTTGGCGCGGGTTTCTCCTTCGCGGGTGGTTTATCCGGCAGCGGGTTCGGGTCGGTAACCTCGCCCATCACTGTCAGGACCAAGTTGGGGGTGGCGGTGTACGAATCCATCGTTCCTTTGAATCGGATCAGGTCGCCCGGCTGAAGGTTCTTGACGTTCGGCTGCTTGCTGTCCTTCAACTCAATGTCGTAGACGCCCGGCGTAGCCTTGGACTGGTCCAGGATGTCGATGCGCACCAGGTAAGTTCCGGGTTCCGTCCCTTTCTCCACGCTATCCACACTCCCTCCAAACTCCAGAGGTTGTCCTTTCATTTGGTCCCACTGCTTTTGCGCAAGCTCCCCTCCGAGTTTGAGAGGGTAGGTCATGTCGTTGAACTGATCGACCAACGGGTTGCCGGTGTGCTTCGGCGCTTCCATCGCGCCCACCTTGAATCCGCTGGGCGGGTTCGGCGAGGTCGCGGCCTGGGTCTCAATGTCTTGCAGTCCCTGCTCATTGCCGTGGTACCCGACATACGTCTGTTTGAGGTACTTCTCAAATTCGGCGGCATTCGTGTCGTTTGCCGCTTTAGCCAAATCGTAGGCGCGCGCGATATACCAGATCCCGTTGTCGTAATCATGAGGGGTCGAGTACAGGTAGGCCAGACCCATGCGGTAAAAAACGTATTCATCGCTGGGGTTGTCTTCGGCAGCGGCTTTATCGGAAGTGATGGCTGCCGCGTAGTCCTTGCGCTGAAGGGCCACAAACCCTACGGTCCCGTTGAAGATGTCCCGCAAGCCTTTGACCGCCTGGTTGAACTGATCCTCGGGCACGTTAGCGGGCTTCTGGAGCTTCTGCACCACCTCGAGTCCCTGTTTGGCGTCGCTCTCCGCCTCGGCCAACTTTGCGTCATGGTCAGGCGCATCACCCTTGTAAATGAACGGAAACACGAAGCTCAGGTATCTCAAGGCCTCGAGCTGTTCCGGCTGAGTTGGGTTTGCCGCCAAAACCTTACGAGCGGTCTCTATAGCTTTGTCGGTAGAGTTCAATTGCTGGTAGGTTTGCATCTCCGCCATATAGGCGCCATCTTTCATATCCGAATTGGCGTACTTCTGAAGGAACGCCTCGGCTAGTTGGATCTTCTTGTTAGGATCCTTTTCGTTGGCCATGGCAGTGAACGCGTCGTATTCGTCCCTGCTCTTCCAACTCTTGGCCGCTGCTGCTTGCGGAGGTGCGTTCAATTGACGAGCGAATATTCGCCCCTCGACGTTCTGCAATCGGACCGCAGCTTGCGCCACGAAAGCCGACACCAAAAAGCTGGCTAGCAGGGTGAAGCTCCAAAACGCAATTGTTTTCCTCATGGGAAAGCTACCTCAGTGTTTGGGTTTTGACTCCCTCGAGAGTCCGGGCGCGCTTCATCTCGTTTCCTTCTTCAAACCCTACGGTCCGCGCACACCGTAAATGTTTGATGCGAACCTTAAAATGACGTATTCCAAATATCAAGGATTGAGAAACATTTCAAGCAAAATCTTACTCAGCTTCTCCAATCCAATCCGTCCGGGTCCTTCATCTGTTAACTTGGATGCTGGGGGCAGGAGAGAAATAACCTCCCCCCTGACCTATATAATAGCATCTTTCGGGCGGATGCGCCGGTGAACAGTGTTTTCTTTGGAGTGCGGAGGACGGAATGATAGCCCTCTCCCTGGGGAAAAGGTTCTATGAAAGGGGACGGAATGCTAGCCCTCTCTCTGGAAAGAGGGTGTGCAGGGGACGGAATGCTAGCCCTCTCCCTGGGGAGAGGGTGTCCCGCGACGGCGCTTTCTCCAGCCGACGCGGGACGGGTGAGGGGTTGCTTTCCAGCCAACAAATGCGACTTACCAGAAACTCCCAGCCCTAGGGATTCTACTGGCTGAACGCGACTCCACTGAAACCGGCCACGCCAATCGAGCTTGAAGTCGCCACGGGTGTGAGATCGCCGTAGGCATCAATGGAGAAGACGGCGACATAACCCTCGCCGCTGGCGCCGTAAATGACCGCGAGCCATTTGCCATCGGGGGACACGGTGATGTCCGTCGGCGCGCCGGGCAGCGAAACCGACTTGTAGAACACCCCACCTTTGCCGTCGCTGAAGAATATCGAGATGGCTTGCCCGGGAGAATTACCCGTATACCATATGTTTCCAGCTCCTTTAGCCACCCAGCAAGGGGCGTTGGTGGGGTACGATCCCAGCGCCGTCGGGAATTGCACCGGGTAAACATTTCGGTTCTTGTCCATGATCGCGAAATTGTCTGGACTGTGAGCCGGAGTGAATCCCAGAATGTCTCCCCAGAATGCCTCGCCGAGCGGCACCAAGTTCGCATCGGCGGGGAGCGTGACGGTAGTGCTCATCCCGTTGAGCGCCCCGCCGTAGGTGAGTGGCAGTTGAACGACGTACCCTGACGATAGTGTGACAGCCGCCCAACTGTGCCCGACCGCTATCTGCGCAGCCGAAGGATCGGTGAGACTGACAACCGTTCCATCCAGCTTGCCTGATGGCCACGCATGACTCTCGGCGCAATTTGCGCCCACCACGAAGAGCTGTCCCCCGAAGAACGAGAAAGGCTCTCCCCCGCTGAGCGCCACCGAATCGGGCTTCGTGCAGCCAGACGCCAGATTGATGGTTGGTCCAAGGCTGATGATGTTCTCATCCCGCACCAGTTGACTGACGGTATTCGAGCCATAGTTTGCCACAGCTCCGAAATCGTTCTTGAACTGTAGAATTCCGGCGTTCGTGCTGGCGCCGCCCAGACCGCCGGTCGGCAACATATCCACCATGGATAGCGAAGGCGTTCCCATCGTATCGAGCTCGAATACGACGACGGCGTTGCCGGTTGTGCTATTCGTGCTCGTGAGCACGAACACGCTCCGTCCGAATTGGCCCGCAACCGCCATTGCGGCCGCGAGAAGTAGCATCGCCAGCACACCGCCGGCGCGATACAGATTGGTTTTCAAGGTACTTTTCTCCTTTGTTTGGAATTTTGAAGCCCTTTTCTGCTACCGGGTGGAACTGCTGAACCAATTCCGCAGCGGCCCCACACTTTGGAAATACCATTCAGGCCTGTTTCTATTCCCGAGAGTGAAAAAGCTGAAAGGTTCCGGGTTCGAGCGAGAGGTGGGATTTCCGGGAAGAGCAGCCCGTCTCCCCCTGGGGCTGAGCGTGTCCCACATCTTTGGCTGGACACCGGGGGTAGATCTGATTCAATAGCCCTCTCCTTGGGGAGAGGGTGTCCTGCTGCCGGCGCTTTCACCAGCCGGAGCGGGACGGGTGAGGGGTCTCTTGCACGAATCAACAGAGCAAGTCAAAAGTCAAAACGCAAAAGGCAAATTGCAAAAGTAGCGATCCTGCGTACCTTTGAGTTTTGACATCTGCGATTTGCCATTTGACTCGTTCTTCCGCTTTGCGGACCTTCACCCTCAGCCTCCTCTCGCGCAACGAGGACGATGTGGCGTTTTGAGCTGCGGTTGGGTTGCGCCGCAAGGAGCAGGGCGCACGGGCGGGGGAAGACTATAGCGGATGCGAAGCCTTAGCCGGACAAGGTGGTCTGCGAGCGGAACAAACCCCTCACCCGTCCGGCGACGGCTGGGGAAAGCGCCGTCGCCGGACACCCTCTCCCCACGGGAGAGGGCTGTGATTTCGACTTCGCCCCGGTGTCCAGCCAAAGATATGGGTAACGCTCAGCCCCACCGGGGCGAGACGGTTTGGAGTTTCTGCATTTTGTTTGCTTGTCACCGGCGGCTTTGCCGCTGACCGCAGGAGATTATTACAATAAGCGAGGCCCGCGCTACCCAGTCAGTCGCGACAGATGGAGGGTGTTCATTTGAGCTGTCGACCCAGGTCCAGCCTCGAGGGCATTCTTCAAAGGTGGAGCGAGCGCACTGGCAATCTGCAGCGTGGTGTTCCGGTCGAGGTCAGAAACCACAAATCCCAGATAACCTTTCGACTCAAATCCTGCGGCGTTCATGCCCTCCAGGTGCGCCTCATACAAATTGATACTGCGCGAAGCCCCGGATCTGAACGCCGTGCCGTTTGGTAGCTGTACCCCCTCGCTCTTGGTCAGAATCACGGAGAGAATCGTGCCATGGCCTCGCGTAATGAAATGGACGTATTTCCGGGGGCTGCCTTGAACCGAGCAGATATGCGCTTCGAGAACTTCAAACCCAGGGAGGTTTTGCTTCACCACCTCGAGCACTCCGGCGAATTGTGGTCCTAGTTTTTGGCGGAGTACTTCGGGCGGATTTGCAATGTCCGGGTAGTTATGCCCTTTAATGGCACACTGGACATGGTCCGCGACTCCCAGTGCCAGCACGCCGGCCACAACTCGCCTTCCCCGCAGCAGGCTGATCCACTGCTGCGCGGCAAGACCTCCAAGGACGACAACGGCTAACCCCGCCAGCGCCAAAGCCCAAGTCAGCCCTCGGGAACCACCCAAGAAGCCAAGCCGGGTTGCCCTGAGCTGGCGTTGAATTGACTGGCGCAGTTCTTCGGGCACGACTTGGCTCATCGCCGCCCTGCGCAGGGCGTCACGTACGCGAGTGCGCGTTTCCAACTCCCGCGTGCAGTTTTCGCAGCCCTCCAGGTGACGCAGAACATCGCTCGTGGTTTCGGCCAGAAGTTCATTGCTAAGATAAGCATCAAGGTGCGGGCGTATCCGGTCGCACTGTTTGGAGTTGGAGTTGAGGACGCTCATGCGGATTCACCCTTGCGCGCCTGCTCATTATCCGGCCGGATTCCATAGGAGCTCGCAACGCCCGCCAACGCTCGCCGCAACAGCTTCCTACCCCGGCTCAGCCGCGACATTACTGTCCCCAGCGGCAGCTTCATGGTCTCTGCGATCTCTCGATACGAAAACTCTTGCACGTCCGCAAGCAGCACGACCTCCCGGAATTCGATCGGCACTCTTCCCAGGGCCTTCAGCACGTCTTCATCCCGGATCTCCTGTGGAACCGGAGTTTCAGCTACGATGCCGTCCTGATCTTCAGGCTTCTCAAACGCTTCCACCTTTGCCGCCTTTGTCCAGCGCCGCCGAAAATGATGCAGCCGATGAAACAGGATTTTGAACAGCCAGGCGCGGCAGTTCGTTCCCAACTCGAAGCGATGAAATGACTTCCACGCCTCGAGATAGACCTCCTGCACCAGATCCTCCCCCTCCGCGGGCTCCTGGGCTAACAGGCAGGCAGTCCGGTAGAGGTCAGGGAAATGCGGCATCGTCGCAGCTTCGAAGTCCTCCACTCGGACCTTGGGACGAAAGAACAAGTCTATCTCCAGTAACTCCCCTCCTCGCCGAAGAAGGAGCCGGGGGGTGGTGAGCCCGATAACAGGCCCAAGCTGCCATTATACAATCCCAGCGCGTTCTGGTCTCTCATTCTGCTTATACCAACGAGCTGGGAATGTATTCCCGTACGAGCTGTTATTCAGGACTACCAATATAGCTTCAGCGCTATCTGCACCTCCCGAGGTGAATTGGCCTGGCAGGTGATTTCACCGAAGCTCCCGCCGTTCACGGTGGTGTTGGGTCCGCAGAATTGCGGGTGGTTGAGGGCATTGAACGACTCGAGGCGAAGTTCCGCCCGCGCTCCCTCGCGCACCTTCGTCATATTGATTTCTTTGAACAGCGAGAGGGCGCTGGTGCTGGTTCCGGGCGCGCGCGGATTATCCAGTTCGCGTGGCGCCGTGCCGAGTGTGTAGTTAGGAGGAACCACAGCGACGTCCGTGGGTTCGGTGGTCGCGCCTTGGTTCGAAAAGTACCCGCATCCCGCACCGGAGCAGAACCATTTGGACCGCGGATTGAGACGCAGCGGTCCCAACAGGTCCGGCCGTTGTCCGTAGCCGCCGGGAAGGGCCAGCCCGCCTTGCATGCCCAGGCCCATCGGCTGCCCGTCATCGAAGCGCCACATGCCGTTGGTTTGCCAGCCGCCCAGGAAGCCGTCCACCCAGCGATTCCAGCCTCCTCCCCAATGTTTGCCTTTCCCGAAGGGAAGCTGGTAGACGTAAGCAATGTTCACCACTTGGGGGATGTCGTACTGCGAGACGGAGCGCTCCAACTTGAGGTTGTTGGGGTCAATGAGACTGTGGGACCCGCCCAGCCAGGTGGTGTTGGTTCCCACCGAAGCGTCGTCGATGGCCTTCGAGTTAGTGTAGTTGGCCAGCAGTTGCAGTCCGTAGGAGAGGCGCTTCTCGACCCGCACCTGGAAAGCGTTGTAAACAGAATTGGCAAAGGGCGGAAACTGCGCCGACACGCCAGTGTACTGGGGGTATTGGTACAGTAGCTGTTCTGCCTGGATCTGGGGATTAGAAAGTGGATAAGTGGGATTGGTGATGTACACGTAAAAGGGATTGTTCACATAGCTGATGAGGTTCGCGATTTCGCTCGGCTTGGCCGACTCGACCCAGGATCCCAGATGGTTCAGCGCGCCGGCGCCGCCAAAGTAAAGGTGCGTGCCCTTGGTTCCGATGTAGTTGGCTTCCAGTAGTACGCCGCCGGGCAACTGATACTGCAATCCGCCGTTCCAGGTTTGTGTGTAAGGAAGCGCGTTCCAATTCCGCAGGTACTCCCCGATGCCTGTCCCGACGTTGGTCATGGCGCCCAGCGAGTTTCCCGAGGGGAAGACAAGGCCGCTCGGAAAGGGATTACTCAGCCGGCCCCAGGGCGTGGCGCCATCGCCTTGGTAGGTCGTGGTCCAACTGGTTAGGGAATCGTACCCATCCAGGCCCCCCGTCGAGCCGGAGGCTCCGGCCGCCACAAATTGACTGGGATTGTAAAAGATGCCGTACCCGCCGCGAAACACCAGATTGTTCGTGAGCCGGTAAGAGAGGCCCAGCCGCGGCGCGATACCGCCAAAGTTGGTGTTGACGTTGGTTCTCTCCGAGGGGCTTGCGTAGACCAGCCCACCCAGAATCTGTCCTACTCCCGGAACGTCACCGAGCGGCGACGGTAGTGTGGGGTCAAACCAGGCTTGGCGATTGTGACGCTCCGTGCGGGGAATTTCCAATTCGTAGCGGGCCCCCAGGTTCAACGTGAGCTTGTCGCTGACTCGATAGTTGTCCTGAAAGTACCAGGCGTAAGCGATATTTTGCGTGGCGATGTAGGGCGGGATTTCATACTGGCCCCAGCCCGTGGTGCTGGTGCCGGTCAGCAATCCGGCCATCGCATCCCCGCCGCCGTAGTTCGGACCTTGGGAAGTCGTGTTGTAATCGAAGGTGAAATAGCCGGTGGGGGTGCCGGGTTGGCCTTCGTTGGTTCGGTGCACGCGCATCTCGCCGCCAAACTTGAACTCGTGCCGCCCTTGCATGCGATCCAGCGCGCCGATCAAGTGGTGAGTCTCCTGCGCGTAACGCAGGATCGTCCAGGGCTGTCCGCCTATGGAGTTGAGGGGGCCCGCCGAGTAGTATCCGCCGTACATCACGATCACCGGCGTTGCCTTTACGCCGGATGCCGACATGTAACTCGGAAGTCCCAGGCCCGAGATAGGATCGAAACTGGGGAAGTTTGCGGCCGCGCCCGGCTGGTTAACAAACTGCCGCGCGAAGCCATAAGCCAATGTCAGCACGCTGCTGGGGCTAAACGTATGGACCTCGTTCAGAGCCACGGCTCTCTGCGACCAGGCAGTGGGACCCGAAGAGCAGGGGTCCATAGGATCATCGAAGCATTCCGCGCCTCCATTGCTGGGACTCCGCGCGTAGGAGAACCTCCCGCTCAGCGTGTCGCGCTCGCCAAAACGCTGATCGATTCGGGTGTCGAATTGGTCGTGGTCGGCGATGGAAATCCCGTTGCCCGTCCAGTTCGCATAGGGATTGTAGTTCGCGGCGCCCACATTCAAATTGGGAAGCGGGTAGTAGGACATGATCTTCGAGGCCACAGGATCGATCAGGTTGCCGGGCTTGGCGGGGAGCTGGGCGCCCGAGGGGAGATTGGGATTCGCCGGGCTCTGATAGGTGGCCATGTTGTTAAAGGGGATAAACGCTGAGCGGACCGCCCCGCCCACATTCGCGTTATAGACGCCCGAATAGGGATCCCAAATCTGCCCCGCCCCGTTGGGCGCATTGCAGAGGCCGGTGGAATCGAACGTGCCCCCGGCGTCGGCGCAAAGCTCGCCGAAGTCCCCTTGACGTTCGGCCTGGCTGGGCACGCCTGCCGTGAACGCCGAACTCATGGTTCGCTGCCGGGTCCCCTCGTAGTCCACGAAGAAAAACATCTTGTCTTTGCGGATGGGGCCGCCCGCCGTGGCGCCAAAATCGTTATAGCGCAAAGGCA
>Ga0326728_10023454_pt1 | contig 11300 bp, 4 predicted proteins | sample MB3enrmetagenome_FD_207602 | JGI IMG/M metagenome (GOLD analysis project Ga0326728, IMG submission 207602) | Lab enriched peat soil microbial communities from McLean, Ithaca, NY, United States - MB31MN | ecosystem: Environmental > Terrestrial > Soil > Wetlands > Peat | place: USA: New York... | reverse complement strand
GCGGTAAAGTCCACGACGACCGGATGGCCGGCCGCTCGCGCCTGGCGGACGGCCGCCGGGCTCCAACGCCGCCAGTCAATGCCTCCCGCCCCTTCTTTCAGGCCGCCCTCGGCCACGGATTCGGGGACAGGAGAGCGCCATTGGAGTTGGCCTTCGATCACATAGAAATAGCCCGCGGCCAGCAAGATCAGGGAAGTGGCCAGCCCAAGCCCGAAGCCGCGGCGGCTGCGGCCGCGCTGGACGAACTGGCCGTAAATCCATGCGGCCAGCGCGACGATGACCAGAAACAAAAGGAGCCACCACGAGCGGGGGCCGTAATAAGCGGGGACCAAGCTGAACAGCCAGATGGCCGTGGCGAGCATGGGGAATCCCATCGCCACTTTGAACCGTTCCATCCAAGGGCCTGGCTTGGGCAGAAACCTCAACCAGCCCGGATTCCAACTCAGGATCACGTAAGGCGCCGCCAGCCCGAGGCCGACGGTCAAGAATACCAGGACAATGACCGGCGGAGGCTGGGTGAAGGCGAAGCCGAGGGCCGCCCCCAAGAACGGGGCGGTGCAGGGCGTGGCGAGCACCGTGGCCAGCACGCCGTTGAAAAACGCCCCGGCCGGGCCGTGCTTTGCCGCCAGGGAACCGGCCGCCCCCAGCACTTTTCCGCCCAGGCTCACCTCGAAGAGGCCAAACAGGTTCAAGGCGATGAGGGTCACCAGTGTGGTCAGGGCCACCAGAAACGGGGCGCTGCCGAACTGCATGCCCCACGCGGCCCGGTGACCGGCGGCTTTGACGCCGATGACCAGGCCAGCCAGCAGCACGAATGAGGTCAGCACGCCCAGGCCATAAATCAACCCCAGGGTCCGCACCCGCGCCGGCCGGTCCGCCCCCTGGCCGACAAAGCCCAGGACCTTCAGCGCGATCACCGGCAACACGCACGGCATCGCGTTGAGAATCAACCCGCCCAGAAAGGCATAGAAGAGCATTTTCCAAAGAGATGGCGCCAGGGGAACCGGCCCGCCCGCCGCAAGACCCGGCTCCGGGGCGGAGGGGGGCGGGCCGGGAACGGTCGCGCCGCCGGATGGCCCGCCGGGACTTGGCCCTGTCGCGGCAAGGTCGGCCCCCGTTTGCACCGCCAGCGTCCCCTCGTAAGCCAACTGCTGAGCACCGGATTCCCGGACCAACACCCCCGAGACTTCTTTCGGCCAGTCGCCCGAGGTCTTCTTCACCAGTTTGCGCAGCCGGACCTTGCCTGGCTCAGCCGGGAGTCTCTCGGTGGCGGGCTCGACCTCGAAGCGTTCGCTGGCATCCGGATAAAAGTCAGCTTCGCCGGCCTGGCCGACGGAGTTCCATTGCAATATCAAGGGCCGCAAATCCCCGGTGGGGGGCTTCTCCCAGGTGGCGCGGGCGTCCACGACGGCTGCGGGCTTGGGCATTTTGCCTTGCCAGGTTTGGAGCAAGCCGGCGTCGCCGGAAAGCACGGCCTGGGCACCCACGTTTAGCGCGGCCTGGACGGTGGCGCTGCCGGGCAGGCAGGCGGTCTGGCACTCGAGCCACGAGACCTTGGCCTTGAGAACGAGCGGACCGGGAGGCAGCGTCGCCGCCAGTTTCAGCCGCGCCAGCAGGACCACCTCGCCCCGGTAGATGTAGGTGGTCAGGTCCTGGTCCGGCAACTTCTCCGGGGCGGGCCATTGCAGCGGGCCGGCGCTCACGCCCGGGGGCAATTGCCACTCGACGGCAGTGGCGATGCCGGAGGCGCCGGGATTTCGCCAGTAGGTGTGCCAGCCCGGCTCCATCTTCAGCACAATGCCCGCCAGAACCGTCTCCCCGCAACGCGCTGTCCCGGCGGCCAACACCAGGCGCGCCTGGGTGTGGGCGGCCTGGGCCGGCATCCCGGCAACACAAAGGACCGATGCCATCAGGAGGTTCCTCAAGAGTCTCACGCCATTAAGATGTACCAGAATGCCGAGGAGCGCATCCGGCTTTTCTCCGGTTTGGGCTTTGCTTTTGGGCGGCTTTGGCGTAGATAGTCTCCTCCCGCAATGCGGCGAGCTGATATGAGACCCGAGGTCGAGATTTACGACACCACCTTGCGCGATGGAAGCCAAGGTGAAGGCATCAACTTTTCGGTGGTGGACAAGCTGCGGATCACCGAGAGGCTCGATGCCTTCGGGATTCATTACATCGAAGGCGGCTGGCCGGGGTCCAATCCCAAGGACATCGAGTTCTTCGCCCAGGCGCAACGGAAGCGGCTCAAGTGCGCGCGGCTGGCGGCGTTCGGCTCGACGCGCCGCAAAGGGGTGGCGGTGGAAAGCGACGAACAGGTGCGGCTGCTGCTCGAGGCCGAAACGCCGGTGATCACCATTTACGGCAAGACCTGGCTGCTGCACGTGAAGGAAGTCCTGCGCGCGACGCCCGACGAGAATCTGGCCATGATCGCCGACACGGTGCGATTTCTGAAGGACCATGGCCGGCAGGTCATTTACGATGCCGAGCACTGCTTCGACGGTTACAAGGACGATGCCGATTACGCCTTAGCGAGCTGGCAGGCGGCGGAGAAGGCGGGGGCGGACCTGGTGGCGCTGTGCGACACCAATGGCGGTTGTTTGCCCGAGGAGATCGGCCGCATCACCGCCGTGGCGCGCGGGAAGCTGACGGTGAAGCTGGGCATCCATCCGCACAATGACATCGGGCTGGGCGTGGCCAACGCCCTGGCGGGGATCGAGGCGGGCGCCGTGCAGGTGCAGGGCACCATCAACGGTTACGGCGAGCGCACCGGCAATTGCAACCTGACCAGCGTCATCCCGGCGCTGGCGCTCAAGCTGAACAAGCGGTGCGTGCGGGCCTCAGCCCTGGCCAAGCTGCGGGAGCTCTCCCTGTTCGTGGACGAAATCGCCAACATCCGGCACGACCCGCGCCAGCCCTGGGTGGGCGAGGCGGCCTTTGCCCACAAGGGCGGCACGCACGTCAACGCGATCCAGAAGCTGGTCCGCAGTTATGAGCACATCGACCCGGCGCGCATCGGCAACGTCCGGCGCGTGCTCGTGAGCGACCTGTCCGGGCGGAGCAACATAGTGATGAAGGCGCGCGAACTGGGGTTCGTGGTGGACAATGAAACCCCCGAGCTCAAGGAGATACTGGCGCGCATCAAGAAGCTCGAACACGAGGGCTTCGAGTTCGAGGCGGCCGAGGGGTCCCTGGCCCTGCTCATCCGCAAGATTCTCCGGCACGAGAAGCCGCCGTTCTCGATCGAGGGCTACCACGTCTCGATCCGGCGCGACCGTTCGATCTCGGTTTGCCAGGCCAGCGTGAAAGTGCTGGTGGAGGGGGAGTTCGAGCACACGATCGCCGAAGGCGACGGCCCGGTGAACGCGCTCGACCAGGCATTACGCGCGGCCCTGGTGAAGTTCTTTCCCCAGCTCAAGCGCGTGCGGTTGGACGACTACAAGGTGCGCATCCTCAACACGGCCGCCGGCACCGGGGCCCGCACCCGCGTCCTCATCCAGTCCACCGACGGCCAAGCGGAGTGGAGCACCGTGGGCGTCCACGATAACATCATCGAGGCCAGCGTCCAGGCGCTCTCCGATAGCCTCGAGTACCGGCTGCTGCAAAAGTGACTCTCAACCACCCCACCGACTGGCGCCCTCGACGATGCCGATTTCCTCCTCGGTCAAGCCGTAGAGGCCATAGACCAGCCGGTCGATGAGAGCGCCGGTGGCGGCAATCTGACGAGCGAGCGCGGTCTTTTCATGCGGCGTGCGGGCTGCCGCCTCCCGCTGGTGCAGTTCGTACATCTGTCGGCAGCGCGCGTTGAGCTTGGCTAGAACGGGCTGCGGTCTGTCGCAAGCCGGGAACGGCAGCGAGCCCAGCTTCGAGGCCTTCACCTGCGGGATGACGCGGGATTCTCCCTGGTTGGATACACGATAAAGGAACAGGAAGAGCCTGGACTGCATAATGGCCATCAACGCCCAGGCATCAACGCCTGCAACGGTGCGGAACACGTACATTGCATCCGTCACGAAAGCCGAGGCCGATTCGTCGTAAACCAACTCGATTGTTCTGGACGTCGTCAGCCCGATGAACTTGGGCGAGGCAAAGATAGCGGGATCACGCGGGCGGTGCAGCGACCACCAGGGATGCCGGCCCTCTTTGGCCTCCTTGCAGGTGTTTTCGTGCTTGAAACGCTCTAAGAAGCCCAACACCCGCGGGTAATTCCTGATCGGCGTGTCCCGGGTGGTATAAATGATGTGCTGGTCAATCCTCCAGACCTGATACCGTTTGATCTGCGAGCCGCTCACACTGGGGCGCAGCAGTTCTGGCTCCAGTGCGAGCCTCCGGGCATCGGCCTTCGAAACGGTGTGAGCGGCGGCGACGTCGGGGCTGACCCCCCTTTGGATGGCGCCGGCGATAAACCGGTTGAGCGCAGGATGCCGTTGGCGCAACCGTTGCAGCAGCGCCGTCCCGTCCAGCGGGCCCGTGAAGAAGGTCCGGTCCGGTTCCGCCTCGACTTGCTTCCGCCAGGCCTTCCACGATGCCGCCTTCGCCTTGGCCAGCGCGTCTGGCCGTTCCGCCACAGGCAGGCGCGAGAGGTCAGCCACCACCAGCGCATTGCGCCGGGCAACACCGCTCACCAAGACTGTGGAGGTGTTTAGGACTTTCGACCCGAAAACCCCTTGGCCCAGGTTCAGCAAGGTGGTCAAGCCGCGGCTGAGGAGCAATTCTCGGACCGGCCGCGCATCAACCTGATTGAGCACGGTGCTCGGCACAATGAAGCCGATAGGGGCTTCGGGTCTCGCCAGCTGCGTCGCGCGGTCCATAAAGTAAATGTAGGAGTCGATCATCCGCGCGACGACACGCGAATAGCGTTCGCGCAGATACGCCAGCTCCGGCTCGGTAAAGCTGGCCCCCCACGGCGGGTTTCCAATGACAGCGTCGAAGCCGCCCGCGCGGCTCGCGCCACCAAACTCCGCCTTCCAATCGAAGACGTTGATACGGAGCACTTCGTCGTCGTCGAACAGTGAAAGCTGCGGCCCGTTGAAAAAGTCGGCCCCGATGAGCGAGTTGCCGCACTTGATGTTGTCTCCCAGATCGGGAAGGGCGCGCTCGTGGAACACGCGAAAGACGCTTTGGAGCGTTTGGCCGGTTTCGCCCTCCAGCACTTTGAGCAGCAATGACAGCTTGGTTACCTCGACCGCCTGTGCGTCGATATCCACCCCGAAGATGTGGTTGAGGAGAATTCGCTTCCGTTCGGCGATGGTGAGCCTCCAGCCGCGGCCGGTCTGGCAGAGGGCAGCGGCGGCGCCTTTGGCCCACTTGGCGGCGTCGTGGCCCTCATACCACTCCCGGTGCCAGTCGAGCAGGAACTGATAAGCCCCGATCAGAAATGACCCCGAACCGCAGGCCGGGTCGAGCACGCGCAAGGCCGACACCTGCCTCGGCGTCCGGCCCTCGACCAGCTTTCCGACCGTCTGCCGGACAATGTAATCCACGACGTAAGTGGGTGTGTAATAGACCCCGCCGGCCTTGCGCACCTCGGGCTTTTCCTCGACCGCCGCCCGATGGCCTTCCGTCAACCGGATGACCTTACCCAGGAACCGCTCATACACCTGGCCGAGGATGTCCGCCGGGATGACGGAAAACTCATAAGGGCTGTCCGGATAGTACAACGCGCGCAGAATGTCCCGCAGCAGCTTGTCATCGATTTCCAACGTGAGCGTCAGCTCGTCCGGCGGCTCGTGGCGGCCCGGCTCGGCTTGGAAGTGAAAAAGACCCGAGTTGTAGCGCCTGTCCGCCTCCTCGAAGAGCTGGCACAGGCGCGGGTACACGCGGTCGCCGTTCACCAGCGCCTGGAGGCGTCCGTAATCCTCGAGGCCGCGGTCCTCGCAGATGCGAAGGAAGACGATGCGATCGATAATCCGCTGGACGGCGAAGTTGAGTTCGCGCTGGGTCAGCCTGGGATTGCGCAGGGCCAGGTTGCGGGCCAGGTCCAAACGCCAGCCCTCGATGGCGGCCAGGAAGTCCCCGTCGAATTCGGCCGTGCCCTTCTTGGCCTTGGTCGAGTCGGCGTATTTGTCGAAGGCGCCTTTGAAGACGGCATCGCGGCTGAAGATGGACGCTATCCAGTCCCATTTCTCCGCGTAGTCGCCAAAGGTGCAATAGAACGTGCGGGCCGTGGCGGCCGGGTCGTCCATGTGCGGCTTGAACCGCCCGTCATAGACGGCGAATTCCCCAAAATTGGATAGGATGTTCAGCGGCAGGCTGGCAGACCAGGCATAGCGCCGGAGCTGGAGGGCGGCGCCGGACTCGTCTTTAACCGAGATCGACGGCCGCTTCGCCTCGACGAAGAATTTCCGCGTGCCGCCAACGCGGAAGCAGTAGTCCGGCGCCTTGGTGGCGCCCCCAATCCGGATTTGGTCTTCGTGAATCACGTCCTTGTAGGCCTCGGCCAAGCCCTGCTCGTTCTGGACATCCCAACCGAGTGCCTGGAAGAAAGGGTCCAGGAACTCGCGGCGCAGTTGCGTCTCGTTGTACTGGCCGGAGCGATACGCCTCGAGGTTCCGCTCGAAGCGGGCTACGAGTTCCAGAATGGCCGCGGGTGCGCTCATGGCAACGCTGATGGCATACCAAACCGGAAAGAGCGCGGGAAGGATTAATCCTCGGAGGGCAGGCCAAATAGGGGTAACTGTTCAGGTGGCCCAAGTAGGGCAGGCTTCCCAGCCTGCCGGCGAAGGCGGCTTCCAGCCGCCCGGTCGTCGCGCGCATGCGCCGCGGGGCTGGGAAGCCCCGTTAACCGGCAGCCTGGAAGGCTGCCCTACCTGAACAGTCACAAATAGGGTTTGCCAGCCGGCCGGGAATTTGGGAAGCTGTGGTGGTCGGGAAGAGCAGCAACTCATCGGCCGTTGCCTATGTCTATAAACGTCAGCTTCATTAATATGAAGGGCGGCGTCGGCAAAACGACGCTGGCGATGCAGGTCGCCTTCGGCGCACAAGCCGCCGGGCTCAGGGTCCTCGCCGTCGATCTCGATCCGCAGTCGAACCTGAGCCAGGCCCTGCTGGGGACAGAACTCTACCGCAAGGGGGTGATCGATCAGAATCGTCCGACGGTTATTCAACTTTTCGAGGGATACCTGCCCGCGACGCAGACGAGGCCAGGCCCAAGCACGGTGTCCGTCGAGGACGCGATCATGAAACCCCTGAGCGAGAAGTTCCCGCACCTGGTGCCGTCGCGTCTTCAATTGTGCCATACCATTCGAAACCCAGGGGGGAAGGAGCGCCGCCTCGCCGAGGCCGTTGCCAAGGTCCAGGACCGCTACGATATTGTCATTATTGATTGCGCACCGACGGACTCAATGCTCACTGACGCCGCATACTTCGCAAGCCGCTATGTGGTCGTTCCGGTCAAGCCGGAGTACCTTGCCGCCATAGGGATCCCGCTGCTCGCGCGATCCTTGAAGGGCTTCAAGCAGGCAAATCAGGATCACACGATCGACATAGCCGGCATTGTCTTCGTGCATTCTTCCGATTACTCAGTCAGCCCGGAAGGGCGCGAGTCGATTGCTGAGGTTTCCAAGACGGCTAAGGAGGAGGGCTGGCGAGTTTTCACAAAAGAGATCCCCTACTCGAGGTCAGTTGCGAAGTCCGCCCGGGAGGGAAGGCCCATTGGCTGGACCAGGCGCGCCCGCCCCAAGGTAGTCACCGCGTTCAGCGCCTTCACCAACGAACTGTTCGGAGCCGTCGGGATCGGGGAACGGCTGCCGGAGGCGGCAGAGCCGTTCGCGGAGTTCTGATATGTTCAACGGGTGCGCTCAAGGCCGAGGAGTGGCTGTCCACGAAGGCCGCGAAGGATTATTCTGTATAGGCATTTGATGACGCTAGGATATGACAGGTGACTTAGTGACGTTGGAGGTTCGCTTCTTGCTGGCCCGCTACGGCTTGCGCCGGGTTGTCGAGGCGCTCGCGAAGGTGAGGGGCCAAAGCGCCGAGCAGATCGAGGCGGACCTGGAGCGCCTCGAAACCGCGAGCGCAGGGCGCGAAGAGAAGCCGAAGGAGTCCCTGAGGAGGCTGCTGGCCCGGCTTGGCGCCAAAAGCCCGGAGCAGGCGAGCATGATCAGGGAGCTGGTCGAGCTGTACAAGCAAGGGCGTTTCTTGCCAAGCCTTCGCATGGCGGAGGACTTTGTAGCGGGCCGGACCGGCCAGCGTCCCAGGTTCAAAAGCCGGAGGGCCGCGCTTCCCACCCTGCTCGACGTCATAGTGACCATTCCGCCGGAGCAACTGGGCGGGCTCCGTGACGAATGGGCGTTCACTCCGAGCTCGGGCGACTACGAACTCTTGGCCCGGGCGATCATCGGCTCAAAGTGAGACCGGCGCCAGGCAAGAAGGCCCTCCGTCCCACATCCGCGCAGGGCCGGCCCTCGATAGGCCAGCCCCTGCGCCCGCCCCGCACGAATTTGCATGCCCACTGAAATTCCAAAAGCCTACGACCCGCAAGCGGTTGAGGAGAAATGGTACGACTTCTGGCTGAAGCACAATTGCTTCACGGCCGAGGCGCGCTCCTCCAAGCCGGCCTACTCGATTGTCATCCCGCCGCCCAACGTGACGGGCGTGCTCCACATGGGCCACGTCCTGAATAACACGATTCAGGACCTGTTGGCCCGCAAGGCCCGGATGGAGGGCAAGGAGGTGCTATGGCTGCCGGGCACCGACCACGCCGGCATCGCCACCCAGGCGGTGGTCGAAAAGACGCTCCGCGAGCAAGGCCGGATGCGGCGCCGCGAAGACCTCGGCCGCGAGAAGTTCCTCGAGTACGCCTGGGCCTGGAAGGAGAAGCATGGAGGCATCATCATCCAGCAACTCAAGAAGCTGGGCTGCTCGTGCGACTGGACGCGCCAGCGGTTCACGATGGACCCCGAGTATTCGCGCTGCGTTCAGAAGGCCTTCGTCGAGCTTTACAAAAAGGGCCTGATTTACCGCGGCAAACGGATGGTCAACTGGGACCCGGCCGCCCGCACGGCGCTCTCGGACGAGGAAGTCGTGATGAGAGAGGAGAAGGGCCGCCTCTGGCACCTGAAGTATCCCCTGCTCGATGAGCAAGGCCGGCCCAAGGCCGATGAGTTTGTCGCCGTGGCCACGACTCGCCCCGAGACCATGCTGGGCGACGAAGCCGTGGCGGTGAACCCGGCCGATCCGCGTTACGCGCCGCTGGTGGGCCGGTGCTGCCTGCTGCCGCTCCGCAACCAGGCCATTCCGATCATCGCCGACGATTTGGTGGACCCGAAGTTCGGCACCGGCTGCGTGAAAGTCACCCCGGCGCACGACCCAAACGACTACCAGATGGCCCTCCGGCACAACCTGCCCTTGACCGTCGTCATCGGCCCCGACGGCGCGATGACCCCCGAGGCGGGGGCTGAGTTCGCCGGCCTGGACCGCATGGCGGCGCGGCAGGCGGTGCTCGACAAGCTGACCGCCCAAGGGCTCTTGCTCAAGACCGAGGACTACACCCACAACGTGGGTTACAGCCAGCGCAGCCATGTGCCCATCGAGCCGTATTTGAGCGAGCAATGGTTCCTGAAATACCCCAGCGTGGACCAGGCCACCGCGTGCGTCGAACGCGGCAGCCTGGCCGGCGAAACCGCGGAGGCGGTCACGGCGAGCGAGGAGGAGATCAGCGGCCCCACAGCGGGTGAGACCGCCCAGAAGGCAGCGCCCGGCGGTAAATCTCTGGTGGCGCATCTCCCAGGGGAGAAGTTGGGCATCCAGCCTGCACCGGGCGCTTCCACCCATGTCGCCGCTCCGCCGGGGGATGTCAAGCCCGAAAACGGAGTGATTCAGTTCCACCCCGGTCGCTGGACCAAGACCTATTCCCACTGGATGCACAACCTCAGGGACTGGTGCATCAGCCGCCAACTCTGGTGGGGGCATCGAGTGCCGGTATGGTACAACCTGGGGGCAAGAGCCAAGGCGGAAGCGCCCGACGGTGAGTCTCCGACGCCAACCGCCGTTGCCGGCGAGCCGACCCGCCCTACATCGGACGCTCACGCACGGATGAGCGATCTCCTCAGCGATGTCGACACGGATGCTGCCCTCGTTCGCGTCCAGCTCGAGTCCCCCGGCGAGGGCTGGACCCAGGACCCCGACGTGCTGGACACTTGGTTCAGCTCCTGGCTTTGGCCTTTCGCCACGATGGGCTGGCCCGAGCAGACGGATACGCTCAAGAAGTTCTATCCCACTACCGACCTGGTCACCGGCCCGGACATCCTCTTTTTCTGGGTCGCGCGGATGATCATGGCGGGCTATGAGTTCATGGGGGACCTGCCGTTCCGCAACGTCTATTTCACGGGCATCATCCGGGACAAACTTGGCCGCAAGATGAGCAAGAGCCTGGGCAATTCGCCGGACCCGCTCGAGCTCATCGCCAAGTACGGCGCCGACGCCTTGCGCTTCGGCACCATGCGCAGCGCGCCCCTGGGTCAGGACGTGCTCTTCGATGAGAAAGACGTCGAGTTGGGCCGCAACTTCTGCAACAAGCTCTGGAACGCCTGCCGCTTCCGCCAGATACAGGGCGGCGAGGTGCGCGGCGAAATCGAACCGAGCCTGCTGACCGGCGACGACAAATGGATTCTGGACAAGCTGGACCGGGCCATCCGCGAAATCACCGAGGCCTTCGCCCAGTACCGCTTCAACGAGGCCAGCCAGACACTCTACCGCTTCTTCTGGAGCGAGTATTGCGATTGGTACGTCGAGGCCAGCAAGGTGGTCCTCTCGCGCCCCGGCGCGGCCGGCGGACCCCGGGCCGGCCGGGCGGATTCGGCTGCCACGCAGCGAAAGTCCGACGCCCCCGCCCCGGAGGCCGCGCGCCGCCGCGCCAACACGCTGGCCGTTCTGGACTTCATCCTGGCTCACACCCTGCGCCTGTTCCACCCGTTCCTGCCCTTCATCACCGAAGAACTCTGGCACGGGATGGGGTATCACGAGGACCTGCCCGAAAACCAGGGTGGCCAGACCATCATGTACGCCCCCTGGCCCAAGCCCCTCGGGGCCGAACTCCGCGCCCGCTTTGGCCTGGACGACGGCAGCCTGGCCGCGGTCGAGGCCAAGTACGACCTCGTCACCCAAGGCCGGAACCTGCGCCGCCAAGCCAACCTGCCCGCCAGCAAAAAAGTCAACTTCCTCTTCAAACCGGCCCGACCGCTTCCGGCCCACGACGCGGAGGTGTTAAAGCTGCTTCTCAATGCGCAGGCGCTGGACCTCAATCCAGCCAGCCAGCCGCCCAGCGGCACTCCGGTCGTCCATTCAAACTTGGGCGTCCTCTA
>Ga0326728_10023453_pt1 | contig 11300 bp, 9 predicted proteins | sample MB3enrmetagenome_FD_207602 | JGI IMG/M metagenome (GOLD analysis project Ga0326728, IMG submission 207602) | Lab enriched peat soil microbial communities from McLean, Ithaca, NY, United States - MB31MN | ecosystem: Environmental > Terrestrial > Soil > Wetlands > Peat | place: USA: New York... | reverse complement strand
CTGTGAAAAAGTGACAATCCACGAATGATGCTTTGGACGCCAACTTCCGATCAAGTGCGTCAGATCTCGAGAACCGCGATTTGTTCATGCTGCTCTTTGTTTTTGGGATGCTATAATGCCCCTTCCGGATTGAAGGCGTATGCCTTTAGTCACCTCCTTGACTACATTTAAGCGGGAAGACTATGCCGAAGCTCTTTAGGAAGGATGAGAAGTTTTTCAAGATTTTCGGGCAAATGACAGTACACATTCTGGAAGCTGCCGAAATCCTTGGGAATATGCTAAGGAATCCGACGTCGGATCTGGCGCCGCTCGCGGCAAAAATCAAGGATCTGGAGCACAAGGGTGATGAACTGACCCACAGGGTCATTGATGAACTCAATAAAACCTTCATCACGCCTATCGACCGCGAAGATATCCACGATTTGAGTGCCGCGCTGGATGATGTTTTGGATCTGATTGACGGAATCGCCACCCGGATTGTGCTGTTCCGTATAGCTGAGCCGATTCGCGGCCTGCCCGAGATGTGTGCAGTTCTCCTGAGCCAGGCGATGGAAATAGGCGCCGCAATCTCCAACCTTCAGGATAACGATCACGTCGTGGAGCGTTGTATCGAAATAAACAGGCTGGAGAACGATGCAGACCGACTCTTCCAGTCGGCGATCGAATCCCTTTTTGAAGAAGTGAAGGACCCGATCGACGTGATCAAGCGCAAAGAAATCATTGAGACGCTCGAAGCTGCAACAGACAAGGCTGAAGACGTAGCCAATGTCCTCGAATCGATCATCGTCAAAAATACGTGATGAATTGAAAATCAAAGATTGAAGATTAGAGATTAAAGGTTTTCCGAATTTTTGATCTTTAATTCGTCAATACTCTGGCGATATTTTCTCCCACCCCGATCAGAACGTCCGAGTTTTCAAGCCCGCGTAGCAGCGGCTTGTCGATGGCTTGTACCCCGGCGAGTGTGCCGACGAAACTCCCGGTCAGGGCGCCTATGGAATCGGTGGCATCGCCAGCGTTGACTGCCGGGAAGACCGCGCCGGAGAAACTCCGCGGGTGTTTCAAAAAGCAGTAAATGGCTGCGGGCACCGTTTCAATGGCGTCGGAGCTGGTCCCGATCTCAAACAGGGCCTCTTCCGGTGGGAGATGAGTGATCTGAGTCGACCAACGCAAGACCGCGGCCAGATCTTCATCCATGTGTGCGATATGGTCCGCCGTTTCCAGAACCTGATCTGCAGGCCGGGATCGCTCATCGGATCGGAGGAGCCGGGCGATCAAATAGGCCACGCTGACGGCAGCGGCCCGGGCGCGAGGTTCGTTGTGAGTGATCGTGCAGTTATCCAGCGCGGCGCGTGTGAGCTCCTCGGGGCACTGGTGGAAGTAAAGACCGATCGGGATCATGCGCATGACTGCGGCGCAGCCGCTGCTGAAAACTCCGCTCTTGTTCCAGGGCCGTCCATTGGAAAGGTGCTTGCAGGCCCGCAGATTTGCGGTTGAAGGCGTGCGGTGCGGAACCGTGTTCTGGAACCACGACAGCAGGGTGTCGGCTTGCCGCGCCGGATCCATCTTCCTGCATTCGATCAGGCACTCCGCCGTCGCTAGCATCGTCTGAGTGTTGTCGGTATAGGATCCCTCAGGAAGGAAATCACTTGCGTGGCCCGGATGCGCCTTGATGAAGCCCGAAATCGGCTTTCCATAAAACCGCCTTATCTGCTCGCGGCTGAGGAACTCGGCTGGCATTCCCAAGGCGTCTCCCACCGCGAATCCCGCGATCGCGCCCACGCACCGGTCTCTAAGTTCTCTGGGATCCATAGGTCATTTCCTTAGGGTAAATTATAGCACGCGGCAAATTCTGATTGACGATTGATGATGTACAATTAACGATTGAACTTCAAGTCGTTCATTGGCAAATCGTCAATCATCGATTGACGGAGGCGGGCATGCAACTTTCTTTTGTCGATTGGATGGCCGTAGCGGCCTATTTCCTGTTCAATGTTCTTATCGGTCTTTATTACCGGAAGCAGGCTACCGCGAGCACCGAGGACTATTTCATCGGCGGAAGAAAGGTGACGTGGTGGCTGGCCGGAACATCGATGGTGGCTACGACCTTTGCGGCCGATACTCCGCTTGCCGTCACGGGTCTTGTGGCCAGTTACGGCATTGCGGGGAACTGGCTTTGGTGGAACATGCTGATGAGCGGCATGCTCACGGTCTTTTTCTATGCCCGGCTTTGGCGCCGCGCCGGAGTTATCACGGACGTGGAGTTTGCCGAAATTCGATACAGCGACCGGCCGGCCGCTTTCCTGCGCGGGTTCCGCGCCCTGTATCTCGGGCTGCCCATCAACTGCATCATCATGGGCTGGGTCAACCTGGCTATGGTGAAGATTTTGATGATGATTTTCGGAGTAACCAAGATTCAGGCGCTGCTGGTTGTTTTCGGCATTATGGTTTTGACCGCGATGATTTCAACCCTCTCAGGGATCTGGGGCGTGCTGGTCACGGATCTTTTTCAGTTCGCGTTGAAGATGGGGATGATGATCGTCCTGGCCTATTTTGCCGTTCACGCCGTCGGCGGCATGGGGGAACTGAAGCATAAGCTCTTGGGTTTGGACGCGGCCAAAGCGGCCGGCGGCGGGCACGGTTCCATCCTCTCTTTCACACCGGATATCGGATCTGCCTGGATGCCGATGATCACTTTTGTGGTCTATCTGGCGATCAACTGGTGGGCGACATGGTATCCGGGCGCCGAGCCGGGTGGCGGCGGCTACATCGCCCAACGCATTCTATGCGCGAAAGATGAAAAGCATTCTCTTCTGGCGACCCTTTGGTTCAACATCGCGCATTACGCCGTGCGCCCCTGGCCGTGGATCCTGACAGCGCTCTGTTCCCTTGTTCTCTATCCCACGCTGGCGGACAAGGAATCCGGATTCATCAAGGTGATCGTCGATCCCCAGGTATTTCCCCCTGCATTGCGCGGGATCATGATCGCGGCTTTCTCCGCCGCATACATGTCCACCATCGGGACGCAGTTGAATTGGGGCGCTTCCTATCTTGTGAATGATTTTTACAGACGATTCCTGGTTCAAAACCGCAATGAACGGCACTATGTGTCGATTTCTCAGATTGCCACCATTCTGATCATGTTAATCTCGTGCGTCGTCACTTACTACCAGGACTCGATTGCAGGCGCGTGGAAGTTCCTGATAGCGATCGGAGCAGGGACCGGCAGTGTTTTCATCCTGCGCTGGTTCTGGTGGCGTATCAACGCCTGGAGCGAAGTGTTTGCCATGGCCGCCTCCTTTTGCGTCTCCATGCTGCTGCAGCTCCGTTTCGGGCTGAACAACGACGACCCCCGGCAGTTTGCCTGGATTGTGATCATCACGGTCCTCTGTTCCAGCGTGATCTGGCTTCTGGCGACTTTCCTGACGGCTCCCGAAAAAGAGGAGGTATTGCTTGGATTCTACCGCCGGGTGCGGCCCAGCGCTCTGCTGTGGGGACCTGTCGCGCGGAAGGCAGGGGAGGTTGCTCCGCGGCACGACGGCGCCTGCAATCTGCTCGACTGGGCCTGCGGCTGCGTGTTGGTATACATGACGTTGTTTGGAGTTGGGAAGATTATTTTTGGACAGCTGGCGGCAGGACTGGGATTTCTCGCCGTTGCTCTGATTGCGGGCTGGATCATCTACCGTGACCTGAACCGCCGCGGCTGGAAATCGGTGATTGAATAGTGGGCAGTCGATATAAGGCTGCGATTCGAATGACTGCCGACTGCCTACTCAAAATCAAACTGATGTATAATCACAACTCTGTGGCGATGAAGCGTATACCTATTATTTTTTTATTGCTGCTGTTGTCCGGGGTCTTGTCTCTCCGCGGAGGGGATCGCGTCCCCAGGGTTCTGAACGGGATCGACGTACTGCGCGAACAGAACTTCGAGCCCCTTGCGGGCAAGCGCATCGGTCTCATCACCAACCACACGGGACTGGCAGCCGACGGGACGACGAGCATCGACCTGTTGTACGGATCCAAGTTGTGCAAACTCATTTTCATGCTAAGCCCGGAGCACGGCATTCGCGGGACCATGGACAGCAAGGTCAATTCTTCTGTGGATGAAGCGACGTCTCTGCCAGTCTACAGCCTTTATGGAGAATCCAAGCGTCCAGCCGGAGAACTGCTTCAAGGAATCGATGCCTTGGTCTTCGACGTTCAGGATATTGGCGCGCGATTTTATACCTATATCACGACCATGGGATACTGTATGGAAGCGGCTGCCAAGGCAAATATCCCGTTCTACGTCTTGGACCGTCCGAATCCTATCGGCGGAATGCGGGTTGAGGGTCCGATGCTGGACGCGGATAAAACGTCCTTTACCGGCTATATGCCATTGCCTATCCGCCACGGGATGACGGTTGGAGAACTGGCGCGCTATTTCAATAGGGAGAACAAGATTGGAGTCGAGCTGCACGTCGTGGAAATGAAAGGCTGGTCGCGATCCGATTATTTCTGGAACACGGGACAGCTCTGGATCAATCCATCGCCGAATATGCGCACGATGATGGCGGCCATTCTGTATCCCGGCGTCTGCCTGCTTGAATCGGCCAATATTTCCGTGGGGCGCGGCACCCAAACCCCCTTTGAAATCCTGGGTGCGCCGTGGATCGAGCCAAGGCTTTTCGCTGCGGAGGTGGAGGAAGCCGGAATTCCAGGGGTCAAGGTCGTCCCCGTGTTTTTCACTCCCAACGAGGACAGATATCAGGGGGTCAGATGCGGAGGAGTGAGCTTCACAATCACCGACACTGAAAAGTTGAACTCGGTCTCTCTTGGGCTTTCCCTGGTTGCGATTTTGCACAGGCTTTACCCGGATAAGTTTCAAATAGACAAGGTTTTGGAATTGTTGGGAAATACAGAAGCGCTGAAAAGGCTCAAGGCAGGGCAATCTCCAGAGCAAGTACTTCAAGCGGACAGCGCCCGGATGCAGGAGTTTCTGGCAAAGCGCCAAAAGGCTTTGATTTACGATGTCACACCGGACGAAAGAAAGAGAGGCAATGATGGCTTCGGCCGTTCGAAGAAAAAAGAGAAAAGACGAGATTAAGGTTACGATCGCCCCTTTTCGCAACCTGACGGACTATAACGCGTGCGAGGAGATACAACGGGAAGTGTGGCGCTCCCAAGACATCGACATCGTTCCCGTTCCCATGCTGCTGGTGGTGAACCGCACGGGAGGACTTCTCCTGGGCGCCTTCAACAACCTCGGCGACCTAATTGGATTTGCCTTCAGCATGCTGGGTTCATTGGACGGGAAACTCATTCACTATTCGCACATGTTGGCCGTACGGGTGGCCTACAGGAATTTCGATGTGGGGTATAAGCTGAAGCTGGCCCAGCGGAAGGAGGTATTAAAGCGAAAAATCCAGCTGATTACGTCCGCGTTTGATCCGATGCAGCCGCTGAATGCCTATTTTACGCTGGGCAAACTGGGCGGGTGGGCGAACGCCTACGAAGAAAATTTTTGCGGTGAAACGACCAGTCCGACCGACCGCGGGCTTCCCACGGACAGAATCCTGGCGCATTGGGATCTCGAGAGCGACAAGGTTTCCAATCGGCTGGAGGCTGGTCCGCCCCATCGCGATATTCGCAAGGAGGTGAAGCACAGGACCGTGATCAACCAGCTGGTGGAAGTGGCCCCGGGAATGATGAATTCTTCGCCCGTGAAGCTCAACTGTACGGCCGATCAGTTACTGTTCGAGGTGCCCTACAATCTTCCGGAAATCAAAGGCCGTGATCTGGGTGTCGCACTGGAATGGCAGGGGAAGATGCGCCAGGTATTCCGGCACTATTTCAAGAAAGATTATGCCGCCACGGATTTTTGGGTGGCAGAGCAGGATGCTCACCTGCGGGCCTTTTATCTGTTGGAAAAGAAAAAGAACTAATTAAAAACGCCACGGATATCGTAGACTTTTAAATCAGTGGAATCTTTGAAATCATCTACGTTTTTCTGGTCCTGCAGATAGGTTTGCCGGAAAAGATCTCCTCTTCCCACATCGGATTGAGCAGTTCGGCCGTTTTCCTGCCGTTCTCAACCATGGCCGAATGATATCCTTGGTCTTGAATCGCAAAGGCCGCTGCTTCATCCATGGGTTTGGCTCCGTACCGGCTGATGGCGTCATGGGCGAAGGCATAGTGATCCCGTATTGGGCAAGGGACGAACAAATTCTGCATTTGAACCCCCGAACCGTTTTTCCGGTAGTTCTGCTGCCATGACCGAATGGACTCGAAAAGTGGAGCCGACAGTATTGACGAAAGCGAGCGATTGCTCTGATACATCCGATGGATATTGTCGACGGCGTACGGGAAAAACACGCAAGGAGAAACGTTCCCGTTCCAGTCGATATAGAAATATCCCCCGGTGCGCCCGGCGCTGATACACCCGGCCGACAGGGCTCCCCCGTTCCAAAAATCGATGAGGAATAGTTTCTTTTCGCCGAATATAAGTTCCGACTCTCTTTTCAGCATCCACTGTCTCTGTTCCGGGGTGACCATCTTCTCCAGCGCGCTGCTGCGGCCTATCGGCATATATTGGAAGATCCAGGCATAAGCCGCCCCTTTTTCGATGAAGAGATAATCGAGGAACGCATCGGAGAGAAGTACTTCCGCATTCTGGCGAGTCGCCGTAAGGGATACTCCGAACAGTACCCCATGTCTCCGCAGGTGATCCATGGCCTTTTCTATTTTCTGGAACACTCCTTCGCCGCGCCTGCCGTCAGTTTGGGCTTCCCATCCCTCCATCGAAATCGCCGGGCTGATGTTCCCCAGTTCGGACATCTGAACGGCAATGTCATCATTGATCAGGGTGCCATTGGTGTACATCATGAAGTAACAGTCGTCAAACTCCCTGACGATATCCAGCAGTCCGTTGCCCTTACTTTTGTACATCAGAGGCTCACCGCCGGAGATGACGGTCAAGTGCGATCCCCATTGGTCTTTTTTGTCCTGAAGGATGCGCCGGAAAACGTCATAGGGCAAGGTGGCACGCTCGGCGGAGGAACTCATCGCATAACAGCCCTGGCACAGCAGGTTGCAGTTTTGAGTCGGACTGATGGTGAGGAACGAGGGAGGTTCGAAGCCGTGTGCCTCTCTGAAGGGGCGCATACGTTCAGCCTCTCCTGTCAGCACGTGGCCGAGAAAAACCCGGATAAATCCCCTGCGGGTCGAATTCGACAGTCTCCGCTCTTCGCATGCCTTATCCAGGGCATGCAAAAGATTGCTGGTCGCCAGATAGCGCATCTCTTGGACCCTTTGGGGAATGTGGCCGTTGTTTTGATTAACGAAGAAATCGTGCAGTCCCTTATCGCCCCGAGCGAGTGCCCAACGCCGGATCGACTTCGGACGAAGAGCCAGTTCTAGAGTGTTCAACGAAATCTTCTTCCACAGTTCATCCAATTGGCCTTTCATCTTTTCTCCCCGCCTTCACCTGTGTGCAGACCGTGCGGAATGCCACCGTACAGCCACCGGTAAAAACAAGCCTCACGCTTGAATGCAAGGGGTCAGTCGACCAATGCAATGTACTATATCTTACAATTTTTACCAGAAAGTGAACCAATCTGCAATACTGCGTCCTCATCGCCGGCGTGCTGGGCGGCTCTGCAGAGCCGCCCAGCACGCAAGCGCCGCGCCTCTGCTCTGAAAATTTCGGTATCTATTTCTTGATCCACGGGGTTTAATAAACCGGACGCAATCTGAATAGGGAATTCATGAACCTTGACGAATTGACCAGACAATATGATTTCAGGAGCCGGGTTGTTGTTGTTACGGGAGGCGCCGGAATTCTTGGTGGCGAGATGGCATGTGCGCTGGCGGGGTGCAGCGCGGATGTGGCAATTATCGACCGTGCTCCCGAGCAGGCAGCTCGCCTGATGCCGCGAATGAGCTCCTCAATAGGCCGTTGCCTAATCATTGAGGGAAATGTGCTGCAAAAAAGTTCGATGGAACTGGCGGCTCAGAGGATCCTCGAGCAGTGGGGGAAAATCGATTGCCTCATAAACGGCGCTGGAGGAAACGATCCGGCTGCCACGACTGGAGCCGGAAGATCCTTTTTCGATTTGCCGGAGGATGCGCTGCGTTTCGTCTCCGACGTCAATCTGCTGGGGACAGTCACCGCCAGCCAGGTGTTTGGCAGGATAATGGCGCAGCGGAAGGAAGGGATAATATTGAATGTTTCTTCGATGAATTCCTTTCGTCCGTTGACGCGCATCCCAGCCTATTCTGCAGCCAAAGCAGCCGTATCGAATTTCACACAGTGGCTGGCCGTACATATGGCGCAGGAGTACTCTCCAAACATCCGGGTTAATGCGATAGCGCCGGGATTTTTCCTGACAGAGCAGAATCGTTTCCTATTGACTGAAAAGGAGACAGGGAAGTTGACTGTCCGCGGCGAACAGATACTTGCACATACTCCGATGGGCCGGTTTGGAGCGCCTGAGGACCTGTTGGGAGCGGTTCTGTGGCTGCTTTCGCCGATGTCCCGGTTTGTGACGGGCGTTGTGCTTCCAATCGACGGCGGCTTCTCCGCCTACTCCGGCGTGTAGTTCCGGGTGGGCCGATCGTCTCTGCGTTCGGAATCCGCCTCGGGATTGAAGTCGCTATCGGTTTTTTAACTGCCGAATTCCGTTTACGATTTCGAATGCAGAGGATAAAAAGCCACGCTTTCATCGTGTACTTGAACCTGCACTCGCTGGTTCCCTCCATCAGTACTTCGACTGGTCGTGGCGATTTTGGGATCGTAGGCTTTGAGATTTTCTATATCGGAATTACAAATTACGGCAAATCCGATGTCAGCTGTATATTTCGGACGAAATGGGTTTGCCCAAGGGCATTCGGTGATCCTTACTTCTGCTTCGCTCGCCGTGTCCCTGACGATTTCGACGGGGAGAGCGTGCTAGGAAAGCGCGCCCGGTTTTCGCACATCCGCCAAAAATGTAGCGAGATCTCGTTTGGGCACATTCTTGTCTTTTGCTTCCTGATTTCGAAGCCCTGCTTACGCTGCGGCATTTCTAAGCTATCCATGAAATTTTCTTTTCCGATCTGATCCGACAGGTTCCTAAGCGCCGGGATCTTGCTGACGTAGGAAAATTTGTACTGATCCTCAAAGTTCATATGCGTTTTTTCGTCCGGCCTTTGCCAGCGGTGCGAACTGAGCCTTTTCGGCTGCGGCTAACAATAGAAGCCACGAAAACCCGAGGCACAAAGAGCAGGCCGAACCACCTGCAGCAGAAGCTCTCTTCAGCTGGCCCGTAGATCATTCATGACCGTCTCCTTTTACTAGGAGTGAAAAGCCATTGAAATGCACCGTGCTCTTCAGGGGATTTTGGACAGCACTCATTGCTTCGGTTCTTCGAATCTCTTCAAGGCGTTTGGGTGCAAGTAGCGAAACTGCATTGAGAAGAGAAAGCCTCAATGCTGAGAATCGCGGGTTGGCGCGGTTCGATACAGACCAAATTCGTGCGCAGCCGTCCCTGTTTTCTATTAAAGGGAAAGGGATCGTTCAGCCTCAATAAAATCAGTGCTTTCCGCAGGTTATTGATTTTATTGAGGATTTGCTTGACTAACCCAGGCGGCAAACCTATAATTTCTCAATTATCGCGGGGTGGAGCAGTCTGGTAGCTCGTTGGGCTCATAAGCCATTTCAGGCTGTCACAAGGTGCGGTAAACTCCCAAAACATCCAATAAAATCGCCACTTTCCTTCATCTGCTTTTGTGGACTTTTGTAGCCTTCCGAATACAGAACACGGACAGAACACGGACAATTTTGAGGAAAAACGTTGGGCTGCGAACCCAAAGTGCCGTTCAAACTGCCGATCAATAAAGGATTTATTTTCCACTGTCCGCATGTTGTCCGTGTTCATTTTGCCGCTTTCACCATCGGAATAACGTTGGTTTCTGTCGGCAAGCTTTCAACATAAGCGGCCGTTTTCTCGATTGCTTCCCGGATATCCTCATCGGTTCCGATGTTGTACCGCTCGAAAACCGCTTCGGTTTTGTGACCGGAGATCTTCATTGCGATATTTCGGGGCACTCCAGCCTTTGTCATGTTGCGTACTGCCGTGCGCCGAAAGTCGTATACAAGCTTTCCAGTGAGTCCGGCTTCCTTGCAGGCTGTCTTCCATGCCTTTCTGAATTCGCCCACCTTGGCGCCGTCCCTGTGAAAGATAAACGGGCAATCCAGACGCCTCGCCTGAATCCTGCGCTCAATAACGCTGCGAAGCGGACCCGCCAAGGCAATGGATCGAGGTTGCCCGGTCTTGGCGTCCTTTCCTTGAAGTTTGATGCTCCAGGTTTCCCGGTTAAAGTCTGCCCAGCCGAGAGCCTTGGTTTCGCCCGGCCTCATGCCCGTATAGAAAAACCACTCGCAGAAGTCCTTGACATCCTGGTCCTGAAGCCTCGACATAACCGCTTCAAACTCTCCACGCTCAAAGAATCCCTGCCGGGCGTTCTGTTCCGGCAGACTTGGGAAATGCGGCAGGAAGGCAAGCTTTGGCGGGTTCGCCTTTGCCGCTAGATTAAAAGCGCTGTGCAGGCATTCCACTTCACGGTTGATGGTAGCCGATGCGACACCTTCCCTTTGCCGCCCGAGGATGTAGTGAGTTACCCTGTCGGTTGTCACGGCAAGCGCCCGGTCCAAGCCGAAGTAATCCTGAATATGCTTCAAATGGCTTCTCATTTGCGGAAGGGATTTTCTTCCCCTCATCTCGTAATCCGCTTCGAGATCCTTTAGCAATTCATCGACGCCGATGCGTTCTTGCCGAGGTCCCTGAAACTGCTTAGCTCCAAGCTTGTGGGCTCCCACTTCGCGGAATCGCTGAGTGAGAAGCTTTTCTGCCGCTTTTCTGTCTCCAGCCGATTCGCGGTATTCCTTGCTGTGCCCCGTTTCCGGGTCCGGCCCATAATAGGAAATCCAGAACTGCTCACCGCGTTGGAATATCCTTCCTTGTCCACGTCTGCGCTTTTCGCTCATAGGTCACCTCCGCGCTTCTTCAAGGGAACCTTTTCGAGATAGAGTTTCAGCGCATCGGATACAACGTCCTGGAAGTCGCGTTCTTCATCTATGGCACGGTGCCTGCCCTCCATCCAAAGAGCCTTCGGCATTTTCAATGTGCATTTAATGGTTTCTGCCGCCGTGGTTTCTTTCCTTTTTAGTGTTTTCATTTTATCTTCCTCTCTTTTGTATTCCACGGCTATTAGTATAGATGTATAGCTGTATAACTGTCAAACTATTTCTTCAAATATTTTATCGCCCTGTCCTTTGC
>Ga0326728_10023452_pt1 | contig 11301 bp, 7 predicted proteins | sample MB3enrmetagenome_FD_207602 | JGI IMG/M metagenome (GOLD analysis project Ga0326728, IMG submission 207602) | Lab enriched peat soil microbial communities from McLean, Ithaca, NY, United States - MB31MN | ecosystem: Environmental > Terrestrial > Soil > Wetlands > Peat | place: USA: New York... | reverse complement strand
GGTGCCCAAAGCTGCCTGGACCGGTTGCGTGCCGATGCCTCCAGGCACCCTGGCCAATGCGGTTGTTCCAGTGGCCGATGGCGGTCTGCTGATCAGCAGTTTTTACGACCCCGGCGACAAAGAGGCATGGGTACGGATGAACCGCGGCGAGAACACGGGCTCGCTGTGGGAGTGGCACGCCGGCAGCGGCATGCGGCGTCTCGAAATCGGCGGAATTTCCGGGGCAAACGGGATAGAGACCAGCGCGGATGGAAACACCCTCTATGCCAGCGCCTGGAGTGGTCGTGAGTTGCTGGTCCTGGACCGCCGGACAGGCGCGCAACGAAGGATTGCGCTGGACTTCCTTCCCGACAACATCAAACGGGCACCCGATGGCACGCTGTTTGTCGGTGGACAGCGCAGCAGCGTCGCCCGGATCGCTGCTTGCACTGGCCCGGACTGCCCACAGGACTGGATCATCGCGCGCGTCGATCCGGTAAGCGGACGGGTGACACCCTTGATCACCCGCCCGGGCAACGCGCTGATCAACTACGCCTGCGGGGCCGTCGAGGTTGACGGCACGCTCTACATCACGGCGCGAGGCGATCGCCGGCTGGCCTTCCTGCCGCTGGCATCGCTCCCCTCTCTGCGCTAGAGCCGGTCGTCGATCAGCATGCGGATCATTGCCGCGCGGTTGAAGCTCTGGCTGCTCTGGAAACTCCGTCCAGACGGATAGCCTCTCGATTTCCTTGCTCCGCAGGGTGAAAAAACTTAGCCGGACCATAAGTGAATGAAATACGGCCCTTGCAGATGCATGAACAATCCCGTTTATCGCGCTTGACACCCTGCCATCTCATAGGAACTCAATCTCTCGCCTCTTGGGAAGAGCGGAAAAAACCGCATTTGATGTTCTTGAAATGCGATATTGAAATCGATAGAAGGCTTGGGGACTCGTTTAAATATCTGTTTCGAATTGAGACTCAAAGGGTTACGCCGGAGAGTTTCTCATTTATTATCTTGCCAAGAACGATACTCCCGCCGGGCGTGGATTTCGGTTGTTGCGCCGGTTGTTGCAGATTTTCCCTCCAGAACGCCCCGATTTGGCCTCATTTTGACTTGTTGCAGATCATCGGTATTTAATCCTTTTTCGAAGGGGTCTTCCCAAGCCGGATGTCGCGGGCGATCCCCGTCTCCCGCTCCAGCCAACCTCAAAACCTCCGGTGACCTCCGCTTAACTCGGTTCGTCAATTCGGATACCGAAGCCATGATGGCCTAATGACAGCTGTCAACGTTTGTCATCGTGCGGGTATCCAGGGCCACTCCGATCTCATGTCCACGCAGGGACGATTTGATGTCGCTACTGGCTAACGCGGGATTCATTTAGGTTGCTGTTCGCCAGTAAAACCTGAAGAAAAGGCAGTCAACGTCCGGAGAGATCGCTCCGGATCGGGGACCATCAACTCTCCAATAAGTCGTAACGGGCCGTTTGGATCGATCTCTCGCGCAAGTTGGGAGCGCACTGCTTCCTCGATGCGATTTGCTTTTAGAACCTATATAGTGAAATTGTGTGCAAAAAGGCATCAAAATTGAGAATGCAGATAAAAAATCCCCTTTCCCCAAGTCAAGGAAAGGGGTGATTCTGATAAATGACGCATCAAAGAGCTAAAAAAAAGGAATTGAGAACTATGTCTCCCTGGAGGTTAGCCAGTACATGTAAGTGGGCTCTTAGACGCTGATTTTATTTGACCTCTCAATATTCCCGCATTGCGGGTGCAGTCCAATTTTATGGGGTAAAGGAATTTGGATCAAGTTCAAACCTTTTTGGTTCCGGCTTGTCCGGGTTAGGCTGTGCTTCTGAATTGTCTATAGCGCGTCTCTCCCCGCCAGCCAGGCTCCCGCACGTTCGTAGTCGAAATCCGGACTGTCGAGTAGCTGGCGGGCCTCGCGATCGAGCCGCTCTGAATTGCCGGCATCAAGATAGTTCTCCAGGATTAGCATCAGATCAGACGCATCTTTGCGTGGCGCAATCATTCGTCTCTCGGTCCAGGCTAGAACCTTGAGCACGGCTAGCATCGGAAGCGAGACAACTGCAATCTGCTGTCCGGATGGAAGCAGGGCATTGATTGAAGATTCCAGCGCTTCCTCGAATCCCAAAACACTCATTACAGTCTCTCCATTCGGCGGCCAAGAGATTATTCTGTCAGCATTCTCCAATCCGCCGAAGGGAATCAGATCCACTACCATAGGCTTACGATACGGAAGTTTGTGTGTGCCGCTCGTGTGAGGACGGAAGGCATCAGAACTTAAAAGTGATTTGCGAAGGTTTTCAAAATCAGTCCAACTGGCGACGGCAAAGGCGAGATCGATGTCTTCGGTAGCGCGTGCTGCATTTATCCCATGCGAGCAGGTCACGTGCCATAGCTCCAACCAGGAGAATCTCAATTCCCGGAACGTTTGCCCATATGTCGGCAATGAGGTCCGATAGGAGGCTCAGTCCCCGCTTATTTGTTAAATCCAGCGAGGATTCCGTCATAGAGTAATTTTGCAGTATCCATGCAACGTGCGTCGCCGATAGCAAGCAGGTCCGCATACACGAGTAGGGTAGGGGTGAGTGCGGGCTCTTGATCGTCAAACCGCCAGAAGCGACGAAGTATTTCAACCTCTCCTGCCGGATCTGTTTTCAAATGCTGCTAGCAAGAAACGCGGTTCGGTTTTCGGTCCAAAGAGTGTCAACGTTCCAGGACGCAGGTGGTGGGTGAGCCGGGCCGCGGCGCCTTCGCCTCCCATTTTGAGGCCATACTTTTGGGGGTCCACTGTTTTCCACCAATCCAGTGTTTCCGCCTTGTAACGACCAATAATCAGCTTTGGCCTGAGTGTGCGGGCATAGGCTTCCACCCACTGTTGCAGCAAGCGCTCAGCCTGCAGTAACCGACGCTTCTGCCCGACTTCGGCGATAAAGCCGAGCTTCGGAAGCTCCGCCATAACCCATCCGACGGTACCGTGTGCAACCCCAGCCAGTCTGGCAATTTCACGATATGGGCGATCCACCTGCTCTGGATTGCACAAGAGCGCAAAAATCACCTGCAGACCACTTGCCTGAAAGGCGCGTCCAGTGGGGAGACGTGCAGCTCGTATAGTGGGACGTTCTCCCTTCACCCATATGAGCGTAGGCGGATCGTTGAGATAGGCGTTGCCGGCGGCGTCAATAAAAGCGACCCGTTGGCTGTGCAAGATATCGGCAATTTGAGGCGTAACATAATCGGCTATCAGGAGTGCTTTTTCCCCTGGGCGTTGAAGCTGCTGGATGACCGCTCCTAGCGTAGCAGGGCGCAAACCACGCTTCACTTCTGCTGCATAGCGGACTTTTTTGCCTTCTAGTCGCAAAACAATCCAGGCATCTGCGCGATCGCCGTTGACTTTGGGTTCCCGTTGTTCGATCTGGGCATTGATTCCCAATCGCTTCACTGCGGCCAATGCTTCGTCAATGAGATCTTTGTCGTGATGTTTTCTTGTGTCCACAATTTAATATTGTCCACGTAGCGTGGACAAATGTCATTAGTGGACAAATGATGAGAAGTTCCGCAGTTTCAATCGGAAGCTGGTCGTACTCCAAATCGTATGATTGTTATTACATTACAATACGTACAAATAGTATGTGCAATTGCGAATCGGTGACCAGGGGAGCTGTTGTCCAGATGAAGCAGCGTAATCCAACATGGGGTTGTCCACCAGACGCCGGTAGAGACGTGATATTGCGAATTCGCCACCCACAGGTTTCCCAGATCAGCGATCATCCCTGAAAACCTCGGAAGGGGAACCTGGATTTGAGAGTGGCTATCGGGTAAAAACTGCTTCTGTCAAGGAGGCCAAGTCCGTCCAACCCGTGCCATAACGTCAATGTTTTCAGCGCGGACGAGGTTTTGGCGAAGGACAGTCAATTACCCCTAATAGAAGGTGGGCATGCCGTTTTCGTCATAGTAGTTGAGGGTCGTGCTGGCGGCCTGGCCCGAGCTGATCAGGATGAATTCGGTGATGTCCCCTCCTCCGTCGGCGATCTGGGGGAAAACGATCGGCGACGGCGCGGCCTGGGTTAGGTCCGCAACCGGGAACGTGGTCATCAGAAAATCACCGCGCTCGTTTGTCAGCGAACGTACGGTGACCGCCGCAAAAGGAGTCGTGGAGCTGATGTCCAGAACTCCCGTGAACCCTGCGGGCAGCCCAGAGATCAGCTGGTCGGCGAACAGGGCATTATGACCGTTGGCCGCCAATTGAAGCGGACCCTGGCTGGTTCCGACGCTTGTCGCACCACCGGTTTGATATGCATTAATCGTGATAGTGGCAAATGCAGCATTCACATTTGCAACTGCCAAACCAACATCGTGGTTCCCCGATAGATCCACGTAGACTCGCGCGTGAGTTGTTGACGTCGTCGCAGGAATCCCCGATTCCGAGACCATTACGTTGACTGGATTGTAGCTGAATACCCCAAAAGCGACCGGTGTCGGGCTGAGTGAATCAGGGATCAATTCCACCCACCCGACGTTGACCGCTGCCGGAGACCCATCGGTCTGAAATCGGAAGCCGCCACCAGAAGCAATCGAATACCTGAAGGTGGAATTCGACGCGCCACCGACCTGATTTACAACCAGAGGCAAGCCGTTGTTTTTCAAAATCTGCAGGGTTCCACTCTCTGTCCCGTTGGAGGTATTGAGCAGAATCAGCGAGGTGGTGTCGCCACCGCCATCCGCAAGCTGCGGGAAATACATAGAACTATAGCTCAGCGGTTGGGTGAGGTCAGCCGTCGGGGTGGTGCTTACGAGAAACTCCTTTCTTTGATTAGTTGTTCCCCGTATCGCCAGCACGGATACGGGCTGATCGCTGATGATTTCAAGAGATCCAAACTGGAAATTCGAAGGCATGCTGAAATCGGGAGCCACATCTTCTAGCTGGTCGACGAATTTCGCGAAATGGTTGCCTGCCGCCAGAGTTCCATGACCGGTAGAGAGGGCAACGCCGTTGAGGTCGCTCAATGTATAAGTGATGTTCGCGGTGGCGGAACCATTGTTTTCGACTGCTATCCCCGTGTCTACGTTAACCGTTCCGCCATTGCTGCTCGCGGGTATAGCATTCATGTTAGTCCGGTAATCGATAAAAACACGAGCCTGAGTTGTGGGTGGAGATGCCGGAACCCCCGCCTCAGACACCGTCACTCCGTTCTGCTTCGAGCTGTACGCCGCCGTTCCATATGGACTGGTACCCGATGTCACCGCGAATTTTGCATAGCCAACCTGGACTGTTGCGCTGCTCCCGGTCGTTTGGCACGATGCTGCGCCGCCGGAGCTTAGATTTAACCCGGAACAGACCGCAACACTCGCGACTTTGCGGATGCGTGAGTTAACTGAGTCAGCGATGAACAGGTCGCCCGCCAAATCCACCGCTAAGCCATATGGATCACTGAGCTGTGCAGAATTTGCCGGGCGGCCGTCGCCGCTGAAACCAAAGCTTCCATTTCCCGCCACCGTGTTGATCACGCCGCCGGGCGTCACCTTGCGAATGCGGTCGTTCGGTGAGTCAGCGATGAACAAGTTGCCCGCCGCATCCACCCCTACGCCATAGGGATCACTGAGCTGAGCAAAAGTAGCCGGGCCGCCGTCCCCGCTGAAACCTTCGCTTCCATTTCCGGCCACGGTGCTGATCACGCCGCCGGGCGTCACCTTGCGGACGCGGTTGTTACCTGAGTCAGCGATGAACAGGTCGCCCGCCGTATCCACCGCTACACCCGCTGGGCTATTGAGCTGAGCAGAAGTAGCCGGGCCGCCGTCGCCGCTGAAACCATAGACTCCATTTCCGGCCACGGTGCTGATCACCCCGCCGAGCGTCACCTTGCGGACGCAGGCGTTACCTTGATCCACGATGAACAGGTTGCCCGCCGTATCCACCGCTACGCCAACGGGACCACGGAGCTGAGCAGAAGTAGCCGGGCCGCCGTCCCCGCTGAAGCCAGATGTTCCATTTCCGGCCACGGTGCTGATCACCCCGCCAGGCGTGACCATGCGGACGCGGTCGTTCGGTGAGTCAGCGATGAACAAGTTGCCCGCCGCATCCACCCCTACGCCATATGGATCACTGAGTTGTGCAGAAGTCGCGGGGCCGCCGTCGCCGCTGAAACCAAAGCTTCCATTTCCGGCCACGGTGCTGATTATGCCAGCAGGCGTCACCTTGCGGATGCGATTGTTATTTGTGTCAGCGATGAACAGGTTGCCCGCCGCATCCACCCCTACGCCATATGGATCACTGAGCTGGGCAGAAATCGCGGAGCCGCCGTCGCCGCTGAAACCAAAGCTTCCGTTTCCGGCCATGGTGCTGATCACCCCGCCCGTCGTCACCTTGCGGATGCGGTTGTTAAACAAGTCAGCGATGAACAAGTTGCCCGCTGTATCCACCGCTACACCCGCTGGGCTATTGAGTTGAGCAGAGGTTGCGGGGCCGCCGTCGCCGCTGAAACCAAAGTTTCCATTTCCCGCCACGGTGCTGATCACCCCGCCCGTCACCTTGCGGACGCGGCTGTTACCTCTGTCTGCAATGTAAAGGTTACCCGCCGTATCCACTGCTACGCCAGATGGATAATTGAACTGAGCATCAATAGCGGGGCCGCCGTCGCCGCTGAAACCAAAGCTTCCATTTCCCGCCACGGTGCTGATCACCCCGCCCGTCGTCACCATGCGGATGCGGTTGTTAACCAAGTCCGCGATGAACAGGTTGCCCGCTGAATCCACCGCTACGCCAGATGGATCAGAAAGCTGAGCTGATGTTGCGGGGCCGCCGTCGCCGCTGAAACCCGGGATCCCATTTCCAGCCACCGTGCTGATCACCCCGCCGGGTGCCACCTTGCGCACGCGATTGTTATTTGTGTCAGCAATGAACAAGTTGCCCGCCGTATCCACCGCTACGCCAGATGGATTCCAGAGCTGGGCAGAGGTCGCGGAGCCGCCGTCGCCGCTGAATCCCTGGGTTCCATTTCCGGCTACAGTGTTGATTGTGCCAGCAGGCGTCACCTTGCGGATGCAATTGTTATTTGTGTCAGCAATGAACAAGTTGCCCGCCGCATCCACCGCTAGACCCGTTGGGCTATTGAGCTGAGCAGAAGTTGCCGGGCCGCCGTCGCCGCTGAAACCATTAGTTCCATTTCCCGCCGCCAAACTGATGCTGCCGTCTGCCGTAACCCGGTACACTCTGTTTTGAGTATCACTCGCGACATAGAAGCCTCCGGTCCCATCCGGAGCTACAGATTCGGGCACATCAATGGCCTGAGTCGTCGCCTGTGCACCGTTTACCGGCAGCTGCGGGCCGGCGTAAGTTGTGATGATCCCAGACTGAGCAAATCCACTTGAACTCAGCAGAACGAGGAACAAAAGAGCCAAACCAATTCGAGTTAATGACCTCATGAATTTCGCCCTTCAAGTGAACAATCCTGGAATGCCGCGATCGTTAGACTTTCAGGGAAACGGTAGCGCACCGATTATAGTGCAAGTCGATTGCAAACGCCGGTTGTTAACTTCGTCAGCGATGAACAGGTTGCCCGCCGTATCCACCGCTACGCCAAATGGGCAGTGCGATGTCAAATCCCAAACCGCTCGACTTCCCCTACACGGATGTCATCGTTGCGCCGGTCATAGAGGCCCGTCGTGTTCGCGTTGCGGACGTTGACGGTGAAGAATTCGAGGAAGCGGCCGGCGGCCCGTTTCCCTGCTCCGGCGACGAGAGCCGGAAGCACAGGCCGGCCGTGTTTCTAGTGACGGCCAGATCGGACTTGGGCGGAGCCTATCAGGTTTCCTAAAATAGCGCAACATACATCCTTTATGTAGGACCAACCTAGTTCTCACGGGCGCCTCAGAAAGTTGAGCCAACCCCTTCATACGTGCGAGTAGTCCTCAGTTTTTCCCCTCCTATAGTTAATCCCTTCGTCGCTGCCTGATCGACACTGGTGGGATGCAGAGAAACAAAAAGTATCGACGTCAGCGATGGACAGTTTCCCGGGAGTGGTTCTACCCGCATGTTTCGGCCCTGAAGCCTGAATGCACAGAAGACCTGCTCCCTCATGTGTGATTCAACCGGAAAGATATTCCGGCACGAAAGCCGAGAAGGCGGGAGATTTATCAATACCGAACCGAAGAGCGTCCACGGCGGCGAGAATGTCGTAGGCGCAAACGATAACCCAAGGTGCGCGGAGCCGCTTCCGATTTATCTGGGATATTGGGGATTCTGCCTTTGCTAATGGTAATGCGATGGTGACTCGAAAAATCAACGCTGGCTGTTTGGAACCATTAAATGCCGCATCTTGCTAGAACGACGTCTATCTTGGCCTCCAGCTCTTTCAGGCTCATCGGCTTGGTAATGTAGTCCTCGCAATATAACCTGGAGGCGGCAATTTTATAATCATCATCGTTGTGGCCAGTAAGCATAAATACTGGTATTGAATAAGTTTTGGAATCCTCCTTTAACAACTCCAAAACCCTAAATCCGTTCATCCAGGGCATATCAATATCCAAAAGCACTAAGTCCGGTTGCGCTCTTTGTGCCATGTGAAAGCCATCCTGGCCATTGTAGGCAGTGATGATCTTAAATCTGCCCCGCCGTTCTAAACCTTCTTTTATAATCCTGCAAACCTCCTTCTCATCATCGATTACCAAAACTACCCTATCAGCCATATCAACCTCTCCTCATCTAAAATCAATCCAAAACAGTCGATAAAACATAATGCTTTTGATCGTTTGAATTGGAGGGCGTCAAAGGCAAGCTGGAAACTTAGACCCGCAATTGTAAGCGGGTCCGCTCTCCGATCCTGCGTTCCTCGCCTTTGAAATGGTTAAATATGTGAAATTCCTCTCATACTGCCTGATCGGATGCAATTTGGAGAGCATTAGGTTTCTCAGCGTCCATTCTTTGCAGGCCGTACATAGCGTCTTAAGTATTTGTGCATAAGTTATCGATTCTATTGGTGGAGCTGACGAGGATCGAACTCGTGACCTCCTGACTGCCAGCTAGGTTCACAAGATTTGGTATCAGACCAAACGAATTAGCTTCTTCCCGGCAAGCCAATGAGCGACTGCGGTATTCACCATGACATTCATGGACGCACTTCTTGCTTTGGCGAGATTTTTTAGATGCGCATGAATTGCCGGCGCCAGCCCAATCATGGTCGTGCTCATCCGGGTTTCGCTGATCAATTCGACCAGGCGCACATTTTTAAGATCCACGGAGTTGATGGCTTCGAGAATCATTGCCTGGAGGTCCCCGCGGTAGCGCATCTCCGCCCGCAGATGCTCGTTCAAACCCGGCAAAAGCCTGATAACCAGCTTCTTTAGAGCCGGACGCTTTGATGGAGCCTTGGCCCTCCGAGACCCATTCTGCCGCTGCAGCCGAATGACATCCTTTTTTGTGCCTTTTGCCACTGAACCTCTCTGTCGCAATCAGGCACAGGATACAACAAGATTACCCGGGAGTGAAACATTGGAGGATATGGATGTTTATCTATTGATATGGCCGGTCGAAAACAAGATCACGATTGACCCTCACGTTGAAGCGGTAGCCGGCGCGGATTTTAATGGTTGGCGGTACGTTCAAATTCCGGCGCGTCACTTCAATCCCCAACTGGGACATTTGCTGGCCCACGGCGGTTCCGGCCGTTTCGGCCGCACTCGGGTAATCAAGAGTACTTCCGTGCTGGCTTTGCGACAGCTGAAAGCCTGCGCTAAAAGCAGAGGTCAAGAGCCCCATTCCGAGGAGGCGTTTGTAATGATGATCAACATCGTCGCGGAATCCTGATGCCCCCGAGGCATCCTGTCCTGCCATCCCATTCAGATCAATCGACGAACCGTCCGGATAAATGATACGGTTCCAAGCAACCTGAACGGCTTCCTGGCCATAGGCAACCTCGGAGTTGTAGCTGCCAATGAGTCTTGCCCCCTGTGGAATCAATAGCCAATGACCGGTCGCTGTGTCATAGACGTTTTCCCTCACGAGCGCGCGGATCTGCCCCGGCAGATCGGAATTTATATCCTGTTCGAGGATCGCCGGAACATTCCACCCTGATTTGATTTCAAGGTGGCTGGCCGGCAGCATACGGTTGACAGCAAGTTTCTGCGATACCTCGACAAGAGCTGTCCTGGTTTGATTGTCGGGATTGGCCGGCCTCGCCGGACCTGTCAGAGCAGCGACACCGGTCGTACCTAGCAGGCTCTGAAGCAGGGACTCAATTTGTGACAGGCCAGGCGCTGGCTGGGCCGCAGCTCCGGTCTGGACTCCGAGGGCGGAAGACGGCAGCGACACTTTGGTGGGTGCGGCAATCGCTTCCTGCTCGCGCTGATACTCAAGTTGCAGCCTTTTGTCCTCAGGGGTGGATTCGCGGTATCCGGTTTGAGGCACTGGATGGTAAAGCACTGGCTGTCTGGCTCTCACTTTTATGGGTTCAGTCTTTGTTGGAACCTGGGTTGGTTTGGCAGCAGCCGGGGGCTGAAGCTCGAGTTTCTCTTCCGCCTTTGCCCCATGCCCGGACATTTCCTTGACGATCTGACGGCCCACATCGGTAGCAGCAACGATATTGCGATCATCCGCAGGGCCGTGCGCCCTTTGGGATTGCGGTTGGTGGCGACCGTAGATTCCAAACGCTACCACTGCCAGCACAACGCCTACGAGGAGGACAAATATAATTCCCGCCCGCTTGCTGAGCCGCACCGTGACCGGATGCCGCGGATGCAAATCAAGACCGGTCGGGACCTGAATTTCTTTGGTGTTTTGGGCGCTCATTTTTTGATTTCCTCCGGGGTAAAACCGGAATACGGATCGGTTCGTTTCGCAGCGGCACCCAGGTGCTTTGGATCATAGGTGCCGCGGATGATTTCGGTGCGGCGAGCTTTTTTCCCGGCCCCGATGATCAAAGCCCCCCGCTCAAAGAGCCGGTCCACGATGTACATATTGTCTTTGACCCGGTAATTCACCATCTCGGCCCCTCCCGGACCAAGCACGACCAGAATAGGCGTCTCACGGACAAGCGCCTTCGGGGTCATCTGAATAAATGTCCTCCGCCCGTCATCAACGACACGGACAGGGCGCATATTCTCATCCCCGCCTTTGATCCGGTAATCAAAGTAGAGCGCATCGACCGATTCGACCGGAGAAACCTGGGAAGCGTCCCTTTTCTGACGGGCGGCAGCCTCCCTGGCGAGCTCTTCTTTCCATTGGCCACGATCGTCGGGATAAACAAACCCTATACGGGCGATGTAGTCCTCCGATCGGGATACCAGGCGCAGGTAATAGGCCCGC
>Ga0326728_10023450_pt1 | contig 11302 bp, 8 predicted proteins | sample MB3enrmetagenome_FD_207602 | JGI IMG/M metagenome (GOLD analysis project Ga0326728, IMG submission 207602) | Lab enriched peat soil microbial communities from McLean, Ithaca, NY, United States - MB31MN | ecosystem: Environmental > Terrestrial > Soil > Wetlands > Peat | place: USA: New York... | reverse complement strand
TATAGTCCATTCGGTCTCCTGAGATTGCTCTTGCTTCGCAACATCAGCATCCCAGTTCTTGACCGAATGGACAACAACCTGTTGAAACTTCACAGCTAAAGCCCCCAGTTTTCTTGGGCTTTTTGCAGCACGACTGAAGTCGTGCCCTGACGATTCTTGCCTCTCCGGATGAGTCTTTCCGCAGCCTGTAAAGCCCGTACCCTTCAAAACATCGACATGTTCAGAGGTTCCTTAATTAGCGACTCAGGACAGTAGCACGGGCCTCTGTGGTCTCCCACCCTTGACACGATGAGACTGTGTCATGGATGGGGCACAGAGATTCCGTACACGATCAGTAAAATGCGCTGAAACGAAGAGGCCCGGCAGCAGCCGGGCCTCTTGTTTTTGCGTTATGGAAAGATCTACTTGCTGGCCGCCGGAGCCGCCGAAGGCTCCGCGATGTTCTTGGCAGGCGAAACTCCGGGAACAACAGGAGTCGTCTTTACCTCGCCCGAAGCAGCCTCACTGAGGTTGATGCCGTAGTGCTGCAAGGTTGTGGCCAACGTCTGGTAGAGACCGGCGCGATCCCTGGCATAGTTGGCATTGGCGGCAATCAAGCTGTTTTCCGCCGTCGCAAGATTGCGTTCCTGGAGCAGCACATTGGCAGAGGTCGAAGCGCCCAGGTGCAGCTTCTTGATTTCCGCGTCGACGCTTTGTTGCTGAAAGTCCCTTGCGGCAATCGAGGCCTGAACCTGAGCCCGGTCGTTCATCAGCGCAAATTGAGCATTCACGACCTGCATCCGGATTTGCGTATAAAGTTGCTCCAGCCGCAGTTCAGCCTGGCGGTACTCCATCAGCGAGCGCGCCTGCACCGACTGCGCGGTCTTATTGCCGATGGAGATGGTCAGGTTGAAGCCGATGCCCTTGTCCGGGGCCGAGTTGTTGAAGGCGTGATCGAGCGCCGTTCCATAGCCGTTGGAACCGGTCGGGCAGACGCCCCCGCAGTAGGCGGGGTTGAGGTTCTTGTTGACCGAGCCGGCGATGCCCTGCCCTGCCAGGTATCCGAAGATGTCGAAGTTGGGCAAGAGCGCATTGCGCGCGCCCTTCAGCGTGATTTCATCGTTGCGCAGCGTGAGCACAGCCTGCTCCAGTTCCGGCCTGCGCTGAAAAGCCTCCTGCACCAACTCCTCGACCGGCTGCTTCTCCTCGGGAATTTCCTCGATGGTCACGCGGTCGGTGGGAATCACAGGGGCAACCGAGAGCGCCGGATCGTTCAAGTTGCGGGCAATCGCCTGCTTGATAATCTGCTGCTGATAGTTCAGGGAACTCTGCGCGCTGATCAGCGCCTGCTTGTCGCTGGCCACGCTCGAGTCGTCCTGGACCACTTGCAGCGGGGCTACCGTGCCGATTTCCAACTGCTTGCGGTCGTCGCTGTCCAGCTTCGTGCTCTGTTCGAGGGCGCGCTCCTTGGACTGCACATCCTCATAAGCCTGCACCAGCCCCCAATAGATGGATTCCACCTGGTTGACGGTGTAGAGAAGCTGCTGTCGGAAGGACGAGTCGGTGATGCGCCGGTTGTTGGTCGCCTGATAGATGAAGCGCTTGTTTACCCAGATGCCGGCCCCCTGGAGGAGGTGCTGCGTCACGGTGGCCTTGAAGTTGGAACTCAGCTCCGGGCTATAGAGCGTGAGGGAATTGGAGGTGCTGGAGTAGGTATTGTTGAAGGCAAACTGGAACTGCGAGCCCGTCACAAAGCCCTGGTTGTATGCGAAGTTGTAGGTATTGGTCGAGCTGGTGCCGCCAGTAAAAAAGCTGGTCGAGGGCGAACGGTCGCGATCGAACTGGATCGCCGCCGTGACAGAAGGCTCCAGGCTTTCCGGCATTGGACCGGCTCCCGCCGTGGTCAGCGTCAATCCGGCTGTGCCGGAACCCGCGCCACCCGAACCAACTGTCGTTCCACCGGGACCGCCGCCCGTGGTCAATGTCGAGGCCGAACCACCCAGCGTGCCGGCGACCAGCCCGGAGGGCGCGCCAAGCGGCGCCTGCCCGGTGCGGGTGCGCAGAAGATCCGTATCGGCAATGTCCAGGTCGTAGCGGGCAATGGCGATGTCGTAATTATTCTCAAGGGCCAGAGCAATGGCGTCGGAAAGGCTCAAATAGACCTTGCCGTCCTTCACCAGATCAGTGAGGCGCACCGAATTGGCAAAACTCGCCTTGCCGATGGAGGTTGGGCGGTACATGTTGATCGGGTTTCCCAGGAGCTTGCCGGCGGGTTTTGAAAAGTCCCGCGCGCTCGAGCGCAGGTTCAAGGGCTCAGTCAGCACGACCGTAGGAGCCGATGGCAGCTCTGAGGCCGCCTGTTCCGGAGCCTTTGCTCCCGCTCCCGGGGCTTGTTGCGCCAGGACTGAGGGCATTCCCGCCGCCAACGACAGCATGACCGCCGCGAACGCGCACAGTCCTCTGCCTGCCTGTCCGCGAAGAGTACGCGCGGTCTCCTGCTGCTTCTCAAACACACCTGTACCGAACAATTGCATATTTCCTCTCCACGACATGGTTCTTCTTTGAGAACTGCTGAGGCATCTGGGTTTCCATTCTCAAAGACGTCCGGAGAGCTTCTCCGGACGCATATTTCTGATTTTCCAGGACGATTTTCTCTTGTTGCCTGGAGGGACAATCTCCCGCATATCTCTCAATACGCGCGCGGCTCCCGGTTCGTTCCAGAAAGCGGTCTTTCTTGTCCTGGTTCCCGCCGTACCCGGCAACCCGCCGGCATCACCTTCGGAAAGCTGAGTATATCCCACCGCAGCCTCCCCAAAGCTCGGGTTTCGCGGTCGTCTACTCTATTATCAACATTTAGCACGATGCCTGAAAACGCCCAAACCGCGCCCGCGCTCCAGACCTGGAAGCTGACCCTGGCCTATGACGGAACGGAGTTCCGGGGCTGGCAGGTGCAGCCGGGCGAACGCACTGTCCAGGGCGAACTGCAGGCCGCATTGGGACGAGTCACCGGTGAATCGCCTCTGCCCCAGGGCTCGGGTCGCACCGACGCCGGCGTTCACGCGCTCGCGCAGGTGGCCAGTTTTGCGCTTGCGGCCCCCATTCCGCCGGAAAACCTGCATCGCGCTCTCAACCGGACGCTTCCCGCGTCGATCCGGATTCTGGACGCGAGAAAAGCGCCAGACGGCTTTCACGCGCGGCACTCGGCCGTGGCCAAGACCTATGAGTACCGGATCTTCCAAGGCGCAATCTGCTCCCCCTTCCTGGCGCGGTACGTCTACGCCTGCCCCTGGCGCCTGAACCTGGAAGCGTTACAGACTTCAGCCCAGCTCTTTGAGGGCGAACACGATTTTGTGAGCTTTGCCGCCACCGATCCCGACCTGACCACGCGAAACCTCTTTTCGACCACGGAACTTGTCCAAGAGATAAAAGCGCCCACGGCGCCGGCGCCGGCGGTGCGGACGATCTACTCGTCGGGATGGGAGCAGCGGAAGACCGAAGCCGGCGAACTGCTGGTCTATCGCATCCGGGGCAATGGATTCCTGCACCACATGGTGCGCAATCTGGTGGGAACGATGCTGGAAGTGGGCTGCGGCCGCCTCAGTGCCGTGGCAATCCCGAGCATTCTGGCCGCGCGCAACCGCTCTGCAGCCGGACCGACCGCCCCGGCGCGGGGGCTGTTTTTGCACTCGGTGGAGTATGACGAGACAACAGGCGGCTGATGAAGATATGAATCGCGGCTGACAGAATCCGCACCTGCCCTGATTCGGTTTTTCCCTGGTACCCTGAAGCCATTCATATGGAGCTTTTTAGGCACAACTCGGCCTTTTCACGCGTAACGGCGCTGGCAACTCAGCGGCCGGTTCACGCGGCTTTTGCATGGCTGCACGGCAATCCCAAGACGATCATGGACTGGCAGACGGAGATGGTAGCCATTCCCGCGCCTCCCTTTGGCGAGCAAGCGCGCTCTGCCTGGACGGCAGCCCGCTTTGCCGAGGCCGGTCTGAGCCGGGTGGAAACAGATGCCGTTGGCAACGTCTTCGGATGGCTGCTGGCGGCCTCGCTGCCGCCGGAGAGCTCCGGCCCGGTGGTCGTGATGTCAGCGCATCTGGACACAGTCTTTCCGGCCGAGACACCCTTGAAGCCGGTCGTGGACGGCGACCGCCTAGTGGCTCCCGGCTCTTGCGACAACGCCGCCGGAGTCGCAGGAATGCTGGCCATCGCCCATGCGCTGATCGAGAGCGAGACAGAGTTGCCCGCGCATCTGCTCTTCCTCGCCAACGTAGGCGAAGAGGGCGAAGGCGACCTGCGCGGCGTGCGCCACTTCTACGAGCAGAGCGCGCTGGCTGGACGGATCGTGGCGCACATCGTTCTGGACGGCGCGGGCGCTGACTCGGCCATCACCCAGGCCCTGGGCAGCCGCCGCTTTCGAGTCACCATAACCGGCCCCGGCGGGCACAGCTTTACCGACGCGGGAACACCGAACCCCATTGCCGCTCTGGCCTCGGCGCTGGCTATGCTGGCTGAGACTCCGCTGCCAGACGAGCCGCGCACCACGCTCAATTTTGGGACGATTCACGGAGGCACCAGCGTGAACTCCATCCCGGAGAGCGCGCAGGCCTCGATTGATTTCCGTTCTACCAGCCCGAAGGAACTGCTGCGCCTTGAGGCCATCCTGCGCCGCGCCGTGGAAGATGCCGTCGAGCACTGCAACTCCCAGGTAAAAGGCCAAGCCACGCACGGCAGGGGCCTTCTGGCCTTCACCATCAACAAGATTGGCGACCGGCCCGCCGCGCAGTTGCCTGCCAGTTCGCCGCTGCTGGAAGCTCTCCGCGCCGTGGACCGCCATATGGGGCTGCAAACCGATCTGCGCCTGGGCTCGACCGACGCCAACATCCCGCTCTCGCTGGGAATTCCGGCATTGTCGATGGGCGCGGGCGGCGACGGCGGCGGCGCGCACACGCTGGGCGAATGGTACTCGGCCAGGGACCGCGATTTGGGACTGAAGCGGGTGCTGCTGCTCACCCTGGCCATGGTCGAATGGGCTGCCGGACAGTGAGCCGTTACCCTCTGCCGCGGAACTGGATGATGCGGCGGCGATCGCGCTTGGTGGGACGGTGCTCGGGCAAGGGCGCGAACTGCTGCATCGCCTTGCGTTCCTCGGCCGCTTTGGCCCGCGCCGCCCGGCTGGCCTCGCTCTCGCGGTAAAGGGCCTGCGCCACGGCAGCCGGACCGCGCATCTGGCTCAGCGTGAGCACCTCGATCTGAAACTCACCGCCCTCGTTCTTCACTTCGAGCTTGTCGCCCACATGAACTTCGCGGGCGGGCTTCGCCTCAACGCCGTTCGAGCGAATGCGGCCCAGATCGCAGGCCTTCGACGCCAGCGCCCGCGTCTTGAAGAAGCGCGCCGCCCAAAGCCACTTGTCGATGCGAAGGGATTCCATGAGATTATTCTCGTACAAGAAGCTGCCCGTTGCGGCACGACCGGAAGGAGAAAAGTCACCCGTATGAAGATTGCAATTCAAGGTGAACCCGGCTCATTCAGCCACGAAGCTGCGCTGAAACTAGTTCCCGATGGCGAGATCGTTCCCTGCCCCGTTTCGGCGGAAGTCTTTGCGGCGCTGGATGAGGGCGCGGTGGAGGCCGCGGTGATTCCCATCGAAAACAGCCTGGCCGGATCGGTGCTGGAACACTTCGACCTGCTGCTGACCCACGACGTGCGGGTGGAGCGGGAGACGCTGCTGCGCATCCGGCACAACCTGATTGCACTGCCGGGCGTCGCGGAGGGGGAAATCGAGCGAGTCTTTTCGCATCCGGTGGCGCTGGCGCAATGCAGGCGCTTTCTGGCCGCACACCCGGCGATGAAGGCCCTGGCCGCTTACGACACGGCGGGCAGCGTCAAGCAGGTGGTGGAGTCGCAGGACCGGCACGCGGCGGCCATCGCCAGCGAAGCCGCGGCGCACCACTACGGCGCGCAGATTCTTGAGTCGGAGATCGAAGATAACCCCGAAAACTTTACCCGCTTCTTTCTGATCCGGCGCGCGGCGGAGGCCGTGACCGATCCGGAGCCCAACAAGATGAGCCTGGCGTTTTCCGTGAAGAATCGTCCCGGATCGCTCGTCGTGGCTCTGGTGGAGCTGGCCGCCATGGGCACCAACCTGACCAAGATCGAGTCGCGGCCGGTCCAGGGCAAGCCTTGGGAGTACAGCTTCTTTGTGGATTGCCAGATTCGCTCGCGGGAGGAAGGCGCGCTCGCCGTCGAAACACTCCGGCCTCATTGCGCCATGGTCAAGGAACTGGGCTGCTACCGGGGAGCGGAAGACTAGGTCTCTGACCGCATTATTTCGTACCTTGAGTTCGTGCTTTCCCAGGTCCCAAAATCGGGACCTGGGGCACCCATCGTTGGTACAACTTCAAGCAGCCAGAAGCATTGCGAAGCACCAAAGTTTCGATTTGCCACAGGGTCAATCAAGGGTCAACCAAGAGTAAATGCAGGTCCTTCGACTTCGCTCAGGATGACAGCGTTATGGTTCTGTGCGCTACGTTCGGCTGACAGATCTGGAGTGTCGCTCCTCAAGTGGAATCCAGAAAAGGCGAACGGCCGGGAGCGCAACCCATGCCCATGGTTGCGCCCCGGCCGTTCGAGGAGGCCACACTGCTTCTCTGATGCTGTTTCCACTGTTGCACAGACGGCGATAATCTTACGCAAATCCGGCGGAACAGACTGCGGAAATGTATACAACTGAAGACAGACGCTGCAGGGGCTAAAGCCCGATATGTTTTTACCGTTTCTGCGGCACGGCTAAAGCCATGCCCTGACACTTCTTGCCTCTTCCGATGACTTTTTCCGCAGCCTGTAAAGCCCGCTTTGATTCCGCAGCTTTATGCGGGAGTTGAACCCCCCGTCTGCCTCCGGTCCCGTTTTCCCGCAGCCCATTTACGCGACAAAATACTTGGCCTGCGGGTGGTGGACGACGATGCAGTTGGTGCTCTGCTCCGGCTCCAGATGGAAGCCTTCGGTGAGATGCACGCCGATGTTCTCTTCAGGCTTGAGCAGGCGGAAGATCTTCGCCTGGTCCTCCACGTTCGGACAGGCCGGATAGCCGAAGGAGTAACGCGACCCGCAATATTTCTGGCGGAAGAGATCGGAGATGAGCGGCGCGTCATCGCCTGCAATGCCGAGGAACTCGCGTGCCTGCTTGTGCGCAAACTCGGCCAGAGCCTCGGCCGACTCGACGGAGAGGCCATGCAGGTAGAGGTATTTGGAGAAGTCGCCGGCCTCGAAAAGCTTTGCGGTCTGGCGGCTGGCCTCGCTGCCCATGGTGACAATGCTGAAGCCCACCACGTCGCGCCGGGCTGAGCTGAGCGGCTCGAAGAAGTCGGCAATCGAAAGCCTGCGGCCTTGCGCCTGGCGCGGAAAAGAAAAGCGTTCCAGTTCGCGGCCGGGGTCTTCGGGATCGAAGACGACAAGGTCGTTGCCCTGGCTGGCGCAGGGATAAAAACCGATGACAGACTTGGGCTTGAACCAGCCCAAAGCCTTCACTTCCCTTTCTAGATCGAGGAGAATCGGGCGGTACTTTTCTTCGACCAGGCGCGGATAATCGGCTGCGGCGGCGTTCTTCAGTTGCCACTGACTCTTGAAGAGCGCCGTTTCATTGATATAGGGAAAGATTTCGTCGAGGTTGTAATCCTTGTAAACACGCGCTCCCCAATAGGCGGGGGTGGGAACGGCAGCAACCCTCTGGACGACCGGCGAACGGCCCTCCGGCGTGAGCTCGACGAGCGTGAGGTCAGGATCAACGGCGCTGCTCTTGCTGAAGCTCTTCACTGTTTTGCCCTCTGCCTCCGTGCTCTCGCGCACGGCCTCCTCGTCCGAGGTCAGGCCGTCCATCACATGCATTCCGGCGAAGACATCGGCGGCATAGTAAACCGGTCCGGCGTACTCCTTGCGCAAATCCTCTTCGACGTACTTGCGGGTAAGCGCGGCGCCGCCGCAGATCACTGGGACGGTCATGCCCTGCCGCTGCAAATCCTGAATCACGTACTTCATCTCCAGCGTGGACTTGACCAGCAGGCCGCTGAGGCCGATGGCGTCGGCGTTCTTTTCGCGCGCGGCATTGATGATGGCGTCGGAGGGCTGCTTGATACCCAGATTGATGACGCGAAAACCGTTGTTGGAAAGAATAATGTCGACCAGATTCTTCCCAATATCGTGCACGTCGCCCTTGACGGTGGCCAGGACCATCGTGCCTTTGCCGCCACCGTCGGATTTCTCCATTTTCGGCTCGAGATACGCGACCGCGGCCTTCATCACACCAGCCGAATCGAGCACCGAAGGCAGTTGCATTTTGCGCGCGCCGAAGAGCTCTCCGACAGTCTTCATGCCTTCGAGAAGCACAGTGTTGATGAGGTCGAGCGGTGTGTGAGTTGCGAGCGCCGCGTCAAGCGCCTCCTCAAGCGACTGTTTCTGCTCGCCCTGCCCGATCGTCCGCTCGCCGCGAATGATGAGCTGCTTCAGCTTTTCGTCCGGAGTGAGATTTTCGGTCGCAACCTCCTCTTCTATTACGGAGCCTTTGCCCAGGCCAGCAAAGTAGGCCATGTAGGCCTGCAACGGATCGCCAGCGCCGCGGTCCTGGAAGATGAGCTTGCGAGCTAACTCGACCTCTTTCTCGGGAATCTTGTAGAGCGGATAAATCTTGGAGTAGTTGACGATGGCCGTGTCCAGCCCGCGGTCCACGGCCTCCTTGAGAAAGACCGAGTTCAGCACGCGCCGCGCGTAGGCGTTCAATCCGAATGAGATATTGGAAACGCCCAGCAGCGTGCGGCAGCGCGGAAGCTCAAGCTTGATGCGGCGCACCGCTTCAAGGGTCTCTATGGCGGCCGAGCGATAGTCCTCTTGTCCGGTGGAAATAGGCAAAGTGAGCGCGTCGAAGATCAGGTCCTCGGGGCGCAGGCCGTATTTGCCAACAGCCAGATCGCGGATGCGATGCGCGATGGCCACCTTGCGGTCGGCGGTGAGAGCCATGCCCTCTTCGTCGATGGTGAGCGCGATGACCGCCGCCCCGTATCGGCGCGCCATGGGCAGAACCAGGCCGGAGCGCTTCTCGCCGTCTTCCAAGTTGATGGAGTTGATGATCGGCTTGCCGGGGATGCGCTTGAGCGCTTCCTCGATGACGTTGGCCTCGGTGGAATCGATCAGGATGGGCGCGGGCACGCGCGTGGCGATCTTTTCGAGCACCGCGTTCATGTAGACCTGCTCGTCCTCGCCCACAATGGCGCAGCAAAGGTCGAGCAACTGCGAGCCATCTTCGACCAACCGCTTGGCCAGGGTGAGGACGCCCTCGTAGTCGCCCGCGCGCACCATGTTGCGGAAGACATCGCGGCGCGTGGTGGTATTCATTTCCTCGGCAATGATGATGGGCTGCGCGTCAGCTTCGAGCGGCACAACGCTGAAGGCGCTGGCCGCGACCGACTGCGGCTTGACGGAGCGGGAAGCCGGCTGAACGCCCTGCAATGCTTCCACAACCGCCCGCAGATGCTCGGGCGTGGTGCCGCAACAGCCGCCGACAACTTGCACGCCGTATTCCGCGACGAAGCGCCGCAGCTGCGAGGCCAGCTCGGACGGAGTGAGCTTGTAGACCGCGTGGCCGCCTTCGTTCTGCGGCAGGCCGGCATTGGGCTGCACGCTGACGGGGACCGTCGAGTTCTGGCAGAGGAAGCGAACCGAGTCATTCATCTCCGCCGGGCCGGTGGAGCAGTTCAAACCGAGCACATCGGGCTGAAAGCTCTCGAGCACGGCCAGGGCCGCGCCAATCTCCGAGCCGAGCAGCATGGTTCCGGTGGCATCGAGCGTGATCTGGACCTGGATTGCAATACTACGGCCAGCATCGCGAACGGCGTCCTGACAGGCGGCAAGAGCGATCTTGGCTTGCAGCAGGTCCTGGCAGGTTTCGATGAGCAGCACGTCCACGCCACCCTCGACGAGCGCCTCAGCCTGCTCGCGGTAGGCGGCAAACATCTCGTCGTAGCCGATGTGGCCCAGCGAGGGCAGCTTCGTTGTGGGACCTATGGAGCCGGCGACAAAACGCGGCTTCTCGGGCGTCGAGTACTCGTCAGCCACTTCGCGGGCCAATCGCGCCGCGGCCAGATTCAGCTCGCGAGTACGGTCCTGCAGATCGTACTCGGCCAGCACAATGCTCGAGGAACCGAAGCTGTCGGTCTCGATCACATCGCAGCCGGCCTCGAGATAGGCAGCATGAACGGAGCGAATCACCTCCGGACGAGAGAGCACGAGCAGTTCGTTGCACCCCTCCTTGCCCCAGAAGTCCTTCGGGGTGAGGTTGAGCTTTTGCAGAGTGGTGCCTGTCGCGCCGTCATACACCAGCACGCGCCGTTTCAATTCTGAAAGAAAGTCCGCCACTGTCGCTCCTGACCTCAATAGCCGCGATCGAATATGGGGTAATGCGGCCAACTCTTTAGCATATATTGTTCATGAATCGGCCTTCCCTTACCCCTCATCGCTGCACAGTTACCTCTTGCATTTTTCCGTAAAACGGTATAACTGTTATACAGATGCGTTTTCACTTCGATCCGCGCAAGAGCCAGCGGTTGAGGGCAAACCCACACCGGGGCATCGGCTTTGAGGAAGCGCAGGAGATTTTTGCCCGCCCGTACTACCTCGATCAGCGGTCGGACGTGCCCGAGCAATACCGCGCAATTGGATGGGTCGGAGAACGCTTGTACTCGCTCGTCTTTGAGATACGAGAGGACGACGAAGGCGAGTTTTACCACCTGGTTACGCTCTGGAAATCAACTCGCGAAGAGGAGGAACTTTATGCCGAAAGCACTTGAATCCCCCAAGCCGCTGACCGCCGATGAAATTGCGGAACTTGCAGACCATGGCAAAGATGTTTCGCGTTTCTTCACCAATGCGGGCAAGAAAATGCCGCCGATTCAGCGCGTCAATGTGGACTTTGCCCTGCCCATGCTCCAGGAACTCGATGAGGCCGCAAGGAGTCTGAATGTCAGCCGGCAGGCAGTGATCAAGACGCTGTTGCGCCATGCGCTCGATCAGCAGCATCTGGCGCATAGGGCGCGATAAACGAAATTGTTCAGCGGCTCTCAAAGCATAAAGCTGGCCCGGCTGAAGGTCCAGGTAGCACCCCAAACAGTCAATCGGTAGCGTATCCCACGCCGCAGGGTAAACGAACTCCCCGAGCGCGGTTCAATGACTCTGTAAGAATCACTATCTTCGCCAACGAGTCTGTCAGGATTCTCTCCCTCCACCAGTTTGAAGTTGAAGATTTGCGGCGCTCTTTGCGTGGCT
>Ga0326728_10023449_pt1 | contig 11302 bp, 10 predicted proteins | sample MB3enrmetagenome_FD_207602 | JGI IMG/M metagenome (GOLD analysis project Ga0326728, IMG submission 207602) | Lab enriched peat soil microbial communities from McLean, Ithaca, NY, United States - MB31MN | ecosystem: Environmental > Terrestrial > Soil > Wetlands > Peat | place: USA: New York... | reverse complement strand
ATCAAAAAGCGCCCGAGCTTGACGCCGGGATTCTCTTACTGCACCCTGTGGACCTCGGACGGCTCTGGCTCAGCCAGACCTCCCGCCACCCGCCGGTGGCTCACCATCTACCCGCCCGGCCCGCAAAAGAGCTTTTGCAACCTCCTGTGCGAGGTTGTTATTCTGCGTCTTCTGTGCTATTGTTTTTTTTGCCATCGAGTAAGATTGGTCGTCACACAGGGAGATGCAGAGTGTTTTAACCAGAGGCTTGCCGATTCGAATGCTGCCCGTGCTGCATTCTTCTTTGTTTTTCGTTGCTGTGGACTTCTACGTTGTCTTTTCGGGCTGCACTCGGTCTGTACCCCTCAGCGATGCAGACGAGAAGCGGAGACCATACTATCAGAAGGCAAAAAATGTGTAAGCTGAGTGATTATCAAGCGGCGGTAGGGCTGTACGGGAAGGCATTGATGACCGATCCGCAGTCTGCTCCGACGCATTTGGAATCGGGATCGTTGTATGACGAAAAACTCGGGGATCCGATTGCGGCCATTTATCATTATCGACAATCCTTGGCGCTGCAGCCCAATTCTGACAAGCAGCAGTTGATGCAGGACTTCATCGAGCGCGCGAAGCTATCTCTCGCGGCGAAGCTGCCCCAAGCGGCGAGTGTTGGTCCGAATGAGGTGGCACGATTCCGAAGTGAGAATGCAGGGCTGATACAGGAAAACATCGCTCTCGAGGCAGAGGTGGCAGAACTAGAGGGGGCGGCTGCCGCTGTTCCTTGGGACGCACAGGATGGCGTGGCGGCAATTGTGCCCTCGGCAATGACCACACCGATTGTTGTCGTTGCGCCGAGCACACACGTGCTGCGATGCCGGACGCGTCCATGGAAGCGTCAAAACCGAAAGCGCACGCTGTGCAAAAAGTGATGCATTGCAGTCATTGGCTCTGAGATACTACGGTACACGGTCGGCATGGGAGAAAATTCATCAGGCAAATCGGAACGTGCTGCCGAGCAAAGATCAACTGAGAATCTGGCAGCAGCTTGTCCTTCCGTAGCAGCACGGAGGATCTACAAACGGCGAGGGGTTCATGGCGAGTAAGGTTCTATCGGGTTGCATCGTAGCGTTCTGGCTGGTGATGATGAGCGCACTCGTCAGGGTCGAGTTTTTCGCGAAACCGCCACAGCTTGACCATGTCCCGATAGAGCGCGTGCTGCGCAAAATCTTTGCCAACTCTGAACCCGGCCGCCTGTACGTTTACCACGAGACAACGCGGGTCGGCTTTTGCACGTTTTACATCACACCGTTGGCGTCACTCGACGCGCGCCCCGCTGATCTTGTTGGTCCGACGCCCGGCGCGTACTGGGTTCAGATGAGTTATACAACCACGACACCCTCACGGCTGAAGTTGACCGGTCAGGCTTGGTGCGATCTGCAATACGGAATCCAACGATTCAGTGTCAAGGCGCTGCTGGAGAAGATACATCTGGACATACGGGGGGACAATCAGACGAGGAAAGTTGATCTGGTTTTCGACGATGGAGACACTCATCAGGAGCAGCAGTTGGCTCTCGACGAGGTCGCTAATGGGGACTTGGGCAACGTCCCGGGCATTCCGTTGCCCGCCCGCGCTGCCCTGCTGGGCATCGCAGGTTTGCCGATCGCGTCAAGGGGCGTGGATGTGACAGATCGTTCGCTCTTGACGACAACGGCCTACTACGGCCACGTGCCGATTGGTGAACCAACTCAGCAAGGTTATGTGATCGAATCGAAACTCAACGAGGGAATGTGGGTGAAAATCTGGGTGGATGAGTCCGGCCAAGTGCTTTTGGTCGAGACCTCGATGGGATTGAGCATGCGTTCGGCTCCGATCGACGATCTCAACGGCAATGATCGTCCGCCAAAGGCTGCCCATTCATCTCGTAGTGGAGCTTAGACGGCCCCTCCATGATTCAAACTGAACATCTCACGAAGCGATTTGGCTCGTTAACGGCAGTCAACGACCTCAACCTAAGGATCGAACAGGGTGAGTTCTTCGCTTTTCTCGGGCCCAATGCAGCGGGCAAGACGACTACAATCAAGTTGCTTGCTGGTTTGCTTAAGCCGACGTTCGGGCGCGCTCTCGTTGGTGGTTACGACATTCAGGAAGAGCCGACCAAGGCGCGGCGGTTAATCAGCTACGTCCCGGATCTTCCTTTCTTGTACGACAAACTTCAACCGATGGAGTTCATGCTTTTGGTGGGCCGACTCTATGGAATGAGTCGTGGCGAGATTTTGAGTGCAAGCGAGGAATTGTTTGATTTATTGGATGTGGAGGATGTAGGCCAGCAACTGATCGAAAACCTTTCGCACGGCACGCGTCAGCGCGTCGCCATAGCCTCCGCGCTGTTGCACAACCCGAAGGTGATCATTATCGACGAGCCGATGGCGGGACTCGACCCGCGCAGCGTCCGCGCGGTCAAGGACTTGTTGAAGGCACGCGCACAAGATGGGGTGACAATTTTTCTGTCTACTCACATTTTGCAGATCGCAGAGGAATTGGCGGACCGCATCGGAATCCTGAATCATGGCAGGCTGATCGCAGTGGGCACGATGAGCGAGCTGAGGGAAGCGAGCGGAGAAGTTGGCGCGCTGGAAGATACATTCATGGCGCTTACCGACGAAGAGGAACGAGAAGAGGCACCGGAATCGATATGAACGCATTCTCGTTCTTCGGTTTGCTGTTAATCGCGGACGCACGAATGCTGCAGCGTCGCGTCGCCGCGCTTCGACGGCAGTCTTGGCTGATGATGGCCGTGATCGGAATGTTTGTAGCCAGCTACTGGATCGCGGCGTACAGCATTCTTCATTTTGGCTTTGTCTCTCTGGCTGGGTTGCCAGGGCTGGGCTCACTGTTGCTGGACCGGATGTTGTACTTGTTCTTCGCCTTCCTGTTCTTGATGTTAGTGTTTTCCAATATGATCATTGGTTACTCCTCGTTTTTTAAAAGTCAGGAGACCCAATGGATGCTCACCTTGCCTGTGCGGCACATTGACGTGTTCGGTTGGAAACTTGCGGAGACAACGGTCCTTGCAAGCTGGGCGTTTCTGTTCCTCTCGGGGCCTCTGATGCTCGCGTATGGGGCAGCGCGGCATGTGGGTGGGTGGTTTTACCTGAACGTCTTTTTGCTTTTCATGCCGTTCATCATCATCCCTGCCGCCCTAGGGTCGCTGGTGATCATGCTCATGACCCGTTTTCTCCAACGCCGGATGTTTAAGTGGATACTGCTTGGACTGGGATGCGTGGCACTCGTCGCTTCGCTTGTCGCCCTCAAGCCGATGGATATGGTTGGGGCACGAGAGGCCGCATTCAATCAATTGTTGCAGAATAGCCGCGTGGCTTTGGAGCCGATGCTGCCGAGCTACTGGGTAGCATCCGGCGTGATCGCTTGGGGCGGGCGATTGGATTGGAGAGGCACATTCTATTTCTTGGTGCTGGTCAGCAACGCGTTGATGGCGACGCTCGTTTGTGTCACCGCCAGTGGGCGCATTTTTTACAGCGGTTGGTCGCGCAATCACAGCCAAGGCGAAATCCAACTGGGCCTGCCCGTGTTTGACAGGCCGATCACTTTCCCGCGCACGGCATTTCTTGACCGCATCTTTGACTTCCCTGCCGGAATGCATGCGGCAGCGCGTGCTCTGGCCATCAAGGACATTCGCACGTTCTGGCGCGACACCTCTCAGTGGAGTCAGTTTGTGATTTTCTTCGGGTTGCTCGGTTTCCATGTGATAAACATGCGCAGCGTTGCGTACGACTGGGACAATGTGTTTTGGTCAGCGTTCGTTTCCTTCCTCAACCTTGGCGCGACCAGCATGACGCTGGCAACGCTGACCACGCGCTTCGTCTATCCGCAGTTTAGTCTGGAGGGCAGACGCCTGTGGATCGTCGGCATGGCGCCGTGTGGTTTGAAGCAGGTGCTGCTGCAAAAATTCTGGCTCAGCAGCTTTGCTTCAGTGGCGATCACGCTGACGCTCACTTTGGTTTCGAGCTGGATGCGGCGCGAACCGGGTTGGCTGACGCTCTTGTTGAGTGCGACCGTTGTTTTGATGAGTTTCGCTCTATGCGGGATCGCCGTCGGAACTGGTGCCTTATTCCCGAATTTCGGTTCGACAGCACATCGTCGTGACGATAATCCCGCCAAAATCGTGTCCGGATTTGGCGGCACGTTTTGCTTCGTGGTTAGTCTCACCTACATTGTTTTGATTATCGGTGCCGAAGCGTTGCCCTTCTATTTTTACCCCGCGTGGGCGAAGGGCATCACAGAAACATATAGTTGGGCCGTGGTTGGTTCTTGGATCTTCACCGCGACCATCAGCCTGGTGGCGATCAGCATGCCAATGTCGCTGGCGCTAAAGCGAGTCGAATCTCTGGAACTGTAGCGGGTTCGCAAACGAGCTTTACTTTTCTGTTCTTCTTGTTATCGTCTCCCGTCAACAAGGAGGTGTTCTAATGAAGCAAGGGGGGAGTGGTACCATAGGCATTGTATCCGAATCGGGTAACGGAGTCGGCTCGTCTCTCGTCGACCCGCCACCGCACAAAGAGGAAGTCGATTGGAAACTCGAACAAGCGCGCGAGCAGTTGCTGGCGTTGCGTCGCCAGCAGGATGAGCTCGAGCGTCAGAAGGCTGATCTCGAGGAACTGCGCCGGAAACAGGAGGAGTACGCCCGCGGCAAGGCGGAGATGATCGACAATCTCTCGCGCGGCTTGGTCACTCTCGATCACGAACAGATTCAAGCGCAGCGCTTGGCCGAGGTTTGCGGCAACGCGCAGGAGGCATTCCGCGATTACCTGGAACAACTCCAGGCTCTCGACGACGAAGAATGGACCAGCGCCAACGTGCGCTCCGAACTCAGCAAGGCGCTGGGAGTCATCGAGAACTCGCGCCTCGAATACAACCGCGCCCGCACAAAACTCGATTGTCTGAATCCCGCTGCGCGCCACACGGTCGAGCCGCTTCCTGCCCAGGAGTTCAAGGCTGTCGACTGGCAGGAGATGATTCGCTACGCGCGCCTCGGCGCGGCGGCTTCCGCCCCGCTGATCGTCGCGGGCACGCTCTGGTTGATTGTTCTGTTGGCATCGAAACATTGACGCAAAGGCAGCTATGGCATTTGGGCGCAAACGTTCGAGTCCCATCGACCGCGCCGTCAAGGATCTGGATCGTCAGATTGCTTCAGTTCAGAAGCAGCTACGGCAAATGTCGGCTGAGCGTCCCACCAACGGGCGCGCTTTTCGGGGCGGAGCTTCGTCAGCCGCCGCGTCGGCTTCCTGCGCGGAATTGGCAGCGAAATTCATCAAGGAAATGCTGAAGCCGCCGGACAGAAAGTCAGCCACTCCATCTTATCGCACGAGGCAAGACCTGTTCGACGTCCCGACCGAACCCGTCAAAGAATTGGAGGCGGCGCCGATCACACTTCCCCGGGCGGCGGAACCGGATTTGTTTGGGACGACGGAGAAAGGCGAAGCTGCAGCGGCGGGTGCGAAGGCGCGGGCGCAGATTGATTGCGCACCCAAGCCGGAAGAAAAGCTGGCCCACTACCTAAGCGCGGGCAGCATCAAAACCTACAAGCCGCTCAAGCGCGTCCAACGCCAAACAAGGAATCGCTTTTTCATGTGGCTTGGTTTATCCTTGATCGCGTTGTGGCTGCTCTACGCGGTTGTGCGATAAGCGCGGTAACGATTCCGACCAAGCTGGGATCGTTGCGGATTGAATTCTGTTCTCGCGGCGTGACTGGGTTGGCTTTCGCGTCGTCGCGTGTCGCCTCTCGTCGAGCGCAGAAACGGCCGGCGTTCGTTCGCCGACTTGCCTCCGATCTCGACCGATACGCGCGCGGAAAACCTGTCGCGTTCAGAGTGCCGCTCCATTTCCATTCGGGAACCGACCTGCAAAGAAAAGTTTGGCGCGCGCTCCAAACCATTCCGCGCGGCCAAACCCGTTCGTACGCTTGGGTCGCGCGCAGGATCGGCAAACCTCGCGCAGCACGAGCGGTGGGCGCCGCGTGTGGGGCGAATCCAATTCCGCTCATCATCCCTTGCCACAGGATCATCGCCTCCGATGGTTTACTCGGCGGCTACACCGGTGGGCTGAACCGGAAACGGAGACTTCTGCGGTTGGAAGGCGTTCGGTTCCAGTGTGCGCGCCTCCGAAGAGGGGATCTGCACCGCTGAGTCGTGGTGGAAGTTGGTGACACCCGCATCGTGCGCCAAGTTCGCAGAAGGATCAAAAGGAAACCCTCCCGGGATGGCGCCTTCCTGCCAGACTGGAAAACGATGGGCGGCGCAAAACGCCGCTCAGGCCAAGCCTTTTCTCACCCAAATGCAGTGCTCTTTATCCGCGGCTGTATAGGCTTCAAACTCCGGCGACGTAGTTGAAGTAAAGTGACTTGTCATCCGCACGGCGACATGCGATAAGCCGGGCGACTTGAAAACCAGAGTCCCGATCCTGATCGCCGTATTGTTTCTGAACGGCTGCGCGGTGAAGCGGTTTACCGTGAACCGCGTCGGCGACGCGCTGGCAACGGGTGGGACGAGTTTCTCATCCGACGACGATCCCCAGATCGTTCGCGAGGCTGCGCCATTCAGCCTCAAACTGATGGAGAGTTTGCTTGCAGAGAGTCCGCGGCATCGCGCGCTGCTGCTGGCAACAACCAGCGGGTTTACACAATACGGTTACGCGTTCGTGCAGCAGGACGCCGACGAATTGGAAGCGAAGGACCTCGCGGCGGCCACAGCGTTGCGTCTGCGCGCCCGCAAGTTGTACCTGCGCGCCTGCGATTACGGTCTGCGCGGGCTGGACGTAAATCACCGCGGGTTTACTCAGGTGCTGCGCGCCGATGCGAAGAAGGCGGTGCGTGTTGCAACGAAACGCGATGTGCCGCTGTTGTATTGGACGGCGGCGGCGTGGGGCGCGGCCATTTCGGTATCGAAGGACAAGCCCGACATTGTGGCGGATTTGCCGAAGGTGGAAGCGTTGATTGATCGCGCCTTGCAATTGGATGAAGGGTTCGATCATGGAGCCATTCACAGCTTTCTAATCAGTTACGAGATGGCGCGGCCCGGTGTGAAGGACGACGAAGCCGTGTGGCGCGCGAAGCGGCACTTCGAGCGGGCGATGGAGTTGAGCGGGGGACAATCGGCATCGCCGCTCGTGGCATATGCCGAGGCCGTTTGTGTGCAGAAACAGCAGAAGGCAGAATTCGATAAACTGTTGAAACAGGCGCTGGCGATCGACGCCGATCAGAAACCGGAGTGGCGGTTGACGAATCTGGTGTTGCAACGCCGCGCGCACTGGCTGCTGTCGCGGGAAGATGAATTGTTTGCGGAATGAGGCAAACCATCACCCTGTACGTCTGCCTTAAACGACAAGGGAGAGGGGAAACAATCGCTATCTCCTCTTCTCGCGTGCGGAGAGAGGATCAAGGCAAGGGGCACGCGATTGAGAAAATAATATGAGGTACTTGATTGCAGTCCTGAGCGTCTTGTGGGCGACCGGCGCATTCGCCGCCGATGCGCCCATTAAGGTCAAGCTGGGCACGCTGGCGCCGAAGGATTCTTCGCCGCACCAAAGCCTGAAGGCGATGGCGGAAAAATGGCGGCAGGTGCCGGGCGGTGGCGTGCATTTGATCATTTTCACGGACGGCACGCAGGGCGGCGAGGCCGACATGGTGCGTCGGATGCGCATCGGCCAGCTTCAAGCGGCGGTGCTGTCGGGGACGGGCATGGCCGAGATCGATGACTCCGTCACAGCGCTGCAAACGATGCCGATGGTGTATCGGTCGCTCGACGAAGTGGATTACGTGCATGAGAAATTGCTCCCGAAGCTGGAGCACCGGATTGCCGAGAAAGGTTTTGTCGTTTTATTTCTGACTGACGCCGGCTGGGTGAAGTTTTTCTCGCGCAAACCCGTCGTCATGCCCGACGATTTGAGAAAGCAGAAACTTTTCGCCTGGGCGGGCGACAACAAGGCGCTTGACATCATGAGAGCAGCGGGTTATCAGCCGGTGCCGCTCGAAACGGCGGACATTCTGCCCGGACTCCAGACGGGACTGATCGATGCGCTGCCCTCGCCGCCGTTCTTCGCGTTGGCCGGACAATTTTACGGCTCCGCGCCCTACATGCTCGACATGAATTGGGCGCCGCTGCTGGGCGCATGCGTCATCACCAAAAAGTCATGGGACAACATTCCGCACGAAACCCAGCAAGCGATGCGCGCGGCGGCGGAAAAAGCCGGTGACGAAATTCGCTCGCAAGCGCGCAAGGAAATGATTGAGGCAGTCGAGGTGATGAAGAAGCGCGGGCTTGTCGTTCACGATTTGACACCCGAAGCCGAGGCCGCGTGGCGCAGCCTTGCCGAGAGCGTTTATCCCAAGATCCGCGGTTCGCTCGTGCCCGCCGACATGTTTGACGAAGTGCAGGCGTTGCTGAAAGAGTACCGAGCGGGGAAGAAGTGAGATTGTAGCCGTGAACCGCGTTCATGGGTAAGATGCGGTTCTGCCGCGGAAGTGTTTCGCGGCTACGAGAATATGAGCTCCGAGTTTTTGACTCCACAAACTGAGGTCACCGGCTGGCGGCGCGCGTTCCGCGACGCTGAGAACCTTGGCGTGACAGCCGCGCTAGTGGCGATGATGTTATTGCCGGTGGCGGAAGCGGTGCTGCGCAAGACGACACGCGTCGGCATCGCGGGCGCCACGCTGATTGTCCAACAGTTGACCTTGATTGTCGGTATGCTGGGCGGTGCGATCGCGGCGCGAGAGGGGCGTCTGCTGGCGCTCTCGGCACTGACCACGGTTCTCCACGGCCGCGTGAAAACGGTGGTGACAGTCTTCAGCCAATCCTTTGCGGCGGCGGTGTCGGCGTTTCTCTGCGTGGCCAGTGTGCAATTCGTCCGGTCGGAAATCCCGGCGGCGCACGTCATCGCTTACGGAATCAAGACCTGGTATGTGGAATTGCTGTTGCCGATCGGCTTCGGAGTCATCACGGCACGTCTCTGGTTGCACGCGGCGCGAACGTGGTGCGGTCGCGCCGTGGCGCTGGCGCTGATTGCGGCGTTTATCGCAGCGGCGGTTTGGTTGCCGGTGCCGGCGGCTCGGATCAAGTGGCCGGCGCTCGGCGTTCTGCTTTTGGCCACGGCGCTCGGCGCGCCGGTGTTCACGACGCTCGGCGGCGCGGCCCTGATTCTGTTTTGGGCGGAAAACACTCCCATCGCGGCGGTGCCGCTCACGCACTACAGCCTTGTCGTCAATCCGTCACTGCCGACGCTGCCGCTATTCACTCTGGCCGGCTATTTTCTGGCAGAGGGCGGCGCGTCGGGCCGGTTGGTGCGCGTGTTCAACGCGTTGTTCGGACAGGTTCGCGGCGGACCGGCCATCGTGACGTCGTTGGTGTGCGCGTTTTTCACGTCGTTCACGGGCGGATCGGGCGTGACGATTCTCGCGTTGGGCGGCGTGCTCATGCCGGTGTTGATCGGCGCGAAATACCGGGAACGAACCGCGCTCGGGTTGCTGACGGGGGCTGGTTCGCTCGGGATTTTGTTTCCGCCATGTTTGCCGCTGATTCTGTACGCGATCATCGCGTCGCAAGCGAAGGCGTCCATCACAATCGAACAGATGTTTCTCGGCGGGTTGTTGCCGGGATTTCTGATGGTGGCGCTGGCGATCTGGTGGGGCGTGGCCGCCGGTCCGAAATTGGAGAGAGACCGCAAGCCGTTTGACTCCGCTGAAGTGGGACGAGCGGTCTGGAGGGCAAAGTGGGAATTGCTGTTGCCGGTGGTGGCGCTGATCGCATTGTTCGGCGGATTTGCGACGCCGGTCGAGGCGGCGGCGGTGACGGCGCTGTACGCCTTCATCATAGAGACGTGTGTGTATCGCGACCTGAAATTCTTCAAGGACGTGCCGCGCGTGGTGACCGCTTGCGGGCTGCTGGTGGGGGGAGTGCTGTTGATTCTCGGCGTGGCGCTTGGGTTCACGCAATATTTGGTGGACGCACAGATCCCCGACGCGACGGTCGCTTGGGCAACGGGCGCAATCAAATCGAAGTGGCTTTTCCTGTTGGGACTGAACGTCGTGCTGCTGTTCGTGGGCGGGATGGTCGAGATTTACGCTGCCATCGTGGTGGTGGTGCCGTTACTCGTGCCACTGGGCTTGGCGTTCGGCATCGACCCGATTCATCTCGGGATTATTTTCTTGGCGAACATGGAACTTGGTTTTCTCGCGCCACCGGTCGGGCTTAACCTGTTGTTGTCGTCGTACCGGTTCAACAAACCGATGGTCGAAGTCATGCGCGCCGTGTTCCCGATGCTCGGTGTGCAGTTTATTGGCGTACTGCTCATTACCTACGTCCCACCGCTGACGACGCTACTGCCGCGGTTGTTGGGGAAGTAGGATCGCCCTTCCGGGCGCGATCCTGCAAAGAGGTTGATGGGACCGGTTGTACGTCAGTTGCCTTGGGCTGGATCCGGCCAGCCAACAGATCTTCGAGCGTATCGCTCAGCTTCAATTCCTTGGCCCATTGGCGGAGATAAGCGACATCAAGATTGCCTCTCTGGACGGAGACCACGCCGGCTGCATCACCGAGTTGACGGTGCGAGGGCGTCAGGCGGTTCCAGTAAAGCTTGTGCAGCATAACGTCCTCGGCGGTGGCGATCCATGCGGTTTCACCGATGACTGTGGTGCGGATGCGCCGCGCGAATATCTCATTCTCAAACGGTGCCGGTTTGAGCAACCAGAAATCCACTTTCAGAGGCGACCGCTTGTCGATCGCGTTGAACTGAAACGGTGGTTGGTAAGCGGTCTGGATGGCGGCTTCACCGAGATAGAAGTCACTGCGGAAAGCGTCGATCATTTTCAGCGCATCTGAAGGTGGCAGTTGGATCACAAAATCCAGATCGTGCGTGGTGCGGAGAATGCCGCAGTAATTGCTGGCCATCGGACCTGTCAGCATGTAGCTGATCCTGGCTTGCTTAAGAGCGTCTAATGCTCCGTTGCAAAGCTCGGCCTATCGCCAACGGCGATGTCGCTTCAAGCGCCCCGGCCAGTTTTGGACTCAGACTGGTTTGCGCCATCTATGCGCGCTGGAAGAAGCGCGCCGCAATGGTCATTGGGATGAACTCTGGACCACCGCGTGACCGGGGGAGCAGTGCCAAGTGGCGCCCACAAACAGATTAGCGAATAGATTCGGGCCGGGCGGGTAGATGGTGAGCCACCGGCGGGTGGCGGGAGGTCTGGCTGAGCCAGAGCCGTCCGAGGTCCACAGGGTGCAGTAAGAGAATCCCGGCGTCAAGCTCGGGC
>Ga0326728_10023448_pt1 | contig 11303 bp, 7 predicted proteins | sample MB3enrmetagenome_FD_207602 | JGI IMG/M metagenome (GOLD analysis project Ga0326728, IMG submission 207602) | Lab enriched peat soil microbial communities from McLean, Ithaca, NY, United States - MB31MN | ecosystem: Environmental > Terrestrial > Soil > Wetlands > Peat | place: USA: New York... | reverse complement strand
TTCCAATGCAGTCATAGTCAATGGCAGCGGGGACGCGGGTTATGGGACGGTATTCAAAATCGGGACTAACGGCAGATTGACCTCGTTGTATTCGTTCGGAGCGGTCACCAACAACAATGGCGTGGCCTTGGACGGCGCGAATCCTTCGGGGCCGCTCATCGAGGGCGCGGACGGCAATTTCTACGGGGTAACGGAGTACGGCGGCACAACCAACACGGGGACAATCTTCAGAATCACTCCCGCCGGCGCACTGACGACGCTGATTGCCTTTGGACGCACAAATGCTGGTCTTCAGCCGCCGGGTTTGCCTCCTTATTCGGGAATTGGCAACTATCCGCGCGGCGGGTTGATGATCGCCGCCGACGGCAGTTTTTACGGCACCACCTATGCCGGCGGGCGCACGGACACTTCCGAAGGGACGATCTATCGCATTGGGCCGCCGGCGCCGGACATTCTCAATTCTCTGCCCATCATCACCGTCATAGCCGGTTCCACCAACTTGTTTGCCGTGGGCGTCAATAGTATTTACGCAACGAGCTATCAGTGGCAATTTAACGGAACCAACCTGACCGACGGGGGCGAAATCAGCGGGTCGGCCACAACCAATCTGGTTCTCAGCGGGGTCACGCTTTCCGACAGCGGAACCTACAAGATCACGGCGACCAATGTGGCGGGAACGGCCAGCGCTTCCGGCGTGCTGACCGTTGTACCGGCGATCATCGAACCGCAGCCCGTTGGCGCGACCATTGTCGCCGGGGCGAGCTATGTTTTTACCGTTGGGGTGAGCAGCTTTTATCCGGTGACCTGCCAATGGCAACTGGATGGAACCAACTTGACCGACGGCGGCAATATCTCCGGCTCGGCCACCAGCAGTTTGATGCTGGCCGGCGCGACGGTGGCCGACACGGGGTTCTATTCGGTAGTAGTCAGCAATGCGGCGGGGACGGTCCACAGCACCGGCGCGGCGCTCAATGTCTATCCATTCCTGACGACGGCGGCGCCGTCGAGTTTGACGGTCATCGCGGGATCGACGGCCGGCTTTGCCCTGGCGCTGCAAAGCGATTATCCGATGAGCTATCAATGGCAATTCGATGGCACCAACCTGTCGGACGGAGGCAACATCGCCGGTTCGGCCACCAGCAACCTGACCGTGACAGCGGCCACAATGGCCGACGCGGGCACCTACTCTGTAGTGGCGAGCAATTCGGCGGGGGCCTTGACCAATTCAGGAGCGGTGCTGACGGTGGTGCCTTTCGTTACGGTGACGCCGCCGTCGAGCTTGACGGTCATTGCCGGGTCGGGCGCCGCGTTCACCGCCGCGCTGCAAAGTGTGTATCCGATGAGCTATCAATGGCGGTTCAACGGAATGAATCTATCCGACGGGGGCAACATCGCGGGTTCGAGCACGAGCAACTTGACAGTGAGCGGGGCGAGCACGGCGAACGCCGGGGAGTATTCTCTGACGGCGAGCAACGGCGCTGGTTGGACAAATTGGAACGTAATCCTGAGCGTTCTCAATCCAACGGGGCCGGGTTGCAAGTTGAGCGGGCTTTACTCCTTCAGCGGCGGCGACGGCGCAAATCCGGAGGCGGCGCTGGTCCAAGGTGCCGACGGCAACTTTTACGGCACAACGGTGGTCGGCGGAACCTACGATGAAGGGACGGTGTTTCGCGTTTCCGCCGCGGGAGCGCTCGCCACGCTTTACTCTTTCGGCTCGGCAACCAACGACGGGAGCGATCCGGAGGCGGCGTTGATCCAGGGGAGCGACGGGATTTTTTATGGAACGACGCACGATGGGGGCGGCAACCTCAACGACGGCGCCGTATTCAGCATGACGGCGGATGGGGTGCTGACGAACCTGCTTGTCTATGGAATCGGGAACGGCGAGTTTCGAGCCGGTGTGGTTCAGGGGCCGGACGGCTTGCTTTACGGCGGCACCGTTGGCGGATATGTCTTTGGACTCACCACCAATGGCGGTTGCACCACCCTTTTCTCATTTGCGCGGGGCGAGGGCCTTGCGGCCACGCTGGCGGTCGGAACGGACGGGAATCTGTACGGAGTCACCGAAGGCGGGGGCACGAATGGCGATGGGTCCGTTTTTGAAACCACGACCAGCGGAACACTGGCCACGCTCTACTCCTTCAAGGGCGGAACTGATGGCACAAGTCCCTCCGCGCCACTGATCCAAGGCGGCGACGGTGCCTTCTATGGTTCTGCCATCGCGGGCGGCGCGAACGGGGCGGGGACGGTTTTCAGAGTCACGACCAACGGAGCATTCTCGACCTTGTACTCCTTCGGCGGCCTAACCAACTGGGACGGCAGCGCCCTGGACGGCGCCACCCCCAACGGATTGCTTCTCGCCAACGATGGATATTTCTACGGCACCACTCAGGGAGGAGGCTATCAAGCAGACGGCACGGTCTTCAGAATGACACCGGATGGAGCGTTCAGCACGCTCGTCTTCTTCGACTGGACGAACGGGGCCAATCCCGCCGCCGCGCTGGTGCAAGGGAGCGACGGCGCCCTTTATGGCACAACTGTCAACGGCGGCGCGAACGACTCAGGAACCATCTTTCGCTTGACAGTACCGCCCGCCTTTCGATTCGCCACCCCAACCAACGGCATGATTTCATTGGCGTGGAGCGCGGTGGCGGGCCAGACGTATCAAGTGCAATACACGACAGACTTGACCCACGCCAACTGGCTCAATTTGGGCGGTCCCATCCTCGCCGGCGGACCTGCCTTGAACATCACCGACTTCCTGACCGCTTCGCAACGGTTTTACCGGGTATTGACCCAATAGCGGGCCAGGCGCCGCGGGAAGGCGTCGGCGGCGGAGTCGATGCAAATCAAAGACCGCGTCACGGCATCACCGTTACAGGCAGGCTGGCGGCTGCGTCCCCGCGCGGGCCGGCGATGGTGATTTTAGCCGTCCACGTGCCGGCCAGCATGGGTTGGATGGTGGTGCGGTAGCGGCCAGGGGTGGCGGTGGGCATCACCTTGCCGATGCTGTGCATCACCGTGCCGGGCATACTCAGGCCCAGTTCAAAGGTGACGGCGCCCACATTGGCCAAATTCCCCCGCGCGTCGCGGAATTCGATGAACACATCATTGCCCGAGGCGCGCAAGGCGCCGCCCTGAGTGAAGAGGTTTGCCGTCAGGCCGGCGAGGCTGACGGTAGCAAAGGGGCGGGCGAAAATCTCGCGGATGGGCAGTCCGCCCGAGAGGCGATTATAGGCAAAGTAGCCGCCCAGGCCCAGGATGAACAAAACCGGTATGGCATAAAAGAGATACAGGAGCGCGCGAATGCTCGAAGCGGATTTGACCGTTGATGAATTGCCAGCCATGCGGGACATATTGTTTCCGGCACAAAATGGAAGTCACGCGGGCAATGAGCAATTCCAAAATCGGGACATTCCAAACTGACGGGGCGCGGAGGTGGGTTCGTTAAATGGCGCTTGGCAAGAATTGGGGGGCAGGCTACCAAACTGTCAATGCTTTACGAACGCTGGCGGCAAATATCGTCGGAACGGCGCAACGACGTTGCGCTCAGAGATGGGGCATCGGGACGGCGGTGGACCTTCGGCCAGTTGTTTTGCGCTGGGCAATCCCATCCGGCGCGCGAGGAGGAAGTGGCTTTTCCGCAAGGCCATTCACCGCAGTTCATACTCGATTTGCTGGCGGCGTGGCGCGACGGAAAAACGGTCTGCCCTCTGGAACCTCGACAAGCGCCGCCGCAATTCTCCAACCCGCCCCGCAAGTGCGTTCACCTCAAATGCACCTCGGCCACGACGGGAGCGGCGCGGTTGGCCGCTTTCACCGGCGGGCAATTGGCGGCGGACGCGGAAAACATCGTCAGGACGATGGGATTGCGGGCCGACTGGCCCAACCTGGGAGTCATCTCGCTGGCGCATTCCTACGGCTTTTCAAACCTGGTCCTGCCTTTGTTGTTGCACGGGATTCCTCTCATTTTGGCCCCGGCGCCTCTGCCGGAAATGGTTCGGCGGGCGACGGAAAATGAAAGAGCGGTGACGCTGCCGTCGGTGCCGGCGATGTGGCGGGCGTGGGGCGAATCGAAGGCGATTCCGGCGAATGTTCGTCTGGCCATTTCAGCCGGCGCGCCGCTGCCATTGAGGCTGGAAGCGGAGATTTTTGAGTCGCTGGGCCTGAAGATTCACAATTTCTACGGGGCGTCGGAATGCGGCGGGATAGCATTCGACGCGGAGGCGAGGCCGCGCGGCGATGGGTCGTGCGTGGGCGCCGCCCTGAGCAATGTGAATTTGTCGGTCAATGAGGACGGTTGCCTGATCGTGCGCAGTGGCGCGGTGGCGGAAACGTACTGGCCGGAGGAAGCGGATTCGCCGACGGGCGGAGTTTTTCACACAAGCGACCTCGCGGAATTAAAAGAGGGGTTGGTTTATTTGCGGGGGCGGCGGGACGACCAGATCAACGTGGCGGGACGAAAGGTTTCGCCCGAAACAATCGAGCGGGCGTGCCTGGCCAATCCGGGGGTGAGAGAATGCCTGGTCTTCGGCGCGCCGAGCCGTGAAGAGGAACGATCGGAGATCATCGTGGCGGTAGTGGCGGGGGAGGCCACGGAAGGGGAACTGAGACAGTATCTGCTGCAGACGCTGCCCGCCTGGCAAGTGCCGCGCCAGTGGCGGTTTGTCAAAACGCTGCCCGCCAGCGCCCGCGGCAAACTCTCGCGGCAGGAATGGCGGCGGCGATTCGCGGCGGGCGCCTGACCGAAGGAGCCGCGTCCGGAAATCATTTTGCGCCGCTCAAGGTCAATTCGGCTGTCAACACAATGTCGTCGCCAACCCGCGCCGCGGCCTGGGCCTGGACCAGATTGCCCAAGCGCCCTGTGACGCGCGCTTCCAGTTGCACGGTTTGGCCAGGGCGGACGGCGCCGAGGATTTTGACGTTGCGCAATGCGGTGAGCTTCAGCCCGGCCAAGGGGGGGATTTTGGGATCGCTTTGCGCCACGACGCCCGCCAGTTGGGCCGCCGCTTCCACCAGCAGGACGCCGGGAAAGATGGGATCGCCGGGGAAGTGGCCGCGCAAAAACGGCTCGTCGCCGCGCACGCGATATTGGCCCGCGCCGAATTCCCCCGGCTGAAGGCTGGCCAGACGGTCAAGAAACCGGAACTCCCCGCCGTGCGGCAGGAAGTCCAAGGCGGCTTGGAGCGGGTCGCGGGCGGGATTCATTTGGCAAAGGGGCTTGTGACTTTGAAATCAGGCGGCGGCGTCCATTGGAAAAGACTATCGTCCAGCGCGGCATTGGACACGGTGTTGGAGAAATCGTTTCGCATGCTGGATCCGTCGGCAAAAATGAGTTCGGTGGCCTTGAGTGAAAAATCCACGGGAGCCAGGTCGATGAGCAGGGAGGAGATCATTTTGCGGGAGGAGGCGCTGCGCGGCAGGAGGACGAGATGCCAGGCGGCATTGGTTTCTGTGAGCGAGAGGATTTGAAATTGGGAGGTGAAGTCCGCGCGGCCGCGGGGAAAACCGGCTTGCAGCAGCGGCAGGGCGTCGCGCCATTCCGCCGGGGCGTCGGCGCCCAGGGAGTAATGTTCGGCGTGTTTGAGGCTGGGATAGATTACGAACATTTCATCCGCGCGTCCCAGCGCGATCGTTCGGGGGGGCTGGCCCAGTTCCCAGCGGAAGCGATTGGGCATGGCGAACCAAAGGCGGCCGGTCGTGACCAGCGGCTGGGTCAGGGATTTGAGGGCGCGGGTTTGGGTGAATTGGGCGGACCACGTGCGGATGTTTGATTGGGCGGCAAACCACGAGTCAAGCACGGCGTTGGTGTCGGCCGCGGGCGCCAGCCGCGCGGCGAGGATGCAAGCCGCGGCCAGAAGAGAGCGGGCGGCGTCTTTGGTTATTGCGGCGACGGCCATATAGGAACGAAGTGAAACCATTGAGTTGGATACTGCCGGATAGCCGGCTCAAAGACACGCTGGATTTGCTGGGTCAGCTTGATGCGTTCGGCGCGATTGCGCAGGGTGGGACGGTCGTAGGCGATTTCCGGCAGGATATAGGCGCGGTAACCGCGGGGGATACGCACGATGACGGACGGGACAATGGCGCAGCCGGAGGCGCGAGCCAATTCCGCGGCGGCAATGGAAGCCAGAAAGGGGCGTCCGAACAGATTCACAGTGACGGCTGTGGACTTGGGGGGACGATCCATCAAGAGGGCGACGGTGGCGCCCTGTTGCAAACGGCGGATGATGTCCACAAAAGCGAAAATGTCTTCGCCGACGACCAAAGTTTCCACGCCCCAGCGGGCGCGGGAGAGGCGGCGGATATGGGTCAAACGTTGGTCCGGTTCGGGCTGAGTGAGGACGAGCAAGTTGCAGCCGCGCTCGACGAGGAAGGCGCCGCCGAGTTCCCAGTTTCCCAGGTGGGGGGTGACGAGCAGGACGCCGTTGCCGCGGGCCTGCGCGGCGGCAAAATGTTCCCAGCCCTGCCAGTCGGCGAACCAGTTGTGGCCCTTGGCGCCGCCTTCGTAGCGCCACAGATCGACCAGTTTGAGAGCGAATTGCTCGAACAATTGGCGAGCGCCGCGCCTGGCGGCCGCGGCGTCGTCGTCCAGAACTGGCAACAAATTACAGATGACAGTCTGGCGGCGATGAGGCGCCAGCCGGCAGTAGATGGCGGCGGCGGATTTTGCCAGCGCGCCGCAAAGGGCGGGAGGCAACAGGCGGGCCAGGGCCAATCCGACATTCCAGAGACCAGCGCGATAGAACTGCGAAGGCTCCGGCTCCTTTGGCGCGGGGGCCTGCCGCGGTTGATGGCGAAGGAGAAACCGCCACCAAACCGGCAGCAGAAAGACCGACAGCAGCATGTTCGCGGCAATTCCGAAGGCGCAAACGCGCCCCAGGCTGGCCATGCCCGCGTTGCTGGACAAACCGAGGGAGCCGAAGGCGGCGGCGGCCGTCGCCCCGCAGAGCAGCAAGGCGCGTCCGACCGAGCGGTGAACGAGGGCCAGATCGCCGGCGCGGCGGCGCAGTGCCAGTTGCATGAAAATGCTGTAATCGACGCCGGTGCCCAGAATCAACGGAATCGCCATCAGATTGAGCAAGTTCCACGACCACCGGCAAATCGACATCACGGCCAGCAGGCAAAGTCCGCTCAGCAGCAAAACGCCCAGGCTGATGAAGATTTCGGTCCAACGGCGGAAGGCGAGCGAAAGGGACAGAAGAATAAGGGAGGCCATCGGCAGCAGCAGCTTCCACATATTGGCTTTGACCAAATCCAGAACGGTGGCGCCGAGCAATTCCCAGCTCGAAAGCCACACCCCGTCGGGCGGAAGGCGGGATTCCAGCGGCGCGAGCGGGAGGCCGTTGGTTCCCGGAAAAAGAAAGCCGGCGGCAAAGAATTGATTGGAGCCGCGGGCGGTGAGCTTGTCAAAAATCCAGCTTGAGAGCTGGTTTGTGGGCCAAAAAACATTGGTCGCGGCGGCGGCGCGCCGCCAGGTATCCAGGATTCCCGTTGTCAATACGAGGGCGTTTTCGGAGAAGCCATTGGCCAGCGCGGCGTCGCGCATGGCGGCGCTTTGGGCGGCCAATTGAAGCGCGGCGGCGCGATTGGCGGATTGGTATTGGGGCGGGGCCTGTGGGGGTTGGGGAGGGTCATGGAGGCCAAAGTCCCATTTGACAGGGCTTGTTGCAGCGGTGGCAAGACAGCGTCAAGCCGTTGTGCCACCTCGCTTTCGTTGCGGCCCTGGACAATCAGCCAGAGCGGATCGTGTTTTTGGCCGAGGTTATTTTTGATGGCCTCCAGCGCCGCAAATGCCGGGCTGCCGCGCGGCTGCAGGGCGTCGGCGGTCGCGTCCACCCCGGGCCATCCGCGCCAGAGGATGACGGCGGCGGACAAAGCCAGCGCGGCGGTGGCCGCGAAAACAATGCGGACGCGGCGGGGATGCAGGGGGGCGACGGTTTGGACGCTGGAGAGGGATGGGTTGGAGGCCGGGCGCATTCGGTCGGGAAACAGAGGCGGGAGAAAGGCAAAAATCATGACCAGGGCCGAGAGGGCGACGCCGATCGCAACGAGGGAACCGAGTTGGGCCAAGCCGGGCAATCCTCCGAAATTGAGGACCAGAAATGCGGTGATGGTGGTGGTGGCCGCCCAAAAAATACCGGGGGCAATCGCGCGGCGAATCTCCGGCACGGACAAGCCGGGGTGGGCGACCGCCTCCTGATAATGGACGAGGGCGTAATCGACGGCCAGGCCCAGGAGGATGGCGGCGAAACCCATGCTGACGACATTGACAGTGCCGAAGACCAATCCGCCCAGCGCCAGAGTAGCGGCCAGGATCAACGCAAGCAAGGCGAGCAGCCAGAGCATCGGCTTGAAGCGGCGGTGCGCGAACCAAAAGAGAACGGCAATGATCACCGAGGTGCCTCCGACGGAGAGCGTCATGTCATGTTTCATGGCGCTGGAGATTTCGGCGACGAAGGCCGGGCGGCCAGTGTAGCCGATATGCTCTTTGACATCGGGCGGCACCGCGGCCTGGACGGCTGTTTTGACGGCGCCCAGCCACGCGATGCATTCGCGGTAGCCGGCCAATTGGGACGTTGCGTCGATAAAGATGATTCGGAACCTGCCGTCGCTGGAGACAAACAATGACTGGCCCTGTCCAAAGCCCGCCGCCATGTTGTCACCACTTTCCGGCAAGCGCGTCAAACCGAAGGGATCGTAACTCAGTTGCGCGATGTCCAGGGGCGAGAAGGTGGTGGCAAGTTGCCGGCGCGTGGCGGCGAGAAGGGAGGCAAGATTGGTTTGCTGGAGGCGAAGGCCCAGTTGGGAGAAAAGCCGCGGGGGCTGGTTGAGCCAGAGATAGCCGACCAGTTCGGCGGTTTGCTCCGGATGTTCCAGCCAAGGCGGCTGCCAGGTGACTTGCAAAACGAGATTCGTTTTGGCGCACAAGGCCTCGGCGATGGAGCGGGCGGCCTTCTCCGCCTGGTCGGCATCTTTGGCGTCAATGGTGAGGATGAGTTGGCGGGCATTGGCGAAATGTTGCTGGTAAATCTTGAGGCCTTGCACGGCGCGGACATTGGCCGGCAACAGGTCGAGCACCTCGGCGTCGAACCGCAGCCGAGCCACTCCGAGGGCAAGCGGGATGAGCAGCAGCAGCCACGCGCAGCGAAACAAGCCGCGCCTCATGGGAAAAACCGGCCCTCAAGGGATTCGCCGGTGAGCGGATTGGCCAGACGCCACCAACTGTCGCGCAGGCGTTCAAATTGCCATGCGCCGGGCGGCATGGCGCCGGCGAGCGCGCGCGGCAATTGAAACCAGACCAACCGGGCCGGCGGCGGGCCGGCGCCGGTCCAAAGGTGGTTGGCAGTTCCAAATGCCATTTGCCAGCGGGGGCCGGCGGTGCGGGCGGTGGCGATGGGGAAGGGGTTTTTTGAGAATTGCACGAAGCAATTACCATTGGAGTTGGTGGCGCAGATCAGTTCGCCGGCTAGTTCGTCGCGGGCTTTGGGTGCTTTCCAAAGGGCCTGGCCCTGCTGGACGCGCCAACCCGGAGCTGAGAAGTCGGCTGGCGGCAACGGAGCGGGCGTGCGACAGCCGGCGGCGAAAACCAGCGCCGGCAACGCCAGAGCGGGGATAGCGGGCCGGATAGCGCGCGCCAGGGCGTCAAATGGAGTTTTTGGGTTCAAACTTTTCACGCTCAACGCGCACAGGCCGGCCATCGGCTCGGCGGGGGCCGAAGGAAATGCGGGGCACTATCGGGAACCGTTTCTGGATTCTGATCAGCAGGAAAAAGTACTCCAACCGCCAGCGCAGACTCCAGCCGCCTTCGACTTCGCCCGCCAGCACTGCGATGACTGCGGAAGGCAGATCGCAATGGTCGCGGGGCCTGAGGAACAACTCCATGAATGGGGTGGTGTAATAATTTTCCACCACGCGCCAGTAAAACTTCAGCCCCTTGCGCAGCCTCCTTTCGTAGCGCGCGAAATGCCGCGCGGCCGGTTTGCCGCGGGCCAGGGATTGCGTCACGACGTCCGCGGCGAGACGGCCCGACCACATGGCCAGAAAGACCCCGGCCGAAAAAATGGGGTCCATAAAACCGGCCGCGTCGCCGACGCGCAGAAGGCGCTGGCCGACAAAACTGCGGTTGTAGTAACTGAAATCGCTGGTGGTGCGGAAATCCCCGATCCGGCGCGCCTGGAGCATGCGTTTTTTCATGGGCGGGGTGAGATCAACCCAACGCTGGAAGACCTCGCCCGGCGCGCCTTGGGACTTGTTGAATTCGTCCTTGTCGATGACCAGGCCGACGCTGGTCTTGGTCTGGGTCAGCGGAATGGTCCAGAACCACTTGTTCTCCAGGCGGGTGATGACGGTATCGGTGCCGAGTTCACCGGCATCCAGCGCGACGTTTTCAAATTGGCTGAAAACGGCGACCTTTTTCCAAGTGGGATGAATAACGCGCAGATTATCCTGGTTGCCTGTCACATTGCCGCGCCCGCTGGCGTCAATGAGGAACGACGCTCGGAAATGATGGGATTTGGCCTCGGGATCCCGCGCTTCAACGCTCACGCCGTCCGAATCGGTGTCAAATCGGGTCACCGTCCAGCCTTCGCGGACATCGGCGCCGGAGGAGCGTGCGTGACGGAGCAGGACGTGGTCGAAGGTGGCGCGTTCGACCTGGATGGCTTCGGGTTCACGATTGAACTTGCCGGCGCGGAAAGCGAAACGGGCGGCGAGGGAGCCGTTGGAGATTTCAAATTGAGCGCCGAATTTTCTCGGGAACCCGGCCGCCTGCAGGGCGGGCAGGACGCCCATATCGCGAAAAATCGTCATGTTGCAGGGCAACAGAGATTCGCCGATGTGAAAGCGGGGGAAGACCTCCTTTTCGAGAACGAGGACGCGTTTGCCGGCGCGCGCCAAAAAAGTGGCGGCGCTGCTTCCGCCGGGTCCGCAACCAATTATCAAGGCATCGTAGATCGGGTCTGCCACAGGGAAGGAATTTCGGCCAAGGGCGGCGGCATGGCAAGCCGGAAGCGACGGGGCGAGCCTGGGTTCCTGGTCGATTGTTGTTTGGGTCTGGAATGGTGGCTGTGTCAAGATGCGTCCCCCGGCGGGCAGGCCCGCCTTGACCGACAACCTTGACTTGGCTTGACCGACCTTGACCCGCTTGTGCTGAGGCTTCTGCCGTCGCCAAGCTCCGGCGCGACAGGCTCGCCTTGACTTGGAGCGGAGTCACCTTGACTCACCTTGACCAGGCTTGACTTCTTCTTGACGCCCAGGGGGTGGCAAAGGAGCTAAGGTTATGAATATGAGGAGGATGCAGC
>Ga0326728_10023447_pt1 | contig 11303 bp, 10 predicted proteins | sample MB3enrmetagenome_FD_207602 | JGI IMG/M metagenome (GOLD analysis project Ga0326728, IMG submission 207602) | Lab enriched peat soil microbial communities from McLean, Ithaca, NY, United States - MB31MN | ecosystem: Environmental > Terrestrial > Soil > Wetlands > Peat | place: USA: New York... | reverse complement strand
TCCGGCGCGTGGCCAATCGTGTTCCGCCATTTGTAGCACAGACCGCGCGAAAGATAGACATCGCCAATCAGCCCGTCCTGCATCTTTTGCATACCCTCGATGATGGCTTGGCCGGAGCGGCTGTTGGTCCCGTGCTGAACAATGCGGTTATATTTTTCCGCGGCGCGCACCAACTGGCGGCCTTCCCAAGGGTTGTGGCACATGGGCTTCTCAACGTAGACGTCCTTGCCGGCCTGGCAACCCCAAATCGCTTGCAGCGAGTGCCAGTGGTTGGGCGTGGCAATGGAGATCGCATCAATCGACTTGTCCTCCAGAAGCTTGCGCAAATCGACGAAAGTGGCCGGTTTTTTCATCCCCATTTTTTCCATCTGGTCCACTCGGCCATTCATGACGTTCTCATCCACGTCGCAGACGGCGGCGATTTCCACGTCAGCCATCTTGGAATATTGCTCGACGTGCGCCCAGCCCTGTCCATGCAGTCCGACAATGGCCACGCGCACGCGGTCGCTCGCCCCGAAAATCCTTTCCGGATTGGAGAGAAAACTGATCCCACCGAGAGCCGCCAGACCGGCCCCCGTTCGAGCGGTCGTCTTGATGAAATCCCGGCGATTGATTTCAGAATCGTTAGGCATGCGAAACACTCCTCTCAAAGTTTGCGGGGTGATTATACCTTTGCTGCAAGCGGAATCTTCTCAATTTTCGGGGTCAGCAATTGGACAGCCCCCATGGCAAGGGGATGCATGACTCCGGCAATGATAAACAGCGGAAGATACGAATGGTGTTGCAGGATATGGCCTGCCACCCACGCCAGAATCGCTCCCCCGAAAGCGCCGGCGGCTCCCCCAATTCCCACCACCGAACCCACGTCCTTCTTCGGAAACGTATCGGAAGCAAGGGTAAAAACGTTGGCGGACCAACCCTGGTGGGAGGCGGTTCCGATGGAGATGAAGACCAATGCCATCCAAGGGCTGCCGGAAAAAATGGCCAGGATACCGAGGGGCATACAGACGGCGCAGGCCAGCAGAGCAGTTTTGCGCGCGAAGTTGACGGACCGTCCGCGGCGAAGCAGATAACCAGAGAGCCAGCCGCCCGCGACCGAACCAGGCACGGCCGCCAGGAAGGGAATGAATCCGAAAAGCCGCAGGTTCTCGATGGAGAAGTGGCGGGCCTCGATCAGGTACTTGGGCAGCCAGAAGATGTAAAACCACCAAACCGGGTCGGTCATGAACTTGGCCAACAAGAAGCTCCACGCCTGCCGGTAGCCAAAGATTTTCCCCCACGCCAGGCGCGCACCAGGAACGTCCTGATCGTCGGCGTGTTCGGTCTCAATATGCTGGAGTTCTCCCGGCGTGATCCATGGGTGCTGACCAGGCAGTCGGTAAAGAAGCAGCCAGATGGCGACGCAGACTAAGCCCAGCGCGCCAGTACCGATGAAGGCCACCCGCCAGCCCCATCGGAGAAATAACCACCCCACCAGGGGATAGGAGATGACCGCCCCAACTGCTGTGCCGGAGTTGAAAATCCCCGTGGCCAAGGCCCGCTCGCGCTTGGGAAACCATTCGGCCACAGCTTTAATGGATCCCGGAAAGTTCCCCGCTTCTCCAATCCCGAGTAGGCCGCACGCTACGGCAAAGGAGGCCACGCCGCGCGCCAAGGCCTGCCCCATGGCGGCAAGCGACCACCAGGCCATGGCCAGCGCAAAGCCCGTCCGCGTGCCCAGCCGGTCGATGATCCGCCCGAACCCCAGCATCATGATGGCGTACGAAAGCTGGAAGGAGAAGATGATCCAACCATAGTCGCTCTGCGACATGCTAAAGATCTTCTGCACATGATGGGAAAGGATTGAGATGGTGCCGCGATCAATGTAGTTGATGACCGAGCCCAAGAATAGAACTGCACAGATCAACCAACGCAGGTGCGGTAAGCGGAAAGAATTCGCTGGAGGCGTGGAAGTGGAACCTGAAGGCGATGAGACCGAGAGTGGAACTGGCACAATCCTCCTTCCGCCGGCAACTAAAGGCCGGCCATCTGATGGGCGACGTCATTTAGCCAGCGGCGACGCCGTAAACAAAGGGGTGGGGAAGAAATCTACCAGCACCAAGGATGGGGCGGCATCCCGAATTTCTTCCGGCAGATACCTGCCCCGAATTGCGCCCAACTTAGCGATTCTTCACCCAGCCGTGGCGGGGGTCGTCAGCCCAGGCGCCATATTTCCGCTCTTCACCTGCGAGCACCCAGGTGTACTGAAGTTCGTAGCCGGGCGCGGCAACAACAGGGTGATACCCCTTCGGCAGCAGCACGGTGTCACCATCTTCAACCACGAAGACATCGGAGAAACCCTTGGGGTCCTGAGGGGCCGTATAGGTCCAAATGAACCCGAAACCCTGTGCGGGCCTGACGCGAAAGTAATAGACCTCTTCCAACACGGCTTCGTGCGGGGGGTTGGAGCGGTCATGCTTGTGAGGCGGAAAACTCGACCAGTTGCCGGAAGGAGTCAGGGTTTCGCCGGCCAGGAGGCGCTCCGCCGGCACATTTTCATCCAAGGCCGAATAGACCGTCCGCTGCCAGTTGTCGCGGCCCACCTGCTTGCTGCTCACCGTAGACCCTTCCATCAGTGCGGCTGGGGCGCGAGTATTGGAAGGCGCGGAGAAGATTCCCAACTCCGCTGCCGAGTCCGCCTTGATTTCCAGGCGCGAATTAGGCGGAATGTAACTCATGACCGGCGGTCCGGAGAACACGTCCGCGCGCTCTCCGATCTTGCTGAAAATCTCCTTGCTGTGCCCGACAGTGTTGATGGTTAGAGTTATGTGGCCGGAGAAAATATCAAGCACATATTCGCGAGCGCCCGTCTGCAAAGAGTGGCGTTCACCCTTATCCAGTTGGAGGGTGGCAAAGTCGATGAAGCGCAGGGTGCCGGTTTCGACGATCTGCTGGAACTTTCCATTTTTGCGGGCTTTAATAAGACGTTCCATAAACACCTCGATAAAACAGCGGTTAGAGGCAAGTGGTTGGTGGTTAGTGGCCAGCATTCCGCAGCAGTTTCTCCTGCTGTACTGCGTAAACGTCGTATGCTGCAGCAATATGGGCCTCGGCCGCGTCGCCGTGGTGGATCACTACGCGGTAACGCAGGGTGAGCGATTGGCCCGGGGCGATCGTGAAACTGCCATCGCGTTTGGGATCGTGGTAGAAGTCGTGTTCGCCAAAGGGATTGACTGCAAACAGCCCGTAATCTCGCGCGTGCCAATAAGTGGGATGTTTGAGGTTGGCAGGATTATCGAAAATCGCGATGCCGAGCGACTCGCCATCTACTTTGCCGGAGTAATCCACCCAGTTGGCGCGCTTGCCCCAGATCTCGTCTACCCCAACTTTGCCTTCCGAATTAAGCATCTTGAGGCCGGGCTCGGTGAGTCCATTGACGACGCGGATGGCAAAGGTGCCCTCTTTGGTGTCTCCCATCTTCAGCGGCACACCTTTATCCGCAGTGAGCGTAAAGATGCAATCGATGATGCGCAAAGAGGCATCCCCGCTGAAAGTATATTCCTGGGTTTCAGATCCAATTGTTTTCCCATCGGGACCAACCAGTTCAAATTCCGCCCGCAAGGTCCCGCTCCTGCCACGGCTCTTGACCTGATCGAGCTTCTTGAAAACAGTTCGCCCTTTGGGCAATTCCTCGCTCGAGTAATACACCCCGTTGGCAGTCTGGGAGGCCTTCGTGGGTTGGCCCTCTCCCCAGAAATCGATTCCATTGATATCGCCGTGGGCAAAAAACAGGGCGCGATGGTGCGGGTGGTCGCGGCGCTCGCCGGGGATATCCGTCCGCATGGGGAATCCGCGCGTCACCACAGTGCCTTGCGCCGAACGCAAGGGGGACAAGTAAGGCTTCGGCGAATTCGGGCCAAAGTAGTATGTAGTGAAGGCCTTGCCACCGATGAGCACTTTGACGGAATCCGCCTGTCTCTTGAACTTCACGGTTTCATCGGCGCCCACCAGCGAGGCATAGGGCAGGAGAATGGTGAGCACCAACAGGAACCCCGTCTTGGGAAGACAAATCATGGCCGAAAACCACGCATACCAGGGATTATGATCGTGCAGGCCGATTTCAGCAATCTCATTTCCGCTGAGATCGGACCCTGCGCGAGATTTCGACACTACTTCCCTGGCACTGACAGTTCCACGAACCCGTGCTGGATGACCTGGGCTGGCTTGGCCAACGCCGCTAGCCGGTCGAGATCAAACTCCTTGTACAGATCGAGGCAGAAAAGGTCCGGTGCGTCCTTGAATTCAACAGGCTCTTCCAGGAGGTAGCTCAGGCTGTGCATACCGGCATGTAATTCGACTTGCGAAAAGAGCCTTGGCTCAAGAGCGGAGGCAACCAGCGAAATCACCTGGCAGCGGATGCCGGTGCCCTCCACTCGAATCTGGGATGGAGCCCATTCCTCCTGTGCCCAGCGCGCCACGCCAATCAGTTGTGCGGCCTCCATACCCAACGGACGTTCTCCCGTAGCAGCGAGCATTTCCGCGATCAAATCGAAGGGCTGGTCAGGGGCCGCATCACCCATCCCCATCAGGTCTACCGCCAGAACTTGCTCCCCCCGTTCCAGGCGGTGCGCGACTTCGGACTGGTTGCTCCAAATTTCAGTTGCCGCACCCTTTTTCCCTTTATCATTTATTATGATCGTCAATGGCGCAGGGTCTGCAACCTGCACCTCCTTGAGCCAGGTGCCCGCAGCGCTGAGCCCATTGCTCATCTGGAAGCGATAGGAAACGGACTCCACTTGGTCGTGATGCGTGTTCGCGACCCGCGTGATGTGGTCCACCGTTACCGGATGGTAGCGAACGACGATACGCAACTTCGCTCTTTGTGAATCTGACCACGCCGTCAACTCCGCCGGGCTCGTGGGTATCGGAGCTCTCGTCAATTGCTTGGCCATCTTCCTTGCCAGGCCGAGAATGGTGAGGTTGTCTTCGGGAATTCCCCCCTTGAGCTCGTCATAGCTTTTCACATACTGGCCCACAGGAATTTCCATGCTGTCGGCGGTTAAATGAAAGTGCTTGATGAAAAAGGCGAAGGCTTGTGCCTGGTCTTCGAGCGCATAGTTGTGGGCTGAAATCAAAGTGCTCTGGTAAAACCGAAACGCGTCTGCCTTCCCGTATAATTTGAAGAACGGCACGACGGGATCGAAGATGTAGGGCCGCACCAGGGGAGCGCGAAAGCAGCAGTCATCCTCGGCGTTATAAATCAGCAAAGTGGGGCGGGGAGCGCGCATGGCTGTCAACGTGGGGTAATCCTGCCCAACCAGGAAATCCGTGGGGTTCTGTTCGAGGTCCCCAGGCTCCTCCGGCAAGCGCTCCAGCCTTCCTTGCAGGTTGACGTACCCGGCGACAGGTATCGAGACCAGAACTCTTGGGTCCAGGCTGCTGAGCGTGATGGTCTGCCACCCCCCTCCCGACAACCCAGTCACCCCCATCCGGTCGGGGTCCACGTGTGGGTTGGCCGCCAGATAATCAAGCCCCCGCCGCATCGCCAGGTAAAAAAGTCCCACACCATTCATGCCCACCAAATCAAGTTGTGAGGCGAACCAGTGTTCATTGAACCGGGTGTGGAGCTCCCCCATGCCGATCCATTCCAGGTTGAGGGCGATCATCCCCTTCAGCGCCTGGTTGATGCACATCTTCTGCTCGAATTCCTCTTTGTTCCCGGCTTCGGCAAAGTGCCCCATCACATTCAGCACCGCCGGTACCCGGCCCTGTACATTTTCAGGCTCATATAAGAGGGCCGTGCTATAGAATCCGGGCACGATCTCAAAGCGGAGTTTGCGCAGGCTGTACCCCTTGCCGGCAGGAAGGAAGCCCAGATCCTCGAATTGCGGCGGTGAGCTGACCCAGTCTCGCGGCCAGCCGTGGAAAACAATGTCGTCCAGCAGATGCCTGCGTAGCCGCTCTGCTTCAGCGGTCCACTGCTCGGGGCTCTTCGGGACGACCAGCGCCGGAACCTTTGACTGCAGAAACTGTTGAAGCTGGGAGGTCACCAGTTGCGGTGACTGAAGTTGTCGGGTCAGAATGGGCAGAACGATTTCGGGATCCGCCTGAGCTTTTAGAGTCCCCCCACTCATTAAGATCGCGACCACAAGCAGAGTTTGGAATTTCATTGATATTACTCCCTATTCTGGCACGCTGCGCCCCAGAAGCCTGCCTTCTCACCTATTTAGGCATGGGGTGGAATCATCTATAAGGCAGGCGGCTCCGTCAAGCGAAATTCTCCAGCCGGGTTCTGGAGACTTGAAGGAAGGCTGGTTGCTATCTGGGTTCATGGCGCAAAACGCCTGGAACCCGCACATCGTCCAGGCAGGGAATTATCATCGTGGGTATCTAAAGTACTGTTGACGCCATATCACTCAATAGCCTAAACGGTAGTAGACAATCAGTACTTTCCCCGGCCTGCAAGCCCCGGTCCACCGCACGGGGACGGGGTAGAGATGAGGTGGATAGACTACCGTTTCAGGCTTGGGAACTTGAAATTGTTCCCCACATCTCCCTCCTGCGGGTCGCGGGACCATTTCGGGAAAAGGGGAAATATTAACTATGAAAACTACATCGAGGTCTACGCAAAAAATGGCTCGGCAGGCATTTGGGTTGTTATTGGAATTGCGCGAGCGCGAAGATGCTCCTCAACTTCTAACCAAAGCCCTCGCCTTTCTGGAAGTGCTAGTGCGGGAAAAGGACGTCAATGCAGCGCCGATTATGCTGTCTGTTCGTTTGATGCAATTGCGGAAGTCTTAGACTGCGGTCCGTGCGGGCATTTCTGAATCCAAAGACCAAAACCTGGGAACCCCGGCACCTCGTCCTCTATAGAATACGTTTCTCTTTCAGTGATCGAGTCTTGGGATATATGCCTAAGGGGCACCGTCAGCGGACAGGCTGCTCCGCATGGCCGCTGCATACACTACACCCTGAGCCCGAAGTCCTCCCGGACGGGGAGGACTTCGGGTGGCTCATCGCGCAGGTCTAATGGTGGCGCGCTCAACCGTTCAGGATCGGAAAGTCAAAAGCCGATTGGCTGCGTCCAAACTTCACCCTTGGCGCGGCGAATGCTGGACTCTAGGCAAATTCCGAATTCCCGCCGCTGGCGGGTCTTCATTCTTGCGGAGGCGTGGGGGCGCTGGCCACAACGGCCGGGGCGACTTCCTGGCCCGCCCGGAGTTTGGCCATCTCCCGCTGTAACTCGGTCGCGAGGTCCTCAAGAATCCGCAGTTGCTCAGTCCGGCGCTGGACCAATGCTTCCAGGCGCGTCACTTGGCGCTGCAGCTTGTGATTCTCGCGGCGGAGATAAATGAAGCTTCCACCAGGGATTCCGATCGTCCCCGTTCCGGCCCCCGCTTCACCGGCCTTGCCCAATTCCCCTGGTTTGAAGTCTGGCAAGGGGGCAAGCCGCGACTGGGTTTGCTTGATCAGGGTATCCAATTCCTTCCGCTCTGCTCCCGGCGGGCAAAGCTGCCGCAAGGCATTGAGCCGCGCCAAGTCAGGATTGTTGCGTCCCCTCTCCCAGTGCTGGACCGCGCCTTTAGTGGCATTCAGAAGTCGAGCTAAGCCTTCCTGGCTAACCTCGATTCTCTTTCGAACCTTGCGAATGACTTTCGCTGGAGTCTGAGTTTCCATTAGATTGCACCTCGTTTTCAAAATAATTCTTGACAAATTCAAATTCTAGCCTAGAATATCTGGGTCTTATCGCAGGGCCTAGCTCAAATATTGCCTAGGCTAAATTTCGGCCCCGCGAGGCTCGCCATCCCTCACGGCGAGATCTTCCTTCCCTCCGATCCGCTGACCGGAGGCACTTGTTCTCGATGGGGTTACCAATCACGTACGGTACCAATAAGATAACACGCGTAGGGAATGTTTTACGGCCATCCGGTACCCGCCCGGTCCCGCCGCTATCCGCCGCATCCCGTCTCGCGACATCCGCAGGGGCGCGAACCCTTGACTTCCGTTTTGGCGGAGAAGGGGTTCCGCGCGTCTTTTTCTCGCGGCATCGCTGCCCCCTCCCTTACCAACTCGCCTTTCCTGCCCGTGGCCTACTCTCCACGGGTGTCTTCTCGGCTAGGGTACTCGCCAAAATTGGCCTACCACCGCGCCTATCATACCACGTTCCGCGAATTGGAAAGCAAGACAAATTATGGTCCGGGCAAAAAAACTGGGGGCTCGCCGCCTATGGTCCGGCCGCCGCCCCAATCCGTCCCGTAGCCCAGTGGCCGCAGTACTTCTCCCGGCGGGGCGGAGCGGGATGTTGCCGCTTAGCAGTTTCTTATTCAGCTGGTTTTCTTCATCTTTTAAATTCCAAGAGGACTAACTACATGCCAAACCTTACATTTCCCTCACCTTCGCTCGGGAGTATTTCCCCTCAATCCCCTGCCCAGCCGTGCGGCGTGCTCGCCGTTCAGCCCTGCCTTGCTCCAACGCCTTCCCCTCACCCGCCATCAACTCCTTTAGCGGTTTCCCAGGCCCCGAAACCGGCAAGCGCTCCCCCAGCCCCCATGCCATCGGATCGGTGTGCAGTAAAGGGCTGCGTTTTTCCCGTTTCCATTCAGGGTCACCATCAATGCCATTACCATGATTTGCTGCAATCGGAAGCGGAGCTTTTTCAATCACATCAGCCGTCCCACTTGCTATCGCTCCAGGCGCCCTTCGGTATTCCCGACGAAGAGCCCGACGATTCCCGCCAACAAGACCGAAAAAAGCTGGCCGCGGAGCGAGAGAGCTTCATCTTGGACGAAGCTGCTTGATCGCGGAGTTGAGTGCGGCCCAGGGGAACGACGACGCCGATCACTGCGGGTATACCATTCCGGCATGCGCAATGAGCTTGTGCTCTGCGTGCGCCGGCCTTCGATGATGACTCTTTGTCCATGGGACCACGGATTCAGCCTTTGCTCACAACCCGCGGCGAGCAAGGCCATGCCCACCGGCTGCATTGAGAAACCTTCATGCACATCTCTTGACTTGCCGATTAGAGGGTTGAAAGGCAAGTACGGCGAAGATGCCGCAGTCATTGCGGGTGCCGATCAGTAGAGAGGTGAGCATGGAAGTTATCATCCGCGTTATCCTGATGTTCTTCTTTATTCAATTTCTCGTCATTGTAACCATCATGGCCGTGGCACTGATCGCGGCGCGGCAGGATATTCCCGTATGGAGCCGCGAACCCCGGCAGGAAACCCGTGGACCAAATGTCCCATTTGTCCTCCACCTGCGAAGTCGCGTTCTCCGTTTTGTGGTACGTCTTGTGCAGTCGACGCATTTGCGCAGCGTCTGTTAGCGGAGAGCGGCGACTGCAGGCCAACCGGACAGAGCACCTCCCCGCCACCTCCGGGTCCGTCGTGGGAAAAAGATTGTGTTTCGCCCGAGGTGCCACAGCCATCTCGGCCAGCCCTGTGCAGAGGCCGGAAGACCCGCTCCACTTCTTGGCGAAGTTTCTGGAGAGCTTACGGAGAAAACCCCAGATTGTCTCCGTGCTCCCCAAGGCCAGATGATTGAATGATTTATGCTCTGAATTCCGTGTGAAATCTTCCCACATCCTCCGTCGTTCTTCGGAAGAATTCGGTTAGTTTGCGCTGGAACTCAGCCACGGAATTGCTATGATGTCCTTTCGCAATGTGAAAACTGAGGGGGCATTCATGTCCTATCCAAAACCTAATCGTCGTTCATGGGCAGAACCTTGGAAAATCAAAATGGTCGAACCCATCCGCATGACCACGCGGGGTGAACGCGAGAAGTTTATCGTGGAGGCGGGCTACAACACGTTTTTGCTGCGCTCCGAGGACGTTTACATCGACCTGCTGACCGACAGCGGCACCAATGCCATGAGCGACCGCCAGTGGGCGGGCATGATGCTGGGTGACGAAGCCTATGCCGGCAGCAAGAACTTCTATAACTTGTGGGAAGCTGTGACTCAGTATTACGGATATAAGTATCTCGTCCCCACGCATCAGGGACGCGCCGCCGAACACATTCTCTCGCAGATCATGATCCACCCAGGCGACATCATTCCCGGCAACATGTATTTCACCACCACGCGCCTGCACCAGGAACTTGCTGGGGGCACGTTCGTAGATGTGATCATTGATGAAGCGCACGACCCCGCGAATCCACACCCATTCAAGGGCAACGTGGACCTCGCCAAACTGCAACGCGTCATTCAGGATGCCGGCCCGCGCAAAATTCCCTATGTGTGCATCGCGGGCCCCGTAAACATGGCGGGGGGACAGCCCCAATCCATGGAGAACATGCGCGCCGTCCGCGAGCTGTGCCAACAACACAGCATTCCCGTGGTGCTCGATGCCACGCGCGCCGTGGAGAATTGTTATTTCATTCAGCAGCGCGAGCCGGGTTACCAGTCCAAAAAGGTGGCGGAGATCCTGAAAGAATACTGCTCTTATACCGACACATGCACAATGAGCGCGAAAAAGGACGCGCTGGTCAACATCGGCGGCTGGCTTGCGGCCAACGACCAGGGCCTTTACGAGGAAGCCCGCAACCTGGTGGTGGTCTATGAAGGTTTGCACACCTACGGCGGCCTGGCGGGACGCGATATGGAAGCGATGGCGCGCGGCATCGTGGAAAGCGTTGAAGACGACCACATCCGGGCGCGTGTGGGGCAGGTGGAATATCTCGGCAATCACCTGCTCGATTGGGGAATCCCCATTGTCAAACCCATTGGAGGGCACGCGGTCTTCCTGGACGCCAAGGCGTTCTACCCGCACATCCCACAGTCACAGTACCCGGCCCAGGCGCTGGCTTGCGACATCTACATTGATTCGGGTGTGCGCACGATGGAACGCGGCGCGGTCTCTGCCGGGCGGGACCCCAAGACGGGCGAAGAACACTTCCCCAAGCTGGAATTGGTGCGCCTCACCCTTCCCCGCCGCGTCTACACGCAAGCCCATATGGATGTGGTGGCGGAATCGGTGCTGGAAGTCTACGAACAACGCGAACAGGCGCGCGGCCTGCGCATGACCTTTGAGCCGAAGTACCTGCGCTTCTTCCAGGCACGGTTCGAGCCAGTCTGCTAAACCTCAATCTTGCCAACGGTCAGCAGCCGCAGGGGCCCGATCAAGCCGGATGGGATCAGCGGGTTATCCTTTGACCACTGCCGGTACGAAGTAAACGTACGGCGGCCTGTGGGACTCGATTTCCCTTCCTGAATCCACTTTGGCCATGCTTTAACCACTCCATTTGCATCGCGCTCGCAATCTTCAGGAAGGTGTTCATCGCCAATCAGCCGGTTGACCCACAGATTAACAACTTTGATTTCGAGG
>Ga0326728_10023444_pt1 | contig 11303 bp, 10 predicted proteins | sample MB3enrmetagenome_FD_207602 | JGI IMG/M metagenome (GOLD analysis project Ga0326728, IMG submission 207602) | Lab enriched peat soil microbial communities from McLean, Ithaca, NY, United States - MB31MN | ecosystem: Environmental > Terrestrial > Soil > Wetlands > Peat | place: USA: New York... | reverse complement strand
TTCGCGCGCACGGTTTCCGGGTATGTGCGGGTGGTGGCGCAAGCGGCGGAAATGGGCCGGGCGGCGGCGGAAACGATTGCCGCGGCCATCGCTCCTCCCGGCCAGGTGGCGACCCTGATCGTGCCCGCCGATGTCTCCTGGTCGGAGGCCGGCGGATGCGGCCCGCTGGTGGAGCGTCCGCAGCGTCCGTTGCCCGCGAGCCAAGCCATCGCCCGCGCGGCGGATCTCCTGAAACAGGAAGGTACGGCTCTGTTGCTGGGCGGAACCACCGTCAACGATCGCGCACTGGCCGCCGCGGGCCGCCTGGCGGCGCGCACGGGCGCCGCGGTTTTCGCCGATCGCAACACGCCGCGCATCGCCTGGGGCCGCGGCCGCTTCCATCCGCGGATTGTGCCGTACTTTCCCGAGCCCGCCCTCGCCGCGCTGGCCGGAGTGCGCAGCCTCATCGTGGTGGAATCGCAGGCGCCGGTGTCGTTCTTCGGGTATCCCAACACACCCAGCTATCTCCTTCCCGAAGGCTGCCCCGTCTTCGTGCTCGCGCAAAGAAGCGAAGACGGGACTTCGGCACTGGAAGCATTGATGGAGGAATGCGGGGCCGCGCGAGCTGCCGTTCCGGTGGACGCATCGGAACCGCTCCCGGCTCCCACGGACGGCCCCCTTACGCTCGAAGCCATGGGAGCGGCGCTGGCAGCCTCGATGCCGGATTCGGCGATCCTCTCCGATGAAATGGTTTCCGCCGGCGGCGCGGTGATTCCGTACCTGGCCCACGCCGCGCCGCACGACCGCATGCCCGTAACCGGCGGCTCCATCGGCCAGGGGCTTCCCGTGGCCCTGGGCGCGGCCTCGGCCGCCCCGCATCGCAAGGTGATTGCGCTGGAGGCCGATGGCAGCGCCATGTACACCCTGCAATCCCTGTGGACGATGGCGCGCGAGAACCTCGACGTGCTGGTGGTGATCTTCGCCAACCGGCGTTACGAGATCCTGGAAATCGAGATGCGCCGCGTGGGCGTGGACATCCTCAGCGAAAAACTCCGGGACTGTATCGATATCGGCCGGCCCTGCCTCGACTGGCTGCGTCTCTCCGAAGGAATGGGAGTGCCGGCCACCCGCGCCGGCGATGCGGCGGAATTTACCGCCCAATTGCAGGCCGCCCTCCGCATGCACGGGCCGCGGCTGATTGAGGCCGTGCTGAGCTGATCGCGGAGCGTTTACAGGGTCTTCAGGTAAGCCACGAGGTCGTCCTTCTCCTCATCGCTCAACATGTCTTTGTAGGCCGGCATCCCGTTGCCGCCCTCATCGATTTTGGCGCGAATGTTGGCTTCCGTAGGCCTCTTGCCGTTGGTCAGCTTGTCCTTCTTGAACAGGCCTTTCAGCCCCGGCCCCATTTTCTTCTCGTCGCTGTCCGCGTTGTGACACACACCGCACTGCTGGAAGACTTCCTTGCCTTTCTCGGCGTTGCCCTTGGCGGCCGGCCATGCCGCCGCCGATCCGGCGGCCAATGTCACACAAACAGCCCAAACTCGCAATCCATCCATGTTCGTCGCTCTCTCCACAAGCACAAACCAATATCTTACAATCATCCCTGCGAAATTGGACGTTCGCCGGCGACAGTTTTGGCATTAAAGTCTCATTAACCGGGGTAAAATTGTGGATTCCGCGCGAAAATCAGGCCAATTGCCGCCGGGAATGCGGGGCTTCCGCGATGCTCACCACTTCGCGGTCGAAGATGGTCATGTCCTGGACCATGCGCTCGACGTCGGCGTTCTCGTCCATCACTACCTCGTGCTCGATCCAATCCGATAGGGGAATATTGCGGAAGTAGATGCGCTCCTGCAGCACCAGGCACCGCCGATTGTGCATCAGCAGGCGGTTCTCGCGCGTATAGTGACGCCGCTCCACCGTGATCTCGCTCAGAAATGTGTCGAGCGACTGGCGCCGGGCGGTCTCTTCAGCGGCGCGCAGCGCGGTCGAGAGCGAGGCCTTCATGGCGATCCTCTCCGCATCCAGGGCGCCGCGCTCCTCGGCCATCTTCTCGCGCTGCTCGGCCAACTTCACCTCCATGCGCGACTGCATGATGAACCACGCCAGCATGCCGGAAGTCGTCGCCACAAAGCCGGGGAGCAGAATCCAGAGCCAAGTCTCCATAAAGTCAATGCTATCCAGTACTGTATGATGAGTACCAGATGTCGAAGGTAAACGCCTGAACATCGCCAAACGTTAGGGTTAGGGATGGGCGGCGAATTTTTTCTATTTGGCCTTGGGCAACACCTTCAGATTCGCCGGAAGCGTGAACACGTTGTCGGTGAGATTCCGATTGATGGCCACCGAATCCGAGTACATCGCGTAGATCCTGTCGCCGTTCCGTTCGCGCTCCACCGTGCCTGGCCACTTGACTCCGCCGCCCGCATCCCGGTACTTGGCGAAGATGGTCACCTCGGTATCGAAATCCTTGAACTCGTCGTTGCGGCGGCGGAATGTCTGGCGCACCGGCAGCTTGGTGAGCTGATCGAACTGCACCGTCACCGTGAGGTTGTCGGCATCCGTGATGTCTACGATCTCCATCGGCCGGTTCTCCCAAAAATCCGCGCCTTGCGAGTAAAACGTGAGCCCCGGTTCTTTAAGCCGCTGGCGCAGAATATAGAGGACGTTCCGCAGCATGCTGTCCTTGTAGTTGGCGAATCGTTTCTCGTCCAGCGGGCGGGCGCCGCGAAACGTGATCTCCCACGCGCCGTCTTCCTCGAACAGCACGGCGTTGGATTCCTTCAGGTCGGCCCCGCCCGGTTCCACGTGCCCGTACGAATCCCGCTCCCGCATTTCCAGTTGTCCCGGTGCCGGCGCCAGGTACTGCGTGTAGATTTTGGCCTGCGACAGGCCGGAAATCTGCCCCCGGTATATCGAGTAGGCGCGGCCCATCTCCACTCGATCCTCCATCCGCAAATAGGCGTCGCCGCCGAGCGCTGCCAGCGCCTCGTATACCACCCGCTTGCCGCGCTCCTGGCGCGTTTCGGCTGCCCTGGCGGTTCCCCATGCCAATCCCGCCAGCAAAATCAAGACGCCGCTCTTGATGACCATCGCTGCTCCATCCCGAGCCATGACTACCTCTTCGCATCCCCGGGATTCGGTCCGGCTGCCGGCTTATCGGAGGGAATCGTCAGGTCGAACGGGTGCACCGGCGATCCCAGTGTCTCTAGCCTCTGCCCGAACTCTTGCGGGTTCCCCACCGTCACCAGCGTGAAGTGCGCCGGGTCGATATGTTCCTTCGCCACCCGCAGCACATCGGCGCGGGTGACCGCCGCCAGCGCCTTCTGGTATTGCTGGAGGAAATCCCTGGGGTATCCGTAATACTCGTAAGTCAGCAGGCGTCCCAGGGTCTTCGCCTTGGTATCGAAGGCGAACACCAGGCCGTTGAGCGCCGTGTCCTTGGCGGTCTTCAACTCCGCCTCGGTCACTTCGGTGGTGCGGATGCGGTCCACTTCCTCGCGGATCGCCTGGATGGTTTCGACAGTGGAGCGCGACTTGGTGCCGCCGTTGATCTCGAACAGGCCGGGGTGGTCGTAGCGGGCATCCCAGTTCGCCCCGATATTGTAGGCGTTCCCCATCTGGGTTCGTATCCGCTCGAGCAGCCGGCTCTGGAATCCGCCGCCCAGGATATCGGTCATGATGGTCAGCGCCGGATAGTCTTTATCTCTCAATTCGCCGCCCTGCTGGCCGATCGCGAAGAAGGTTTGGGTGACATCCGTCTTCACCGCAAGGTAGGTCCCTCCGGGTGGCGCCGGCTCCGCCTTGGGGAAGGGCGGCACGGGCGGCTGGGTGACCGTCCAGTCGGCAAACAGTTTCTCGAGCTGGGCTTTCATCGCGGCCGTGTCGAAATCGCCCCGGATGCCCAGCATCAAGTTCGCCGGAAAGAAATAGCGCCGGTAAAAATCCTGCAGGTCGGCGCGCGTAATGCGGCCGATCGTGGCGTATTCTTCAGTCCATCCGTAGGGCGTGTCCTTGCCGTACACGATGTCGGAGAACTCGCGCTCGGCCACGCTCTCCGCGTTGTCGTTGCGGCGCGAGATGCTGCTGCGCATCTGGCTCTTCGCCAGGTCGAGTTTGTTCTGGCGGAACTCGGGGGCCGTGAGGACGTCCCTAAACACGCCCAGAACTTCCGCCGTATTCTCCTTCAACGCCGAAAAGGAAACCGATCCGCTCGATTCGCCGATACCGCTCTCCACGCTGGCCGCGATATTTTCCAGTTGTTCGTCGAGTTGTTCTCCGGTCTTCGCCCGCGTGCCCCCGGTGCGCATCACCGTCCCGGTCAGGGACGCCAGCCCGACCTTGTCGCGAGGGTCGAAGAGATTGCCCGTGCGCACCAGTGCCGTGCCGTTGACCACCGGCAGTTCGTGGTCCTCCAGGAGGTAGAGTTTCATCCCGTTGGGCAGGGTGAACGTGGCCACCGGGGGAATCTGAATGGCGCCCAATGCCGGGTACTTCAGATCCTTATACGAAGGCGCCGCCGGACCTTGCGCCGCGAGCGGCATCAGCGCCCAAAGCAGTAAGCCGCTCCCCCCCGCAATCAGTGCTTGCCGTTTCATTGCGCTCCTCCACGAAGTGCCCCAGGCATTCGTGCCTGTGTGTCTTGCCTGCGTGGCACAGGCATTCGTGCCTGTGTGTCTTGCCTGCGTGCCACAGGCATTCTTGCCTGCAGCGTCGGCACTCATGCCGACGCTCTTGGGTTTCTGCTGCCAGAGGCGCTCCCGCCAGGAACCGGCCCCCGCTCTTCGGGACGTTTCTTGGGGCCTCAGCCGCCAAAGACTTTCCCGGCAGGACCCAGGACCCCGTCCCCCGGTCCCCGGCCCCCGGCCCCTGACCCCTGGCTTCATTGCGCTCCTCCTCCCGCCGCCGGAGCCGACGTGTACGCCAGGGTGCGGCTGGCGGCCACGAAATACGTCTTCGCCACACGCTCCACATCCGCGGCGGTCACTTTATTGAGATCGTCGATCGAGGTGAACAGCTTGCGCCAGTCGCCGTAGTTCATGTAGTACGAGGTGAGCTCCGCGGCCAGCCCCGAGTTGTTCGCCAGGCGCCGGATCACTCCGGCGCGCGCTTTTGTCTTAGCCCGCGCCAGCGCTGCCGCATCCACCGGGTGGCTTTCGAATTCCGCCATCACGTCGTCCAGTGCCTTCTCGTTCTCCTCGATCGTGTGGCCCAGCGCGGGAGCCACGAAAAACACGAAGAGATTCGGGTAGCGCCCGCCCGGAAAGGTGGACCCCACCTGCGCCGCCAGCGCGATCCGTCTCTTCTCTACCATCTCCCGGTACAGCACGCCCGTCCGGCCGCTGGAGAGAATCAGTTCCAGCACGTCGAACACCGGGTCGTCCTTATCGTACTGGTCGGGCCGCTTGTATCCGGTCACCGCGATAGGTTGGCTGGGGGAAATCACGTCCGCGGTCTTGGGACCCGGCTGCGGCGGCTCCTTCGTGTGGATCACGGGCGGCAGCGGCCGCGCCTTCAGCGGTCCGAAATAGCGCTCCGCCATGCGCCTGGCCTCCGCCGGGTTGACGTCTCCCACAATCCCCATCGCTATGTTGGCAGGCACATAATACTTCTCGAAAAACTGCTGGGCCTCCGGCACCCGCAGGGTGGCGATGTCGCTGGGCCATCCGCCGGGAGGATTGCGATAGGGATGCGCCTGGAAAGCCGTCGACAGAAAGTCCTGCACCAGTTTGCCCTGTGGACTGGATTCCACGCGCATCCGGTACTCCTCCATGACCACGTCCCGCTCCTTGTAGAACTCGCGGAATACCGGGTGGAGAAACCTCTGCGATTCCATAAGAAACCACAACTCGATGCGGTTGGAGGGCAGGCTGTAGAAGTACTCCGTGGCATCCAGGCCGGTGCCCGCATTCAAGCCTACTCCGCCGTTCTCTTCGATAATCCGCGTGTATTCGTTCGGCTCTACATAGGCTTGTGCACCCTCAATTGCCGTCTTGAGCTGCGCCTCCAGGGCCGCGATTCGTTGGGGATCGGCTTTCGGCCCCTTGTTGCGCTCCGCATCTACCCGGTTGTACGCCTCTTCGATCGCCTCCAGCGCCTTCTGCTCGGCCGGCCAGTTTTTGGTGCCGATGGTTTGCGTGCCCTTGAACGCCATATGTTCGAACATGTGGGCCAGACCCGTCTCGCCCCACGGGTCGTCCACCGACCCGGCATTCACGTAGGTGTGAAAAGAAACCACCGGCGCTTCGTGACGTTCGGCCACGATGAAATGCAGTCCGTTGGCCAAAGTAAACTCGGTAACCTTCTTTTCGAACTCTTTAAGGTCTTGACATGGAAGGAGCAGCGGCGCCGACATCAGTACGGCGCACAGACGGAATCCTCTCAAGATGGGCAGCCTCCTATACTCCTTTGAGGATAGCAAGCTGGCCTGGGACCCAGAGTACGGACCGGGTACCCGCATGACTATGCTCGCCGCCCGAGCCAACCCATAATGGAACTCGATGGAATCCGCGATGGCTTTGGCAAGGGACTGGGAAGGCGGCGACAGTATCTCCGGCGACCGCCGCTCGGACCGCCGCTACGATATGCAACTGGAGCTTCGCTGGACGCTGCTCCACCGCCGCAAGGTGCAGGATACCGGCGCCGGCCGCACCATTGATCTTTCGAGCGGCGGCGTTCTCTTCGAGGCCGGCCGTCAACTGCCGGTTGGTTTAAGCGTCGAGCTCTCGGTCGCCTGGCCGGTATTGCTGCAACACGTGGCGCCCATGCAGTTGGTCATCTCGGGACGCATCGTGCGCTCCGAGGGCCACCGCACCGCCCTGCGAATCAGCCAGCATGAGTTCCGCACGTTGGCTGCCGCATCCGATTATCGCGGCCCGCGCCCTGCCGGCGGCATGAACCGTTTCAGATCCTGAACACGAACGCTCCCCCGGTCACACGGTGGCACAGGCATTCCTGCCTGTGTTTCTCTTCGTGCCGGCGCCCGAGTCCGGCCAAAATTCCCGGTCACAAGCGAAACATTAAAAATATTTCATCATTGACCACTGATTCTAAATAGTTTCCTCCTGTCCGTTCGGAAAAACGACGCCGTTGCCCTCACACCATCTGACACTTGAAGTAGGAAGAGAGTTTGCACCGTGGCACAGGCATTCCTGCCTGTGTCTGGAGATTGGCCAGTTCGGCACGCCGCATTCCGGTGCGTACAACACCATGAGGATGGTGCGGTGAAAGGCAGTGAGCGCCGATTGCGGTCGGACAGGATCATCACCGCGGTAGCCGTCATGGGTTTGGTGATGAAGGCCAGCAGGAACAGTGCGTCCCTCGTACGTGCCGCGCCGAACGCCTGAGCGAGCTGGTTACACGGAGGGCAATCCTGTGCGAGGCGGGGTGGTGAGTATCGTTGGTCGAGCGCGGGATGGGCGGCCACGGGGGTCGCCTGGAAACGGGGGTCCGCCCCATGACGCCGCGCCGCAACCCGCCGCCCTGTCGCCGTGTTATAGTTTTCGAAATTGAAAATATTGGTGCGGAATCAGACCCGCGACACCGTTCTGGCCGAAGCGGCAGAACTAGCCGATACCAGCGCCAAGCGGCGCACCGGCTTGTTGAAGCGCCAGGGCCTCGCTCCGGGCGAGGGCCTGTGGATCGTGCCCTGCGAGTCGGTACACACGTTCTTTATGAAGTTTCCGATCGATCTCATCTACCTCGACAAGCGCCGAAAAGTCAAGAAGGTGCGGCATGCCGTGCCCGCATGGCGGCTCTCCGCCTGCCTGCTGGCGCATTCGGTCCTGGAATTGCCGGCGGGGATGGCCCGGCAGAGCGGCACCGTGGCGGGCGACGAACTGGCCATTGAGAAGCTCGCGTGAAGTGGAAACCGATGAATTCACGAATGGCGATTCCGGCGCTGGCTCTGGCGGCGATCTCCATCTCCTGCGTCCGCCAGACGCAGGTTGCCGGCCGGCCGGCTGTCCCGGCCGCGCCCACGGCGTGGGACCGGCAGATCCGCAATGCGCGCAGCGCCGGCGACGGCGACTACGAGTTGCAGGCCCTGCGCGAGAAGGTGGCAGCCGATCCGCAGAGTGTCCCGCTACGCCTGGAACTGGCCAAGGCTTACCAGGAACGCGGCTATCCCGACGTGGCCCTCGAAATCTGCCGCTTGGCCGCTGCGCGTTTCCCGGATTCGGGGGAGGCGGCGCTGGCTCTCGTCCGCACCCTGCGCGCCATGAACCGGCGCAACGAGGCCATCCAAAATCTGGAGGCGTTTCTCGCCCAGCATCCCCAGAAGTCGCCGGATTACCCCTCCTGGGCCGGCATTTTGCGCGACGAGAACGGGCAATGGGCCGAAGGCGAGCCGTGGCACCGCAAGGCTCTGGAACTGGCCCCTTCCCGGGACACCGCGCGCGCCGCCTCGCTGCATAACAATCTGGGCTACAACCTGCTGATGCAGAAAAAGTACGAAGAGGCCGCCGGGGAGTTCCGCGAGGCCTTGCGGCTCAATCCGGCGTCCCCCCTGGCGCGCAACAACCTGGGACTCGCGCTGGCCAGCCAGAACGCCACCACCGACGCCGTGGCCAGCTTTCAATCCGCCGCCGACGCCGCCACGGCGCACAACAATCTGGCGGCGCTCCTGATGGAAAAGGGGAACTATCCCGCCGCCCGCAAGGAATTGGAAATAGCGCTCCGCTATAATAGTAGTTTCCAGCCCGCTCTCCAGAATCTGGAGTTGCTCTCCCGTCTCGACGGGAATCCGGCAACCCTCCCGGCGAAGCCTGTGGAGACCGCTTGGGAGCGCTGGAAGTCGGGTTTCAAGAAGCTGTTTATCGGGCCTTTGGACGAACCGCCCAAGGACAAAGAAGCTCCTAAAGCGGCATCTGCTCCGGCCAATGAAGAGGAAGAATGAAGAATCTACTGATCGAATTCATCCGTGACGAGCAGGGACAGGACCTGGTGGAATACGCGCTGATCGTGGCCGCCGTCGGCCTGGCCTTGATCACCACCGTCAACCAACTCTCCGCCGCCATCGTGAGCCTGTACCAGAGCATCACCGGAGACCTGGCCAGCATCGGCACCCCGGCAGCCTAGCACCGGACCTCGATGTGCGGCCGGTCCTCGCGTGGGTAGCACCGGATCTGGCGCTGGTCGCCGCCGCGGTGACGCTCTTCTATTGCCTTTTCTTTTTCCAGGGCTACCAGAAACTGTTCCGCGATTCCGACGCCGGCTGGCATATCCGGACCGGCGAGGCCATTCTCTCCACGGGCCAACTCCCCCGCGCCGACCCCTACTCTTTCACCCGCCAGGGCCAGCCTTGGTTCGCCTGGGAATGGGCAGCCGATGTCGCCGCCGGCGCAGTCCATAGGGCTGCCGGATTGCGCGGCGTGGCCCTGCTCTATGCCGTGGCGATTGCGGCCGGCATCTGGATGTGGTTCCGGCTCAACTGGGCCATGGGCGGCAACTTTCTGGTGGCCTGCGCCATGGCGCCCTTGCTGCTTACCACCTGTGGCATCCACTGGCTGGCACGGCCGCACGTCATCGGCTGGCTTTTCCTGCTCGGCGCCGTGCTGTGGGCCGAGAAGCCGCACGGACCATTCACCTGGCGCGACGGCCTGGCGGTCGCGGTGTTTTCCGCCGCCTGGGCCAACGTGCATGCCAGTTTCTTCTTCGCGGCGGCCATCTGGGGAATCTACGCCGTGGCGCGCTGGCGCAAAAAGGCCGAATGGCGTTGGTTTTGCTGGGCCGCGGCCATCGCCGCCGTGGCGCCGGTGGCCAATCCCTACGGCTGGCATCTCTACCGCCATGTCTTCCGCTATCTCACGGATTCGGAACTGCTTTCGCGCATCGGCGAGTTCCAGAGCTTCGACTTCCACACGCCCGGATCGGGACAGATCATCGCCGCCGTAATCCTGGGGATTGCGGGCGGCGCCCTGGCGTTCACCCAGCAACGCTACGACCGTGCCCTGCTGTCCCTCCTGATCTCGGTTCTGGCGCTGCGCTCGGCGCGCGCCCTGCCCCTGGTCGCATTGCTGCTGCTTCCCATCGCCAACGCCGCGGTCACACCCCTGCTCCCGCGCCGTTTCCACGATTACTGCCAACGCTTGCGGGCCATCGATGCGCAAATGTCCGGCCTGGCTCTGGCCCCCGTGATCGTGCTGGCGGCGTTCGCATTGCTGCGGCTTCTGCCCGCCGGTTTTCCGCCGGACCAGTTTCCGGTCGCCGCCTACTCCCACATCCCCGCCGACGCGCGCCTCTTCGCACCCGACAAATTCGGCGGATACCTGATTTACCGGTCCAATGGGACCCTCAAGGTCTTCTTCGACGGCCGCAGCGATCTCTACGGCGCCGCGTTTCTGAAACAATACAGCCGCTTGGTGCAGCTTCGGCCGGGATGGCGCGAGTACTTTGACTCCTTCCACTTCACCCACGCCCTGCTGCCCGAAGATTTCCCGTTGATCCCCGCACTCCAACAAATCGGATGGCGCGAAATCTACCGCGACAATACCGCGACCTTGCTCGCCAGGGGGAAAACTTAGCTCCCAGCTTCGTGTTACAACAGATCAATCGGTAGATTTGTGTCCTGGTGGAAGTGTATGCGATCGAGGGCTGAATGGATCGGCAGAAAAAACTTCTGATTCTCGGCGCCGCCTGGATCTCGGCAGGCTTGCTGAGCTGGTTTCTGTGGGCCAGGACGGTGGCTCCGCAACAGGTGAAAACCGTCCGCGTGGTGGTGGCATCCCACGACATGCCGTTGGGCACCCTGCTGCGCACCGCCGATCTCCGCATGGTGAACTACCCCGAGCGGGACGTGCCCAAAGGCGTGGTTTTCGACCCCAAGGATGCCGTAAACCGCGTGCTGCTGTTCCCCATCAACAGTAACGAGCCGGTCACCGTGTCCAAGCTTTCCGCCACCACCAGTGTGGAAGGCGTTTCCTCCACCATTGAAAAGGGTTACCGGGCGGTCTCGGTGCAGATCAGCGATGTGAGCGGGGTGGCCGGACTGATCCAGCCGAATTCGCGCGTGGACGTGCTCTTCACACGGCCCGGCACCATGGCCGAAGCCACTACCGCCATCATCCTGCAAGACGTGAAGGTGCTCTCCACGGGGCGGCTGGCGCCCGCCGGCCAGGCCCCCGATCCGCGTACGCCCCGTTCGCCCGTGGTGACCCTGGTGCTCAAGCCGGACGACGCCGAGAAGCTGGAACTGGCCAAGAATGAGGGAAAGATCAGCCTCTCGCTGCGCAATCCCCTGGACGATTCGCAGTCGCCCGCGGGCGCCCCCATCACCACCGAGGCTCTCGACCCCATGATCAATGCGCGCCTGGCCATGGCCAGGA
>Ga0326728_10023443_pt1 | contig 11303 bp, 6 predicted proteins | sample MB3enrmetagenome_FD_207602 | JGI IMG/M metagenome (GOLD analysis project Ga0326728, IMG submission 207602) | Lab enriched peat soil microbial communities from McLean, Ithaca, NY, United States - MB31MN | ecosystem: Environmental > Terrestrial > Soil > Wetlands > Peat | place: USA: New York... | reverse complement strand
TGCGACAGTGACAGAGGACGGCAAACCCTGGGCCCGCTATGTCACGCCCTTTGCAGACGAGAATCTCACCGTGTGGCTGGCCACTTTCGCGAACTCCCGTAAGGTGGGGCACATCCGCAGGAACCCCGAGGTTCATTTGACCACCGGGGTTACGGACATTCAAGGCTCCATGCCCTATCTGCAGATTCAGGCACGGGCAGAGATTCTGACGGACCAGGAGACAAAAAAGGCGGTCTGGTCGGACTACCTCGCGAACATCTTCTCAGGCCCTGACGACGCCAACTATGTGGTGGCGAGGATCATCCCCTACCGGATCGAATGGCAGCCCACCGGCTCTGTCCCACCCGAGGTGTGGGAGCCCTAAAGCAGGCCGGCCATACCTCAAGTTTCTGCCTACGAGCGGATCATGACGAGGAGCATCTTAAACCGCGTCAGGCCTTTGAGCGCGTGGGGTTGACCCGCCGGCATGATGATCGCCTCCCCTGAGCTCACCCGGTGCTTCGCGCCTGATATGGTGATCTCCACCTCTCCTTCCAGTACGTGGACAAGGGCATCGAAAGGGGCAGTGTGTTCGCTCAACCCCTGTGCCTCGGCAAAGGCGAAGAGGGTCACCGTGCCGGTCGGCTTGTTCACGATCTCGCGGCTCACCACCGCGCCCTCCTGGTAGGCGACGAGATCGACCAGCCTCTCGGGCGCCGCGACTATCGTCTTCCCCTCGTTCTCAGGCTGTCCCATGTTTCACCTCTCCTTAGTTGTTACACCGCGTTCGTTCCTTATTCGCCTGTGCCCCACAGAAAGAGGTCCGTGGCCGGGTCCAATTCTCTCGTGAGGGCCGGCCCGTCGAACGCCTCGATGAAGCATTCGCAGGCGAAAATAATGGTTCCCGGCGCGAGATGACCCCCGTAGGCCCTGCCTTGCGCGTCTGCCAAGGTAACGTGAGCGTGGACAAAAGGCACGTTGTCCCGCAAGGTGACGTTCCCGGTGAGCTTCAGGATCTCGAGGGGCTTGTCCACGGACACAGGCTTGTATTCGTGAGTCGTCTGATCGTAGTAGGAAAAACATGCCTTCTGTACCGCGCCCAGCGCCTCGACGCGGCCGAGAGTAACCCCCTGCTTCCTGCAGATATCGGTAATCTCCTCCAGCAAGTCGCTCTCCTTGCTCAGCCTCGCCATGAAACGCTCCCGCACTTCCACACGCTTTATCATCATGCCCTGTCCTCGCTTTTCTTTTTAGCGGCGTGACCGACATGGTCCGTCGCGTCTTTCTACAAAGATAACAAAGAACGGCGAAGAATGCACCTTCGTGATGTCAGGGCAAGCCCATTTGGAAAGAGTCTCCATAGGGGGGGGCGGACGCGCATTACCTCCTCGTGACTCACCGGCAGTTATTGGGGCTCAGCGCCCCCTCCGGCAGCGAAGCTGCCAGAGCCTCCCCCCTCACCCTCGCTTCGCTCGTGGTGCCGTCGGCTCAGCGCCCCCTCCGGCAGCGAAGCTGCCAGAGCCTCCCCCCTCACCCTCGCTTCGCTCGTTTTATCGCTCCTCATTTAAGTCCCTCACTCCCCCATCCCCCAGGCAAAGCGTGCGGGGGCATTCGTTAAACGTGTCCGGAATCGTCGCGAGCTTTTCTAATCCGTTCTCGGCAATGCACGAGTCGGCAATGCGCGTCCGCCCTTTGTCTTGGCCATCCGATGCGGAGGTGATGAATGGTAGGCTTGGCTTTCCGAATGTGATTGCCCTGACCGTGATGAGGGAAATGCCATGAAGGCGACGGCGCGCGTCCGTCTTTTTGACTCTGCCATAGGGAGGCTCAGGCGACCTTTACGACCCTTGCGTAGTCCAGGCTATCAAGAATCTCCTACACCAAGAATCTCACTCTCCTGACAGACAGAGTCGACTACCCTGGGGTACACCTTTCCTAGAACCATAGAGTAGAAACTCGATTGATTTTCTCAACCAAAGACGTGGGTGAGGCTGGCTTTGTGCGTGAGATGGAGGAACCGAAGCCTAAAGCGGATAAGGCGGGCAAGATCCGGGAGCCTCAGACTCACTTCGACGCGAGCCTTTTTCTTGACTTTTTCGGATCGGTTCTGCTATGCAAGAGGATCACGATTGCTGGAGATGTATGAGCATTGCCTCGATGTCGCTTTCGGCACTGCCATGCGATGCGACCCGATGATTGTCCCGGGAGACTGCGGTTCGGGCCGCGTGACGCTCGGTTTGGCGGGGCTGGCATGCCCATTATGGCGCTCGGATGCGGATTTGACGAGGGTCCTCGGCCTCTTCCCTTTTCGGCGAGATGATCACGGGAATACGGCGGCGCACCACAACCTTACGAGAGACGGGGATATTGATCGCGCTATCGTGCCGGCAAGGCCGGATGAGGGGCGGTGCGAGATGCGGCACTTAAGTTCACGGAGGCGTTGATGAAACGGATCGCGGTTGATATCGGCGGGACCTTTACGGACATCGTCTATATTGATGAGGAGGCCGAGCAGATTATCGCGGACAAGGTCCGGAGCACGCCCTCGGACATAGGACGAGCCGTTTTCGAGGCCATTAAGAAGATCGGCGTCGACATGAGGGAGGTGAGCATCTTCGTTCACGGAACCACGGTCGGGCTTAACACCGTGGTGCAGAGGGCCGGTGCGAGGGTGGGGTTGATAACGACCGACGGCTTCAGCGACGTCCTGGAGATGGCCAGAGGGGATCGGAAAGAGCTCTACAACTACCTGTGGAAGAAGCCGAAGCCCCTTGTGCCGCGCCACTTGCGCCTTGGCATAAAGGAGCGGACCGACCATCTGGGGCGGATAGCGCAGAAGGTGAGCGCGAAGGAAGTGAAAGATGTGCTCAAGAAGCTAAAGGAGCAAGGGGTAGAGTCGATCGCCGTTTGCCTGCTCCATTCTTATGCCAACCCTGAAAACGAGGAAAGGGTGGGGCGGATCATTCGCGAGAACTGGCCCGAGGCGGCAGTCTCGATGAGCAGTCACGTGGCACGGGAATTCAGGGAATATGAGCGCATGAGCACCACTGTCCTGGACGCCTACATAAAGCGTAGGGTCGCCGAGTATCTAGGCGCCTTGAGTGAGAATCTGGAAAAGATCCGCTTCGGCGGCCAGCTCCTCATCGTGAGCCCGAGCGGCGTCCTCGGGGTCAACGCCATAAGGGAGAAGACCATAGCCACCTTTGCCTCAGGTCCGATCGGCGGCGTCTCGGGCTCGATGAACATTTCCAGGCTGAGCGGCTACAAGGACCTCGTCACCATGGACGTGGGGGGGACGAGCTTCGACGTCTCCCTGATCAAGGACGGCGAGGGCGTCATACGCCATCAGTCGGAGCTACTGGGGTACCCGGTGCTTATGCCGGGCATGGATATCCGGCCCATCGGCGCCGGCGGAGGGAGCATCGCCAGGGTGGACTCGGGGGGGCTTCTCACCGTAGGTCCTGAGAGCGCCGGGGCAGACCCCGGTCCAATGTGCTACGGCCTGGGGGGAACGGAGCCGACCGTAACGGACGCAGCCCTGGTGAACGGCTTCATCGATCCCGATTTCTTTCTTGGCGGTGAGATCAAGCTCGATGCGAACCTTGCAAGAAAAGGCATCGCCGCGATTGCTTCGAGGCTCGGTCTGAGCCTTAACGAGACCGCCGATGGGATCCTCACCGTGGCTCGCAACAACATGACAACGGCCACGAAGGAGATACTCATCGGCCAGGGGTATGATCCGCGGGACTTCACCCTCATGTCCTACGGCGGCGCAGGCGGCATCTTCGCCACCGGTATCGCCCAAGACATGTCAATATCGCGCGTCATCATCCCGCCTACCCCCGGCGTCTTCTCGGCCCGGGGCATGCTCACCATGGACCTGACCCACACCTTTGTCCGGACTTACGCCCGCTCCCTGGATGCCATCGATATCAAGGAGCTGACAGAGACATATAGGGAGATGGAAAAGGCGGGCCGAACCATGCTCGAAGAGGAGGCCATTCCAAAGGACGCCATGCGCTTCGTGAGGTCAATGGACATGTGCTACGAAGGCCAGGGCCACTATGTGGAGGTCCCTGTTGAGTCAGGGGATCTGGGGCAAGCGGCGCTGCGGTCCATCGTCGAGTCCTTCCACTCCCTTCACAGAATAAAGTATGGCCATCAGATGGATGCCCCCCCGAAGACGATCAATGTGCGGATGAAGGCGATCGGCAAGATCAAGGAGATACCGGTCAAGAAGAACCCGGACGTGCGGAAGATAGCTCCTGATGCGTTCAAGAAGCCCCGGAGGGTCTATTTTCAAGGGGCCAACGCTAGCTGGAAAGTCCTCGACCGGGGGAAACTCGCCTCGGGCAACTCCCATGCGGGCCCCGTGATCGTCGAAGAACCCCACCATATCACCGTGGTCACACCGGGTGAGACGGTAAAGGTGGATAGGTACCGGAACCTGGTCATCACCCTTTGAGAGGAGATGCGGCGATGAAAAAGGTAGACCCCATAACCCTGGCCGTGGTTCGAAACAACCTGATATCGGTCGCAAACGGCATGCAGGAGACCGCGTTCCGCTGCGCGGTCACGACGTATCTGTACGAAATCATGGATTGCAGCTTCTCTCTCCTCGATGATGAGGCGGGCGTGATCGCCGAGGCCCACGGCATGCTTCTCTTTCTCGGCAGCCTCGGCCCCGCGGTCAGAAACTGCATCGGCCTCATAGGAAAAGAGAATCTGTCGCCCGGAGACGTCGTCGTGGCGGCCCATCCGGATATTACCGGGGCACACACGTCCGACGCCCTCGTCTTCTCTCCCATTTTCTATAAGAAAAGGCTTTTCGGCTTCGCGGCCACGAAATCGCATTGGCTCGACCTCGGGGCGAAGGACGCCTTTCCCACCAACTCGAGGAGCGCCTTCGAGGAGGGTCTGCGCATACCCCCGATCCGGATTTACCGGAAGGGAGAGCTCCAGCAGGACATCTGGGAAATCATTAGGAACAACTCGCGAACGCCGGACATGGTGTGGGGCGACATGCAGGCCCAGATAGCAGGCTGCCGGTTCGCCGAGAAGGGCGTTACAGAGCTGCTCGACCGGTACAGCGAGGCTACGGTGCGCGCGTGCATCGGCGAGATGTACGATTACAGCGAGCGCATAATTAGGCAGGCCATAGAGCAGATTCCCGACGGAACCTACTGCGCCGAGGACTTTCTCGACGACAACGGCATCGATTTCGACGCGCCCCTTCCTGTGAGAATCGCTATCACAGTCAAGGGAAGCGACATGACCATCGACCTTTCGGGCTCTGCGCCCGAGCAGCCGGGACCGGTAAACGGGCTTCTGATCAGCACCATTTCGGGCGCGAGGGTCTCCGTAAAGGCACTGATGGTGCCGGAGCTTCCCGGCAACGAAGGGTTCGCGAGGCCCATCAAAGTCATCGCACCCGTTGGGAGCATTTTCAATTCCACACCGGGCAAGCCTTCCTTCCTCCACTCCTGGGTAGCCCAGACTATCATGGATCTCGTCAACAAGGCGCTCCACCAGGTCCTTCCCGAGAAAGTACCCGCCCTTTCGGGGGCAGACGTGGTCTGCGAGGGCTTCGCCGGGGTGGACCCGAAAACCGGAAGATACTGGGGCACCCTCACGCCGGTCGTCATCGGGCAGGGAGGGGACTCCGCGTCGGACGGTGAGAGCTTCCTCTATCCCCTTTCGGCAGGGGCATGCAGGAACACGCCGACGGAGGTGCTCGAGTCGACCTTTCCCCTCGTTGTCGACAGGTGTGAGCTCATACCCGACAGCGGCGGCCCGGGCCGCCACAGAGGCGGGGTCGGGTCGAGGACGGTCTTCAGGCTTACCACGCCGGGCATTTTCTACGCCACCATCGAGAAGGGCAAGATACCTCACTGGGGCATCTTCGGCGGGAAAGAGGGGCTGCGCAACTACGCCCTCGTCCACTCGAAAAAGCAAGGCGAGTTCGAAGTATTGAAGAACCCTGCCGTGTTTCTCGATGCCGGGGACAGCGTCAGTGTCACCGCCGGCGGCGGCGGAGGCTACGGGGATCCCCTGGAGAGGGATCCCGAGGCGGTCCGCGAGGACGTCATCGAGGGTTATGTGACGCCTGAGAAGGCCCGAAGGGACTATGGGGTCGTGATGAGGCCCGGGACCTTCGAGATCGACCGGAAGGCGACCAGCGCGCTGAGAAAAGGCAAGGCAAGAGCGAAGGCAGCGTTGGGGCTAAAAGGGAAGTGACCAGCGAGTTCGGGAGCAAGGCGGCCGTAACGAATGTCGATGCTTCATCGATCCTGCCCTCAGGAGGGCTCGCACATGTTGGCTGAATACGGGTACATGGGGAAGCTGCTCTTCGTCGATCTGACGAATAGAAAGACCCACGAGGAGGATCTCACCGAGGAGCTTGCACGGGGATACGTCGGAGGCTACGGCATCGGGGCGCGCATCATCTATGAGCGGACGAAGCCGGGCATCGACCCCCTCGGGCCGGAAAACATGCTCGGCATAGGGACGGGCCCCTTTACCGCCTGCGGTCCGGTCTCCACGAGCCGCTTCATCACCATGGGCAAGTCCCCCCTCACGGGATACTGGGGCGATGCGAACAGCGGAGGCAATTTCGCCCCCAGCCTCAAGGCCGCCGGCTACGATATCGTCTTTTTCCAAGGCAAAGCCGACCATCCCGTCTACCTCCTCGTCACCGACGACAGGGTAGAGATCAAGGACGCACCCCACCTCTGGGGAAAGAACTCGGTGGAGACCGAGGAGCTCATCCGGGCAGAGGTTGGAAGCCGGAACCTGAAGGTTGCCTGCATCGGCACGGCCGGGGAGCGGCTCGCCCGCATTGCCGCCATCATGAACGACACCGGAAGGGCGGCTGCCCGTTCCGGACTCGGCGCGGTCATGGGTTCGAAGAACCTGAAAGCGCTGGCCTGCGGGGGTTCGAAGAAGCCGCGAGTGTTCGACAGGCAGATGGTGCAGACCCTCAACAAGCAGGTGCTGAAGCAGATTGCCGATGCCGGTCCGGGGATCCAGCTTCTGAAAAGCATGGGGACCGCAGGCGCCATGGTGCCCCATCTCGCCATGCATGCCACGCCGATCAAGAATTTTGGGGGGAACAATGTCGATGATTTTCCGGAGGAGAGATGGGGAAGGGTAGGCTTCGAGGCCCTTGAGAAATATGTGGTAAAGAAGTACGCGTGCACGGGCTGTCCGATCGCGTGCGGCGGCATATTGACCGTCGGGGAAGGACGATATGCTGCGAAGAACGTCCACAAGCCCGAATACGAGACCTTGGGCGCCTTCGGCCCCAATTGCCTCATCGACGACATGGACGCGCTGATCTACGCGAACGAGCTGTGCAACCTGGCCGGCTTCGACACCATCTCGGCCGGCTGCGCCGTCTCCCTTGCCATAGAATGCTACGAGAACGGCCTTCTCACGAGAAGCGAGACTGACGGCCTCGAGCTGACCTGGGGCAATACGGATGCCATGATCGAGCTGCTGAAGAAGATGTGCGTCCGGGAGGGTATAGGCGATCTCTTTGCGGACGGTCCGAGGGAGGCGGCCCGGAGAATAGGGCGGGGCGCAGAACGGCTCTCCATGGACGTGGGTGGCGAGGGAATTCCTATGCACGACCCGAGGGAGGCCGACGGTTGGGGGGCAGCCTACGTCGCGGACCCGACCCCTGCAAGGCACACAAGGTCGGGGACGCAGTTTGCCGAGGCAGGGCATGCAAACCCTGCGTTCATGGACATGCTGGGAATTCCCCGCACGCTCGAAAAGTACTCTTCCAAGGGCAAGGGAACGCCTCACGCGAGGATCAGGGCGTGGATGCATCTCGTGAACAACACCGGCCTCTGCATCTTCTGCCACGACTCGCTCGACTACCATCCGCTCAGGGAGCTCCTCGGCGCCGTCACCGGGTGGGAGGCGACGGTCGAGGAACTCATCAGGACGGGGATGAGGATCTCTACCTTGCTCCACGCCTTCAATCTGAGGGAGGGATTCAAACCCGAGCACTTCACGATGCCGGCACGGGCGGCAGGGGATCCTCCGTTCAAGGTCGGCCCTTTCAAGGACAGGACCATCGATTTCGAAGAGCTGAAATGGGAGTACTACCGGGCCATGGGGTTTGACTGTAAAACGGGCGCCATCGAGCAGGGGCACATCGAGGATTTGGGGCTGCAGACCCTTTTGAGGTAACATGCGAACTGCGCCAGAGAAGGAGGTGACCCAACGCCGATTCGATCGATCGCGAACAAAGGTGGAAAAAGGGAAAGAACAAAGCGAAACTTGAAGAAAAAAACTATAGAAGGGGAGGGATGACATGAAGAAGTGGGGAGTAATGGCGATCATGTCCTGCGCGCTTCTGGTGGCGGGGACGTTCTTCCAATCGGTGCTTTCCAATGAGGCCCTGGCAGAGACCAAGACCTTGAAAATAGGCCTGATTGCGTCGGTCACAGGTCCGCTTGCGCCCGCGTTCCTCACAAATCTGGAAGGGGCCAAGCCCACGGCGGAATTTATCAATCAGAGGGGGGGCATCACGATCAAAGGCCAGAAGTACAACATTGAGGTCGTCGCTGAGGACGACCAATCCACGCCGCCCGGAGCGGTGACGGCCATGAACAAGCTGATGCAGGCGGGGGTAAAGTTTGTCGTACCCCCCATGTTCATGCCCTGCGACATGGCGATTGCACCGATTGCGGAAGGGGCGAAAATACTGCGCATGAAGTCTTACGGGGCCGGTAGAGATGAGCTGAATCCGGATACCAAGTTCATGTTCTACGAGTATACGAGCGTCTACAACGTTCACGTGGTCCATGATTACATGAAGGCGAAGTACCCGAAGGTAAAAAAGATCGCCGTTATCACGCCCGATGATCCCGGCGCCAAGACCTTCCAGGATTTGACCAAGAAGGAGATCGAGAAGCAGGGCACGGAGATAGCCTTCTGGGAGGCTTTCAGGCCCTCGACCGAGGACTTCTATCCCATATTGACCAAGGCCCTGGAAAAGAAGCCAGACGCCATAGACATCATCGTGTCGATCCCGCCGTGGAGTGCCGGCATCATCAATCAATCGAGGGAGCTGGGATTCAAGGGGCCCGTCTTTGCTCCTTGTCTTTTCGGAGACATCAACGTAGTGAAGTCCATGGTCCAGCCGGACTACGCGTACGACCTCTTTCACGGAGGGCCTGACGTTCAGAGTCCCGCGATGCCTCAGATGATCAAGGACTTCCGGCCTGTGGTCGAGAAGTTCACGAAAACCCCGTACGACATGGGACACACGATTACCATGGAAGCGGTCTATTGCCTCGCGAAGGCCATCGAGAAGGCGCAGAGCCTCGATCCGGAACAGGTGGCGAAAACCCTGGAAAGCATGAAGACGGTCGACACCGTATTCGGGCCTGCCAAGATGGGGGGCATGGACATGTTCGGCATCAATCACGCGGTACTGAGACAGATCGTCATCTCGCGCATCATGAAGGGCAAGGTGGAGACCGAATTCCCCAAGTAGCTCTTCTCTTTATCTTTTGGGCCGGCCCTCGCGAAAGGATTCGCAGGGGGCCGGCCCATGGCGCTCCCAAAAGCCGGGGACGGGCCTCTCCCGGACGAGCAAGGGGGGAACGGTTCTTGTGTTCCGCCTGTCGGCGAAACCGTGACACGTAGATCGAAAAGGCCGGAAGCCGATAGGGTTGCACGGACGGCACCGGAGTGTGCCGGCACAAAAGCGGGAGAGAAAGGCGTGAAAGAAACAAGTGCGGGCAATGGCGTGTTCCCCCTTGCCGGGCGTGCGAGGCTGAAGAAGGCCGGCCGGGGAGCGCGCATCATCGAGGCGACCGGGCCGGATGCTGAAGAGCGCTATCTCGCCCTCATCGAAAGCGCTGCCGACGGTGTGGTGATGGTCGAAAACGGCGTGCACATATATGTGAATCGCAGGTTCGTCGATATGTTCGGGTTCGACGACGAGAAGGAGATCGTGGGCAAACCCTTATCCGCGCTGGTCCACCCGGAGGATCTCGATCGGATCGCCGGGTACGTCGGCAGGGACGTCTCGGAGGAGGCACCCACGCGGCGGAAGAAAAGCGGAGCAGGGGCCCGGATCTACGAGTTCAGGGGAATAAGAAAAGACGGCAGCGTGATCCATCTCGAGGGCTCGGACACGGGGATTGCCTTCCGCGGCCGCGCAATGGCAATGTGCTTCGTCCGCGACATTACCCGCCGGAAGGAAACGGAAGAGGCGGCCCGGCGCCTGAACAGCAAGCTTCAACGGATGATCCGGGAAGGGACTGCCCGCCTGGAATCGACCAGCAAGCTCCTGGAACAGGAAGTTGTGGAGCGGAGAAACGCCGAGGCTGCGCTGAAGGCCTCCGAGGCCCGGTACCGTGCCATCGTGGAGGACCAGTCGGAGCTCGTCTGCCGCTTCTGCCCGGATACCATGCTCACCTTCGTGAATGACGCCTTCTGCCGATTCTTCGGATCGAGCCGTGACGCGCTGATGGGCCGGAGCTTCGTCCCCCTCCTGCTCGGAAAAACAGAGGCCGAGATGACCGGGCAGACCCTTGAGGACTTTATTCCCCGCACATCGACGTGGTCTGCCGAGACGCTCCTCGTCCAGCATGATGGCCAGGAGCGATGGCTCCAATGGACAGGGCGGGCCATACTCGACAGCGAGGGAAAACCGGTGGAGTTCCAAGGGGTTGGAAGGGACATCACGGAGGCGAAGCTCGCGGAGGAGAAGCGCGGGGCCTTCGAGGCGGCTTTGCGGGAGAGCGAGGAGAAATTCCGCGTTCTTGCCGAGAACACCGCGGCAGGTGTCGTTATTTATCGGAATAACCGGCTGCTTTACACGAATCCCGCCATGTCGGCCATTACGGGTTTTACCCGCGACGAGCTCTCGAAGATGACGGTCCTCGACACCGTCGATCCTTCCTTGCGGGAAGAGGCGCGCAAGTGGTCGCGTGCCGTGGCCCGGGGAATGAGTTTCTCGACCAAGGTGGAAACGAAGCCTGTGACGAAGAGCGGGGAGGAGCGGTGGGCCGACGCGACGGCCGGTGAGGTAATCATCGACAACAAGCCCGCTTTCGTCTGCACCCTTATCGACGTCACCGAGAGGAAGGTCGTCGAAAACGCACTCCGCCAGAGGGTCAAGGACATCGAGAGACTGTACGAAACTTCCCGGGTCTTGCTCCAGCACATAGAGTTGGGGAGGATATACGAGGAAATCTGCAGGATCGGGGTCGAGCAGCTTGGCTTCCGGATGGTCTGGGTCGGCCTTCTGGAGAAAGAGGATTCCGGGGTGCGGCCAATCGCGTTCCATGGCGATCGTG
>Ga0326728_10023442_pt1 | contig 11303 bp, 6 predicted proteins | sample MB3enrmetagenome_FD_207602 | JGI IMG/M metagenome (GOLD analysis project Ga0326728, IMG submission 207602) | Lab enriched peat soil microbial communities from McLean, Ithaca, NY, United States - MB31MN | ecosystem: Environmental > Terrestrial > Soil > Wetlands > Peat | place: USA: New York... | reverse complement strand
AGCCGCTGGCTTTCCGCCGCAATTGGAATAGCGGTGCTGCTCGGTCTGCTCTACGCAGTCGTGGGCATGGGGAAACTGCTGGCGGGCCTGACGCACTCCGACCTGCGGCACATCCTGGCCGGCGCCGGAAGCACCTTCCTGCGCGTGGAACTGACGCTGGTCCTGGCCGGTCTGTGGACCATCCCAGTGGGCGTCTACATCGGGTTGAACCCGCGGATCGCCGCCGTGGCGCAGCCGCTGGCGCAGATCGCGGCCTCGGTCCCGGCCACCGCGCTGTTCCCCATCGTGCTGCTGGTGCTGATCCGCTGGGGCGGCGGATTGGGGATTGCGTCCATCGTGCTGCTGCTCATGGGCACGCAATGGTACATCCTGTTCAACGTGATCGCCGGCGCCATGGCCATTCCCACCGATCTGAAGGAAGTCTGCGACATCTATCGCGTGGGCCGCGTGGAGCGCTGGCGCAAACTGCTGTTGCCCGCTATCTTCCCGTACCTGCTGACGGGTTTCGTGACCGCGTCCGGCGGGGCCTGGAATGCCAGCATCCTGGCCGAGTACTTCCACTTTCACAACCGGACCTTCAGCGTTACCGGCCTGGGCGCCCTCATCAGCGCCGCCACCGACAAGGGCAATCTCCCGCTGCTCTACGGCGCCACCGTCATGATGGTAGCCATGGTCGTGACCATCAACCGCCTGGTGTGGCGCAGGCTGTACTCCCTGGCGCAGACGCGGTACAAATTGGAAAGCTGACGGTTCATGATCACCGACCTGGTTCAGATCAAGATGCTGGGCGAGAAGAAGGCCGACGAGAACCTGCGCTTCCGCCGCTTCATGAAGTCGCACGACCACAGCGACCGCATTCTGCGCCGCATCGCCGAGGGCATTCAGGACCAGATCGATTGCACCGCCTGCGCCAATTGCTGCCGCACGTCCACCACCGCGCTGTCCGAGCGCGACATCGGCCGCCTGGCGCGCCACCTGCGCATCGCTCCCGCGCAGTTCCTCGCCGACTACGGCGCCCTCGATCCGGAAGACGGCAGCCGCATCCTGAAGTGGACCGAAGGACCGGGCTGCGTCTTCCTGGAAGGCAATCTGTGCGGCGTTTACGAAGCGCGCCCCGATATCTGCCGGCGTTACCCGCACGTGGTGCGCGGCAATGGCTCCATCGCCAGCCGCATGTGGAGTTTCGTCGACCGCGCCGCCGTCTGCCCCATCGTTTACAACTGCCTGGAGGCCTTCAAGGAGAAGCTCCGCTTCCAGCGGTAAGGGCGCGTTCTGAGAGAGCCGTGCCAACCGCTCCCCCAGAAGCTGGGAAAAAACAGGCCCGCAAGCGGGCGCGGAAGGCGATTCGCCTGCGCTTCGGGATTCTTTAACAGCTTCTCGCGGTCGCGGCTCTGAAGGCGCCACGGAGCCGCGACCGTGAGGGAGCGGGTGGCACGGTTATTTCTGGTCCCGCCCGCATCATCCGCCCCGCACCGCGCCTCACGCCGCCGGCCCGTCCGCCGCCGAGACCCGCGCTCCGTCCTTCCGCCGCAGCCATCCACGCAGCGTCATCTCGCGGCTGGCCGCATCGCGGTTGGGGAACGGGAGGCACGCGGCGGCGCCCACCCCCAGCAGAACCACGTGGCCGATCACGCCGATCATGTAGTCGTGGAACGGGAAGTTCAAACGGCCCAGGTCCCACAATTTGCCGCCGCCCAGGGTGAGGGTGGCATAGGTGGTGAAAAGCAGGCTGGCGGCGATTCCGGTGTAGGCGGCCGTTTTGCCGGCCCGTTCCACCAGGAATGCCAGCAGAAACAGCCCGGCCAGACCGCCGGCGACGATGGCGGAAATGGTGTACCACAGCGAGAGCGCGGTGCCATTGGTGTGCGCCAGCACGGTGGCGACGGCGATACAGAGCAGTCCGCAAGCGCCCACCACGATTTTGGCGGCGGCCAGCCGGCGGGATTCCGTGGCGTTGGGGCGCAGCACGCGATAATAGTCCTCCACGGCGCACGCCGCCAGGCTGTTGAGGTCGGAGGACAGGTTGGCCATGGCCGCGCCGAACAGCGCCGCCAGGAACAGCCCGCTCAAGCCGATGGGCATGTGCGTGGTCGCGAAGTGCGGGAACACCTGGTCGGCCTTGCGCACGTAGGCCGGCAGCGCCTCGCCGGTGGTTTTGTAGAAAGCCCAGGAGAGCGTTCCCACCAGCATGAAGAGCGTCCACACCGGAACGCAGAGCGCCGACCCGAGAGCGATGCCGCGCAGCGCCGCGCGATCGCTCTTGGCCACCAGGTAGCGCTGCACAATAGTCTGATCGGCAGTGTAGCGTTGCAGGTAGTAGAAGAACCCGTAGAGGGCCAGCACCAGGATGGTGGGTTTGCCCAAGTCGGGCGCGGTGCTGCCCAGCGAGATCTTGCCGCTGTGCCAGGCCAGGCTCCAGACGGCGGCAGGCCCTCCGGCCGGAAGGAACAGCAGGCAGCCGATGCAGATCAGCACGCCGGCCCACAGCACGAACCCCTGCACCACGTCGGCCCAGATGACGGCTTCGATTCCGCCCACCAGGGTGTAGCCGACGGTTACCGCGCCCACCCCCAGGATCACGGTATCGGTGCTCCAGCCGGTCATGCTGTTCACGGTCAGGGCCAGCAGGTAGAAGACGAAGCCCATCTTGGAGAAGTGGCCCAGCGCGTAAGCGATCGATCCATACACGCGCGCGCCGTAGCCGAAGCGCCGGCCGAAATACTCGTAAGCGCTCATGCCCACGGCATGGCGGTAGAACGGAATCACGATCAGGCCGACCAGCGCCAGGGTGGCCGGGACCATCAGCCCCGGCACCAGGTTCGACCAGTCGCCGGCGTAGGCCGACCCGGGATAGGCGATGAAGGTGACGCTGCTGATCAGGGTGGCCAGCAGAGACATCCCCATGGCCCATCCGGGGATGCTCCGCTTGGCGACGAAATAGCGCTCGGTGGAAGTCTGCCTCTTCGAAAAGCGGACGCCCATCCACACCAGGGCCGCCATGTAGCCCACGATGACCGCGAGATCGACCCACCGGACGGCTTGTGTCAAGGCCTCAGGCCAGCTCCTCGTCGAAACACACGGCCACCTTGCCGCACTTTCCGGAGGCCATCAGCGAGTAAGCCTGCCCGGCCTGGTCGAGGGCGAAGCGGTGCGTCACCAGGTCGGCCGGATGCAGATTCCAGGCCACCAGGCGTTCCACCAGCTCCTCCATCAGCCAGGTGGAAGTGACCCACGAGCCGAAGATGGTCTTCTGATCGTGGATGATGTCGGGCGAGGGGTTGAACTCCACTCGTCCGCCTTCGCCCAGGAAGACGATGCGGCCCCACTTGCGGGTGGCGCGGATGGCGGCCGCGCGCGCGGCATCGTTGGCCGAGCAATCCACGGCGCGCTCCACGCCTTGGCCGCCGGTCAGCGCGCGCACGGAGGCCACGTTGTCGGCGGCGCTGGGCAGGGCTTCGTCGCAGACTTTGAGATCGAGCGCCAGCTTGAGGCGTTCCGGCAGGACGTCGATGCCGATGATGCGGCGGGCGCCCAGCTTGCGGCACAGCGCGCCGGTGGCCAGCCCCACCGGGCCCAGGCCGGTGATCAGAACCGCGTCGTTGCCGCCGATGCCGATCTTCATGAGGCCTTCGTAAACCGTGCCGAAGCCGCAGGCCACCTGCGCGCCATCTGCAAAGGAAAGCTCGCGCGGCAGGTCGATCAAGTCCTTCTCTTCGGCGAGCAGGTAGTCGGCCATGCCGCCGTCGCGCTGCCATCCGTAGGCGCGGCGGTATTTCTCGCTGGTGCAGGAGATCATGTACCCGCGGCGGCAATCGTTGCACACGCCGCAACCGGAGATGTGGTACACGATGACGCGGCCGCCCACGCCGAAACGGCGGCATCCAGGACCGGTCTTGACGATCTGGCCGGCGGGTTCGTGCCCGGCGATGACGCCCTGGTAGCCCTCCGGACCTTTGCCCAGGTGCTCGTGGTAGATACAGCGGATATCCGATCCGCAAATGGTGGAGGCTTTCATGCGAAGCACCACCTCGCCATGCCCCGGTTCCGGCAGGGGCGCTTCTTTCAATACGACCGTGCTGTTTCCCGGCAAATAGGCGCCTGTCATGATTTGATCACTCCATCCAGATCCCACAAATCTTCCCAGGTTTGGTTGGCTTTCCACAGAAAAACCTGGCCCTTGATCAACCGGCACTGCTTGTCGATGCCGGCGATGGCCCGCATGTCCTGGGCGGTCAGCGGCTCGCTCACCACGCCCCGCAGATTGGCCAGGTAGTTGCGCCGCTTGGAGGACAGCGGAATGGGCGTCTGGCCGCGTTGGACGGCCCATTTCACGCACACCACGGCGGGATGGACGCCCAACCGCCGGGCGATGTTTACGATTACGGGGTCTTCGATGTCGACGGTATCTTCGGGCGTGCGGTCGCGCTCCGGCCGGTTGGGCGAACCGATGGGACAGTAGCCCACCGGCTGGATGCCGTGCGAGCGCACGAAATCGAACAGCTCCGGCTGCTGAAAGTGCGGGTGCAATTCCATTTCGTTGACGGCCGGTTTGATGCGCGCGTCGCGCAGCAGCAGCTCGAGTTTCGGCACGGTCATGTTGGACGTGCCGATGTGTTTGACCAGCCCCAGATCCACCAGCCTTTCCATCTGGCGCCAGGTCTGCATGAAGCTCTCGTGGATGTACGGCCGCGCGTCCTGGCTGCGCGAGCTGACGTCGCAGCCGGGCGGATGGAAATTGGGGAAGGGCCAGTGCACCAGGTAGACATCCAGGTAGTCCAAGTGGAGATCGGCCAGCGATTTTTGGCACGAAGGGATGACATCCTCTTCGGCGTGCTTGTCGTTCCAAAGCTTGGAGACGATCCACAACTCCTGGCGGGGAAGGCCGCCGCGCACGATGTCCTCGAAGACCGGCCCGATTTGCGCTTCGTTGGCGTACACCGAGGCGCAGTCGAAATGCCGGTAGCCCACTTCGGCGGCGCCTTTCACCGCCGCGGCGATCTCCTCGGCGGACACGTGATCCGAGCCGAAAGTTCCGAGTCCGATGGCCGGCATCCGCGCGCCGGTGTAGAGCGTCCGCTGGGGCACCAGTGCGGGGTCTACAGCGTCGTGTGTCATAAGGCGAGCTTAGCAGCCCGTGGCAAAAATCCCAAAGCCTGCCCCAAATCAATCCGTCTTGGCGTCCAGCAGCAGCTTCCCTTTCCAGCGCGATTCGGCGGTTACGTGTCCGGCCGCGTCGTAGAGCTTCCAGGTCCACTCGCCATCGGCGTTGTAAGTGCGTTCCCACAGCTTGCGGCCGGCATCGTTCCACCAGGTTTCCACGCCGACCCTGCGGCCGCCCTGGAAGCTGGCTTCCCATTGTTTGCGGCCGTTCTCGTAATAGAACACCTGCGGGCCTTCCAGACGGTAGCGGCCGTCGGCGCCGATTCCGGCGCTCCACGTGGCTCGGGGCTTTCCGTGGGAGTAATCGTCGCGGAACGAACGCACGTTCTTGGATGGCGCGGCGGGAATCTCGGGTCCGCCCCGCAGCACCCAGGCTTCGTTCAGCTCGATGTGCAGGTCGGCCGGTTGATTGTGGGAAGTCACGATGTGGATCAGGCCGTTGGGCGTTTGCGTGGCCGTGGTATAGCCGACGGTCACCACCCCCGGCAACTGGCGCTTCCGCCAGGTTGCGCCATCGTCGTCGCTGATCGCCACAAACGCGCCTGCGCCGGTGGGCCCGAGCTTTTTCTTGTCAAAGAGGTCGGCCACGAAGAACAGGCGGCCCGACGCCAGGCGGATCGCGCTGGGACGCTGTCCGCTGCCCAGCGGCTGGAACGGCGTCTTGGATACCTCGTAGGTCTTGCCTCCATCGTGGCTCACCGCCTTGGGCATGAAGCCGCCGAGATCGGTGTTTTTGCCGCCGAAACCGATGAGCGCGCCATCTTTGCCCACCACCAGCGTGGTATGGCGTCCGGCGGTGCGGCCGCCGGTATCGTACCAAGTCTTGCCATCGTCCTTGGAGGCGAACAGCACCGAAGTGCCGCCGGCCCCGTCGACCGGCAAGTAGATGACGCCGCCCGGCCCGCGCACCACGCTATTGATGGGTTGCGACGTGTACTTGCCCACGGGGCCTTGCAGGTTAGGAAACTCCACCGCGCTCCAGGTGGCGCCGCTATCGAGCGACGTCATGAACTGGAACGGCGGACCGCCCATCAGGCGCGGCGATCCGAAGAAGAACCACATCTTGCCGCGGTCGTTCCAGATGACCGGCGCGGCGTCGGCGGCATCCGGGAAATCGGGCCAGGGCTCGGGGAGGTCCCAATCCTCGCTGCCGTAGCGCAGGCGCATGGTCAGGATGGTCTGGTCGGGATCGTCTTCGTACTCGGGGGTGTTGTAGTAAGCGGCCAGCAGATCGCCGTTGGGACACAGTTGCACGGCGGAGTTGTGATAGACCGATCCCAGTCCGGGTTTGAGGCCGATCTTCCAGCCCACCGCGCGCATGGATCGATTGCCCAGGTTGGGGAAAAGCGGCCGCGTGTGATAGTACGGCTGGGCCGGATCGGGACCCTGCGCGAGATCCGGCTTGTCCCGCTTGACGGCAAGCTGAATCAGGGGCGGATCGTAGGGCCACGGCTGGGTCTTGGGCATGGGCGCCTGGACCACGCGGAATCCGATCATGCTTCCGGGAGGCGCGGAGCCGGTGAACCCCGGGGCAATCCCCGCGCGATTCGCCGAGCGCGCGTAGTAGGGCATTTCGGCGGGCAGGCGCTTGCCGCCATCGGTCTTCGAGGCCCGATAATCCAGGCCGCCGCCGCGCACCACTTTGGCGATGCCGTAGGCCGGGCCGACGGGGTCGGTCTGCGGCTCGCCGGGGTACAGGCCGTGCCAGTCCAGCACCCACTCGGCGACCCCGGTATGCATGTTCTTCACGCCCCAGGGGTTGGCGGTTTCGGGCGCAGGCGGTTCGATGCCGGAGGAAAACGGCGTGCGCGTGCCGGCGCGCGCGGCGAATTCCCATTCGGCCTCGGTGGGCAGACGATAGGGCTTGCCTTCCTTCTCGCTGAGCCATTTGCAGAACGCCACGGCGTCGTACCAACTCACGCCGCTGGCATAGGGGGCGTAGTAGGGATTGGGTTGGAAATCGGGACGGAAGCGGCGATACTGCTCGGCGGTCACCTCGGTCACGCTCATCCAAAAAGCCTGCGAGATGGTGACTTTGTGAACCGGCGTCTCGTCGTAATCGCCGGCATCGCCGGGCCGGTCGTAGATCACGCCGTTGGGCCCGGCGATGAGGCTCTTGGGCAACGGCAAAGCGTCCGCGCCCATGGTGAACGAGCCCGCCTCGATGCGCACCAGCGCCATCCCGATGGAGTTCGTATTCCCGGCCGGCGGGGAGGCCACGACCGCCGCCGCAACCAGCGCCATCATCCAAAACCAATTTAGCTTCATGAAATTCATAAGATCTTCAAAACCCAGGCTCCGCGCACCATCCACCGGCAGTATAACGCCCGTCCGGCGGATTGGGAACGGCAGTTTCATTTTGCGGAAAAGGTCCGATATTCGATTGACGGTTGGCATGCCACACGATATACTCCAGCTAAACACAGAATATTATGCAACGGGTGCATAACCATTCTGGCGGGGTCGAGAAGTTTCAACCAGGGCGGGCCAACCCTCCCCGGTCAAGTGTGTTCCCTGTCGGAACATGAGGAGGTCAATGTGAGACGATTGCTTTTCCTGCTGCCTGCCATGGCGGCATTGCTTGTCGCGCAAGAGTATCGCGGCACTTTCAGCGGCACGGTCACCGATCCGGCGGGCGCCGCCATTCCCAAGGCAAAAATAGTTGCCACCGAAACCCGAACCGGGTCGAAGACCGAGGGCGTTTCCGAGGCTTCGGGAGCTTATACCATTCCATTCCTGCCGCCAGGCCAGTATGACCTTACCGCGGAAGCGCAGGGGTTCAAGCAATATGTGCGTCATGGCCTGACATTGAGCGCCGGCGAAAGTCCCGTGATAGACATCCGCCTGGAGGTTGGAGCGGCGACGGAATCGGTAACGGTCACCGCCGAGACTCCGATTTTGGAAACCTCCAGCCCCACCGTCGGCCAGGTGCTGATTACGAAAGAGGTCGATTCGCTGCCGGTCAACGGGCGTGTGCCGATGATGTTGGGCAACTTTGCGTTCGGTGTGCTTTCCACCTACGAACCGGGTCCGGTGCGTCCTTTCGACAACAGCGCGCCCAACGAGATCAGCATTGGCGGCGCGCCGTCCAGCCGCAACGAAGTGCTTTTCAATGGCGCTCCCAATGCCGGCCAGACCAACCAGATGGCCTACAGCCCGATTCAGGACACCGTGACCGAAGTCCGCATCAACCTGTTCGATATGGATGCGTCCTTGGGCCACACCATGGGCGGCACCGTGAATGTGATCGGTAAGAGCGGCGCCAACGACATCCACGGCGCCACCTGGATTTACAACCAGACCTCGGTGGTGGACGCAAATTCGTTCTTCAACAATTCGTCGAGCAAGCCGCGGCCGCCTTACCACCAGAACCAGTACGGCATCTACGCCAGCGGTCCGGTCTATTTGCCGAAGATCTTCAACGGCCGGAACAAAGTCTTCTGGCTGTTCGGCTATGAAGGCATGCGGGATTCGGACCCGGCCAACTCTCCGCTGGAAACCGGCAGCCCCGAAAACTTTGCCACCGTACCCACGGACGCGGAACGAGGGGGCGATTTCTCGGCGCTGTTGAAACTGGGCAGCACCTACACCATTTACGACCCCAACACGGCCGTGACGTCGGGAACGACAATAGCGCGCACGCCGTTCCCCAATAACGTGGTTCCCTCGAACCGGATCAGTCCCATCGCCCAGAACCTGATGAAGTACTATCCCGAGCCCAACTGGACCGGTCAGAGCAACGGATTGCAGAATTTCGTCATCAATGCGGTGGATAGCGACGGTTACGACAACGAGTACGGCCGGCTGGACATCAACTTCGGCGAAAAGGACCGGCTCTCGTTCGATGCCCGCCACAACTACCGCGCGCAGAACAAAAACAATTTCTTCAGCGATCCGGCCACCGGCAATTTCCTGTTCCGCATCAACCAGGGCGCGAGCCTCGACGATGTTTACACGGTCAGCCCGACCATTTTTGCCCACGCTCGCGCAAACTGGACGCGCTACATCGAAAACCACTCCTCGCCGTCGGATGGAATCGACCCGGCCTCGCTGGGCTTTCCGTCGTATATCAGTTCCTCTTCGAAGTTCCTGATGTTGCCTTACATCACGCTCAATGACAGCCTGAGCAGCTTCGGAGCACCCGGCGTCTCCGCCGGCGCCCGGCCCAACTTCGAGCCGCTGGGATACAACGGCGATAGCACCAACTTCAACGACATTTTCCAGGTCTTTGGAGATGTGGCGAAGATCCACGGAAATCACACCATCAAAGCGGGCGTGGATGCCCGGGAATACCGCTGGAGCGGATATACGTTCGGGAATCCCTCCGGCACCTACGGTTTTGGGTCGATCTGGACCAATGCTGCCGGATCGAGCGGCACGGCCTCTGCTCTGGGCCAGGAGTTTGCCTCTTTTCTGCTGGGTATGCCCTCCAGCGGCAGCCTCGACATGAACACCCAGAGCACCGTCTCGTCTAAGTACCTGGGCCTCTTCGTCAACGACGATTGGAAGGTCAAGAGCAACCTCACCGTCAATCTGGGCATCCGTTGGGAGCACGATTTCCCGGAGTACGAAAAATGGAACCGGTCGCTGAACGGATTCAATCCGACGGCCGTCAATTCGATCTCCGCGGCGGCGGCCACCGCCTATGCCGCCAGCCCCAACGCACTGCTTCCCGCCAACCAGTTCCAGGCATTGGGCGGCCCCACTTACGAAGGCCAGAATGGCACTTCGGCGATTTATACCAACCAGTCGAAAATCTTCAGCCCGCGTGGTGGGTTCGCTTGGACCCCCGGGGCGCTGAAGGGCAAGACCGTCATCCGCGGCGGCATGGGCGTACTGGTGGATCCCATCCTGCTTCCCATCGGTGGCAGTTCTCCGGGAGTTGGGGGCAGCAACCAGGCTTATGCCACCCTCAACCAGCCGGGTTTCAGCCAGACCACCAACGAGACGATCACCGGGAACAGTTACCTGACGCCCACCACCACGCTTTCCAATCCGTTCCCGAGCGGGTTCGTGACGCCCTCCGGCTCTTCGCTGGGCGCCTCGGCCAATCTGGGATCCTCCATCGTGATTGTGGATCCCAAGGTCCGCGATCCCTATGTGGTCCGCTGGCAACTCAGCGTCCAACACGAGTTACCCAAACAGTTCGTGCTGGAAGTCGCCTACATCGGCAATCGCGCCAACCATTTGCCCATCGTCACCCAGTTGGACGCCATTCCGCGGCAGTATTTGAGCACGTCGCTGCTGCGCAATGCCACCATTGTGAGCCAACTTACCGCGACCACCGCAAATCCGTTCAAGGGGCTGCTTCCCAACTCCAGCGCGATGAATGGTTCCACGCTGGCGTTGGACTATCTGCTCACTCCCTTCCCGCAATACGCCGTGCCCGCGGTGCCCTCGCCGGGTACCCCCGCCAACGGCGTCCTGTTGCAGGAAAACCCCGCCGGCAGCTCTTATTACGAGAGCTTGAACGTGCGGCTGCAAAAGCGGCTCTCCAACAATCTGACGCTCTTGAGCAACTTCGTCTGGAACCGGCTGACGGACCGGCTGGCCTACCTGAACGATTCCGACCCGGCGCCCGAGAAGCGCATCTCCAGCGACTCGCGGCCCTTGCGCGAGATCCTGTTGGTTACCTACGGCCTGCCGTTTGGGCGCGGCCGCCTGGTCAATGTGCGATCACCCTGGATAGATGGCGTGGTCGGTGGCTGGAACCTCAGTGGAACTCTGACTTTGCAATCCGGCCCGGTGCTCGGCTGGGGAGATTACATCTACATGGGCGGCCCGTTGAACCTCAACCCACACCAGCCCGTAAACGTGAATACCACGGCCTTCGACACCACCCAGTTCGTCACGGCCACCGCCAATCAGCTCGCCGACAACATCCGCACGTTCGACAACCAGTTCAACAACCTGCGGCGCGACCCGACCAAGCAGCTCGATCTCAACATGACCAAGAGATTCAATATCAAAGAGAGAGCTCACTTGGAGGTCCGGCTGGAGGCGTTCAATGCCACCAATCGCGTGACCTTCAGCGCACCCAGCACCACTCCCACGGCCGCGACTTTTGGAGAGATCGCTGCCCAGGCGAATACGCCGCGAAGGATACAATCCTCCCTGAAGCTGGTCTGGTAAGCGGCGCGATT
>Ga0326728_10023441_pt1 | contig 11304 bp, 12 predicted proteins | sample MB3enrmetagenome_FD_207602 | JGI IMG/M metagenome (GOLD analysis project Ga0326728, IMG submission 207602) | Lab enriched peat soil microbial communities from McLean, Ithaca, NY, United States - MB31MN | ecosystem: Environmental > Terrestrial > Soil > Wetlands > Peat | place: USA: New York... | reverse complement strand
TTGAGTTTTAAGGATTTAGTGGTGCGCCCGGACAGATTCGAACTGCCGACCTTCTGGTTCGTAGCCAGACGCTCTATCCAACTGAGCTACGGGCGCTTGCCTGCGGCCTGACCTTACCAATGTATCCAACCCGCACCCCTTCCGCAACTTCGTTCTGCCACAATAGCAGTGTCCCCATGACCGAACGCCTCTATTACACCGATTCCTACCTGCGCGAGTTCACCGCCCGCATCGTCGACCACTCCGAGGACGGCCTCACCGTTTACCTCGATCGCACCGCGTTTTATCCCACCTCCGGCGGGCAGCCCAACGACCTCGGCGCCATCGCCGGCGTCCCCGTGCTCGATGTGCTCGACGAGGACGAGCGCATTGCCCACCGCATCGCCGCGCCGTTGCACAACGGCCCGGTGGATTGCGCCGTGGATTGGAGCCGCCGCTTCGATCACATGCAGCAGCACACCGGCCAGCACCTGCTTTCCGCCGTCTTCGAAGACCTGTTCGCGCTCGAAACCGTCAGCTTCCACCTGGGCGCCGAAAGCTCGACCATCGATCTCGAAGGCGGCCCCGTGGAGCCGCGAACCGTCCAGGAAGCCGAGCTCCGGGCCAACCAGGTCATCTGCGAAAACCGCCCCGTGGGGGTCGATTTCCAGCATGCCGCGGAGGTCCAGGGCCTGCGCAAACCGTCCGAACGCGAAGGTACGCTGCGCATCGTGAGCATCGAGGGCATGGATCACTGCGGCTGCGGCGGCACGCACGTGCGCGCCACCGGGGAAATCGGGGCGCTGCTCGTCCGCAAACTGGAAAAAGTGCGCCAGACCACGCGCGTGGAGTTTTTGTGCGGCGGGCGGGCGATCCGCCGGGCGCGCGCCGATTACGAAGCGCTGGCCAAAACCGCGCAGCTTTTCTCGGCCCCGCTCGACGACATTCCCGCCATCGCCGCCGCGCAGGCGGAAGCGGTGCGCGCGGCCGAAAAGGCGCGCCGCAAGCTGGAGCTGGATCTCGCCGCCTATCAAGGCAAAGAACTTTACGACACAACGGCCGCGGGGCCGGATGGCATGCGCCGCGTCACCCGCCTGGCGGAGCGCCGCAGCATGGAGGAATTGCGTGCCATCGCGCAGCATTTCACCGCGCAGCCCAAGGCCGTTTTCCTGGCGACGCTCGCCGATCCCCCGTCCGTGCTGCTGGCCGTGTCGTCCGACGCTGGAATCGATGCCGGAAAGGTGCTCAAAGCCGCCTTGGCTGAGGCCGGCGGGCGCGGCGGAGGAAGCGCGCGAATCGCCCAGGGCAGCGTCGCCGACGCGGCCTCGCTCCATCTCGCGTTACAGAAACTGCCCGCCTGATCCGCCGCGATCACCTCGGCGGTTCCGCGATTTCTCCAATGTGAGCGACCGTGTCGCCCTGCCTCATCGAGGGCACCGCGCCTATATAAAGGATCACCCCGGAAACGGGGGCCACGGCATCCCACACGCGGTTTCCGAAATAATCCGTCACGTACCCGATGGGCATGCCCCGCTGGACGTAAGCTTCGGGAGCAGCCAGGGGATAGAACATTCCGTCCCGCTCGCTGGCCAGAACGGCAACGCGCCCCAACCACAAGGGATGTTCCACCGGCGCCGCTTTGCCGGGCAGCATCTTCAGGCGCCGCATCACGTTCCGGCAGCCTTCCATCAGCGCGTCCACGTCTTCCGCGCGAGTAGTGCCCGCGTGGCCCGCTTCCGCCGTTACCGACGGTTTCCCCAACGTCAGCGCGAACCGCGTGAGGTTCATGGTCGCGCCGGGATCGAGCGGCGTCCGATAGTCCTGGATGATGATATGGTCGAGACCAAATGCCAGCACCATCTCGCGCGAGGCCGCGTCGAGTGCCGCCTTGCCGGTGTTGGCCCAATAGGTGTACTGGCGGAGATTTTCATCCAGATCGCCGCCGTGCAGGTCGATGAGGTAATCGCACTTGTCCACCACTTGGCGGGCAATCGCCCAGGAAACCCGGTCGGTCTGGGTCCCATCCGCTTTGCCCGGGAAAAAGCGGTTCATGTTTTTTCCGTCTACCGGATTCAGGTGGGGAACCTTCTGCGCGAAGGAGGCCAGGTTCACCAGGGGAACGACGATCAGCGCTCCCGCGAGCGAGGCCGGATCGGCCGACTGCGCCAGCTTTTCGAGCGCCACGATGGAGGCATACTCGGTCCCGTGCGAACCTGCCACCAGCGCCAGGATGGGGCCGGACTTCGCTCCGTTCACCACGATTACCGGAATGTCGGTGGCCGCGTCGATCCCTGCCGCCACGCGGATGAATCCGGTCGCTTTTCGTCCCGGAGGCGCTGCGGCCGTACCCACCGTAATGTCCGCGGCCCACGCCATGCCACACGCCACCAGCGCCAGCGCCCATGCTGTTTTCATGATTCCAATGGTACGCCCGAGCGCCCGCGAACGGACGGCGCAGTTACTTCATCACGATTCCCGTGGTGGCATCCACGTAGACCGCGTAACCATCCTTGGTGGTCCCCCAGATCACCAACCAGACCGGCGATGGGTATTTCGCCGAACTGCCCAGGTACATAGTGGCCGTCTTGCCCGGATGGCTTTTCAACCAGCCTTCCGCCTTGGCGGATGCAGTCTTGTAGATGGCATCCGAATTGACCACGAATTCCGTGGTCTGAAACGGTCTGCTCTTGGCCGTCGGCCCGCTCCATGCCTGCGAGCCTCCCGCCGAGACTCCCTTGGTCACCGACTCGCCCTCGCTCACCACCGCGTAGAAGAACGTGCGGGCCTCCTGCCGCGATGGCGAAACGAAAACCGCGGTCCACATCGCGGCTTTTCCGTCCGCGTTCTTCAGGCTTTTCAGTTCGCCGCTAGCAAGGCTCAGGGGCAGCAGGTCGGTCGCCCAGGTCCTCGCCGGTTTGTACATTTCGTAGAAAGCCGTCTGCGCGGCCACGGGTTCGGGAGGTTTGGGAGGCTCCTTCTTCACTTCAACCCCCGGTTTGGTTTCGGTCGCCGCGGGCTTGGGACTTTCCGAACAAGCCGTAAGAGCGAGCGCGGCAACAACTGCCGTAACGGTGATGCAGAGCCGTTTGTCCATAGCTGTTTCTATTCTACGCTTTTTGTGGCGGTTTGCCTCCGCATAATTCACGCGAAAATCAGGCGGCGCGGACCGTCAACTTCACCTCCACCTGCTTCTGGAGCACCCTTCTGGAGCACCCGGAGAGCGAGGCGTTCAAACCCAACGGTCGCGTTGACAACATCCCGAAGGACTGCCTTGCCGGTAATCTCATCCCCGCTGAGATAAGCGTTGACCCTTGTCTTCCGCCTGGCCCAGTGACCCTCTGTCCGGCGGCATGGTGCAGCTTGAATCATGGCTGCGGCAACCTGCCGCTGCCTGAAATCCACCGCCCAAAATCGGACAACCCGGTCTATAATACTGTGGACGGCACGTTGCTGTCATGTGAGAGGCGCCTATGTTCCGATCCAAGTCCGGTTTCAAGGCTCAGTATTACGACCTGACCATGCTGGTCATATCGGAGTTCAACGAATGGAAGGTGCTGCTGTACGGCCCCGGCACCACCATTCACGGCACGCACCAGTTCAGCGAGGCCAAGGCCAAAGACCACGCCTTGACCATTGCCCGTTCGTACGTCCACGATGTCAAGCACGAACCCGTCCCCGTGCTTGCCGAGGCCGCCTGGGTGCCGGCGGGAAATGACGACTGGTTAAACTGGTCCACGTAATCTCCCCGGCACTTCCGCATTACCGGCTGAGCGCCTCGACATGCGCGGCGCTGGCGGAGGCGAGGCCGCTTAGGGTATAGCCGCCCTCCAGCACCGAAACGATGCGGCCTCCCGCGTGGCGGTCCGCAATCTCCATCAGGGCGCGGGTCAGGTCGGCGAAATCGCGATCGGTCAGGGTGAAGCGGCCGAGAAGATCGCCGGTGCGCGAATCGAAGCCCGCGGAGATCAGCACCAGGCCGGGCCGGAATCGATCGGCGGCGGGTGCCAGCACTTTTTGGATGGCTCCCAGAACCTCCTTCCTGCCCGATCCCGCCGGAAACGGACAGTTGATGGTGGTGCCGGCGCCCGCGCCTTCCCCGGTCTCGTCCGCCCGCCCGGTGCCTGGATAGAGCGGCCACTGGTGCGTGCTGAAGAACATGACGGTGGGATCGGAATAGAAAATTTCCTGGGTGCCGTTGCCGTGGTGCACGTCCCAATCCACAATCAGGATGCGCTCGATAGCGTGCTTGCGCTGCGCATAACGCGCCGCGATGGCCACGTTGTTCAACAGGCAGAAGCCCATGCCGCGGCCGGGCGTGGCGTGGTGTCCGGGCGGCCGCACGGCACAGAAGGCATTGCGCGCGTGCCCGCACACCACCGCATCGACGGCATTCAGGACTCCGCCCACCGCGAGGGTGGCGAGGTCCCAGGAAGCCGGCGCGATGTCGGTATCGCCGGTGCTCAGTTGCTGCAGCCCCGACTCCACGTCGTGTTTGGCCGTTTCGAGATAATTGCGCGTGTGGCAAAGCAGCAACTCGTCCTCCGTCGCCGCGCGGCGGTCCACGCGGCTGAGACGATCCAGCAAGCCGGCCTCCTGCAATCCCTGGACTACGGCATCGAACCGTTCCGGCCGCTCCGGATGGTGGCGCCCCATCAGGTGTTCCCGGTAGATCGGATCGATCAGCAGCGCTGTCGTATGCCCCACGCGAACAAAATAGCAGAACTCGCGGGCCCGCGGGGTCTTATGTTCCGCGGCGGTTTCCGTACAGGTCCACGTGCAGGCGCGGGCTGAAGCGAAATCCTTCCTCCTTGCAGATCTCCGCCAGCCACACGCCGCGATCGCGCAGGCGCTCGGGCTCGGTGCCTTCGGGCATGAGAATGACGCGCTCCGGCGGCGCCTGGAGCGCGGCCGCCAGGGCGCGTACCTCGTCGAGATCCGCGGGCTTCTCGATGACGAACTTGAGTTGATATTGATAGCGCTCGATCAACTTCGCCAGACTCTCCGGCTGGATGCGCAGGCGTTCGTGCTGCGCCGCCCAGCGGCCCGCGGGCGTGGAATTGGCGAGTTTGGGGCTGATGCTCATCAGGTCGCAGGCCACCGGCTGGAACACCGTGCCCGCGGTTTCGATGGTGATGTGCAGCCCCAGTTCGCGGAGGCGCTCGCTGAGCGGGATGATCTCGGGCGCGATCATCGGCTCGCCGCCAGTCACCACCACGTGCTTCGCGGGGTGGGCGCGCACCTCGTCCAGAATCTGGCCGAGCGTCAGGTCGGTGCCTTCCGGATCCCAGGAGGTGTATGGCGTATCGCACCAGGCGCAGCGCAGGTTGCAGCCGCTGGTACGGATGAAGAAGGACGGCACACCCAACAGCGAGCCCTCGCCTTGCAGCGAATAGAACAGCTCAGCGATCTTCAATTCCCGCCTCTTGGAATCCTTTGCGCCGCAGCAGGCAGGCATCGCACTGACCGCAGGCGCGGCCGCCGGGGCCGGGATCGTAGCAACTGTGAGTGAGCGAGAAATCCACGCCCAGTTCCCGCGCGAGCTTCACGATCTGCGCCTTGTTCAGGTGCATCAGTGGCGCGTGGATGGTGAGACGCGTGCGGCCCTCCACGCCCGCCTTGGTCGCCAGGTTGGCCATGCGCCGATAGGCTTCCAGGTACTCCGGCCGGCAATCCGGATAGCCCGAATAATCGAGCGCGTTCACTCCGATGAAGATATCGGAGGCGTCCAGCACCTCCGCCCAGGCCAAGGCGAAGGAAAGGAAGATGGTATTGCGCGCCGGCACGTAGGTGACTGGAATTCCGCGGCCCATTTCCTCGAGCGAGCGCTCCTTGGGCACCGCGATATGGTCCGTGAGCGCCGAGCCGCCGAACACGTCGAGCCCGATGCGCGCCACCAGGTGCCGCTCGACCCCCATACTGGCGGCCACGCGCGCGGCCGCTTCCAGCTCGATCCGGTGCCGCTGCCCGTAATCGAACGAGAGCGCATAGCAGGCGTATCCTTCGCGCCGCGCCAGCGCCAGGCAAGTGGAGGAATCCAAGCCGCCCGACAGCAGGCAGACCGCTTTTTTCATTCCGCTTTCAGTGTAGCCGGTATCATGGTACCGGAACTGCGAAGTGCGCTTCCGTTTTCTCACCTCGACCCCGCTGGATATCCGCCGCGGCAGCGGCACCTACGTGGGAATTCGCGTGTTGGCCAGGGCGCTCGAATCGCTGGGACACTCCGTCGTGTTCGAGACGCCGCGCCGCGCGCTGCCCATCTACACGGCCGAGCGCCTGCTGTTCAATCGCGGGCTGCGCGCTTCCGGCGATTTCGACCTGACGGTGGGATTCGATCTGGATGGCTACCGCATCGCCGCCGGTTCGCCGTCCCACGTGGCGTCGCTCAAAGGAGTGATCGCCGATGAAGTCCGCTTCGAGTCGGGCCTGACGCGCTTCACCATGTCCATGCAGGCGCGGCGCGAGCGGTTGCACGTCCTGCGCGCCGCTCGCGTACTGGTGACGAGCCGCTATTCCGGCGAGCGGGCCCGGGAGTTTTATGGTCTGGCCACGGCGCCGCGGGTGGTGCCCGAACTGATCGATCTGGACGAGTGGCGGCGCCTGCTGAGCGGTACCGGCGCTCGTTCCGACACGCCTGCGCGCTTCACGGTGCTGTATGCCGGGCGGCTGTATCGCCGCAAGCGCGTGGACGTGCTGCTGCGCGCGGCTGCCCTGTTGCGCGATCGAATCCCCGGCCTGGAGGTGCGCATTGTCGGCGATGGCCCGTGCGCGTCGCCGCTCCACAATCTGTCGCGGGCGCTGAACTTGGCGGGCACGGTGACCTGGCTGGGCCACGTCCCGCTGGCGCAATTGGTGGAGGAGTATCGGCGCGCGGATGTATTCTGCCTGCCCAGCGTGCAGGAGGGCTTTGGCATCGTGCTGCTGGAAGCCATGGCGGCGGAAAGGCCCATCGTGGCGGCGCGCGCGGCCGCTATCCCGGAAGTAGCGCCGCACGGCCTGCTGGTGGACCCGGATAGCCCCGAGGCGCTGGCCGCGGGCATCCTGCGCCTTTACCTTTCTCCCGAAGAACGCGAATCTATGGGGCGGGCCGGCGCGCGGTGGGTGGAACAGTTCGCCGCGCCGCGCGTGGCGCGCCTGTTCCTCGAGGCCGCATGCGGCACTATCGGTCGTCCAGCCGGATAGTGAAGCGCAGCTCGGGTGACGCGGGCTCGCCGGCGACGTAGATCCCGTCGGCTTCCTCCGATCGGCGCACGATATTGTTCTGCGTTTCCAGAGCAGCGGCGCCAGTGACGGCCAGCGGCGCCGTGCGCGAGAAGACTACACTCAACTCCCGATCGCTGGCGCCCAGGGGTTCGGTGGTGTAGGTCTGGAGCCGTGTCACCGGATGGGAAAACAGCGTCCGGCCGGAGCTCACCACCGTGAGCATGCCGTTATCGTTGGGTGTGAACTCCACCCTGAGGGTAGTGGCGGCCGCCTGGCCGGCCGAACCTGTTTGCTCCAGGATTCGGTAGCGGATGCCGGGGTTTGCGGGCGGCCGTTCCTGGACATCGCGGGCTCCCGTGGCCAGCCTGGCGGTGGCGAACACAGGCTTCGGGGCGGCAGCCTTTTCCGCGTCCTTCGCCTCCTTGGGGGCGAAGGATTGCGGCGCGGCTCGCGGAGCCGCGAAGTTCTGGTAAAAAAGTTCTCGGGCGCTGGCATTAGGGTTGCCGGCAAGGACGTCGGAGGCTGCCTGCACTTCCGCTTTCGGGGCCGGCGGAGGTGGAGCAGCCGCCGGCTGGGCGGGAGGCATGATTCCCCCCACTACCCCGCCAACTACTCCGCCAACAACGCCGCCAGCGACTCCGCCGGCAGCGCCGCCGGTGGCTCCGCCCCCCGGACCGTGAGCCCCACCGCCTCCTCCGCCAATGGCGCCCAGGGGGGTGCCGGCCTCCGACTGCTTGTTAGCCGGCATGGCGGGGCTGGCGGGGCCGTTCTGTGGGAGCGCGGGTGCCTTTTTTCGCACCGGCGCCGCTTCAGCCTTCGCCTGGTTCGCCGCTTCGGCCGCCCGGTCCAACTGCGCGGCGGGCGCGGCCATTGGCGCGGCGGGCGCGGCCATTGGCGCGGCAGGCGGCCTGACTTGCGCCACCATCACCGGTTCCGGCGCCCGCGCGGCGCGGCGCGCATCCCGCACCATCACTGCCGCCACCGTCGCCAATCCCGCCATGGCCACGATGGACGCTGCCGGACGCCACCACGCCCAGCCCTGATACCACGGCGTGGGCCGCTCATCCAGGGCCGCCAGCACCTGAGCCTTGGCGGCGGGATCGCGCAACAGATCGCGCAGCGGCTGTTCCCGCGCCAGGGCGTCGAACAGTTCCTGGTCGTTCAAGGCGGCTTCGAAGAGCGCCTGCTGCTCCTCGGGCGTAAGGGTTCCCGTGGCATAGCCGCCCATCAATTTGTGGATATCCTCGCGGCTCATGGCTTGCGCTCCCAATCCCCGCCCATCAATTCCAAGAGGTTCTTGCGGCAGCGATGGTCCCAGGTGTAGACGGTGTTGAGCGTGGCCGCGCCCAGGGTCTTCTGAATTTCCGGGAAGCTCCTTCCCTGCAGCTTGAGGCGGATCAGATCGCGGCACCGTTCGCCCAGTTGGCCCACCGCCCGCGTCAGCCGTTCCAGCATCTCCTTTCGTTCCACGTAATCGGCCGGGTTCGAATTCAGGTCAGGGAGGGGGACGTCGGTAACCGACACCTGGTTGTACTCGCCTCGCCGCGCGGCCTTGCGGCGCTGGCTCATGATTTTGAAGCGCACAATCTGCAACGAGAGCGGCAGCAGGTCTTCCGGGCGCTCGAGGTGGGCGTACTTTTCATGCAGCAGCATGAGCACCTCCTGGGCCACATCTTCCGCAACATCCCTCGATACATGAGATGCCGCGAACACGACAATCCTTTCACGAAGCTTGGCGAGGACCTCTTCGCGCTCCACGGAATCAGGCCGTTCTGAGGCAATCATAACATTGGCAGGCGCGGAACTTGCAGATCGTTACAGGGCCGCCACCGCGGAGGCCCGCCCGGCCCACCGGCCCCGGCGAGCGCAGCGAGCCCACACAACCCCAACCCCCAACCCCAGTCCCCCAGTCACAGATTATTCGATCCGGCCCCGCCGGTGGCCCGCTGGCCCCTGGCCCCATTCTTTCCCGGCCGTCGGGCGCGGTACGCTAAAAGAGATGCGGCTCTGTGCGGGTGTGGCGGCGGGAGTGAGCCTGGCTTCAACTCTCCTGCTTTTCGCGGCGCTCTCGGAAGGCGCGCCGGCCAAGAAAAAGACCAAGCGTCCGCCGGCGCCCACCGTCAGCCCGGCCCAGCAGGCGGCCGCCTTGCGCAAAGTTTCGAGTTACTTGGAGGACCCGCCCGACCAGGCCTTCGCGCAGCCGGGAGCCCTGGCGCCGGCCTTCGAACAGCTCTTCCGCCTGGGCTCGCAGCCGACGGATCCGGCGCCCGTCCACATCATCCACTTTGGCGATTCTCACACCGCCGCGGACGACTTCACCGGCGCTGTCCGCGAACTGCTGAAGGCGCGCTTCGGAGACGGCGGCTCGGGCTTTTCTTTGGCCGGCCACCCCTTCCTCGGCTACCGCCGCTTCGACGTACACGGCGGCGGGACCGCCGGATGGCAGAGCGAGGGGCTGCGCTCGGCCGAGGGCGACGGCTACTTCGGACTGGGCGGCGTGAGTATCTCGACAGCGCGCGCCGGCCAATCGGTTTTCATCGACACCGATTGCGAGCACCTGGAGATCGATTACTTGCAGCAGCCCGGTGGCGGCGGCCTGGCTCTCTACGATAACGACCAGCGGCTCGACGAGTTCTCCACCGATGGCCCTTTGGGTCCGGGAGTTTTCCGCTATCAAACTTCGCCCGGCAGCCACCGCTTCGCTTTGCGGACACTGAGTGCGCGGCCGGTCCGCCTCTTCGGATGGGTGGCGGACAAAGACACCGGAGTCACTTACGAGGCGCTGGGAATCAATGGCGCGGAAGCCGGAGTCATCCTGCGCTGGGACGAAACTATGTTGGCCACTTACTTGCAACTCCGAAATCCGGGGTTGATCGTGCTGGCATACGGAACCAACGAAGCGAGCGATCCGAACTGGAACCCCGAGAGCTACCAGGCGATGTTCTCGGCGCTGCTTGAGCGGCTGCGCAACGCGGCGCCCGCGGCCTCCATTCTCGTGCTCGGCCCTCCCGACCGGTGGTATCGCTACAAGCCGTACCCCGGGATCGACTGGGTGATTGCCGCGCAGCAGGCCGCCTGCCGCGAGAACGCGTGTGCCTATTGGGACACGCGCGCGCGCATGGGCGGCAAGGGCTCCATGCGCGACTGGGTCTATGCCGGCCTCGCGCAGCGCGACTACGTGCACTTTACATCCGCAGGTTATCGCAAGCTCGCCGCGGTGTTATTCGCGGATATCATGCAGCAGTACGACGCCTACCAGAAGACTCGCCAGGAGATAGGTGGTCCGCAATAAAATGGATCAACGCACTAAGATCGTCGCCATCATACAAGGGCTTGCGGGTGAAGCGGTGAACCCCGCCCCCGAGGAATCGCTGTTCGAATCGGGTTTGCTGGACTCGTTTACCCTGACCGACCTGGTGACCGCGCTCGAATCCGAGTTCTCCATTCGCATCCCGGATTCCGACCTCACCCCCCGCAAGTTCGACTCCATCGCCCGCATCCAGGCTTACGTCCAAAGCCGGTCCTGACCATGGCATTCCTTCGTGGGTTCGGCTGCTACCTGCCTTCCCGCGTGGTGGGAAACGCGGAAGTGGCAGCCCTGGTGGGCGCGGATCCGGAGTGGATCGTGCAGGCGACCGGAATCGAGGAGCGGCGGTTTGCGGCGCCCGGGGAGACGGTGGCGACGCTCGGCGCCATGGCCGCCCGGGATTGCCTGGAATCCGTCGGTGTGGCGCCCGGCGAGGTGGGGATGATACTGGCCGCAAGCGGATCCGGCGAGCGCCGATTTCCGGGTCCGGCGGCGGCCATCGGCTCGGCTTTGGGAATTCCGGGCAAGCCGGCCATCGATCTGCCGCTGGCCAGCGCCGGCTCGCTGTTCGCCTTGGCGCTGGCGGCGGGATTGTGCCGCCAGTACGGCAACGTGCTGGTGATCGGCGCGGAAATCATGTCGCGCACGGTGCGCATGGATGCCGCCGGCCGCGACACGGCTATCCTTTTCGGGGATGGCGCGGGGGCCTGCCTGGTCAGCCGCGAGACGGGCTTTGCGGAGATCGCCGATGCGGTCCTGCACAGCGACGGCGAATTCGCCGACGCCTTGCGCCTGGACCTCGATGCGCCGCTCCACAT
>Ga0326728_10023440_pt1 | contig 11304 bp, 10 predicted proteins | sample MB3enrmetagenome_FD_207602 | JGI IMG/M metagenome (GOLD analysis project Ga0326728, IMG submission 207602) | Lab enriched peat soil microbial communities from McLean, Ithaca, NY, United States - MB31MN | ecosystem: Environmental > Terrestrial > Soil > Wetlands > Peat | place: USA: New York... | reverse complement strand
GCTCTGTCGCTTTTCTCACCGTAAAACAAACGTGCCAACGTTCCTGGATTGATGATAACTTCAGACGGGTTCCATGAGTTGTCGAAAGAAAAAACCTGATCCAGTCCCGGTAAATGCACCTGGCCGGGTCACGCCCCGACCGTGTTTTCCGGCGTGGCTGATGGCAGTCTTGCTGGCATTGGTGACGGTGGGCCTTTACTGGCCGGCGATGCGATGCGACTTTGTCGACTATGATGACAGTGCTTACGTCACGGAGAATTTGCACGTTCAAGGTGGATTGACCTGGGCAGGGATAAAATGGGCGCTATCAAATCCCGTGGCCGCCAATTGGCATCCGTTAACGCTGTTGTCGCACATGCTGGACTGTCAGCTGTTCCGGCTGAATCCGTGGGGACATCACCTGACGAGCGTATTGCTGCATGCGATCAACACGGCGCTGGTGTTTCTGTTGCTGTTCCAGATGACCGGCCTTCGCGGCAACAAATCTCCCATCCTGTCGTCTTTGTCGCCCCGGCCTGATACTGGTAGCAAAACGGCTGCGGCAACTGCTTCGGCCCGGCAGGCGGGAGCGCTGTGGCGGAGTGCGATGGTGGCGGGATTGTTCGGGTGGCATCCGGTGCATGTGGAATCGGTGGCGTGGGTATCGGAGCGGAAGGATGTGTTGAGCACGTTCTTCGGATTGTTGTCGTTGCTGTTTTATGTGTGTTATGTCAAGAAGTCCAAAGTCCAAAGTCCAAAGTCCAAAGTATTTTACGGGCTGACGCTGATATTTCTGGCATTGGGGTTAATGTGCAAGGCAATGCTGGTGACGTGGCCGTTGGTGATGTTGCTGCTGGATTATTGGCCACTCGGAAGGATGGCAGGAGTCAGGAGCAAGGAGTCAGAGTCTGATGTGCGCCTCACGCGACAACCCTCAACTCTCAACCCCTTGGCGCGGCGAAGCGAGGCGAAGACGGCTCAACTCTCAACCCTGTTTCTTGAGAAGCTCCCTTTCTTCGGGCTGGCGGTGGCGGCGAGTGTGGTGACCTTCGTTGTCCAGAAACAAAGTGGAGCGGTGACGTCGATTGCAAACCTGCCTTTGAGCGGGCGCATAGAGAACTCGTTGATTTCCTACTGCCGGTACTTGGGGAAGATGTTCTGGCCGGTGGACCTGGCGGTATTTTATCCGCATCTTGGACCTTGGCCCGTGAAGGAGGTGTTGCTGGCCGGCGGGTTGATTTTAGGGATAACAGTGCTGTGCATCATGGTGCGGCGGCGCTATCCATTTATGCTGATGGGCTGGTTGTGGTATGTGGGGACACTGGTGCCGGTGATTGGGTTGGTGCAAGTGAGCGATCAGGCGATGGCGGATCGGTACACCTATATTCCGTCGCTTGGGGTATTGATTCTGGTCATCTGGGGCGCATACGAATTGACGTGTCGGTGGCGATACCGGGCGATGATATTGTCAGTGGCGGGTGGTGTGGCAATCGTCCTGTGTCTTGGGATGACGCGGCGACAGCTGGGATATTGGCAGGATAGTGAAGCCCTTTTTCGGCATGCGCTGGACGTCACGAAAAATAATTACTTCGCTCACAAAGCCCTTGGCCTTGCCCTTGGTGTGAAAGGCCAGACGGATGAGGCCATCAGTCAATTTCAGAAAGCCCTTCGCTTGAAGCCGGATTTTGTCGAGGCCCACTATGCGCTCGGTATTGCCTTCAACCAGAGAGGCCGAACGGACGAGGCGATCAACCAATTTCAGGAAGCCATTCGCCTGGTACCGGATGACGCCCAGGCCCACTATGCTCTTGGTATTGTTTTCGACCAGAAGAACCGGACCGAGGAGGCCATCCAACAATTTCGGATAGCTATCCGACTGAAACCAGATTTTGCCCAAGCCCGCTACAATCTTGGCAATGTCCTGTGTATGAAAGGCCAAATCGATGAGGCGATCAAACAATACCGGGAAGCCATCCGTTCAACACCGGATGATGCCACAATCCACAACAATTTCGGCGTTGCCCTGGTCCGGAAAAACCAAACCGACGAAGCTATCAGACAATATCGGGAAGCCATCCGCTTGAATCCCGATTTCGCTGATGCTCATAACAACCTCGGCTCCGTCCTCTATCGGACAGGTCAAACCGACGAGGCGATCAGCCAATTTCAGGAAGTCATCCGCCTGAATCCCGATTCCGCTGAGGCCCACAATGTTCTCGGCTTCGTCTTGGGCATGAAAGGCCGGACGGACGAGGCGATCAGTCAATTTCAGGAAGCCATTCGCCTGAAACCCGATTTCGCCGAGGCACGCAACAACCTCGCTCACGCACTGCAAATAAAAAAGAACGCTCCGACAGGCCAATGAAGTCGCTCGCAAACCTGTAAACGGGTCCTTGATATTGATATATTTGCGGGATGGCGGACAGGATTAGGGCATAATGAAAAAACTTAGAGGACAATACCAGGACTGACCCCTCAGGATTCTTTAATGCCTGGCTTGATCCTGTGGTTCCTTCTCAATCACCTTTTCCTTTTCCAACTTCTCCAATTTGGGCGCGATGACCACCCGACAGTAACCGTAGTTGGTGTTATTGTCGTAAAATTGCTGATGGTATTTCTCGGCCGGGTAAAATTTGGTGAACGGGACAATTTCGGTGACGATGTGGTCCTTGAAATTTTTCTGCGCCGCCGCTTTTGATTTTTCCGCCGCCAGCTTTTGCGCTTCATCGTGGTAAAGGATGATGGAACGATATTGCGTGCCTTCATCGGCGCCCTGGCGGTTTAGCGTGGTCGGGTCATGGGCTTGCCAGAAGACATCCAGCAATTTATCGTAGGAGATTCGAACTCAATCTGAGTGACTTCGGCGTGGCCGGTGTCGCCGGTGCAGACCTGTTCGTAAGTCGGATTGGGAGTATGGCCGCCGGCAAATCCGCTGGTGACAGATTTGACGCCCGGCAGCCGCTCGAAAACGGCTTCCATGCACCAGAAACAGCCGCCACCGAACGTGGCGGTTTCAGTTTTATTCGTGTTCATGAGTTGGGTGGGTTGGGCCGGCGCGGCCAAATTCAGCGCGCCAACGGCCAGCAATAAATGGATTGTTAGTTTCATTTGCAAATCCGGCAGCGAATCAAACAGCAATTCCCGGCGGCACAACAGCCTCGCCCTACCACAAACGAATCCGATAGGGCGGAAGGTGCCCCTCCGCCAGTTGCGCGCACAGTATCGCTCTGCCTTCCCTCCTTTTTTCAATAGGCCAACTTGCCACACAAGTCCCGATTCTCAACTGCCATCGTCTCGGAATTCGTGGAACCCGCCTCTCCGGGATCACTCCTTTTCCGGCACGTCCAGATGTTCGCCCGGCGGCAGGCCGGCGTATTTTTCAAAATGTTCCGGTCGTAACGGCTCGGATATCACATGTTCGCCACCCAGCCATTTGCCCAGGTCAATCAATTTACACCGCTGTGAACAAAACGGGCCGTACTTTCCGGCAAACCAATCGCCGGACTTCCGGCACACCGGACATTTCGTCCGGCGCAAACGTTCATTGAGTTTCTTTGGCAATGGCTTTGATGTCGTTGACCACATTGGTGACCTGGTCCGATTCCGCCCCGCCGTTTTGCAGGATTTTCCCAACATCGCTGAAAATCCCCTGCTGTTGGACCGTCGAAAGGTGCGAACTGTTGAAAATAGCATGGAGGTCCTGCGCCAGTTTTTGGTGTTGCGTGCGCAGTTGGTCATTGCCGGCCAGAATGGTTGCCAGGTCATCCGTTAATTTGGATATGGACGCGGGCGAAGGTTTCGTGCCCGAGGCTGCTGCCGTCAGTTGCTTCGTCAATGAGACTTTTTTTGCGGCGATGGCGTTGGTCCCCGTCAATTGGCTCAGAGTGTCGAAATTGGCGCGCAGGTCGGCGATGTTTTGCAAGGTGGCTTCCAGCGCCGGGTTCGGAGTCGGATTGTTTTGAGCCGGCGCAGCGGGTTGCGGCGGGGCCGGCGACGATTCGTTATCCTGGTTGTCCTGCCGGGTGCCGCTGGCCTTGGCGGCGACGTTTCTGGCCTGCCGCATCGCCGCCGAATACGGCTGCGCCAGGAGTCCGACGGCGGCGGCCAACAGACAAATCCAGACAAAAACTGCTTTCATGGGGCACCGTTTAACGTGCAATCAAAACCTGGTTCGACGACAGCAAGGTAACATAATCCTCCAGAATCCGCCTGGTTTCATCCAGCATGGGATCAACCACGGGCACGTTAGGTGATGGTGTTGCAACCGAGTTTGAGGATATGGTTGACATCGGCAGCAGACCGTGCGACGAAGCGGTTGCCGTCACGGTGTTGGTTTCCCCAACCGGCGCCGGCAGCCCGGGTTCACCGGCGTTCTCGACGGTCAAATCGTAGATCTTCACATCCGGCGCCTTGCGCGCGGCGCGCTCCTTGTCGCGTGCCTGTTGGCGGGCGTCGGCTTCCTGCCGTTCTTTCAGGCGGACGTGCTCATTGAGCGAAGCGGTCCGGTCGGACTGTTTTTTCAGGTATTCGTCGATGTCCTGCCGGATATAAGCGAAATCCTGGTTTGTGGCGAGGCGGGCGTTCGAGCGCTGGCGCAGTTCGTCAAGATACGGTTGCACCAGGTTCAATTTGGTGTAATTGTCGCTGGGGATGGTGTCCCAGGGCAGGGGGTTTTCGAGCGCGGATTCGCCATACTGTGTCGAATAATTCAGCGCGTCCGGCAAAATGATGTCCGACATGACACCTTTTAATTGGGTCGAAGCGCCGCTGATGCGATAAAACTTGCGGATAGTGATTTTGACCGTGCCGGGATCGTTGGTTGCGGATACGACCGCCGGGCCGACAAAGAAGGGACGCAGGGGGTTCAAATTCTGAACCGTGCCTTTGCCGAAGGTGGAAACGTCGCCAACGATGAGCGCGCGGCCGTAATCCTGCAACGCCCCGGCAGCGATTTCCGCCGCGGACGCGCTGAGCCGGTTGACAAGCACGACGAGTGGGCCGCTGTAAAGCACGGAGGGATCCGTGTCGCTGTCCACATTGACCGGGCCGTCGGCCGAAGAGCGGGCCAATACCACCGGACCGTTCTTAATGAACAGACCGGTGAACTTGACGGCTTCTTCGAGTGAACCGCCGGGGTTGCCGCGCAAATCGAGAATGATGCCGGCGACCTTTTCCGCTTCGAGCTTTTTAATCAGGCGGGAGACATCGGCCGTGGTGCTTTTGGCCGTGGAATGTTCGATGGCGCCAGGCAGATCGATGGTGGCGTAAAACGACGGCAAATCAATGACACCCAGCCGCGTGGTGCCGCCATGGCCGTCCGGCAATTCAATAAGCTGGGCTTTGGCTTCCTGGTCTTCGAGCTTGATTTCATCGCGGATAAGGGTCACCTCGCGGCGAAGGGCACGGTCGGTCGCCGGGCTGATGGTCAACCGCACTTCCGTTCCCTTGGGGCCGCGAATGAGTTGGACCACCTTGTCCAGTTCCATATCCACGACGTTTACCGGCGGCTGATTGCTTTGCGCGACGGCAACAATGCGGTCTTTTTCGTGGAGTTGTTTGCTTTTGTCCGCCGGGCCGCCATGAATCAGGAGGTTGATGGTGCAATAACCGTCGTCCTCCGTCAGTTGCGCGCCGATGCCAAAGAGCGATAGGTTCATGCCGATGGAAAAGTCCTGCGCGTGTTCGGTGTTGAGGTAATCCGAATGGGGATCGTAGGCATGCGCCAGGGCGTTGAGATACACCTGCAAAATGGCTGTGCTGTCCAGGTTCGTGGCCGTGTGCAGATACCAGCGATAATGCCGCTCCAGCGTGGCGGTGATTTCTTCGGCAGCGGACGGGGGTAGGGGCAGGACCACCTGGGCGTTGGTCGGGGAAATTTCCCGGGTGAGTTTCTCCTGTAAATACTCGTAACGCAGACGTTGCGACCAGAGTTGCTTTGCCTCGGCGAGGTCCCTCGGATAGGGCGCATGCCGCCGGTCGAGCAGAATTTGCTCATCGGTGTTGAACTTCAGCTTGTTTTTCGCCAGGAGTTCATTCACGCAGTCGGCGTGCTGTTCAATGCGCTCAACGTATCGCCGGTAAATTTGATACGCAGGGGTCAGGTCGGCGGTGCCATTGGCGCCGATGGTGAGCATATCCAGGTTCGTCCGGAAATGCGCAAATTCGGCAAAGTCGGATTGGAGGAAATTTTCATGCCGCGGATCAAGGGTTTCCAGAAAACCATCGAAAAATTTTTTGGACATCTCCTGGTCGAGCAATTGTTGCGAGTAATGAAACTCCTCCAGCAAACGTGCTGTGACGTAGGCGATGCGCGCGTCGTTCGGGCCAGGCGTGGGAAGAACGTTGGTTTGCTGCAGTGCCGGGGCAACGCTGGTTTGGACCAGCGGTGCCGGGGGCGGAGAAAAGGTTTTGGCGGCAGTGCAGCCGATGATGACACATCCAGTCAGCACAATGGCCGCGACGGGGACGAGGAGCTTTATCTTTAAATGACTCATTGCAAATGGCACAGCTTCGACCAAGTGTAAGCGGATTTGTTCAGCAAGGGAACCATTTTGAGTGGATTCAAATTGGTACGGGGCGTAAAACAGAATTGCAATCCAAGGCTGGTTTCCGATAATAACCGCCTAAAAATGGAAACCAAGACTATGAAGACCAATATTTTGGCGGTGATTTGTTTTCTGACCATCGGTTGTCTGGCCGGGTGTGCCTCCGGATCAAAACCGGCCGAAAAGCCGAAAGGAGTAACCACTCAAACTTCTCCGGAAAAGGTGCCGGCAGCCACCAATGTATTGAGTGATGAAAAGGCGCGCGTCAGTTACGCCATCGGCATGGCAGTAGGCCATAACCTGGAACGCAGCCTGCAACAACAGGAAGTGGCAGTGGACCCCGACGTGGTGACCCGTGCCATCAAGGACATTTTGACCACCAACGCGACCCTGCTCATGCCGGAACAGACGCAGCAAATCCTCAAGGACCTTCAGGATAAATTCCGGGCCAAGATGCAAGCCCACCAGGCCGAAATGGCCGCCCAGCGAGCCGTATTGGCTGCCAAAAACAAGGCCGATGGCGAGGCGTTTCTGGCCACTAACAAGACCAAACCGGGCATTGTCACTCTGCCGGACGGTTTGCAATATAAAGTTATCACCGAGGGCGCAGGCGACATCCCCAAAACCACCGATATCGTCACGGTGAATTATCGCGGTACCATGATTGATGGCACGGAGTTCGACAGTTCCGCCAAAGCCGGCCATCCCGCGCAATTTGCGGTCAATAGCGTCATTCCCGGCTGGACGGAGGCGTTGACTCACATGAAATCCGGTTCCCAATGGCAGATTTTTGTTCCGGCGGAACTCGCTTATGGTGAAAACGGGCGTCCCGGCATCCCACCGAATTCTGTTTTGATCTTTGAAGTGGAATTACTTTCCATCGAGCAGCCCAAGTCGTCCCAGCCGCTCACCAGCGACATCATCAAGGTGCCCTCGCTCGACGAGATGAAAAAGGGCGCGAAGATCGAAGTCATCAAACCCGAAGACTTGGAAAAGGCGCCGGCGGGCTCAACCAACCAGCCGGCCCAATAGCCGCGGCGGCTTGACACCAGGTCCGGAACGGTGTCAATAGTTTCACTGGAGCTATGAGACATTTTTCGAGGTTTTTGGCCGGAATCCTTTCCGGCATCGCGATCGTGCTGGTCGCCGCCGGCTTGCTGCTCCTCCGGTCCTGGGCCCGGGAAACCGAACCGGCCATCAAGATTGACCCCGCCCCGGTCAACCGCGAGGCCAAACTCGGCGCCAGTTTCGCCCCCGTGGTTAAAAAGGCCGCGCCCAGTGTCGTCAACATCTATTCCACGCACATCATTCACATCCGCCCCGTCGTCAATCCCTTTTTCGACGACCCGTTATTCCGGCAGTTTTTTGGCAACCAGTTTTCCGATTACAGCCGGGAACGCATCCGTCGGGAAGAGGAGCTCGGTTCCGGAGTCATCATTTCACCGGATGGTTATATTCTGACGGCCAACCACGTGGTGGAAGGCGCGGACGAAATCGAAGTCGCCATTCCCGACAACAAAAAGGAGTTCACGGCCCGGGTGGTGGGCACGGACCGCCCGACCGACGTGGCGGTTCTGAAGATTGACGCCCGGGATTTGCCGGCCATCACGCTGGGCGACAGCGACCAGTTGGAGGTCGGCGACGTCGTGCTTGCCATCGGCAATCCCTTTCGCATCGGCCAGACGGTGACGATGGGCATTGTCAGCGCGCTGGGCCGCAATGGACTGGGCTTCAACGGTTACGAGGACTTCATTCAAACCGATGCGGCCATCAATCCCGGCAATTCCGGCGGCGCCCTGGTGGACGCCGAAGGCCGGCTGGTGGGCATCAATACCGCCATCGTTCCCAACAGCAACGGCGGCAACCAGGGCATCGGTTTCGCCGTGCCCATCAACATGGCGCGCCGGGTGATGGAACGCCTTATCGCCAGCGGCAATGTAACGCGCGGCGATCTCCCCATTCTGCTTCAGGATGTTACCCCGGGCCTGGCCAAGGCATTTAATTTGACGGACCAGAACGGTGCGCTCGTCAGCGACGTGTTTCCCAATACCTCCGCCGAGAAGGCCGGAATTCGGTCCGGTGACGTCCTGGTCAGTTTCAACGGCAAAGACATCACCGACGTCCACAGCCTGCAACTGGCTGTTACCGAATGCGCGCCGGGAAGTTCGGCGACCATCAAATTGCTCCGCGATGGACATCCGGAGACGGCCACAGTCACCATTACCAAATTACCTGGTGAAGCCAAATCCAGCGGCAAGGAACGGAAAAAACCGGGTTCCGGAAATTCCATGATAGATTCCCTGAGCGGCGTCCAGGTGGCTGATTTGGAACCGGAAGTGCGCCGGCAACTGGGAGTGCCCGCAGCGGTCCAGGGCGCGCTGGTATCGGACGTTGAGCAGGCCTCCAACGCCGCCGATGCCGGATTGCAGCGCGGCGATGTGATTCTGGAAATCAACCGCCAGCCGGTGAGCAACTCCAAGGACGCCGTCAGACTGGGCTTGCAGGCCAAGAGCGATCAAATCCTGTTGAAAATCTGGCGGCGCCAGGGCAACATTGCCGGCGTCTGCTATCTCAGCGTGGACAACACGCGGATCGGGAAATAGCCCCCCGCAAAATTTTGACAAAACCCGCAACCCGACACATGCTTTCGGTGCATTGCCATGATTGAAGGCGACCGTTATGCCCGTGCAATACAAAGATTACTACGAAACCCTCGGCGTGCCACGCAGTGCCAGCGACGAGGAAATCAAAAAATCATTCCGCAAACTCGCGCGGCAATATCATCCCGACGTGGCCAGGGACAAGAAAAAGGCCGAGGAGAAATTCAAGGAAATCAACGAGGCCTATGAAGTCCTGGGTGATCCGGCCAAACGCAAGAAATACGATGAGCTGGGCGCCAACTGGAAATCCGGCGCGGACTTTCGTCCACCGCCCGGCTGGAAGGATTTTACCGGCGGCCAGACTTTTCGCAGCGGCCGCGCCGGGAGCCAGGAGTTTGAATTCCATTTTGGCGGGACCGGGTTCAGCGATTTCTTCGAGCAGTTATTCGGTTCCCGAATGCGCGGCGGGACCAGCGGTTTTGACCGCGCCACGGCGTTTGAAGACGGGGAATTTGCCGAGCGCGGCCGCGACATCGAGGGCGATATTCTGGTTACGCTCGAAGAAGCCATGCGCGGCTCCGTGCGCACGGTCAACGTGCGCCACCACGTCGGGCGTTCGGTCAAGACGGAAACACACCAGGTCAAGATTCCGCCCGGCGTGACTGAAGGACAAAAACTACGGCTCGCCGGTCGCGGTGAGACCGGCACGGGCGGCGGCGCTGCCGGCGATTTGTATTTGCGCGTGCGGCTGGCGAAACATCCCGATTTTGACGTTGAGGACCATAATTTGATTTACGAAGCCGAACTGGCGCCGTGGGAAGCCGTGTTGGGCACGAATCTGTCCGTGCCGGCATTGGATGGCCGCGTGAATATCAAAATTCCACTTGGTACCCAGAACGGTCAAAAATTCCGCGTGCGCGCCCGTGGCTTGCCGGACCGCGATGGCGCGCGCGGCGATTTGATGGTGGTTATCAAAATTGCCGTCCCGGCCAGGGTAACCGACGCGGAGACGAAATTATGGGAGCAGCTTGCCCGTGAATCAAAATTCAACCCGCGGATTTGACTAAGCAAGGATAGAAGATTGAGGATGGGGAATGGTTGTCCTCAATTCTTCGCCTTCACTTTGCCGGAAACATGCCTGCAAACCAAAAATTGATTCTGGTTACCGGCGTTTCGCGCGGCCTCGGCCGCGCAATGGCGGAGGAATTCATCCGGCTCGGCCATACCGTTGTCGGCTGCGGACGGTCGGGAAAGGAAATTGCCCAACTGCAAAAGCGCTTCGCTTCACCCCACGACTTTGCCGGGGTCGATGTTTCATCAGATGAACAGGTGGAAGCCTGGGCTAAACGCATTTTGAAAGTCCATGGCGCGCCGGATTTGCTGCTGAACAATGCCGGGCTTATCAACCGCAATGCGCCTTTATGGGAAATCGGCGCGCGGGAGTTTTCCGCTGTGGTGGATGTGAACCTCAAAGGCACGGCGAATGTCATCCGCCATTTTGTTCCGGAGATGGTCAAGCACAAACAAGGCGTCATCGTCAATTTCAGTTCCGGCTGGGGACGCTCGACCAGCCCTGAGGTCGCGCCGTATTGTGCGACGAAGTGGGGGATTGAAGGTTTGACGCAGGCGCTGGCGCAGGAATTGCCACCGGGTATGGCCGCCGTGCCGCTCAATCCCGGCATCATCAACACCGACATGCTGCAAAGTTGTTTCGGCGGTTCGGCAACGTCGTATCCCACACCGGTGGAATGGGCGAAGATTGCCGTGCCGTTTCTGCTGAAACTCGATCCGGCGCACAACGGCCAGTCGCTGACCGTGCCGATTCGTGGCGCGAATGATTGATGGCCAGGGCCGGTTTCCCGGCTTGATTGCGTTACTTCAATGGTCTCTGAGATTTGGTTTCCATTTTGGCAGGAATGGTGTTGCTTGAAGCAGCGCCAAGGTCACCGTCAACTTCTTCCCGGAAACACAGCACCAGGATGGTGGCAAACCAGGCGAATAGCATAGGGAAGAGATATCGGGAACCGCCGAATTCGTTGGCATAGTCATGAATAACCGTGTCCAGACTGGTAAAGTTGACGAAACAGGCAAAGACGCCGGTCAACGCTCCCACCGCACCGATGAACATCGCCAATGCCCAAATTACTACCCGCCGTCGACCCGGGGCAGCAAACCATAGG
>Ga0326728_10023437_pt1 | contig 11307 bp, 18 predicted proteins | sample MB3enrmetagenome_FD_207602 | JGI IMG/M metagenome (GOLD analysis project Ga0326728, IMG submission 207602) | Lab enriched peat soil microbial communities from McLean, Ithaca, NY, United States - MB31MN | ecosystem: Environmental > Terrestrial > Soil > Wetlands > Peat | place: USA: New York... | reverse complement strand
TAGCACAACCTGCGCGAGATGTTAATCGAAGGTCCGTTCTATGCGAGGTCGGTCACGATAAACTACAGGCGCATACTCTTCGACATCGTCGCGATGAACCAGCCCAAGAGACACCAGCGCAGAGGTCGGCGATGAGCGGATGATCGCTTCGGTTCCCGCGACGGATAAATATCGCAGGGGCGGCTGAACTACGATGAAACAGACCGTCGGGAAGCCGATTCAGGCGGCCGACGTGCTCTTCACGTCAGCCAGGATGCTCGGGCGGACGCCTGCCCTGATGCTTCCTCAGGTCGTTATCCTGATTCTGGCTCTCATAGGGGACGTCGCCAGCCGAATCGCCATCGTGACGACGATTCTCTCTTTCATTGCGTCTTTCGTCGTCGCCGGGGCATACCCTTCGATGGTTCAGGCCGTCCTCGGGGGAGCTCAGTTCTCACCAGCCGATTCGATGAGAATGGCTTTGCAGAGATTTTGGACGCTTCTCGTCGCGGGAATACTCGTGGGCGTCTTCGTGGTTCTGGGCTTCGTCGCAGTAATCGTACCCGGGATCATAATCGCGACGTGGTACGCGTACACCGTGCCCGCGGTGATGCTCGAGAACAAGGGAGCGATGGACGGGATGGCGGCCAGCAAGGCGTTCGGCCGGGACAAGAAGTGGAGCACCTTCCTGATGCTATTGGCCATCGGTGCCCTAGGGCTTGTCGTATTCGCCATCGATGCAGGCTTGTCGCTGGCTTCGCCGATTCTCGGGAGGGTTGTGGACTCGCTGCTATCTGTGCCTCTCGACGCCTGGATTGCGGTGGTCTTCACGTACACTTACATAACCTGTGGTCCGTCCTCTCTAGGGGCCCAATCCGAGTCTGCGAGTCCGGTGATGGGGGAAGCTCCTCCCGCGCAGTCCCAGCCGACGCCGGTCCCGTCGTGGGCACCGTATGTTGCGCCACCGCCGAGTAACTTCTGCCGCAATTGCGGCTCGCCTATCCAACCCGGATCGAAGTTCTGCAGCGAGTGCGGCACGGCCCTCTAGCCGAAGCCGGGACAAGCACGGGACGAGTCCCCCGCCGGGACCACCGAGGAAATCGTTCACCCAGTGTGCTTCCTTCGAGACTCCGATTTGACGCGGCGCAGGTACAGCTCCACTGCGACCATGCCCGCTACGATGATCACGGTCGGGGCCAGGAACTCGATCGTCAGGTCGAACTCGAATCCGACGGCTGAAAGAAGAACGTAGTATATGCCCCAGACGAAGGCGAGGACAATCCCAACTGCGAAGATCATCGCTGTCCTCAGGCCGCTCGACATCAGGCCCTAGAGAGCCGAAGCTCTCACTTTAAGGCTGACGCGCCCCGAGACACGGCCGGGCTCTCCGGAGGGGGTCACCTGAAACCGCTTGCTACGAACTCTCGCAGTCTCTTCGACGCCTCGGCCTCGATGGGCTTCCCATGTCCGGGAAACAGCATCGAGAACTCAAGCTTGGATATCTTCTCCACGGAACCCCTCACCGCCTCCATGTCTCTGCTCATGTTGGGGGAGGCGAGCTTCAGGTTGCCTGAACCATCGGTCCTCAGCAGGTCCCCCACGAAGATCGCCGAGTTCTCCTTGTAGACCGTGATGCTACCGTCCGTGTGACCCGGAGTGTGGATGATGGCGAGGGGACCCACAGTCGCGCCATCTCCGAGGGCAATGTCGGGCTTCACACGCTCGACTCTCATGAAGGCCCCGAAGATTCCGACCATGGCTCCTCCGAGTCCGCTGGCCTCCTTCAGCTTCTTCTCCCCTGAGAGTCTCGGAGCGTCGAGTTCGCCGATGGCAAGCTTGGCTCCCGTGAGCCTTCTCAGCTCGGCCGCACTTCCGGAATGGTCGCCGTCCGCGTGTGTTAGAATGATGCATGATACCTCGCTGGGTTTCCTGCCAATAGCCGCCAGGTACTCCAGCACCCTGGGGCCCTTCCCGGGCGTCCCCGTGTCGACCATGATGAGCCCCTGCTGGGCGGTCTCCACCAGGTAGGCGTTCGAGAATCCCATTCCTGGAATCTGGTGCATTCCATCGTGCAGTTTTGGCGTTTCCATGCTCGCAGAGGCCAGTCCCGGTGTCCACAAAATACTTTGTCGCCGAGGGCCGCAGACGGCTGGTTCTAGCCACCCTGCGGGAACAGCCTGTCGTAGGCTTCCTTCGCCCGCAGCCTCATCTCCTCGGCCTGCCGGAGGTCCTCGGAGTGGATCTCGCTCTGCCTCTTCCATAGCCACGAGTAGAACGACTCGATCTTCCGGAAGTAACGGTCCGCGAACTCCTGCACGTCGATGTCATCCTTCATCGCCTCCAGCATCCTGCGCTGGTTGTCGTTCCACTCGTCCCAGGTCAGAAGCTGCTTCACCTGCATCCTGAACGGGGCTTCCCGCTCTTCGCCGGTCCTCAGGGGGCTGAGTGACGACTGGAGCGACTCGACGTGGGCGGATACGGACCGGAGACCCTGCGCAAGCTTGTAGTCAGCCTCGAATATGAAGCGCCTGTCGATCTCAGACTGAATCTCCCTCGCGTAGTCTGTCTTCTCGTACTGCTTGCGGCAGAACCTCCTGGTGTAGTCGATAAGGTCGTAGGCCGATGAGAGAAAACTCTCCAGCCTCCGGGCCAGCTCTTCTAGTGCGAGGGCAAGCGAAGGGCTCTCGCTCGAGGATGCGGGCGTCCCTGCGACGGCCTGCTTCTTCAGAATCGCAAGCGCTTGGATAAGCTCGTCCTTGTCCCTTGATAGAATCCTCAGGCTCCTCCGGTTGTTGCTGATCTCGCTGTGTACCTTGAACCCAGGGGAGTTCCTGAGCTCGCTCGTCAGCCTCTTCAGCTCAGCGCCATCTTCCGCCATCAGCCCCTGAAGATGCGACACGGGATATTTGTATCCTCTCATACGGGTCTCCCAGCCAATCCTTCGCCGCCTTGATGCGGCTGCGCGAGGCCCAGCCGGACCGTGGCCAGCCCGCTTCGTCGACCCGCGGGCCGTGTCGGAGGCGATTGCCCAGGTTTTTCTACCAGCCCACCGTCCTCGCCTGCGTGAACTGGGCGAAGAACGTCTTCGTGCGGAACGCGAAGCTGTACGAGCTGGTCCTGGAGGGGATGTGGAAACGCGGGGAGGAGGACGCGCTCGCGATATCGAGCCTCCTCAACGACAGCGGCTTTGGCGAGTCCAGGGTACTCGACGTCCCCTGTGGGATCGGGAGGGTGGGCGTCCCCCTCGCACAGCTGGGCCACACGGTCACCGGACTAGACTTCTCTCCGCACCTCGTCTCCGTCGCGAACTCCAAGGCCAAAAGGTTCGGCGTCGCTGGCAGGGCGTCATTCGAGACGGGGTCCATGTCCGACTTGAGCAAGTTCACCAAGGACTCCTTCGATTGCGCCATCAACGTCTTCACGAGCATCGGTTACGGAACCGAGCAGGACGACGCAGCCTTCTTCAGGCAACTCAGGTCGGTGGTGAGGCCTGGGGGGCTCTTCGTCATCTCCGGGCTGAGGAACAGGGACTACATAGTTCGGCACAGTGCCCAGAACGTCTTCGAGGAGAGCGAGAAGCTGCTGGTGCTCGACCGGTACACGTTCGACGTGGCCAGGTCCCGGGAGAAGGGCTCCTGGCAGTTCTTCCTGAAGGTGGGGAGCGCCATGCGGTTCGCCGGGGAGTTTCCCACCGACATCAGGGTCTACTCTCCACACGAGCTGGTCTCCATGCTGGAGGCGTCCGGATGGGCGTTGTCCTCCCTTCACGACTCCCTCTTCACGAGGGGGTCCTTCAATCCGGAAAGCCCGAGCTACGCGATCGTGGCGGTCGCGGATTGAATTAGCCGCGCCTTCTGGGCGCGTTTCATCTTCTTGATCTGGCTCTCCCTCTTGAGTGCGATGGACCTGCTACCGCACGTTTCGCGGTAGACAAGGACTACCGGCCTCCTGCTCCTCGTGAACTTGGAGCCCGAGCCGTTGTTGTGCTGCCTGACCCTCCGCTCCAGGTCGACGGTGCAGCCCGTGTAGAACTCGCCCGTCCGGCACCTCACCATGTAGACCTCCCACAACGCGGCTCACCCAACAAGATAAGAACCCCGGAGATAAACAATCGCCAATGGCGTACGAGAAGAAGGACTCGCAGATGCGCTGCCCCGGATGCAAGAGGTACTCCCTCAAGAGGAAGGACGAGAGGGTCACATGTGCCACCTGCGGCTACACTCTCACCCCGGGCGAGGAAGCGCGATTCAGGCTCTACGAGCTTCTCAAGTAGCGAAGGTCCTGCGTCCTTGCAAGAAGCTGAATCTCGGAGTGGCTCCTGGGTCAAGGCGCCCGGAGCCCTAAGACTTTAAGAGCGAAATCCTGCGAGGGAAACCCGTGTCTTCGTCTGGCGGTGCTGAAACATCGATTGGCGATATCTATGCGATCATATTCCTCTTCATCCTGATCCGTATCAGGAGAGTAGTCTACGGCACAAGGATAAGCAAGCTGCGGTCCATCGCCTACTCAATCTGGTACGTCGTGTTCGCCGGACTGCTCATCGCCGGTTCCTTTCTGACCGGCGTCTCGTTCCTCTACGCCGGCGTCGACGCGGCCATCTACATCGGAGCGTTGTTCGCAGCCCACCGAGCGATCAACAGCAGGCTTGTATTCTGGAGGGGAGTCGACGGCTCCATCTATGCCAAGGGTGGCACAATCATCTATCTGATCTACGTGCTGGGGCTGGTCGCAAGGCTGGCCATCGACTTCGTCTATGTCCCATCGGCGCTCACTTTCAACCTCACGTCGCTGTCCCTCGGCCCGACAGCGGTCGCGGCAGAGATCGCCACCGATGCGCTGCTCGCCTTCGGTTCAGGACTGCTGACTGGTAGGAACGTCAGGCTCTACCAACGGTACGTAGGCATCGAGCGCGGGGAGGAGATCCTGGCAGAACCTCCAACTAGCACCTAGCGCCTATCCGGCGCTCTTCATCAAGCCGTGTACGACGCGCATGCACGCGTTCATGACGAAGGGGATTCCGCCTGCAGCGAGTATGGCCTTGGCCTCGTCGTTCTCCAGCCCTGTCTGCGACCAGAAGACGTAGGTCCTGCCACATCGCCCTGACAGTTCGACAACCTGCCGGGCAACGTCCGGGAGGTCCTCGCTGGGCCTGAAAACCTCTATCACCTCCACCTCTTTGGCAAGGTTCTCGGGCAGCGACGCCAGCGAGGGGAATGCCTTCTCCCCGAATATCCGGTCCGCGGTCGGGTTTACCGGAACGATGCGGTAGCCGTGCTCCTTGAGGTAGAGCGGGACCGTGTGAGCCTCCTTCTCGGGGTTCTTGGAGGCCCCAACCACCGCTATGACCTTCCTCGTCTTCATCACTTCAACGGCCGAGGTCGTCGAACTTTGCAACGGTTGCCAGCACCCAAGACTGGTTAAATCTCTATGCCGTCACTTGGTGACGAGGGTGAGGACGTCCTCATCCATGAGCCTATGGTTTATGCCGACCCTCTGGCCCCCGAACTTGACGCTCTTACCCCAAATCAGGGCGTAGCGGAACTCGTCCTTTATGTCCCTGTGGACCTTGTTGCAGACCTCTAGGACGCTCGACCCGTTCCTGACGATCATGGGCTCCACGAAGTCGGTCTCGCCTGTCCGCCTCCGCATGTAGATCCTGACGAAATCCAGCTTCTTGTGAATCTCCTCCTTCAGCGCTTCGATGTTTATGCCGCCCTCCGCCGAGACCGGCACAAAGTCGTAGGCGAGCTTCGAGGTGAGCTCGTTCGTGAACCCCGCGTTGACGAGGTCGACCTTGTTCATGACCGTCAGTGAGGGGACATAGATTCTGTTCCCAAGCAGGACGTCGATCAACTGCTCGTCGTCGATGTCCTCCCTAATCATCACCCGGGCGCTGTTGTAGTCGTAGACCCTGAGCATCTCCTTCACGAGCTGCTCGCTGATCTTCGTCAGCTTCACCGTGCTCGTCACGGATATTCCGCCAGTGGAAGACGACTCTATGACTACGTTGGGAGGCCGCGCGTCGACCCTGATGCCGGTGCTCCTTAGCTCCTTCTCAAGGAGCATCCTGGCCTCGGGCTGGAAGACGTCGACGATGAAAAGCACGAGGTCAGCGTTCCTTGCCACGGCCAGAACTCTCTTTCCCAGTCCTCTGCCCGATGACGCTCCCTGGATGATTCCAGGGAGGTCGAGTATCTGAATCCTTGCCCCCTTGTAGTCCATTACTCCAGGGACGACGTCGAGAGTCGTGAAGGCGTAAGGCGCCACCTTCGACTTGGCGTTGGTGAGCCTGTTGAGCAGGGTGGACTTGCCGACACTTGGCAGACCTATCAAGACGACGGTACCGTCGCCAGACTTCTTCACGTCGAAACCTATGGCGCTCCCGGACCGCCTGCTCTGCTGCTCCTCCTGTTCCTTCTTCAGCTTCGAAAGTTTGGCTCTGAGCAGGCCTACGTGGTGCTCCGTCTTCTTGTTGACCTGGGTCCTGTGAAGGTCGTCCTCTATCCTCTTGATTTTCTCAGGTATGCCCAAGCTCGACCGTTCTCCACGTGCCCCTTGAGACCAGCCACATTCCCCACAACTTAAACGTTCAAATGCCCTCTCGGGTCCCCGGTTCCGTCATTGATCTGCGAGCGTTGCCACGCAGGGCAGATGATTGAATACGAGAGGAAGATCGGGAAGGGGCCGAAGGCGACGACCCTCATAGGAAGAAAGTGTGAAAGATGCGGTTACACCCAGCTCGACAGCGACGATGACGTGTGGGCCGCCGTGGGTCTCTGACTACTGCGCACCTCCCCGGAGTGCGCTTGACTGGCGACGGCGGACTGAGGCGGTTGACCAAGGTCACCAAAACCCATTAATCGAAGACTCCTCGGCTTTGGACCGTTGGCGAAACGTTCCTTCACGATTGACACGGGCAAGGAAAAGATCGAGGTGGAGGGTCACGAGCACAGGAACGTCGCAGTGAAGTACCTGATGAAGAGAAGGAGGAGCCTCCTATCGACGAAGGACCAGGCAAAGGTCGACAATCTCTTCAAGGAGCTACCGAGCAAGATCAGCATAATCGGGAAGCAGGTCACCAAATCCTACAAGGTGAGCTGGGAGCGGACGGGCACCGGGGAGTTCGCCGGAGCACGCTTCACGTTCACGATGGACGAAGCCTGACGGCGGATGATTGAGGACGACTGCAGAGGACGCTCTTGAGCAGCAGTTCAGGGCCTCGGTCGTCGCCACCATCCTCGACGCCAACCCGGAACGGGCTCTGGATCTCCTTTGCGAGCACTACAAGGTCGAGAAGCCCAAGCTGGGTGTCGGCGTGGTCAAGGGACGGTCGAAGGGGGTGCTGGCGGTCTACTCCGCGAACAGGAAGGAGATTCTGGCTGCCAAGCGTGAGTACCTCTACGACCCGTTCACCATTCTCCACGAGTTCTACCATCACCTTCGGTACTTCGGCGGAGTGCACCGGGGGACCGAGAAGCTCGCGGACAGGTTCGCCCTCGACTACATCGAGGACTACAAGAGGGTAGTAGCAAGGATCCTAAAGGGTTCCTCCAGCCCGCTCGGCTAGACCGCATTGAAGCAGGTTGCCTGCTGCTCATGTCATGGTGTACGTTTCTTTCGGTTTCGTGAACCGACCGTAGAAGTACCCGAGCAGGACACCGAAGATCAGGGCACCCGCAAGACCCGTCCCCACGTTCGTGAGGTAGTACTCGGCCCCGTACTCGCCGAGGTTGCCTAGGCCTAGCAGGACGCTTGCCAGCAGCCAGAGCACGATTCCGAAAATGACGCCTTTGATTAGGGGTGTGCCGCCAGGAATCCTCTCGAGCAGTTTGCCGTAGATTGCGCCGAGTATGAGCCCACCTATGACGCCGACGATTATCACGAACACCGGGGCGACGATAAGTGCGATGTTGTAGACCTGGTCGGGCGTGAAGTTGACGGCGGACTTGGTGTTGTTGAGGCTCGTCGTGATGTCCGCGAGCACCGTGCTCTTGATCGAGAGCAGCGTGAAGTAGCTAACTATTCCCAAGACTATCCCATAGGCGACGCCCGCCACCAGTCCGGCCTTTGCGCCGTTGCCAGTGCTTCCCATGGTGAATCTTCCCTTTCGAGTCCTCTTACAAACGTTTCGAGCCGCAGTCCTTCACGCGGTGACGGCCTTTCCGGCAGGCGCCTCCGCGGCGCCCGGCTGGCTCGACCACCTGATGGCCCATTCGCCCAGTTCCTTCAGGATCTCCTTCAGTTCCAGGCCCTTGGCCGTCAACGTGTACTCGACCCGCGGAGGGCTCTCTGGGAAGACCCTCCTCGCTACGACCCCTTGCTTCTCGAGCTCGCTCAGCCTCTCCGCGAGGCTAGTGGCGCTTATCCCCTCGATCCTGCGCTTCAGCTCGTTGAATCTCGCTGGTTCATGCAGCCCGAGGGCGTGAATCACCGGCAGAGTCCACACCTTGGTGAGCTCGTTCCACGACGTGTGGATTACCTTGCACGAATCGAGCACCTTTTGGTCAATCTCAACAGACCTGCTCAAGTCAGGATTACCTACTTAGCGTTGGGAGACTACTACATATATAAATGCGACCATACCTGAACGTCCCGTGAACCAGATGCGCATAGCGCCGTCGGATCACCTTCAAGACCTGGACATCGGTCCCAGGGACATGGAGGTTCTCCGCTTCATTGGCGACGAGGCGCTGCTCGGATTCACCTTTGAAGGGTTGAAGAGGAGGCTCGGGGCGCACTCTGAGACGTTGTCGAGGATTCTTGACCGGCTTGAGGAGCAGAGAATCCTCGAGAAGACGGCCCACGGCTATCAGGTCACCGAGAGGGGAAAGGAAGTCACTGGCCTGCGGCAGCTCTCGGCGTCAGAGCCGAGGTTGACGCTCCTCAGGACGCTGCTTCCCCACGTCGAGAACCCGCGGGAGGCCATCTCCAACCTCAGAGGCCGATGGTTCGGCCCGCTGCGCTGGCTGGGATACTCTGAAGACGAGAAGGGCACCAGCATGAAGTGGATCACCGAGGACGGGAGCGTGCAGATCGACGCGATATTCTCCAGCGGAGAGCTCACGATTGAAGGGCGCATAAGAGAAGGAAAGGACATGACGGACGCGATAAAGGCGTCCCACCAGCTCGTCGGGTACATCTCGAAGGTGTATCCTTCCGCGCCGGGCCAGAGGGTCGCCTACTACTCGGTGGGCGAATCGTTCCTGGTTCCCAACTAGTGTGACCGGGTTCGGAAAATCCCAGTCAACAAGTAGACGCCTGTTCTCTGCTCACCCAGTGACTCATTAGATGAGCAATGCAAGTTCGGTTGGAATCCTGGAGTCTTTCTCCAGCGCTATTCAGCAAATAGCTGAGAGCGTAAGCCCCTCCATCGTGAGCGTAAGCTCCGAAGGGAGGAACGGAACAGGGATCGTATGGGACGACCAGGGACACATAGTCACGGCCTACCATGTGGTCCAGGGCCTCGAGGAGGTGGAAGTGGGCTCGAACAACGGCGAGAGCTTCGTCGCGAAGGTCCTCGGCCGGGACAAGGGGTCGGATATCGCGCTGCTGAAGACGGAGGCTAAGCTTCCTCCGATCAAGAGGGGCGACTCGGAGTCGCTCAGGGTGGGTCAGTTCGTGCTGGCCCTCGCGAATCCATACTCGACAAATGCTAGCGCAACATCCGGAATAATCACCGGCGTCAAGCGCAGCATCGGCGGATGGTGGGGCGTGGGCATCGAGGACGCGGTCGTCACCGACGCGCGGCTGAACCCGGGCTACTCGGGAGGACCGCTGGTCGACGCGTCCGGGAGGATGGTCGCCCTGAACATCGCCTACATGTCATCGAGGGGAATCGCCGTGCCGTCGCGGAAGGTCTCTGAGACTGTCGAGAGACTCGCGGCCGGAAAAGCGGTCGGTCGGGCATACCTAGGTATCGTTACGAACCCAATACCAATTCCGGAGGACGTGGCGAAGGTCTCCGAAGTGGGACAGGATCACGGCCTGATTGTGCTGTCCGTCGAGGCGGGCAGCGCCGCGCAGGCGTCGGGCATCAAGTTCGGGGACGTGCTGCTCGCGATGGACGGGAGCCCGGTCACGGGGTTCCGCGACCTCACGCGGCTGCTGACTGAGGACAAGGCCGGGAGGGCCCTCAAGCTCAAGGTGCTCAGAGGCGGCAGTGTCGAGGAGCTCACAGTGACACCGAGCCTCGCCCCGGAGAGCGAGTAAGATGTACGAACCCAGAGGCCCGTCTCCGGGCCCATCAATCCCCGAGCCAGGACCGCCTGCGCGCCCACCTTGGTGAGAAATTGCCACTCACAGACCTTGAGAACCAGGTCACAGGCGCGATAGAGAAGCTCAGCGAGAGCGTCGTTGGCATCGACAGCACGAAGCTCACCCATGACCACAGATTCGGCCTCGTCCCCATCGAGGGGCAGGGGTCAGGGGTCATCATAGACCCGAAGGGAACGATCGTCACCAACCACCACGTCATCGACGACGCCTCCAAGGTCCAGGTCCACCTCAAGGACGGAAGGTCGCTTGTCGGCGAGGTCATCGGGTCGGACCCGGCGACAGACGTCGCGCTCGTGAAGGTCGACGCACAGAACCTCCCGTTCGCGACGCTCGGCGACTCGGAGTCGCTCAGGGTGGGCCAGTTCGCCCTGGCCATAGGCAATGCCCTGGGGCTGCCCGGAGCGCCTACGGTGTCCATGGGAGTCATAAGCGCGCTCGGTCGGCCTCTCCCGGGGACCGACTTCGTCCTCGAGGGGCTGATCCAGACCGACGCGGCAATCAACCCAGGCAACAGCGGCGGGCCCCTGGCTGACCTCGAGGGAAGGGTGATTGGCCTGAACACGGCCATGATACCATTTGCCCAGGGAGTGGGCTTCGCAATCCCGTCCGACACGATCAAGAGGATAATCGACCAGATCTCGAAGAACGGCAGGGTCGTGAGACCCTGGCTCGGGATATCCGGCTTCGATGTGAACCCCTCCATCGCGAGGCGCTACGGGCTCTCGGTTGAATCCGGCGTGCTCCTGGCTGAGGTGCTGGGGGACAGTCCGGCGGGCAGGGCGGGGCTGCGCGAGGGGGACATCGTCGTCGGTATCGGGGGGAACAAGGTCGAGCAGATGAAAGGCCTCGTGACCGCGCTCTCGAAGTTCGCCATAGGTGAGCGGGTGACCTTGGACGTGGTCAGGTCGGGCACGACCTACGAGGCCGAGCTGCGCCTTGCCGAGACGCCGGCCCCACTCCTAACCAGGCGACGGTAGACCCTCGCGGTCTCCCGCCTCCCTTTTGGCAACATACTACGCCACGTCCTCCCTCAGCTCCGGCCATGGGGCCTGG
>Ga0326728_10023435_pt1 | contig 11307 bp, 10 predicted proteins | sample MB3enrmetagenome_FD_207602 | JGI IMG/M metagenome (GOLD analysis project Ga0326728, IMG submission 207602) | Lab enriched peat soil microbial communities from McLean, Ithaca, NY, United States - MB31MN | ecosystem: Environmental > Terrestrial > Soil > Wetlands > Peat | place: USA: New York... | reverse complement strand
GAAACCTGCGCTACGAACTCGTGCGGCCTGCGCCAGTGGTAGTGCTGCCAGGATGCGCCCTCCCTCCAGGCTTGCCCCGCCCGCCAGGATGAGGCTAATAACAAGCCGATGAACGTCGCCACTTTTCTTTGGGGCGCGCACAGCGTCGCCCGAGCCCTGCGTGACTTTCGCTTGGGTCTGCTGCTGCTGGCCGCCGCGGCCCCCGGCGCCGCGGCCGGTGAGGCTGCCAACCCCGCGCCGTTGACCGTCGAGCGCATTTTCGATTCCGGCGAGTTCAGCGCGGAGAGCTACGGGCCGGTCGTTTGGCGCAAGCATCAGCCGGGTTATTACAAACTGGAGCGGGCGGAGGGGGGCGGGGAGGGCAGAGACCTGGTTTGCGTCGAGCCGGCCAGCGGGCGAAAGGAGGTCATCGTGCCGGCGCGCGCGTTTATCCCGCGGGGAGAATCCAGCCCGCTGTCCCTCGAGGAGTTCTTGTTTTCGGAGGACGAATCCCGGCTGTTGCTTTACACCAACACCAAGCGGGTGTGGCGCCGCCGCACGCGCGGCGATTACTGGGTCCTGGACGTGACCAGCCGCGAATTACGGAAGCTGGGCGGCGGGGCGGCGCCCTCGACGCTTGGTTTCGCCAAATTCTCGCCGGATGGCGCGCGCGTGGCCTACGTGCGCGACAACAATCTCTACGTGCAGCAACTCCGCGACCTGCGCATCACCCCTTTGACGACCAACGGCTCGCCGAACCTCATCAACGGCACTTTCGACTGGGTGTACGAGGAAGAGCTCTTTTTGCGCGACGGCTTCCGATGGAGTCCCGATGGGCGGTGGCTCGCTTATTGGCAGCTTGATACCAGCGGGGTCCGGGACTTTTTCCTCATCGACGATACCGATGGCCTGTATTCGCACCCGGTGGCAATACCCTATCCCAAGACGGGGGAGCAGAACTCGGCCGCGCGCGTCGGCATCGTCTCCGCCCAGGGCGGTGACACGCGCTGGCTGGAGGTCCCCGGAGACCCGCGCGAGCATTACCTGGCGCACGTCGAGTGGGCCTCCAATTCCACGGAGGTGCTCGTGCAGCAGTTCAATCGCCGCCAGAATACCAACCTGGTGCTCCTGGCCGAGGCGCGCACCGGGGAGGCCTATCCGGTCCTGACCGAGAGCGACGCCGCCTGGGTGGACAACGACAACTCGATCCGGTGGCTGGACGGCGGCAGGCAATTCCTTTGGCTGAGCGAACGCGACGGCTGGCGCCACGCCTACCGCGTGTCGCTCGACGGCGAGCACGTCTCGCGCATTACCAAAGGCGACTATGACGTCATCGGGATTGAGGCCGTGGACGACCAAAAGGGCTGGCTCTATTTCACCGCCTCACCGGATGAGCCCACCCGGTGCTTTCTCTACCGCGTCCGCCTCAGCGGGGGCAAGCCCGAGCGCCTGACGCCCGCCGGGCAGCCCGGCAGCCATAGCTACCGAATCTCGCCCGATGCCGCCTGGGCCATTCACACCTGGTCGAGCTTCACCAACCCGCCGGTGACCGAGTTGATCCGCCTGCCGGGGCACGAGGTGGTGCGCGTGCTCGAGGACAACCGCAAGCTGCAGGCAAAGCTCGAGGCCCTCCAACGGCCCCGCTGCGAGTTCTTCCGCATCGACCTCGGCCAAAACGCGCTGCTGGACGGCTGGTGCCTCAAACCGCCAGGGTTCGACCCGGCCAAAAAGTACCCGGTCCTCTTTCACGTCTATGGCGAACCGGGCGGTCAGACGGTCCTGGACGCCTGGGGCGGCTCAACCCAGCTTTGGCACTGGATGCTGGCCCAGCAAGGGTACGTGGTGATGAGCGTCGATAACCGGGGCACACCCGCTCCTCGGGGGCGGGCCTGGCGCAAGCTCATTCACCACCGCATCGGCATCCTCAACAGCGCCGACCAGGCGGCGGCCGTCCGCGCGCTGCTCAAGGAGCGGTCCTATCTCGATCCGGCCCGCGTGGGCGTATGGGGTTGGAGCGGCGGCGGTTCCTCCACGCTCAATGCCCTCCTTCAGTATCCCGACCTTTACCGCACGGGCATGGCGGTGGCGCCCGTGGCCAATCAAAGGTACTACGACACCATCTACCAGGAGCGATACATGGGTTTGCCGCAAGACAATCCGGAAGGCTACCGCCAAGGCTCGCCCCTCACCTATGCCGCCAACCTGAAAGGCAACCTGCTCCTCGTCCATGGGACCGGCGATGACAATGTCCATTACCAGGGCACCGAGGCCCTGATCAATGAACTCATCAGTTGTAACAAGCCCTTCACCATGATGGCGTATCCGAATCGGACCCACGGCATCAGTGAGGGCCGCAACACCACCCGCCACCTCTTCGAATTGCTGACTCGCTACCTGAACCAGAACCTGCCCGCAGGCGAGGCGCGGGTGCCCTGACCCCTGTGCCGCTCCGGGGCCGTTTTCGTTGTTGTCATCGCCGCCACCCTCGTTTAGATTCCCCGCTCGATTGTTTTTAGCAGCGAATTTTGGTGGACCTATGGCAAAAACCGAAGTCATTTTGACTCATAACATCGTGGGCCTGGGCGGGGAATCCGACCAGGTGAAGGTGGCGGCCGGATACGCCCGCAACTACCTCTTTCCCCAGGGCCTGGCCGTCCCGCTCACCGGGGCCAACAAGCGCAGATTGGAGGTCCTCAGACAGCGGCGGGCCGAGCGCGAGGCGCACGAGCTGAACACCACCACCGACCTGGCCAAGAGCCTCTCGAAATTGATCTGCGTGCTCACGGTCAAGACCGGCGAGGACGGCAAGATGTTCGGCACCGTCACCTCCGGGATGATTGCCGACCAGCTCAAAACCCAGTTCGACATCAGCCTGGACAAGCGCAAAATCCATCTGGAACAGCCCATCCGCGCCTTGGGCGAGTACGACGTGGAACTGCACCTCCACCAGGACGTCAAAGGGACCCTCAAGGTTCGCGTCGAGAGCAGCACCCCATTGCCCGAACCCGCCGCTCCTCCCGCCGAGGTCAAGAAGGAAGAGCAGCCCAAGACGGAGAAGCGCGGCAAACGCCCTGAGACCGCCCCTCAAAAGGCCGACGCCGCCGAAAGGAAAGGGCGTCCTGTCAGAGCCGAGCGGCCAAGCAAGGGCGAGCGGCCGGGCAAAGGTGAGAAACCCGCCAAACCGGAGACCCCCCCCGCGGGGGCGAAGCCGGCCAACGCCCCGAAAGGCGAGCAGGCGGCGGGTTAGCCTCGGGACGTTCCCGCGGCCTATTCCACCGGGATCTTCTCGCCCTTGCCCTGCGGCTTGGCGAGTTGCGCGATCCGGGCGTCGATCACCGCCCGGAGGCCTTTGAGGATCTCCATCCGGGCCGCTTCAAAGTGCCGTCGCGCCTCCTCCGGCGGCCCCAGGCGCCGCAGAAACTCGCTCAAGGCGCGCCCCGCCTCCTGGCAGAGGCAGGCGCCATGTTCCGGTTCCGAGGTTTTCGCTGAAGGTTTGCGTGTTGTTTTGTTATTCATTTGATGCCTCCCGCAATTCTACGACCAGCATGCCGCCCTCGAGCCGCGCCCGGACCGGGGACAAGCCCATCATCGAGCTGGGCAGGCCGATGTGCCGGCGCACCGTCCCGATCTCGATGACCAATTCCTCCCCTTTCTTGAACAGCCCGACTTCGCCCTTGGCGGCGAATGGGGCCTGCATGCGCACTTCATAGACGCCGTCGCGTTTGCCGAACGAATAGGGCCGCTGGGTGCGCGTCACGGCCGCCGGGTCCTCCCGGCTGCCGTAAAGGCCGCGGGCCAGTTCGCGAATCGGCCCCAGGCCCAGCACCTCGTGCTGAAACAGCGGCACCCGCCGGACCGGCACCGGGGCGAAATAGGCCTCGAGCTCCTCGAGGAACTTCTGCTGCGTCCGCCGCCACTCCGCAAAGAAGCTGTCCTCGATTTGCTCGGGCAGCACTCGGTTGACGAGCACCTGGTCGACCGTCAGGCCGTGGAGCGAGAAATAGACGAACGCCCGCTGCGTCTCCCGCACGACCATCTTTTCGGCGTTGGTTACCAGGCGGACACTGGTGACCTGGGGGTCTTCGAGCAGTTGGTCCACCCCTTCGATCTGTCCGAACAACTCCTTGACGCTGGCGAAATAGCTGTCCGGGGGCAGTTCGAAGGCGACGACGCGGTTGGCGATTGGCCGCACCGCCCGCAGGATGCCGCGCTGGATCGGAAAGACATGTTCCATGTACCACTGCATGGTCGTGGGCATGGAAACAAAACGCAGGCTCTCGCCGGTGGGCGCGCAATCCAGCACCATCACGTCGAAGCGCTTTTCCTTGTGCCACTGGTTGACGTAGAGCAGGGCGCTAAGCTCTTCCATCCCTGGGAATATGGCCATCTCTTCGGCCTCGACCTGGCTCAGGCCCGAGGTTCGCAGCAGCGAACTGATGTAGGACCAGATGCGGTGCCAATGCCGCTTGATCTCCTTTTGGATGTTCACCTCGTGAATCCAAAGATTCTCGGCGATGCGGAGCGGGTCCGCGGTCCTGGCGTCGAACAGGCCGGCTTCCAGGTCGAAGGCGTCCGCCAGGGAATGCGCCGGGTCCACGCTCATGACCAGCGTCCGGTAGCCCAATTCCGCCAGCCGGGTCCCGGTCGCCGCCGAGAGGCTGGTCTTGCCCACCCCGCCCTTGCCGCTGAAGAGAAGAATTCGCATCTGCAACGAACATACCAAATCGGATGCCTTGATGCGAGCGGAGTTTGAGCGCGCCGCACGGCCCTGGGCACGGCCATGGACAAAGTCGTAGCGCAGATTTCCAAATTCAGACCGTTTCCGGGACCACGAAGGGCTTGGAGTAATCGCGCGAGACGAAGTGGTTGGCTTGGGCGTTGTCCACGAAAGACCCCCGTTCGGGGTCGAAGTTGAGGGGCATTCCCAGTTGGACCTGGTCCTGGGTGAGGTCGACGCCGTTGGCCTCGAGATGGGCGGCCATGCGGGCGAAGGCCTCGGCCAAGGCCTTGTTGGCCTGGAGGGCCTCCTTGACTTGCGCGGGCTCCTTGGCCGCCCCCAGCCGGTAGGAGATATTGCCGGTGTGAACCAAACCCGCCGAGAGGCAGCCCTCGAGGATGTCCGCATGGAGCAGCCGGGCATCGCGGCTGCGAACGGCGGCGAGCCAGTTGCCATGGTGGCTCCCGGATTCGGCCGAGAGCCCGGTGGGAGTTTTCACGTCCTCGGCCGCATTCTTCTTTTTCTTGCCGCCGAACTCGGTGATTTTTCCGCCCTCGTTATCGAAGACGATGGCCTCGGTATAGCTGGGAACGACGACGTACCCGTGCTCGCACTCGATCACGTTGCCAATGCTCACGCCTTTGTATCGGTCCATCTCCCATTTTTGGCCTTGGGACTCTTTGTCGCGCGGCAGGCCGCGGACCTCGAAGATCATGGGCGCCTGGTAGCCGTGATAGACGATCAGCGTGTTGGGCGTTTCGGCCGAGTCCTTGTAGCCCAGGCGCCCGCCCGCCGCCATGGAGAAGGGGGCAATGGCCGGCTCGCCCAGGAACCAACGGCAGATGTCGACCTGGTGAGGTCCTTGGTTGCCGAAGTCGCCGTTCCCATAGGCCCAGAACCAGTGCCAGTCATAATGCACCGGGCCGCTACTGCCGTTGCGCCGGGGCAGTTCATGGGGCGCGGGGCCGCACCACAATTCATAATCGATGTAATCGGGCACGGCTTGCGGGCCCTCGACCAGGCCGATGCTCCGGCGCTGCTTGTAGCAGAAGCCCCGGGCGCGAATGAGCTTGCCCAGATGCCCCTCACGGACGTATTGGACGGCCTCATGAAGGCCCACCGAGGAGCGACATTGAGTGCCGGTCTGGACGATCCGGTTGTACTTCCGGGCGGCCTCGACCATCTTGCGGCCTTCGAACAAATTGTGGCAGGCCGGCTTCTCGACATAGACGTCCTTTCCGGCCTGGCAGGCCCAGACGGTGGCCAGGGCGTGCCAATGGTTGGGCACGGCGATGGAAACCGCGTCCACTTCCTTGCTCTCGAGCAGCTTGCGAATATCCGTGTAGGTCGCAATCCCCCCGCCCAGGGCCTGGGCTTTCCGGTCCAGGACGTGCCGGTCCACGTCGCACAGCGCCACCAGCCGCACCCCTTTGAGGTGGGTCAGACTGTCAATATGGCTGCCGCCCTGGCCGTGGAAGCCGATCTGGGCAACCCGAATGTCGTCGTTGGCCCCGGCGGCGCGGCTCCAGGACCGAGCGTCGATGCTGAATGCGGCGGCGCCCAGGGCGGCCGTCTTGAGAAAATCCCGGCGTGTCAAGTTTTTCATATCGTGCGGTTCGAGTTTGGGCTGTTTTGCACGCAGCGCCATAATCGCAGAGGACGCGGGCCGGCCGCGGACTGCCCGCCCGGCCGCCTCCGGGCCAGGGCGCGCTCCGTGCCAGCCGGCGCACCCTCGATGCGCCAGTGCTGCCGCCGGTTGGTATAGACCAAAACTCCCGCCGGTTCAATATCTTTTCACGGCGATAGCCGCGCCTGGAGGTACACGAATCGCACTCCGCTCCGCAGGTAGTTGTCCAGGGCCCGGAGCACCTCGGCCGAGCGGAACCAGGGGGGGCCGCGCTGCAGCGAGCTTTCCTCGACCAACGCCGACAGACGCGCGTAGCCTTGCCCAACGGCGCGCGCGCGGAGCAGTTCCAGCAGTCGGCACTCAACCTCGGCGGCGTTCAGCACCGAGGGGTCGATGGCCATGGCCAGGAGGTAGAAAGTCTGGTGCTCGCCGTAGTGGGGGTCGTCGTGAACCCCTTCCTCGTCGTGTTCCTCGAGCGGGCTCCCGACCGCGTAGGCAATAATTCGGCCCGAGAAGCGCAGCGCCAGCCCCAGCGCCCGTGGGTTGGAGAGGGTGGTTTCGATGGTCTCGACCGGGTACTGGAGGAGCGGGCGGCGGCCGGCCCGCAGCACGTCGGGCGGGTAGTGCGAGAGGGAGCCGTAACGCTCGATTTCGACGGCCATGACCCCTGCCCGATGCTCGGCGAAGTTGTCCGGCCCCAGCTCGATGACCTCCAAGGCTTCCAGCGGGGCGGTCATCGGACCCACGCGCAGCAGCGGGCCCAGCGGCACCGCCGCGCCGCGCGCCAGGATGTCCTCGACGGCGGCGGCCAGGAGCGCGACCGCCTCCTGGATGGCGGCTTTTGGGGTGTCGTAGCGCGGATAAAAGCGCAGGGCGCGCTCGCCCGCGGGCAAGAGGATCAACCCGCGCCGGAAGGCCCGGTCGCGCAACACGTCCCGCCAGTCGGCGCGGGTCACGTCGAAGCCCAGCATCACCCCCAGCCCCCGCACGTTGCGAATGAGTTCCGGGTAGCGCGCTTGCAGGCCCTCGAGTTCGGCGCGGGCGATTGCCCCCGTCCGGCGCACTTGCTCGAGGTCCAGGCGGCCCAGGTCGGCCATCAGCCGCAGCATCCCCACCGGGTCCCCTTCCCAGGTCGTGTTGAACTTCTTCTCCTCCTGGAAGAAGACGGCCAGGGCTTCGCTCACGAAGAGCACGCCGTTTTGGGCCTTCTTGGCCCAGGTAACGACATCGGGTGGCGCCGGCAGCTCGAAGTGCTCGTGCGCCCAGAGGCGGCCGGTGGCCCCGAAGCCCGTCTGCACCTCGTCGAAGATGAGCGGCACGTCGTAAATGAGGGTCAGGAGCCGCAGCCGGCGGAAGAAGCGGGCGCTGGCCAGGCGCACCCCGCCCTCGCCCTGAATCGGCTCGATGAGCACCGCCGCGACCCGCCACGCGCGTTTGAGGGCCTCGGCGCCGAGCCGTTGCCGCTGGGCGGCCACGAAAGCCGCCACGTCTCCTGGCGCGGCCAGAAAGGCGTCAACCCGCTCCAACTCCTCCGCAAAGACCTCCCGTCCGCCGTGGGCCCGGCCTTGAAGGATTTCCCAGACCTGCCGCAGACTGCGCTCCTCGCGGCGTTGGGTGGCGGCGGGGGACCGCGCGTCCTCGGTGGGGAAGCTCGCCTGCGGCCAATCGAAGGTCGGGAAGCCCAGGCGGGCCTTCTTGCGGTGGGTGACCGCCAGCGCCCCGAGCGTCCGCCCGTGGAAGGCGCCCTCGAAGGAGACGATTACTCCTCCCTGCTTCTCGCCGGCGGTCCGCGCCCGGACCAGAAGCGCGGCCTTGATGGCGTTCTCCACGGCCTCGGCCCCGGTGTTGACGACGAAGTGGCGCGGCGTGCCCGCCGGCGCCAGGCGATCCAAGGCCGCCTTGAAGCCAAGCGACACCACGGTCTGGTACTCGCTGTGGGCATAGCGGTTAAGGACGGCCGGCAAGGCGCCCAGGAGCGCCTGGGCCAATCCCGGGTCGTTTTCGCCGAAGGCGCGCGTGGCGATCTGCGCCCCCATATCGAGGAACCGCCAGGGCTCGCCCCGCTCGTCCCGGTCCACCGTCGCCAGGTAACAGCCCGCCCCTTGGCCCGGGTCGAACGCCACGGGCAGGGAATAGAAGAGACTGTGCCGCGCCCCTTCCAGCAACTCGTGCGAGCGAGGGAAGCAGGCCGCGACGGACTCCTCGAGGGGCCGGTCCAGGTCCTTCAGCGCGTCCGGGGTGCGGGCGCGCATCGCCGACTGCGGACCCGGCGGCGGCGAAGCCCCGTTCGCGGTCGCATCCGGTGCGGATTGAATGTCTTTGGTTTCGTCCACCTGCCGAGCCCTCCAAATGTTCGGGTAGGGCAGCCTTCCAGGCTGCCGGTTAGCGGGGCTTCCCAGCCCCGCGGCCCAGGCGCTCGACGACCGGGCGGCTGGAAGCCGCCTTCACCGGCAGGCTGGGAAGCCTGCCCTACATAGCCTACCTGAACAGTTACGCAATGAGTTTCCGTGCTCCTACGGGCTTGGCCTTCCGCTCTATGCGCGGTTTATGCTCTATCAAGCCAATTCCTGCATCGGCCGCGTCTTGGGCCTTGGGAGCGGCCGGCCTCCGGACTCGAAGTGCGCCACCACGTCGTCCACCACCTCGCAAAGCTCGGCGTAAAGCCGGACCGGATCGTCGCCATGGATGCCGGTGATGAGGTCCGGGCATTTGCCGATGTACGCCTGATCCTCAGCGCTCCACTCCACCCACTTGTGATACTGATCGCTTGTCTTCACCGCTGTATCAGCTCAATTGCCTGCCGCACCTGCCGCTCCTGGTAACGCTTGGCGTCGTCGCCAGCGCTACCGCTCAGCGTTACGGCGCCTGGATACCGGGCGTGCGAGAACTTGCGGTGGGAGCCCTTGCCGCCACCAGGGATCTCGTAAAACCCAGCGTCCAGGAGGTCACGAACCAATTCTCTGACCTTGCGCGGCACAGCGGAAGCTTAGGCGCTCCCCCAGCGAAAGCAAGCCAAGACGCCCGCCAGTGAGCGCTCAGGCCTCGGCTCCGAAGTATTCGGACACACGGCGTTTCAAATCTGAAATCCCAAAGCCAAATCGGCGGCCCGCGCACGATGGCCCCTGGATCAAGGCCCATCCGGCCTGGCCGAGGCCTTCCCCTCCATCCCGCAAAGAAAGGCACGCTCAGGATGCGCTCGCTCATGGCAGGGATTGGCTCCGGCCGCTCCGGGCCGCGTGATCTCCCGGGCCGTCACCACCACTGGCCGGCCGCAGTTGCTCTTCGTTCGAGGCGGGCTTGACGGCGGCGGGGGGTGTGCTAACATTTCGTTTATTGGCGAAATGAGAAAGCAAGATGAAAGAGTTTCTGAACCTCACCAAGGCGCTGGCGGACGAGAACCGCCTGCGGATGCTCATGGCGCTGCAGGACGGCGAGCTGTGCGTCTGCCGGATTACGGAGTTGATGGGCCTGGCGATGTCGACGGTTTCAAAGCATCTATCAATGCTCTACCAGGCCGGGCTGGTGAATGCCCGGAAGGAAGGGCGGTGGATGTACTACTCGCTGCCCGGCAAGGGCGCGGCCAGGGCGGCGCGTGAGGCGGTGGCGTGGGTGCGGCGTTCGTTGCAGGGGAACGAGCGCGTCGCCGAGGACGCGAAGCAATTGAAAAAGGTGTTGGCGATGGACGTGGCGGAGTTGTGCAAGCGGCCATGCCGAAACTGAAGGTGCTGTTCCTCTGCACGGGGAATTCGTGCCGGAGCCAGATGGCCGAGGGCTGGGCGCGGGCGCTCAAGGGCGACGTGGTCGAGCCCTATTCCGCGGGCCTGCAAAAGCACGGGATGAACCCGCACGCCGTCAGGGTGATGGCTGAGGCGGGGGTGGATATTTCGAAGCACTACTCGAAGACGCTGGCGGAGCTCGGACCGGCGGAGTTTGACTACGTGGTGACGGTCTGCGGACACGCGGAGGAGAACTGCCCGGTGTTTCCGGGGAAGACAGGGGTGACGCACGTGGGATTTGAGGACCCCCCCAGGCTGACCGAGCATCTTCCCGACGGCGAGGAGAAGCTGGCGGTGTATCGGCGGGTGCGGGATGAGATTCGCCGGTTCGTGGAGACCCTGCCGGAGGCGCTGAAATCCGAAGCTCGAAATCCGAAAGTCGAAGGAAGCGCGAAAGCCGAACCCCGAAGTCCTAAAACGGTGAAAGGCTGAGAACATGAACACGAAGCTTGAAATGGCATTGGAACGGTTTTTGTCCGGGTACAACTGTGCGCAGTCCGTTTTGTACGCGTTTGGGCCGGACCTTGGCCTGGATGGCGAGACGGCGTTGAAAGTGGCTACGGGCCTGGGAGCCGGGATGGCGCGGCGCGGGGAGATTTGCGGTGCCGTGACTGGGGGCATCCTGGCGCTCGGCCTGAAGTACGGGCGGGGCGGGCGGCAGGACCGGTTCGCCACGGAGGAGACGTACCGGAAGGCGGAGGAACTGATGGCGGGGTTCGAGCGGCGCCACGGCTCGTGTACCTGCCGTGTGCTGCTGGAAGGGTGCGACCTGCGGACCCCTGAGGGACAGCAACGGTTCAAAGACCAGGACCTTCTGCACCAGACCTGCGCGAAGTGCGTGCGGACCGTCGCTGAGCTTTTGGCGGGGATGGTATGAGCAGCGCCGTGGCCACCGATGCCGCCCAAGTGCCGGCGGAGCCGAAACGGCTGGCGTTCTTTGAGCGTTACCTGACGGTTTGGGTGCTTCTGTGCACGGTAGTGGGTCTGGCGCTGGGAAAGGCGCTGCCGGGGGTGACGGCGGCGCTGAGCGGGCTGGAGTTTGGGCGCGGCTCGCAGGTGAACGTGCCGATCGGGGTCCTGCTGTGGCTGATGATTTACCCGATGATGCTGAAGGTGGATTTCAGCGCGATTAGCAGGATTGCGCGGAAGGCGAAGGGGCTCATGGTGACGCTGTTCGTGAATTGGCTGGTGAAGCCGTTCGGGATGGC
>Ga0326728_10023434_pt1 | contig 11308 bp, 10 predicted proteins | sample MB3enrmetagenome_FD_207602 | JGI IMG/M metagenome (GOLD analysis project Ga0326728, IMG submission 207602) | Lab enriched peat soil microbial communities from McLean, Ithaca, NY, United States - MB31MN | ecosystem: Environmental > Terrestrial > Soil > Wetlands > Peat | place: USA: New York... | reverse complement strand
CACGCCGGGGAGGAGGCACAGCATCTTATCCAGCGGGGCAGTTACCGTCCTCATTGGCCCGCGCCCGGTCTGGGCTGGTGGGCTAACGGCGCCCTGGTCGTAGACCGGGACGGCGCCGCCCTGATCGACGCCGACGGCATGGCTCACAGGTTCCCGGCTGGCGCCGCCCTCCTGTGCAATGTCGAGGGGATCCGGATGGGGACCGCCGGCCCCACCCACAGCCTGTTCGTCACCGACGCCGACCACCGGGTGTTGCTACGGCTGCCGTCGGTGGCCGACGGCTGGGCCGAGAACGAGCTCAAGGAGTTCGCTGGCCACGCCGGCCTGGCCTACGAGTTCTGCTGGATGGACGATGCCGACATCATGGCGCTGTTCCCCCCAGTCCCTGAGGACACCAGATCTGTGCCGGGCGATCTACGACCAGCAACAACGTGACAGCTCGACGTTGTACCGGATCGGGCGGGCGTTGGGCCGTAGCTACCGCCGCCGCCCTAAGGCAACCTAAGGCGGTGCCGGCTGCCTTGCCCGGCCGCCGCAAACAATATGAAGAACCCGGTGCCACGGGGTGCCGGGCTGGCAGGCAGCGTTATAATAGATAAGTGCGCAGATCTTTGTGGTTATGTTGCCCGGGCCGGGCACCGGTGCTGGTGCAGACCAGCTGCCGTCCCATGCCCGCTTCCCTGGTCCCTGCCGAGGCTGGGCTGTGAGCCGCTCCCCGGCCCGCCGGTATGCCCAGCCCGGACGAATGTTGCGGTTCGGCACCGACGGTGTGAGAGGGCTGGCTAACACCGAGCTTAGCCCTGAGCTGGTCCTGGCGCTGGGCCGGGCGGCAGCCCGTGTGCTGGATCCTCCGGCCGGCTCGTCCCGCCGGTTTATCGTAGGGCGTGACACCCGTCGTTCCGGCCCTCTGCTGGCTGCCGCGCTGTCAGCCGGCCTGGCCGGCGAAGGCCTGGACGTCATTGACGTGGGAGTGCTGCCCACCCCGGCGGTGGCGTACCTGTCGGCCCAGCAGGCTGTCCCCGCGGCGGTCATCTCGGCGTCGCACAACCCTTTCTGGGACAACGGGGTTAAATTCTTCTCAGCCGGCGGGAAGAAACTGCCTGACCAGATTGAGCAAGCTTTCGAAACGGAGCTGCAGCAGCTGGTCGGCCGGCCCGGCCGGCCCGGAGGCCGCGACCTGCCGACCGGCGCCGCCTTGGGGTCGCTGCTGGGCGATCCTGACGCCCTGAGCCGGTACGAACGTTACGTGCTGGGATGTCTGCAGGGCCGGGACCTGGAGGGCCTGCGGGTGGTGCTGGACTGCGCCAACGGGGCGGCGTCCACCAGCGGCCCGCAAATCTTCGCTGCGGCCGGCGCTGATCTCGGCACCGTCATCGCGGCGACGCCGGACGGCACCAACATTAACGAAGGGTGTGGCTCGACCGACCCGCGCCGGCTGATCCAGGCTGTCATCGAGCAACGAGCCGACCTGGGGCTGGCTTTCGACGGTGACGCCGACCGGGTTATAGCAGTGGACGCTGACGGCAACATCGTGGACGGCGACCGGCTGATCGCCCTGTTCGCCCTGGACTTAGCGGGCCAGGACCAGCTGGCTGGCCGCACCGTGGTGGTAACCGTCATGACCAACCTGGGTTTCCATCAGGCGATGAGAGCCGCCGGGATCACAGTGCACACCGTGGCCGTGGGCGACCGGTACGTGCTGGAGGCCCTCGACACCAACCGTTGGTCCCTGGGCGGGGAGCAGTCAGGCCACATTGTGTTCCGCTCCCTGGCTACCACCGGTGACGGCGTACTGTCGGGCCTGCTGCTGGCCGACCTGATCCGCCGGCGAGGGGCATCTCTGCGCGAGATGGCCGGCACGGTCATGCGGCAGCTGCCCCAAGTGCTGCGCAACGTGCCGGTGCGGGACCGGGATGAGCTAGCCGGGGCCAGCACGGTATGGGACCAGGTCGCCCGGCTGGGCCGGCAGCTCGGTGACAGCGGCCGGGTGCTGCTGCGGCCCAGCGGGACCGAACCCCTAGTCCGGGTGATGGTCGAAGCGCCGACCAAACAGCAAGCCAGCGAAGCAGCCGAACAGATCGTGGCAGCTTTACGGACCGCCCTCGGCAGCCCGGCCGTCCCGCCGCAGCACCGTTGACCGGCACCGGCACCGGACGGCACAGCCCAACATCCAACATCTGCACCTCCCCGCCATAAGCCCGGCGTAGGCCACACGAGACCAAAGGCCAGCCAGCACCAGCCCAGACGCCGGAGCCCAGCCTAATACCACAACCGGCGGCCTGTATTATAATAAAACATGAGAGTTATCGGCAAATGGTGGGACGAAAGACCGTCAGCCCGGGAGGCCGGTAACACCGGGCAGCCAGGACGCCAGCCGTCCCCACCAGCCAGCCCTCCCAGCCCCCTCCCTGTCCAGCTGATCCGCAGCATGTCATGCACGGAGATCACCGAGGCGACGTTCGGCCGACCCCTGAGCGAGCAGCAATTCGAGGACCTGGCCGTAAGCTGGATCAAAAAGCAGCTAGAGATGCCAGGCCCGGCCGTCTGACCACAGGCACAGACGGAGCGCCAGCACCAGCCGTCTCTGAGCACCTAGCACCGCTGGCACGACCCGCCCGATATAACCGGTGCGATGAGCAAGACCAGGGGCAAAACCGCCAGGACCAAGACCACCCCGGCACTACGGGCGGCCAGCGACCCCGCGACCCCGGCAGCAGTGCTGGGGCAGCTGGGCGGCAGCCCGGATGCCGAGACCCGCCGGGCCGTTGCCGGCAACCGGGCCTGCCCGCCCGGGCTGTTAGCCGAACTAGCCGCAGACCACGACCCGGCAGTGCGCGAACAAGTAGCCCGACGGCGAGCCAAACTGCCGGCAACGGTGGCGCAAATCCTGGCCGGCCAGCATCCTGTCCCGGCGGCACAACCCCGGATCCGGCAGCTGGTAGCCGCCCGCCGGGACTGCCCGGCCGAGCTGGTAGTGCAACTCAGCCACGACCCGGACATGCAGGTGGTGGCAGCCGCGGTGGCCAACCGGGCCTGCCCGCCCGCACGCCTGGCCCAGGTGGCACAAAGGTACCTGGCCGCCCAGGGTGTCCCAGCCGCCGGCCTGGCGGCCGCCGACCAGACACTCAGCGCCGTGGCCAGCAACCCGGCCTGCCCGCCCTGGCTGCTGGCCCAGATATTCGACGCGCCTGTGGCCAAGAAAGCGCAAGTGCAGGCAGTCCGGCACCTCGCATGCCCGCCGGAGACCCTGGACAAGGCCAGCCGGGCACGCCGTAAAACACTGTACAAATACGTGGCCCTGCACCCTAGCACCCCGCCGGCCGCGCTAGGGAGGATAAGCCAGGCCAGCACCACCGTCGGGGTGCTATGCGCCGTCGTGGCCCACCCCGCCTGTCCCACCGACGTACTGGAAGAGCTAGCCAGCAACCTTAGCCCACGGGTCCGCCATGGTGTCGCCGCCAGCCCCAGCTGCCCGCTGCCGGTGCTGCACCGCCTGCTGCGCTCCAAAATACCCAAAATCCAGCAGGCCGCCATCAACAACCAGAACATGCCCCCGCACGTACGAGCGATGTGGCAGCTGGTACATTAGCTGTCCCGCCCCGGGCCGCACCCGGAAACCGCAGAAACAGGTTGACACCCAGGGCCGCGGCGCTCCTTGTAGGAAATGTGGGACATCAACTGCCGCCAGCGCTCGCCGTGGCGCTGGCCAGGTACGACCGGCGGCCCCGGCCCCGGCCGCTGAGCGCCCCAGTGGTACCCGGTGACATCCGGATCTGCACCGGCGGCGGGACATGCAGCTTCGTGCTGGTCCTGACCACGGTTAAGCACGGGCACACCTATGTCGACGGTCATGGCGGCCAGATAGTCAGGCCGAGCTGCGACTGGGTCAACATAGCGCTGCTCACCGGCAACATCGACATCGCCAGCGACACCACACCGATCCTGACCACCGGAATGACCGGCCTGCCGTTCCAGTTGCTAGCGATGAACCTGCTAGCCCCAATATTCCCGCACCAGCTGTCCGGCTGTTACGGCCAGCTCAAACCTGGGCCGGCCCGCACCGTCCACCGTATGCTCCTGGATCCCGACAGCAATATTTTCCTGGGGCACCCCGAGATCAGCCGGGGCCTCCCGTTGTCCGGGCCGCAAGACTGGCGTTGGGAGCAGCATGCGCTGATGCTCACCGACCAGCTGCAGCCGCTGAGCGGCGACGCCCTGCAGGCTGTGCTCGCCGACCTGGACGGCGATCCTCACCCCGCCGGGTGCCCCTGCTCGGCATGCCCTGGCCGGCCAGCCCCAGCTGGCCAGCGTGAACTGTAACGGGTGAGTGCCGCCCCGGGAGTAACCGGCCGGCACCTCCTCGCCGGGCCGGGTGCCGCACAGCAGCGCCACCCGGCCGCTTGTCCTCCCAGACGGCCTGGATGCCCGGGCTGCCGCTAGTACCTCAAGGTGCCAGCAGCTGGGTGCTGGGCGCTTCCGTCATGGTCATGCTGAAAGTTTCGTCCCCGGGCTGGCCGGCGACATGCCCGGTGTCGGTAACCGTGACCGTGGAGAACAGCCAGCCGTACCGGGTGCGGGCGGGGTCGCTTAGCGCGAACTGCGCTGACGTGCTGCCCCAGGTCTTGCTGCGGGCACAGTCAGGCACACAGGTGTTCCAGGTTTCCAGGCCATGGCCGTACGCCCCCTGCGGGCCCCATCGGGCCCAAATTATGCCGACGGCGACAATATTGCCGTCCCCGCAGGCCAGGATCAACCTGGGAGGCCTGGTCTGCGGCGGGCCCATGAAACAGTCCAGCACCGCCGGTGCCGGCCGGCCCGGCGGGCTGCTGGCCAGCACCCGCAAACCCCATCCCAGGCCCGCGGTGGCGAGCAGGGCGCAGACCAGCCCGATCCGGTGCCACAAACGCACATTGGTAAAACTTCGTCTGGGGATGTTCGGTTCCAAGATCGCCGGGCCCGTGCGAGACCAGCAGTCTAGCGCACCGTGGCACGCGGCCGGTGCTGGTATGCCGGCCGCGCCCGGCCGGTTACACTGATAATATGGACATAAGGAGGGGTTGGGATGCTCGAATGCAGTGACGGCGGGCTGGCAAGGATGCCGTTCCGGGTTTCGGCAGTCCAGGAGGTGACAGGCGGGCTGGTAGCGGCGGTCGGCCGGCTGGTACCCCAGCTGTCCAGTACAGCCCGGCCGCCCAGTTTCGGCGAGGTGTACCATTTCGTTAACTCGCCGGCGACCACACTGTTCGTGGCCTACCAGGGGGAGCCAGCCAGCGGGACGGACCCCGCCAGCACTATCGTCGGCATGCTCACCCTGGTGGTTTTCAGCATCCCGACAGGGGTGCGCGCGATCATCGAAGATGTAGTTGTGGACGAACAGGCCCGGGGCCAGGGTGTCGGGGAGGCTTTGACCCTGGCCGCTGTCGAGCTGGCTGGCAGGCTGGGCGTTAAAACTGTCGACCTTACGTCACGCCCGGCCCGGCAGGCAGCCAACCGGCTGTACCAGAGGTTGGGATTCGAGCTTCGTGATTCCAACGTGTACCGCAGGAAGCTGGCCCAGACCTAGACCGGGCTGCCGCCAGGTGATAACCTGTACCGGTGGCATACGCAGCACGCCGGCTCTGGGCGCCCGGCAGCCCAGCTGAGATCGAGGCTGTACCTGCCTGGCTGCCGGGGCGTGCCAGCGTATGAGACAGTACCTGCGGGCGGTGCGCAAGGGGGCCCGGCTGAGCGTGGCGGTGGCGCTGGCCACCTTGATGATAACCGGGGTGCTGGCCTGGGCTGCCTCCACGGCCAACCGTAACAGCGATTACCGGCTGCTGCAGCTGCAGGTCCGCCAGGTGGCCGCCGCCCTGGGCACCTTGCTGCCAGTGGTACAGACAGAGCTGACCGACGCCCTGCAGGTGGCGGTGACCGTTGACAGCCGGGCCGAGTTCCGGCGTTTCGCTGTCGAGGCGGACACTACCGACGGGTCCGCCTCCCTGTCACTCTGGCGCAGGACCGGGGCTGATGCCACCCCGCTGGTCCTGGCTGGCACCGAACCCCAGCTGGTGCTGGACGGCAAGGCTGCTTATTTTTTCTCCCGCCTGCGACCTGGCCACGAGCTGCAGGTGTCAGGTGTCCTGGACGGGCCGGCACCCCGGATCGGGTACGCCGAGATGCCCCCCAAAGGGCACGGCCTTATAATATACGCTGAGAGTGTGTTGCCGGCTGACCACAAGCTGGTCCTGCCCGGCCTGGCCCCGTTCGAAGATCTGGATTTCTCGCTGTACCTGGGCGGCAAAACTGGCGGCGCTCCGTTCGTGGAGACGTCCGCCCCGGTGCTGGCCGGCCTCACCGCTTCAGCCCCCATCCCGTTCGGCAACACCGTGATCGTCCTGGTCGGGATGCCGACCACCCAGCTGGCCGGCCGGCTGTCAGCCGACCTGATCTGGGTCGTCCTGGCCGCAGGGTCCGTCCTTGCGCTGGTCAGCGCCGCCACCGTCGAATATATGGTGCGGCGCCGGCAGCTGGCCGAACATCTAGCCCGGGACAACGAAAGGCTGTACCTGGAGCAGCGCGACATCGCGGGGACGATGCAGCGTGCGTTGCTGCCCAAGATGCAAACGCCGGGCGGCATCGAAATTGCCGCCCGGTACATCCCCGGTACAGCCAGCATGGACGTGGGTGGCGACTGGTACGACCTGGTAAACATCGACAGCGACCGCTGTGTGTTCGTGGTGGGCGACGTGTCAGGCCACGGGCTGCGGGCCGCCGCCATCATGGCGTCGCTACGTTACACCACCCGGGCTTACATCGTCAGTAAAGACCGGCCCGGGACGGTGCTCACCCGGCTCAACGAGCTGCTGCACCAAGAGCTACAAGACGAAGATATGTTCGTCACGGTGCTGATCGGCGAGATCGACCGGCGCCGGCACCGGATGGGCCTGGCCAGCGCCGGCCACCCGCCGCCCTTGCTGGTCTCAGCCGCCGGCGCCGAATTACTACCTGTGCCTGTCGGCACCCCGATCGGGGTGCACCCCGAGCACCGGCCCCCGACCAAAACTTTCACAATGCCATCTGCCGCCACCTTGTTCGCCTACACCGACGGGCTGATAGAAAGACGAGCCGAAAACATCAGCGCCAGCCTGGAACGGCTCCGGCAGGCCGCGGCGTACCGGGACGAACCGGTAGCCCAGGCGCTGCAACACCTGGTCGGAACGATGATACCCGACGGCGCCCAGGACGACGCTGTTGTCCTGGGGCTGCGCTGGTAGGCCAACCGTTGGCCACAAAGCACACCGCCGTGCCCTGCGGCAGCTGGTGGGTGGGGCCGCCCCGGCCCCGGGACTAGCAAACACCTGACAACCTTGTCGCGCTGTACCGCCAGACGGCGGCAGCCCCGGGGTGCTAGCATGACGGTGCCCGCCCGTATGCCGCCGGGCCGTATAAACGGGGTGCCAGCCCGGCCGTGGGCCACAGGTGCCAGCGCGGCACATACGATATGTGAGCGTAACGGGCATGCCTGGTGCTGTCGGCAGCAACCAGTACCGGGCCAGGACCGGTACCGCCAGCCCCGTGCGGCTGGCCGGCCCGGCCTCAGGCCAGCTGCTGGCCCAGGCCCAGGCCGGGGCCCCCTTGCCAGCCAGCACGCCCCCGCCGTGCCGCTGCGGGCATGTGTGGGGGACCCGCTGCCAGGCCTGGGTGGGGCCGCCCACCTGGGCTCACAGCGCCTGCGGCAGGGGTACCGCCAAGCCCTGGTCCAGTATCCCGGTGGAAGCGCTGGAATACCTGTGGCGTACCGACAAGCTCGACCCGTATTACAGCCGGTACAGCGACGTCGTGCGCCAGATCCTGCGCACCCGAGCCCCGTACCCGCTGAACGCACGGCAGCAAGGAAGGTGCGGCCAGCACGGCGAGATCCTGCTGGAGAACGGCTGGTTAGAGCTGCCCGAGAACGCCGCCGCCTATATCAAGTACCTGCCGGGCGAGATGTACCAAGCCCCGGCTGGCACCCTGGTAGGCGACTGGCTGCGCCGGACCGCCCGGCATGACCAGGAGGTCCATATCAAACTGCTGGGCAAAGCCCGAGGGCCGCTGTTGGACGACCTGGCCGCCGGGGCCAGCCCGGCTGTCTGGGAGAGAACGTTGCGCACCAGGCCGAGGTACCTCAGCCTGGACGGGGAGCTAGCCAGCAAGCTGCTGAGCCAACCCGAGCTGCTGCCGCACCTACCAGCCTGGACCCGGCACACCGAACGTTTGGACCGCCGGCTGTCCATGGCGGTGCTGGCCGCGGCGCCGGGCGCGCCGAACGCCTGCTGGGCTGCCAAAAGGACTGTCGGCCTGTCCGCCCAGGACACCCGGGACATATGGGATATCATACGGGTAGCCCGGCCTGACACCCCGGAGCTAGCCGAGGCGACAGAAAGGCTGGTCGTGAGCCCGGCCACCCCCGCCGAAGTGCTGCTGGAGATCGCCAGCCGTAACCAGCACGCCCGGCGCGAACTGGTGCGCCGCGGCCTGGCCGATGCCACCGTCCTGCTGCAGCTGGTAAAGAGCATAGTGCCGCTGCGGGCCCGGGACAGGCGCCTGGCCAGCGAAGTGCTGCGCAACCCGGCCTGCCCGCCCGAAGCTTTACGCCAGCTGTGGCACGGGGCGGGCAAATCCCGCCAGACCAACGACATCGGGATAGCCATCCTGAAACACCCTGCGCTGCCAGACGACCTTATCCTGGAGATCGCCAGCCGGCACGTCTGGGGCGAAAGCTACCTGCTGGAACGTACCTCGCTGCCCGCGGCCGTTTTCGAGCACCTGCTGCGTTCCAACATTAACACCGCCCGGCGGGCAGCCCGGCACTCCTCATGCCCGTCCTACCTGAGAGCGATGTGGGATCTTACCAACCGGTGACAGCACCTTGGCATACAGCAAATATGAGCACTAGAGCGATCGGCGGGGCCGGGACCAACCAGTACGCCCGGCGCGGCCATCCGAAAGAAGACGGCGTGCCGCAACCTCAGGCAGCCGGCATGCCCGACCTGGTACAGCAAGCCAGCCCGCCAAAGCCCAAAGCTCCCACGGCGACAGCGGTCGGGTGGCGCCTGACCAAAGTAGAAGGCCGGTCCAACAAATACTATCTGATCGTGGTGTTCGGGAACGTCCTGACGTTCCTGTGGGGGAGGAACGGCACAGCCGGCCAGGCCCAGCTGGTCGTCCCCGGCCACCCGCGCGATATTGCCAACCTGGCCGAAGAGCAGACTCGCAAGAAGATGGGCCGGGGGTACCGTCCCGAGAGCAGCCCCCGCCAGTTCGAGATCGACCAGGGCATGGCCGCCCGGCTGCACCTGGCGGCCAAACAGATGGTGGCCGACCGTTACGGCCCGCCGGTCAAACAGAAGATCGACCATTCCTGGGTCCAGGCGGTGGTGGACAGCTACGAGGAAGCGGCACACGACCCGACGGCCCGCCTGGACGCCGGGGACAGGTACCGCAGCAACAGGTACTGGGAGGCCGCCCAGACCGGCCAGGAGTTCGAAATAGAGATCCCTCGCTACATCCAGGCGATGTGGGAGCTGGCCCACTGAGCACAAACCCGCCGCGCGCAAGATCAGAAACCCCCATTAACAACAACACCCCTCGTGTGATATAATGGTGTTGTGAGATGTGGGATTAGGTCGAACGGAGGCGAAAGCTGATGCGCCAGCTCGGTCGTGCTATCCGCTGGCTGTTCGTGCTGATGGTGCTGGACTACGCCTACCACGCAGCCCGCAACGCCGGCTGGTCCGGCCGTATCCATCTCAACCTGGCCGCAGTCAACTGGTCGGCGCTGAAACCGCTGGGAGTCGCCGCCCTCATCGCTTTCGCTATCTGGGCACTGTGGCCCCGGCCCTACAAACTGGGCAAAGGATGGCCCAGCTGGCACCAGCTGCCGCGCGACCCTGTCGACCTGCTGGACCTGTCGCCCGCCCAGTTCGAGGCCACCATCGCCCAGCTGCTGCACTCGATGGGGTACCACAACGTGCGCAGTATCGGCGGGCCCGGCGACCTGGGGGTAGACGTCGAATGCCTGGACGCCAACGGCCAGCGGGTAATCGCCCAATGCAAACGGTACGCCTCTGACCACCCGGTGGGCTCCCCCGAGCTGCAAAGCTTCATCGGGATGGCCTACACCCATCACGAAGTGGCGCCCGGGTGCGCCCTGTACTTCACTACCAGCCGGTTCACCCGGCCCGCCCTGGACCTGGGCCGCCAGCACCGTATCATGATGGTGGACAACCACCGGCTCAGCCAGCTGCTGGCCTCCCTGTAGGCACCCGCACCCGCCCGGCAGCAAACAGCCGCCGCAACCCACCCGCTGCCGGGCGGCCAAGCCCCGATCTCCCGCCCCGGCTGCACGCCCGCAAACCCGGCAGTTGTCCGGCGGCACTAAGTATGGCATACAGCAGGTATGGCCAGGAGCCATTTCAGCAGGCGAGAAGACAGTCAGCGCCGGGTGGGCCAGAACGGGGTCCCCGACCTGCTGTCGCAGGGCCTGCAGCTGTCCCTGGACGATTTCTGGGAACGTCGCAGCGCCGCCGCCAGCCCTGATTCGACACCCGAAACACTGCAAAAGCTGAGCCACGACCCGGACTGGGAAGTACGCGAAGTGGTGGCCAGCAACCCACGCACCCCGCCGGCCGCCCTGACCAAGCTCAGCGGCGACCCGCAGCTGGTGGTCCGCCGGATGGTGGCCAGCAACCCCAACACCCCGTCGGCCACGCTCAGCGCCATGTGCGTGGAAGCCGAGAAAGAGGCGTACGCTTTCGCCTGCCGGCACACCTCCCCCGGGACGGTGCAGACCTTGGCTTCTATCTGCTCAGTGGCCGCTCAGAACCGCAGCTGCAGCCCGGGGCTGCTGGACCATCTCAGCCGGCACAGTTACACCTCGGTCCGCCAGAACGTGGCCGCCCACCCGGTGTGCCCGCCGACAGTCCTGAGCGAGCTGAGCTGCGACCCCGACCCGTACGTACGCCGGCAGGTAGCGATACACCCGGCCAGCCCGCCGGAAGCGATCGACCGGCTGTGCCAGGACAACCACAGCGCGGTGCTGGAAGCGTTACGCTCCCGCCGGATCCTGCTGCACCTGGGCTAGGCCGGCCGGCCCGGCCGTTCAGCCGGCAGCGCTACGGATCACGATGTCAGCGAAAATGTTGCTGCCGATCCCCAGCACAGCCGCCGGCCCGGTGGACCACACCCCGTAAGTGTCGTCCGACAGGGTGTTGCCCTGGACCGTGATCGTCAGAGGGCTGACGGTGCCCACAACCACCGCGGAGGCCAGCAGGTCCAGGTGCGGGCT
>Ga0326728_10023433_pt1 | contig 11308 bp, 6 predicted proteins | sample MB3enrmetagenome_FD_207602 | JGI IMG/M metagenome (GOLD analysis project Ga0326728, IMG submission 207602) | Lab enriched peat soil microbial communities from McLean, Ithaca, NY, United States - MB31MN | ecosystem: Environmental > Terrestrial > Soil > Wetlands > Peat | place: USA: New York... | reverse complement strand
TCGCCGGGAAAATCGAGACGAGCGAACGCCTGAAGCTGCTGACGCTCGTGACCTACGCCGATATCAAGTCGGTCAATCCGGAGGCCTTGACGCCTTGGAAGACGGAACTGCTGTGGCAACTCTACGCATCGACGGCGAATTACCTCGCGCGCAGCGCAGACGAAGAGAGACTCTGGCTTGCCGTCGCTGCTACCTCACCCGCTGATAAGGTTATACCGCTGCTGCCGCCTTCCGTGACCCGAAAAGAAGTCGATGGTTTTCTCGAGGGGTTTCCCCGGCGATATTTGGCTACCCATTCGCCCGAGGAAATTGCGCTGCACTTCCGGCTGGCAGGGCGGCTGGCCGAGGAGCCTGCCCAAGTCAGGCTGCGGACCTCCGGCAGTCTCTACGAACTCACCGTCATCACCCCGGACCGGCCGTTTCTTTTTGCCTCCATCACGGGGACGCTCGCGGCTTGGGGGATGAGCATTGTGAAGGCCGGCGCTTTTGCCAATGCGGCAGGGGTGGTGCTGGACACTTTCCGCTTCGGGGACCTTTATCGCACCTTGGAATTGAACCCTTCGGAGGCAGACCGCCTGAAAGCTGATTTGGTCGACGTCCTTCAGGGCAAAATGGAACTGGCTAAGCTCCTGAGTGGGCGGCTCCATGCCGCAACCGGCCAGAAACCCAAAGTCACCATACCCACTCACGTCCGCTTTGACGACTCGAGCTCTTCCCACAGTACCCTTCTTGAACTGATTACTTACGACCGCCCCGGCCTGCTCTACCAAGTGAGCTCCCTGCTCGCCCAGTTTGGCTGCAACATCGAGATTGCTTTGATCGACACGGAAGGGGAAAAAGTGATCGACGTCTTCTACCTTACCGCGCAGCACAAGAAGCTCCCGCCCGAGCTACAGGAAGCCATCGAGAAGGCATTGTTGCAATAGGTGTCAGGTGTCGGGTGTCAGGTGCCACGCGATCGAGCGCGGACGTCTCGCCCGCCGCGGTGGGCTGCACTCCAAAACGCTTTGCTTGGCTGTTCTCGAAGCACACGAAGTTACCCCTCACCCTGCCCGCGACGGCTGGTGAAGGCGCCGTCGCGGTCCACCCTCTCTCCGAGAGAGAGGGCTACGGTCCCAAATCCCGCACACGACAGCCGAAACCTGACACCTGCGACCTGTTTTTTCGTCCCCTGACACCCGAAACCTGACACCTGACACCTTTTTTCTCTCCGTCTCGCTCAAAGTGAAAAAAAATTGAATTTTTTGAAATCTTTTCTTGACGTCGCCTCGCCTCTTATTCTAATTTTGCGTCAGAGTCTGAAAATTCGGATTTCCGAGTTGAGGACATTCCAGCGCGACACTCTTCAACCATCGGCGGCGCAACAAGTCAGGAGTAAAAATGAAGGGGAAGGTATTTCTTGGCGGTCTACTCGGACTTCTTTTCATAGTGTTTTCAATCAGCGCAGGGTGGGCTCAGACGACGGGCACCATTCGCGGCACGGTCACAGATCCCTCCGGCGCGGTTGTGCCCGGAGCCAACGTCACCGCTACTCAGAGTGACACTCATGTTAGCCGCTCCCTGACGACGAAAGAGAGCGGGGACTTCGAGTTTCCCGCCTTGCCTGTAGGGCGCTACACCGTCACCGTGCAGGCCCTCGGGTTCAAGATTGCCCGGCATAATGAAATCGAGGTCAGGTTGGGTCATGTCAGCACGGTCGACGTGGGGTTGGAATTAGGTCCTGTCGCACAGGTGGTTTCAGCCGAGGCTGCCGCCCCGCTCATCGAAATCGTCAGCACACAGATGGGAGCCGTGGTGAATGATAAGGCGGTGGTGGAGCTTCCCCTGAATGCTCGTGACACCTATCAACTGCTGCAATTGCAGCCCGGGGTGCAGTCGCAGGTCGGGTCGGACCTCTTCTATGGCAGCGATCAACCGGGTGTGGTTTCGGTGAACGGGGGGCGCGGCCGTTCGAATAACTACACCGTGAATGGGGGCGATGCCAACGACCAGTTCGTGAATTTGCCCGGGGTCGAGCCTTCGCCGGATACCATCGAGGAATTTCGTGTCTTGACCAATACTTTCGACGCTGAATTTGGCCGCAATTCCGGCGCCGTCGTCAACGTCGTCACCAAGTCCGGCACCAACGCCTTCCACGGCGACCTGTATGAATTCCTTCGCAACAATGTGCTGAACGCTTTTGGTTTCTTTGACACCACAAAACCCGACTTCAAGCAGAATCAGTTTGGCGGCACCCTGGGCGGACCCATCCGCAAGGATCAAACCTTCTTCTTTGCCTCCTATGAGGGACGCCGAATCCGGCAGGGAACTCCCTCCCCGGTGTTTCCTGTGCCTAGCGCTGCTGAGCGGACCGGCGATTTTTCTGCCGGGGGATCCTTCTGGGGGAATTTGAACGACCCCACGGTGTCCGCCCTTCTGAATTCTCGCCCGGGGTGCGCCTCGGCGGTGGCCGCGGGAGGTGGAGCGCCGATCGCACCCGGCACGGCCTACTCCGCCATCTTTCCCAACAGCTACATCCCTCCCCAATGTTTTGATTCTACGGCGCTTGATTTGATGAACCAGTACGTGCCCCAGGCGAATTTGAACGGAACGGAGTACCAGTCCGTTGCCACCTCACGCGAGTACGATGATCAATTCACCGGCCGTATCGATCACAAGCTGAGCGACCACCAGCAATTAAATGCTTATTACTATTTTGACGATCAGTTTTACACCCAGCCTTTTTCGTACTTTCAGGGCGCGGGTGCTAACGTGCCGGGGTTTGGAGGCCTTTACGACACCCGCTATCAGCAGGTGAACCTCACGCATACCTGGGTGATCAGCCCCACGACGGTCAACGAGCTGCGCTTTTCCGCCTTCCGCGAGGCGCAAGGGGAATTCAACCATCCCCAGCATACGAACCTGGTCCAGAATTCCTGTGCGACCGTGCCGGCAGACCAGTGTTTTTCAGACCCCAGCGATCCCGCGCTCGGCATCACTCCCCATCTCGGGGCCGGGCACGAGGGCGTGCCCTTCGTTTCAGTTTCTGGCGGATTCGTGATCGGGAACAACTATGAGGGGGAACTTCCCCAAATCGGAAACACCTTCCAGTGGGTGGACAACCTGAGTAAAGTGGTGGGCAATCACAGCCTGAAGTTCGGCGCCGACGCGCGCCGCCAGCGTTTTGACCAGCTCTTGTATTTTAACGTCAATGGCGATTATTCTTTCCTGGGCGGTGGAAACAATGATCCCTGCTTAGCCCCATCAAACAGTCCGAATTGTGGTAATCGCACCGATCTCTTCCCCAACTATCTTCTCGGCCTTCCGGACTCGTATCTGCAAGGCTCGGCGCAGAACGAAACCGTGCGCAGCACGTCGCTCTATTTGTACGCGCAAGATAGCTGGAAAATTCGCCCCGCCTTGACGTTGAACTATGGCTTGCGTTGGGAATTAAACACCCCCATCGCGGATGTCGGTGGACGCACACAAACCTTCCGCCCCGGACAAAGCACCACCGTCTTTCCTTGCCAACTCAGTCCCAACAACCCATTGGTGGGGTCGTTCGGAACCACCGACTGCGGGCCGTATAGCGCAGGCGAGTCGGTCTTCCCCTTGGGGTTGGTCGTGCCCGGCGACAAAGGCGTCTCCGACGCCTTGACGCAAACTTATTACAAGGCCTTTGCCCCGCGAATCGGCCTGGCCTGGAGTCCTTCCTGGAACAATGGCACGCTCGGCAAGATTACGGGCGGCCCGGGAAAGACCAGCCTCCGGGCAGGTTGGGGGATGTTCTACAATCCTATGGAACAGCTCGTGCTCGAGCAGTTCAGCGGCGAACCGCCGTTCGGAGGCAGCATCAACCTTTCAGAAACCCTGTTCAATACTCCCTTCCAGGGTCAAGACGGTTCGGTCTACCCGAATCCTTTCAATGGCATCCTCAATCCGCGCCGTGGTCAGCCGGTGGATTGGTCTTCGTTCCGGCCGATCCTGATGTTTGGGGAACTCCAACCTAATATCCGCGCCCAATATGCGGCTCAATATAATTTCAACGTTCAGCGCGAGTTGACGGGAGACATGGTTCTGCAAGTGGGGTACGTGGGGTCGCAGGGACATCGCCTGCTGGCCACCCACGACTTGAACTACGGAAACGCGCAAACCTGCCTGGATTTGCAAAACATCTCGCAATACTATTCTGAGCCTGGGCATTCGAATCCTGCTCGTGCCTCCACCTTTACATGTGGCCCTTTCTACGCCGATAGTTCGTTCCAAATTCCCGCCAACTCCATCCCTCCTGATATGAGCTTGCATCTTCCCTATGGGTCGGTGCCCTTGGTGTCAGGGCCCAATAACCCCGCCATAACATTGGTCGGGCTGCGTCGTTACTCGTCGCCGTTCTGCCAGCCGACCACAGGTATCGGATGCCCCCCGGACGGCACTCCGGTCTTCGCCAGCATTTTCGCGCAAGACACCATCGCCAACTCGGCCTACAACTCGTTGCAGGTATCCCTGGAGAGGCGCTTCGCCAAGGGCCTGCAATTCCTTGCCGCCTACACCTGGAGTAAATCCTTCGACGATGCCTCGAGCTTCGAGAATACCCTCGACCCGCTCTGCTTCCGCTGCAGCCGCGCCCTCTCTCTGTTCAACGCGCCCCAGCGCTTCGTCCTGAGTTATTACTGGGAATTGCCTGTCCCGGAAAAGCGAGGGCTGGTGGGGAAGGTGGTGGATGGTTGGGGTATGTCGGGCATCTTTAGTTTCCAGAGCGGCTTTCCCATCCGTATCACTTCCTGGAGCGACCTCGAGCTCGAGAACAGCCAGGACTTCGAGTATCCCGGCGAGCCTGACCTGGTTGGGAAATTCACCACCCAGAACCCTCGCAAGTCGGGCTGCGCTATTGGAACCGGTTCCGACGCCGGCCCCGGCGCGCTTGCTTGTGTGCCGGTCCCCAATCAGTTCTTTGACCCCAATGCTTTCGCTCCGCAAGCACTGGGAACGATCGGGGATTCCCCGCGATCGCTTTGCTGCGGCCCGGGAATAAACGACGCCGACCTCGCCTTGCTGAAAACCACCCGAATCACCGAGCACAAAGAACTCCAGTTCCGGGCCGAGTTCTTCAACGCCTTCAATCACGCCCAGTTCTACGTCCCGGACGGCAATATCACCGACGGCCCAACCTTCGGCCAGGTCTCAAAAGCCCGTGACCCGCGGCTGATCCAGTTCGCGCTGAAACTGCTGTTCTGATCGAAGCGGAGAAGAAGAATCACCACAGAGGGCGCAGAGAGCACAGAGAATGCTCGCCTCTCTCCTTGAACTCTGTGGCGTCTGTGGTGAGTTGCCTTCGCGAGGTCCGTGTTGGCAAGGCTCATGGCAAAATGCGTAGACTGCGCCCGTTGCCGAGGCGATAAACGGAAAAGTCTCGGCGGTCCAGGGTAAACAATGTGTCGATTCTTTCCCGTTCCGCCAGGTAAACCAGAGCTCCGTCGGCGATCTGGGCTCCCATCGTGCGATAGCGCCTCAAAAACGCGGCCAACCAGCTCGGAGCCTGGTCGTCGAGCATCAACATCTTCAACAAACCCACATCAAAGCTTCCCAGGAGTCGCTCCACCGCTGATCCGTGGTGACGCAACAACCATGCGGCCTCCGTGATCACCGGCCAGCAAGTCAGCAGGGGAGGCTGCAGTAACCGGAGTTGGTTAACGCAGATCTGGTGATGCTGGTCGCGGGCTGAGGCGATCGCCACCAGAGGGCCGGTATCAACGAGAGTCGCCACGTTTCGACCCGCCAAAACCGCGAAAGTGCTCGCGTGCCGTGCTCAGATCGCGCGGCGCCTTTCGCGCCGCCCCGACAAGGCTTGCCTTCAACGCCAAGTCGTAGCAGGTGACGGAGCCGCCTCGCTCTACGAGATAGGCTTGGAGCGCCGCGCGTACGATCTCGGACTCCTTCTTCCCATCTTGGGAAGCTTGCTCATGTAGTCCCCGGCGGAGTTGGGGCTTAACGCGAATCGAGATGCGGTCAGTAGCCATCGCAACGCTTACCTCGGTTGTCTGACATTATAGCCAGTTGTCTGACTAATGTCCAGACAAGCAGGAGCAACCCTTCCGATTGGCAAGGGTAGCCATAGGGGGCCGCCCCCACAGCGTTCATGAATCCCAGCCCTCGCCCCCTTGGGGGAGAGGGTGGCCCGCACCGCCATTTTCATCAGCCCGCGCGGGTCGGGTGAGGGGGTTCTGCCCCTTGCGCTCGCCATAAAAGTATGGCACACTACCCTTAGGTTCTTATGGGAGAGAAGCAATCCAATTCGGCCGGAATTCTGCGCGATACCCTCGACATGCTCATTCTCAAAGCTCTCAAGCACCGTCCCTTGCACGGTTACGCGATCGCGGAATTCATCGAGCAGACTTCGGAGGAGGTCCTGCGCGTTGAAGAAGGCGCGCTTTATCCGGCATTGCACCGGCTCGAGCTGCGGGGTTGGCTCGACTCGGAATGGGGCATATCGGAAAACAATCGGCGCGCCAAATACTACCGGCTCACCGCCGCCGGGCGAAGGCAATTAGCCGAAGAAGCCGCCCGCTGGGGCCGCCTGGCGGCTGGCATTGCGCGCGTCATGGAGACGGCGTGAGGGATCGCGCCGTGCTTGTGTTGGGCTATCGAGAAAGAAAAAGGGCATCTCATCAAACGCTTGGATCGTTGAATACTCGACGCGCGTCAGGGCTTGGGTCTTGGTTACAGAACTAACACGTCACCCGCCCCGCGCCGGCTGGTGAAAGCGCCGTCGCGGGACACCCTCTCCCCGATGGAGAGGGCCGGCTTTTCCGGTTTGGAGGTCGCGATGAATCAATGGCTAAACAGCGCCTGGCTACGGGTCAAGGCGCTTTTCAAGCGGCGGCAACTGGATCGCGACTTGGAAGACGAACTGCGCTTCCACCTCGCGATGCGCGAGGAAAAGTTGAAGGCTGCGGGCCTCGATCCGGAAGAGGCCCGGTATGCGAGTCGAAGGCGCTTTGGGAACAGTTTTTCACTCAAGGAGGCCTGCCGCGAAATGTGGACCTTTGCCTGGCTCGATGACCTCGGGCAGGACGTTCGTTACACACTGCGCGCCGCGCGGAAGAATCCAGGCTTCACAGCGGTTGTCGTCGTGACGCTGGCGCTCGGGATCGGCGCCTCCACGGCGGTGTTCAGCGTGGTCGATCCCCTTCTGTTTCGCCATTTGCCCTACCCTAAGGACAACCAGCTTGTTTCCGTGGGGTATCTGGGACCTGTGGATAACAACGAGTTCAACGTGGTGAGCAGTTATTTCGATTGGCAGCAGGGGCCATTCAAATCTCTCACCGCCATGAGGCCCGGTGTGGGGTGTGATGTGATGATCGGTGATGCGGCGCGCCGCATCAATTGTTACTCCGTGGCCGCCAATTTTCTCCAGACGTTCGCCATTTCGCCCCTCCTCGGCCGCGATTTCAATCTTGAGGATGATCGCCCGCACACTCCCACGGTCGGACTGCTCTCCTATGGATTTTGGCAGCGGTCATTTGGAGGCGACGCGAAGGCTCTGGGCAAAACTCTCATCGTGGACGACGATCCGGTGCGGATCATCGGCGTCCTGCCCGAGAGTTTCGAGATGCCGCAACTCGGCGACATCGACGTGCTGCTGCCGGCGCGGCTGGATGTGAGTCTCCCGCGTTCTGAGAACTCGAGCTCTTTCCTGCGGACCTTTGCCCGGCTGCCCGAGGGTGTGTCGATCGAGCAGGCAAGCGAGCGCTTGCGTCCGATCTTCAACGCCACCACAGAAAAGGACGTGCCGCCGGAGTTGCGCTCGGAGGTCCGCTTGGTGGTGCGCTCGCTGCGCGACCGGCAGATTCACGAGGTGAAGCTTTCCTCCTGGATGTTGCTCGGCTCCGTGCTCGCCCTTTTGCTGGCGGCGTGCGCGAATATCGCCAATCTGATGCTGGCGCGCGCGGTGGCGCGCCGCCAGGAACTCGCCATGCGCGCCGCTCTGGGCGCTGGGCGGGGACGCTTGATGCGCCAAACCCTCACCGACTCCCTGATCTTTGGGCTGCTGGGAGGCGTGGCCGGGTGCGGAACGGCCTGGGCGCTCCTGCGGCTTTGCGTTAACTTGGCGCCCGGCGGGATGCTGCGCCTCGAACACGCCCGGATCGACCTGCGCGTTCTCTGGTTCGCCTTGGCGGTTTCGCTCGGGGCGGCATTGCTGTTTGGGATCGCGCCAGCCCTCGAATCGCCGCAGGCCGAGGCCCTGGCCGGCTGGCATGTAGCAGGAACCGCCCGCACGTTGTTTCGCAAGGCGCTGGTGAGCGGGCAGGTGGCGATTTCCTTAGTCCTGCTGACTGGGGCGTCATTGCTGCTTCGGAGCCTTTGGAAACTGCAAAACCAGCCGCTGGGTTTTCAGCCTGAGCATGTTGTCACCGCCTCATTTACCTTGCGGCGCCGCTACCACCCTACCTACGGACAAGATCAGCCCCACCTGGCGCAAGCGAGCATCTTTAACGAACTCGAGGAGAGGTTGAAGCGCATCCCCGGCGGCGGGTTCTTTGCCATCAGTGACTCGATTCCGCCCCGCGGCTCAATGGGACGCCCCTATTCGAACCTGCGCATTGCGAGGCACCCGCCCGTGGCGCAGGATGGAGGAATGGTCGAGTTCCGTTGGGTCACCCCGGGATACTTCCGTGCCTTGGGCATTCCAATCCTCGACGGACGGGCCTTCAGCGAGAGCGAGCGCGCTTCCGGCGAATCACCCCTCATTCTGAGCGCCACTCTGGCCCGCCGCTTGTTCGGCCATGAGAGCCCACTCGGACAGCAAATCGATTTGACCGCCAATGGCCGTTGGTGCACGGTCGTGGGAGTCGCCGCCGACATAAAGAACAACGGGCTTACCGACCCTTCCGATCCTGAATACTATCGCCTCCGCATGCATAACTTGCAGGAAGTGGGCATGAGCGGCGTGGCCATATTCCGCACCGCGCTCGACCCCGACACGCTCACGCGCTGGGTTCGGAAGGAGTTCGCGGCACTCGATCCCTCGCTGCCGGTGACGGTCGAGCCCTTGGAACAGCGGGTCGATAGGTTCAGGGAACGCCCGCGTTTTGTCGCGACTCTCGTGGGCTTGTTTGCCAGCCTCGGGCTGCTGCTGGCTGCGGTGGGACTGTATGGCGTGCTGTCGTTCCTGGTGGCCCGGCAGACAAGGGAAATCGGGGTGCGCATGGCCATCGGCGCCCGGCCCGTGGATATTGCTTTGCAAATTGAAAAGTACGCGGGAATCTGGACGGGGATCGGAGTGGCCGCGGGCCTGGTTGGCTCGTTTGCCTTGGCAAGGGCCATTCGCGGGCTCCTGTTTGAAGTTTCGCCCAACGATCCATTTTCGCTTCTCGTTTCCGCCACGGTGTTGCTGGTGACGGCGGCGCTCGCGGCCTGGATCCCGTCCTCGAGGGCGGCCCGCATCGACCCCGTCGTTGCCTTGCGCTACGAGTGAGGAGGAATGCAACCATGAAACGACATGCCATTGCATTGGCAATGCTGGTGGTGCTGGGGCTTATCGCCACGAACCGGATATCCGCTTCCGAGGGAATGGCCGGCAAAGCGGCCCCAAAGAGCCTGCCCCAGGCCTCGAACACGGAAGACGCGGTTTTGCAGTTGGTCCAAACCTGGCTCAACGCGGAATCGCAAGGTGATTCGCCCACTTTGGACAAGTTGATTGCCGACGACTTTATGGGCACGGGTCCGGGCGGCAATATCCTCAACAAAACCGACATCGTCCCTCCTGCCGGCGAAGAGAGGCCGAAGATGCCTAAGGCGCGCGTGAAAGAGTCGTCGGCGCGTCTTTTCGGCAACACCGCCGTCGTCATGGGCAGCGTGGCTTATGAAAATCTGAGTCAACCGGGCTTCCGATTCACTTTGGTTTTTCTGAACCGGGGGCAAGGATGGCAGATGATCGCCGCGCACCTGGCTAACGTGCAGGAGGCGAAGTAAGCTGGGGAAAGGCTCGCCGTCCCCCGCGTAGAGGTAGCACAGGCACTCTTGCCTGTGCGCGTGGGCGGAATAACCAACCTTGGGCACAGGCAAGAGTGCCTGTGCTACAATTCCGCTTGCCTGCAACCACCGTTTCATCGTAAGATAACAGTGCCATGAAACCCATTCTGCGTTAGTTCTCAATTCGCATCGTTCCGATTCCGCGCGACCCCGGTCCGGGTCGAAGTCCGAAACCAACCCTACAAAATTCTTATTATGGCTACCGCCTTCACCACTCACGAATCGTCTTCGTTTTGGGCTACGATGCGCGAAGCTCTGCGCGGCTCGCACCAGGACTACACCACGGGCAGCATCACGCAGGCGATTTTCCTCCTCGCCGTGCCCATGGTTTTGGAAATGCTCATGGAATCGCTCTTCGCTATCGTGGATGTCTTTTGGGTGGCGCGATTGGGCGCGGACTCCATCGCCACAGTAGGGCTGGTCGAGGCGATGCTGACGCTGGTCTATGCGATGGGTATGGGTCTGGGGTTGTCGGCCACGGCCATGGTAGCGCGGCGCGTGGGCGAGAAAGACCGTGAGGGCGCCGCGGTGGCGGGCGTGCAGGCGATCGCCTTGGGATTGGCAGCCAGCCTCGCCATGGGCGCTGCCGGCCTCTTTTTCGCCCCACACCTTCTGCGCCTGATGGGCGCCTCGCCGGCCGTCCTTGCCGTGGGCACCAGGTATGCCCGGATCACCTTGGGTGGTTGCTGTGTGGTGGTGCTGCTGATGCTGAACAACGCGGTGTTTCGCGGCGCGGGTGACGCGGCAATCGCCATGCGCGTGCTATGGCTTTCCAATTCCATCAACTTGATCGTCGACCCCTGCCTGATCTTTGGCCTGGGACCGTTTCCACGCCTGGGTGTGACCGGGGCCGCCGTGGCAACCTTCAGCGGGCGCACGATCGGCGTGGCTTACCAACTCTATCGGCTCTCGCGCGGTGGCGAACACATCCGCATTATGGCGCGGCAGGTTCGCTTCAACCTGCAAGTCATGGCCACGCTGCTCCGCGTTTCCGTAACCGGAATCGCCCAGATGCTGGTCCCCCATGTCGCCTGGATCAGTCTGATGCGGATTGTGAGCGTGTTTGGAAGCACCGCCTTGGCCGCCTACACGATCAGCATTCGAATTATCATTTTCTTCATCCTGCCCGCCTGGGGACTGAGCGGGGCCGCCGCCACGCTGGTGGGGCAGAATCTCGGCGCTAAGCACCCCGAGCGCGCGGAGCAATCCGTATGGAAAACCGCCTTCTACACCGTGCTGGTCATGGGCGGCGTGGGCGTGTTTTTCGTCTCGTTCCCCGGCCCCGTAATCCGCCTGT
>Ga0326728_10023432_pt1 | contig 11308 bp, 7 predicted proteins | sample MB3enrmetagenome_FD_207602 | JGI IMG/M metagenome (GOLD analysis project Ga0326728, IMG submission 207602) | Lab enriched peat soil microbial communities from McLean, Ithaca, NY, United States - MB31MN | ecosystem: Environmental > Terrestrial > Soil > Wetlands > Peat | place: USA: New York... | reverse complement strand
CGCTTTGTTTACCAGTAGAAATTTCCCATCCCGGTCCTTCACGAAGATCGGGTGTGGCACCAGGTCAATGATCTGACGCAGTCTTGCTTCGCTTTCGCGTAACGCCTCTTCGGCCCGCTTGCGCTCCGTCTTGTCCTTTTCCGATTCAGCAATGCTTTGGCGCAATGCTTTCAATTCAGTTATGAGTTGCTCTTTGGTTTTGGCTTCATCCTGCATTTCCGACTCCTCGAAAGATTGATGTGCGGGCTCGCATGCATATGGAACGAAGCACATACTTATTGATGATCCAACAATGAGAAAGCGAGGCATTACAATAATCGGCAGGCAGTTTCAGATCGCTAAATGAAAAAGAACTCTGAAAAAAAATAGAAGAGCCGCAATTTGCTTTTCAGTAAATTGCGGCTCGCTTACAGAAAGCCATGGCCGATATCATTTCCTCTTATTTATGTAGGATTATCTCCCGTTTTTTTCTCTCATGAGATGACGCTTTCAGTTCTGGTCAGCCTTCATCTGTTGCGCTCGTGAGATTGCGTGACCCTGAAACTCTGCGTCGCTCATCTTGCCCTCGACGTATTCGCTCCATTCTCCGAAGTTGCTGAAGAAACAAGCATTCACCTGAAGATCTTCACAGACCTTTTTGTAAATCTTGTTCGCCTTCTTGGCGCGTTCTCTCATCAACTTTTCTTCTTCCGAGAATTTATCGCCCCCATCCTTATCCGAGAGGTATTTCCCGAAAGTGTGCGAGTATTGATCGAAACTCCCCGTGGCCGGTCCATTCATTGGATTGGGGCCCATACCGCTATTGTCGAACGGCGAGCATGTCACCGTGAATTCATCGTTGTTTTCAAGTATGCTCTTCATATCAATCTCCCGGACCTCTATTTTTAACAATACCGGAGAACCAGACTCAGACTATCTGAGGAGGGCGTCCGGAACTTTCATGGCCAGAAGATAATCATTACTGAATTAGCGTAAAGAGCGTTGCAGCCAATAAAGTAAAAAGGGGGCCGGCAGGATCCGGAGAGACACCCCGGACGGAACGCTTCAATCCTTCACGGCATTACCTTTTCCGGCGCCGGGGGAAAAGCGAAGATCGGTTGTCTTGCTTTTTTACTTTTGTCCTTCAAGGGCGCGGTACACCCGCATTACATCATCTCGAGTCACCAGGGCTTTGAAGTATGGGACCTGCCTTTCGATGTTTTCCCTGCCGTTCATTTCCTGCCGGTCGACAAGGGTGATGGCGCCTGCAATTTCAAGCCCTGCCTCTCTGCACGCCGAAATGGCCTGAAGCGTCGAACCTCCCGTCGTAACCACGTCGTCCACCACGGCCACTCGGTCTCCGGCTTTTACCTTTCCCTCTATCGCAGCGATTATTCCGTGGTCCTTTTGGGTTTTTCTTACAACGAATGACTGGATCGGCCGGCCTTTCAGCCATGAGCTGTACGCGGTCGCGTTTGCAATGGGGTCGGCCCCGAGTGTAAGCCCCCCAACCGCGCCCACTTCCAGGTCTCTGATCGCCTCGAAGACCAGATTTCCGATCAGGTATTGACCTTCCGGGTCTAGAGTGATTCGCTTGCAGTTAAAATAAAACTGGCTCGTTCCGCCATGCGCCAGCTTGAAGCTGGAGGTCTCCGAGTACTGAAAGGTATATTCCAGAATAAGTTCCAGTAACCGCTTGCGCATCTTTTCGATATCGAGAATCAGAGGCTCCATGCGTATCCCTTCATGTGGAAAGTATTACCGGTTCTAAGAGGAATTTAGCCGTAATTTTTCCCCTGGTACAGCTCGTTATTCTCCATATATGCCCTTACAGCGTCAAGATTTCGCTGCTTCTCGAGCGCCCACGCCGGCGCTGCAAGTTCCTCCGGGTGCGGGTCTCCCGTCAGCCTTTGAATGATGACGTGCGGGGGCAGGAGCGCAAGAAATTCTCCTGCCGCGGCGGCAAAGCCTTCTCGAGTGAGACACGAGTACGCTCCGCGGCTGTAAAGCTCTTCCAGCGCCGTTCCCTTTATCACATAGAGCAAATGAACTTTTACCGCCTGGATGTCCCGAACGGCGAGAAACCTTGCCGTATTCAGCATGTCTTCAGTGTCCTCGCCGGGAAGCCCGAGTATTGCGTGCGCGCATACGGGGATCTTTCTCGCGCGGCTTCTTGCGACGGCGTCAGTGAAAGCCGCCGAGGAGTGCCCTCTTCCAATGCGCTCCAGCGTCTCGTCCTTTGCCGACTGAAGACCTAATTCCAGCCAGATGAGATGAGTCTCGCAGAGCTTTGCCAGATAGTCGAGGGTTTCATCGGAAAGGCAGTCGGGCCGGGTGCCTATGCTGAGGCCGACAACATCGGGATCTCCAAGGGCTTCTTCATAGAGGGACGCCAGCTTGGAAAGAGGCGCGTAAGTGTTGGAGAACGACTGGAAATAAGCAATAAATTTCTTGGCCTTGTACTTTTCGGCCAGCCTTTCCTTACCGGTCCTGATCTGTTCGGAGATGCCGGCAAAACGCGCAGCGCCGGTCCCCGAACCCTTCGCGTTACAGTATATGCATCCGCCGCGCCCCACGGTCCCGTCACGGTTCGGACAGCCAAGACCCGCATCCAGCGAAATCTTCTGAACACGGCAACCGAAGGTTTCCCGCAAATAAGAATTATAGTCCCGGTAGAGTCTGCCTGCCATTTTAGCCCTGTCACGGAGCAATTTTGCAATAGTCACACGGCGCTTCAGGTTCGGAACAAAGTTAACACTTTTTTACCGGTTTGATCCATAAAGATCATGATTTTGCGGCAATTTCGACGGCTTTGACGCCATCCGGCAAGACCGGACCCCACTGCTTGCAATCCAGCCCGCTTTTTTCTAGAATCCCTGCATTTAATCGCCAAACGTTGGAAAACCAAAAAACCGGAGTGAATCAACCATGCTTTTGCGCAAGAGATTATTGCCCTGTTTCATCCTGCTCGTTGCAATGAGCCTTCTTCTGGAACCGGCCCTGTTTGCTCAGTCCGGCGAGCAAAATAGAGACACCGGTTCGAAACACGAGATTCAGGAGCAGGAGACCGACGTTCCTAAACCTCCGGGCGGAGTGGATCTGAAACAATTGGAAGAGGCCATGCCCATCGATGCCCGGAAGATCGATGATGCCGGCAAGGCGCTCGACGATAAAATAGATGCCGTTACCACGAAAGCTTCCGTAAAATATGGATTCCGTTGGATAAACAGCAGAGTCCTCGGGGATGTTTCATGGCTGAAGCTGATTGTCTGCTTTGGATTGATCCTGCTCGTGCTGGCGGCCGAACGCGCCGTTCGGCGGGTAATTTCTTTCAGGATAGAGAAAGTATCTCGGAAGGCCGAACCAAGTTGGGCAGATCTGATCCTCGAAGCTCTCTTCGGACCTGTTTCACTGTTCATCCAAGTCTATGGGCTTTACTGGGCGCTTTCTCCCATCTGGATCTATTTCGAGGGATCGGGAGGAGTAAACATCGTCCACCGCATGGCGGGCAAAGCCGCGGACATAGGGGGGACGGTGGCGATCTTCTGGTTCATCTACAGGTTTGTTTTCTCCATCGATATTAAAATCAGGAAGTGGCTCGGATCTGCCGAAAACGGCATTCATGATATGCTTGTTCCGTTGGTAAGCAAAACGGTGCGTGTATTCGTGCTTGTGGTGGGCGGCATGCTCGTGATTCAGAACATGACGGGAATCGAACTGGGTCCTCTTGTGGCTTCACTGGGAATTGGAGGTCTCGCTTTCGCCCTTGCGGGTAAAGATTCCATATCAAACTTTCTGGGGAGCTTCACCATCCTCCTGGACAAACCATTTGGCGTCGGTGATAGAGTAATCATCGACAAACATGACGGCTTCGTAGAACAGGTCGGGTTTCGCAGCACCCGGATAAGGACCCTTACGGGCAACCTGGTCTCCATTCCCAACGAAAGGATAATCAGTTCGACCCTCGAAAACATAGCGCGGCGCTCGTATCTGAGGTGGAATACGGATTTGGGTCTGAGGTGCGAAACTCCGCCCGAAAAGGTGGAAAGAGCGGTTCGAATAGTTGAGGAAATCCTCGAGGATCACGAGGGAATGCGCAGCGACTATCCGCCAAGGGTCCATTTCAACGGCTTCAAGGATTGGAGCCTGAACCTCTCCATATTTGCATGGTATTTCCCGCCCGATTTCTGGCGATTCCAGGACTGGGTTCAAAAAACCTGCATCGCGATCATGCGCCGGTTTGAGGACGAGGGAATCGAGATGGCCTATCCGACCCAGGCTGTCTATCAGATCGAGGAAGAAAAAGCAGATTTTCGGCGCGCTCGCCTGGAAGAAAACCTCACAGCAGAGGCGGATCGCGGACCGGGCCTGAAAAATCGCTAAAGGAAATTGAAGTTGAACAAACCAGGAAACCCTGAAGTAAATAATTCATAATTAAGAACATTAACAACATGCTGAAAAAGTGTCTGCTCGTGCCATGAGTCAGAAATTCGCTACATAACTCCGGTGAGCGCAGGGCCGTCATTCCGGCATGTTTTAAGCTGGAATCCAGCTCTCTTTTCATCTTAAGAGTTTGTCCGGACCCCGGCCAAAAGCCGGATGCGAGCGCAAAGGTGTTATTTACGGACAAGCCCTTAATCTAATACTTAGTGTTGCGCCCGAATTGTCTAATAAATTTTTGCTTGAATACACGTATATAATTCTCAGCAAAATTCATTTAGAAAATTTGTCGCAATAAAAAATAAATGAAAATTTTTTATATTATATCTCCAATGCTGAGTCGAATCGGAATAGATCGAACCGGAACATTGAGCACGGAAGAGAACGGCACGATTGAATGAGGACTTATACAAAGTCCCGTTCAAGATGGTCTTTTTGACCGGGAAGCAGCGAACGGAATGTTCACAGCATTTCCCCTCTCCCCCAGTTTGGGGAGAGGGTCTGGGTGAGGGGGGCTTTATGTAAAATCGTGAATGCAACTTCGTATTAGAGGTCGAATGGGAAACTACTAAGTGGGCGGGGCTTGCTCGGAGGCTCGCGATCCGAGTGTAACATCCCGTATGTTCCCCGATATCTGGTGTAACATCCCGCAAGTTCCCCGATATTTATAACGATGAAGCGGAAGCGGTTTTCGTCATGCCGGCGAAAGCCGACATCCAGTGTTTTTTCGATACGTTAAAGCACCAACCCCCTGGCCACCGCCGGGGTGGCGAGCCCCCTGTTCCCGGACTAAAGACTTCCGAGATAAGCTTCACCGGGGTGAATGCTCACTGGATTCTTACTGTAAAGTGGGAAATTCAATTCTTTTCAGCATCCCTGTTAGACTTCGAAATTGTTAAATTCCAAAAATCAGCATAAAAATATTGACTGTGAGTTGCAATGGGGTATTATGACCGCTCAAATACCATGGGTCCATTCCTCTTACTAGAACGGTTCTCTATGTAGGGTTAGGGCTTCTTATGTTTGCTCAGGCCGCGGGAAGAGCGGACGGCAGATTTATTGCGAATTCGAAGGGGGGTGAAGGAACGAGAGTTGCGGCCGGATTCAGGGTTTGGCGGATCTTACAGATAACCCCTTGTGAAAATTAACACTTTCGCAAAGTGATTTGTCAATTGCAAGGAGGCATAGTGTATGGCATCACAAGTGGCAAATGGTGAAATCGACATATCCACGGAATTTACAGCGGAACAACTAAAAAAGTTAGACGAAATCATAGCTCAGAACAAAGGCAAGCCCGGATCGCTGATCCCTGTTCTGGAGCAGGCTCAGATGGTGCTTGAATTCCTCCCGATGCCCATCCTGGAAATCATCGCCACAGGGCTGAATCTTCCGCTGAGCCGAGTCTATGGAGTGGTGACCTTTTACTCATTCTTCACGATGACCCCGCGCGGCAAGTACACTATGCGTGTTTGCCTGGGCACTGCCTGCTATGTCCGGGGCGGTAAGGCCATTTGCGACACGGTCAAAAGAGAGCTCGGAGTCGAAGAAGGAGAAACAACCCCCGACAGGCTTTTTACCCTGGAGACAGTGCGTTGCGTTGGCGCCTGCGGATTGGGCCCCGTGATCTTCGTAGGTTCAAACGTCCATGGAAGGTGCAAGCCGGCGAAGGTCAAAGAAGTACTCAGTCAGTACGATTAAAGGGACGAGGTGATCAGCTATGGCAAAATTATCGATAGCAGATTTGAAAAAAATCAAAGAGAGGGTCCTCTCTGAAGTCTCCGTAAGAGAAGGGGGCCAGAGAGTGAAAATAACCGTGCATATGGGTACGTGCGGCATCGCGGCCGGTGCGCGGGAAGTGATGGATTCATTGATGAGTGAAGTCGCCGAAGCAGCAGTGAGCGATCTCATGGTGACCACGTCAGGCTGCGCCGGCATGTGCAGCAAGGAACCCATGGTCACGGTAGAGATACTCGGGCAGGAACCTATCCTTTATGGACAAATGGATGCAAACAAGATGCGCCAGGTATTCAGGCGACATGTTCTCCTGGGAGAGGTCCAGACCATGTTTGCGATGGCCAGGGTCTAAGGCGGCGGGATTAGAAGTGAGATTAGTGCATCCTTGTTCAAGGACAATATAAATATGTGCAGGAGGATAATATCCATATGAAAGTCTTCCGTTCGCATTTCTTGATCTGTGGAGGAACCGGATGTCACGCTTCCGGAAGCATCAATGTCAGGCGGGCTTTACTGGAAGAGATTGAAAAAAAGGGACTATCAAAAGAAGTCAAGGTTGTTGAGACAGGTTGTAACGGTTTCTGCGCCCTTGGCCCTGTAATAGTAGCCTACCCGGAGGGCGTAGTCTATCTCTCGGCAACCCCGGAAGACATACCGGAACTCGTAGAAGAACATCTGGTGAAGGGCAGAATCCTGGAACGGCTTCTCTACAAAGAACCGGTTACACATGAAGCCATTCCGCGAATGAATGACATACCGTTTTTCGCTCTCCAGAAGCTTATAGTATTGAAAAACAGGGGCGTGATCGATCCGGAAAATATAGATGAGGCCATTGCCAGAGATGGTTATGCAGGAATGGCGAAGGCCCTCACGGAAATGACGCCCGAACAGATTGTCAAAGAGGTCTTGGACTCGGGATTGCGGGGCAGAGGAGGCGCTGGCTTTCCAACGGGCCTCAAATGGAAGTTCTGCGCCCAGACTCCCGGAGACGTAAAGTATATTCTGTGTAATGCCGACGAAGGTGACCCGGGCGCTTTTATGGACAGAAGCGTCCTCGAGGCCGACCCTCATGCCGTCCTCGAAGGAATGGTCATCGCCGCAAAGGCCATTGGTGCTCATCAGGGCTATATATATTGCCGCGCAGAGTACCCTCTGGCCCTTCATCGCTTGGATATAGCAATCAATCAGGCGAAGGAATATGGCCTCTTGGGAAAGGATATCCTTGGTACGGGATTTGACCTCGATATCAATGTTTATCAGGGCGCAGGAGCATTTGTCTGCGGCGAAGAAACAGCCTTGATGACATCTATCGAAGGCAAGCGCGGGATGCCTCGGCCCCGGCCGCCTTTTCCTGCCGTTGCCGGACTTTGGGGGAAGCCATCCGTTCTGAACAACGTTGAGACGTTTGCCAACGTCGGTCAGATTATCTCAAACGGAGCATCCTGGTTCAACGCGATAGGAACGGAAAAAAGCAAAGGCACAAAGGTCTTCGCCCTGACAGGCGACGTCTCCAATGTCGGTCTTGTCGAGGTCCCGATGGGAACTACCCTGGGGCAGATCGTCTATGACATCGGCGGCGGCATCCCGGGCGGAAAGAAGTTCAAGGCCGCTCAATTGGGAGGACCTTCCGGCGGATGTATCCCCATAGATCATCTGAACACTCCGATCGACTATGAGAAAGTCCAGGAACTGGGAGCCATTATGGGTTCCGGCGGCATGATTGTCATGAATGAGGACAAGTGTGCCGTCGATATGGCCCGCTTCTTCATGGATTTCGTCCAGGACGAATCCTGCGGGAAGTGTACCCCATGCCGGGCAGGAACCAAAAGGATGCTCGACATATTGACCGACATCACCCAGGGCAGGGGCAAGGAAGGAGATATCGAACTCCTTATACAGATGGGCGAAACCATCAAGACCGCGTCCCTTTGCGGCCTCGGGCAAACTGCCCCGAACCCGGTCCTCAGCACTATCCGCTACTTCAGGGATGAGTATGAGGAGCATATAAGGGAAAAGAAATGCAGGGCGGTCGTATGTTCTGCGCTCTTTAAATCGCCTTGCCAGCATACCTGTCCTGCGGGAATGGACGTGCCCGCTTACGTGGCCCTGGTTCGAGCGGAACGCTTCGATGACGCCTACAAGGTCATGTTGAGAACCAACCCCTTCCCATCCGTATGCGGCAGGGTGTGTGACCATAAGTGCCAGTCGAAGTGCCGCAGAGGCAATCTCGATGAAGCAATCGCCGTTAAATTCCTGAAGAGGTTCGTAGCCGACCACGCGCAAAAGCCGAAACCGCTGCCGGTGCCGGTAACCCGAAAGCAAAAAATCGCCGTTATCGGCGGGGGGCCTGCCGGTCTGACCGCTGCGCGAGACCTTGCGCTCCGGGGATACAAGGTAACAGTGTTCGAAGAACTCTCCGAACCGGGTGGAATGCTGCGTTGGGGAATTCCCGCCTACAGGCTCCCCAGGGATATTCTGGCTGGTGAAATCAACGATAACGTCATGGCTCTGGGTGTGGAAATCAAATGCAACACGCGTGTGGGCAAAGAGATTTCCTTCGCGCAGGTGGACAGTGAATTCGACTACGTATTCCTGGCCACGGGTGCTCATAAGAGCCAGTCGATGCGCGTGCAGGGAGAAAACCTGCAGGGTGTCTTCGGTAGCGTGGAATTCCTCAGAGACTTCAATAATAATGAAGAAGACTGGTTGAGCGGCAAAAAAACGCTGGGGGCGAAGGTGGCTGTCATCGGCGGCGGCAATTCAGCCATCGATGCCGCCCGTGTGGCATTGCGTCTGGGTGCGGAAGTGACAATCCTCTACCGCCGCGAGAAAAAGGACATGCCTGCAGCGCAGGAGGAAATCCTTGCAGCGGAAGAAGAAGGAGTCATGATCGAACTGCTGGTCGCCCCGCTGAAGATCGAAGAGAAGGACGGCAAGGTCTGCGGGATTACCTGCGAGCGCATGCAGCTCAAGGACTTCGACAAGAGCGGCAGAAAGATACCTGGTGCGATTACGGGATCTGGATTCACTCTTACTGTGGACGCCATTGTTTCCTCCATCGGACAGGTGCCGGATATGAGCTTTATTCCGAAGGAAAGCGGCGTCGGCATCAGTAAGTGGTCAAACTTTGAGTTGGCGCCCGGGAGCAAGTCCCAAATGTCGAACCCGAAGTACTTTACGGGAGGCGATGCTCTCACGGGACCCGACACGGTGATCGGCGCCGTTGCCGCCGGACACCAGGCTGCGCGTGATATGGACGCCTACATAAGGATGGTCAACGGTGAGCCGGCATACGAGGAACCGCCGGAAGAAGAGATTAGCGTGCCGTTCGTCATCGACGAGGAATCCGTAGAGGCGCCGCAGGCGAGAATGCCGGAGTTGGATCCTCTGAACAGAAGGCGCGACTTCGCGGAGGTCGAGCTGGGTTTCGACAGAATGCAGGCTGTAAAGGAAGCATGCCGCTGTCTGCGATGTGATGCCGAACTGGACTGATTCTTTCGAATCCGGATCTGAAAACTAAAACTGTGCTGTGACCATAAGTAATAACATCATATATCAACAGTACATTATAAAGGGAGAATTGATAAACGATGGACATGGTCAACATAACAATGAATGGCCAGAAAGTCAGCGCGCCTCCTGGTAGTACGATTCTCCAGGCTGCAAAGCAGGCGGGTATAGACATCCCGACCCTCTGTGACCATCCTGCACTGATTCCAGTCGGCGCCTGCCGAGTATGCGTTGTGGAGGTTCAAGGACAGCGCACCCTGATAACGGCATGCACTTTCCCTATCGCTGAGGGAATGGAAGTACAGACGGAATCACCACAGGTGGTTAGCGCGCGAAAATTCATCCTTGACATGTTGTTTTCTGAAAGAAACCACTACTGTCCATTTTGCGAGGTGTCCGGGGAATGTGAATTGCAAAACCTGGGGTATCGCTATGGACTGGACCACTGGATTTACCCGACTTATACCAAAGCCTTCCCGATAGACTCTTCACATACGCACTTGGTCATGGAACATAACCGGTGCGTGCTCTGCGGACGCTGCGAGCGGGCGTGCAGCGATCTTACCGCCAATCACACGCTGGGTTTGCGAAACCGCGGTAATTCGTCCATGATCCACTGCGATGCGAATCTGCCTTGGGGCGATTCTTCCTGTATCTCCTGTGGTAATTGTGCGCAGGTATGTCCTACAGGCGCCATATTCCATCGTCGAAGCTCTTTCATGGGCCGTGAGGTGCAGACGGAAACCGTCAAGAGCACATGCAGCCAGTGCAGTGTCGGATGCGGCACGGAGGTCGTCACTCGTGCCGGGAATGTACTGCGCATTCAGGGAGATTGGGACGCAGAGGTTAGCGGTGGACGGCTCTGCAAAAATGGCCGCTTTGATCCCCTGGACGACGTGCGCCAGCGCGTCACCAGTCCTTTGCTCCGGCGAGGAGCCAAACTTCAACCGGCAAGCTGGGATGAAGCGCTGCAAGCGGTTGCCGATCGCGTCGGCGGTGTTGGCGCCGGCGAGATTGGAGTGTTGACTTCCAGTAACTGTACGAATGAGGCGCTTTACCTGCTGGGCAAGTTGTTCCGTCAGGAACTGAAAGCTGCCAATGTAGGCCTGCTCAACGACGTTGCCCCCAAAGTTGTCGATAAGCCGCAAGGTTCGCTTGCCGATATCGTCAAAAGCGACCTCATTCTTGTAGTCGGCGCCAATCCGGTCAAGGACCAGCCGGTCTCGTCCTTCCTGGTCAAGCGCGCCGTTGACAAGGGTGCGCGACTCATCGTTGTGGACGGCAAGGACAATGGGCTGGCGCCGTTTGCGTCTATGAACATGGAGATGGCTGATATCAACAAGGCCGTTGAAATCGCCGAGCGTGCGGGACAGCCTTTCGTGCTGTATGGGGCCGGTGTCACGGAACAAGCCGCCGCCGCCCTGAAGAAGTTGCAGGGCAAAGCCGCCTTCCTGCCGATCGAGCCCGGTGTCAACACGCGTGCAGCGACGGCCCTCGGGTTTGCCAACGGCTTCAGGCCGTCCCCCGTCAAAGTGCTGTATGCCTTGCTCGGCGAGCAGGACTGTGACGGCGCGAATGTGCTGAAGGATGTCGATAAGAATGCATTTATTGCCGTGCAGGCCAGCTTCATATCTCCCATCACCGC
>Ga0326728_10023431_pt1 | contig 11308 bp, 9 predicted proteins | sample MB3enrmetagenome_FD_207602 | JGI IMG/M metagenome (GOLD analysis project Ga0326728, IMG submission 207602) | Lab enriched peat soil microbial communities from McLean, Ithaca, NY, United States - MB31MN | ecosystem: Environmental > Terrestrial > Soil > Wetlands > Peat | place: USA: New York... | reverse complement strand
GAACAGCGGGCGAAGTCGAGGAGGATGAACTGGACGAAAAATATGAGGACGCGGTTCAGATCGTTCTGGAAACCAGGCAGGCTTCGATATCCATGCTGCAAAGAAGGCTGAGGGTGGGATACAATCGTGCCGCCCGTATGATAGAAGTGATGGAACATCAGGGAATAGTGTCCCCTTCGGACGGAATAAAACCAAGGGAAGTCCTGGGCAGGCGCCTGTCATGACAAAGGCCGGATATCGGACATGGGAGACTGCCGAGGCTTGGAAAGTGATTATAGAAACCGCGAGCCCGCAACCTCGAAACACTATATTGTTAAAGGGATTCCATGACAAATTGTACAAACCATGCGGTTGGAGAAAATAGCCATTGCCGGGCCGCATTTCCAAAGCTTTTCGTTTTGCTCCTCCTTTTGTGTTCTGCATGTAACGCTTCAGCCGCAGGTTCCTCCCAGATGCTCGGGGAGATCCTCGCCAAAACGGAGGCGAATTACCAGAACACCCATGCTTTTACTGCGCTTTTCCACCAAAAAACAACATCGGCTGCCGCAGGGACCCTCAGCGCCGGAGAGGCCCAGGGAAGGCTCTACTATGCAAAGCCGCGGTTGATGCGCTGGGAATATGACAAGCCCGAGGAACAGATCTTCGTTGCCAACAATCAGTTCGCCTGGCTGTATGCCAGCGCTGAAAACCAGATCACCCTGTTCGATGCCGACAAGCTCTTCGCCTCACCGATGGCCCGCACTTTCTTTGACGGCGCGCTTGGGCTCAAGAACCATTTCGAGGTGACCCTCGACCCGATTCAGTCGACCCAAAATTTGGCTGTTCTACAGCTGGTCCCCAAAAAAGAAGACCCCAATGTCAAGCTCGCTTACGTATGGATAGATCTCAGAAACTACAGTGTTTGCCGCGTTCAGACCCGTGATGTTCTTGGCAATACCAACGAGATCTCAATCGAGTCCTTTACTGCCCATCCGAACCTGGACCCCGGGCTGTTCCGCCTGGATGTCCCGGCCTCTGCGAAGGTTTTTAACTCCGAAGGCCGCGAGCTGACCGCCGCTGAAATCGAACAATTGAAGGCAAAGATTTTCTCCGGAAATACTCGGCCGTGAACATCAGAATATGGCCAACTGGAGAGAAATTCCATGATATACCCGGAACAGTTTGAATTGTGAAATCCGCACCAGAGAACCGGGACCCCTTTAGACCAAATTCTGTCATTGGTTAGCCTATAAAATCTATATTCTCCAGCGATCAGATCCGTCCAGCGAATTATTCAAAAAAATTTCAAGTCCCCGCTCGAACCATCCGATTCTAAATGCACAAATTATAAAGCTGAAAATCCCGTTGCTCCTGTTCCTGTTCAGTATTGGCTTGAGCTTGATTATCGACCGGGCAGACTGTTCTTTGCTAAAAAATTCATGTTTCGTCGTGATCGTTTGATGTGAATCTTTCCACTCTCATTTCGGGTAAGGACTGAAACGTTCGGCGGCCCCGCAAAGGGAAGGATTCGAAAGCGGAGTTGCATCGATCTCCATCAGGTAATCGATTTCATGAAAAGATTTCTCTTACTGTTTTTACGGCTGCTGGGGTCTAAACATTTCCTCGGAAAACTGGCATCTACTAAGGGGGAAATGGATTGGTTACCCCGCCTGTCTTCTCTGGCTGCTCAAATCGATGACGTGAATAACTCAACTGAAGCCGAGTTTCTCGAAATAGGATCGAAGCTCGAGTACATCTATCAGACTTCCAAGGAAATCTCTCAGGAATCCGCAATAACAGTCGAGTTGCTGGCAGGTGAGGAGATCTCGGCGGCCATTGGAGGGCTTCGTCGGATTTCCACAAATTTGGAGCGGATTGCGTCGGACTCGCAGCATCACTCCGAGCGACTGACTGACCTGCTCCAAATGGTCGATGACGTAAATGCGGCTCTAAATGGTTTTCAGAGATACGTGCAAAGGCTGAATCTCTTGTGTGTAGCGACACGGATAGAGGCCGCCCACCTTGGAAGCTGTGAAGCGAATTTCGAAGACCTGGCTGACGATATCGAGAAACTTACCGGAGAAATAGAGACAAGATGCAACGCCATCCGGAGCAGGTTGGATTCTTTGACCGCTTTGATCCGACAGAGTCTGTCGCAAATCCTGAAGATCGAGGACTGCCAGCGCGGTCAAACCAAGATGGTTCTTGACCAGACTTCTTCGAGTCTTGCGGTGCTGATAGAACAGTATGAAAAGTCACTATCTACCGTAAAGCGAATTGCATCAGGCTATGATGAACTTTCCCGCATTACGGGCGAAATCGTCTGCTCGGTGCAGTTTCATGACATTACGCGTCAACAGATCGAGCATGCTGCCGAGTCTCTCAGACTGCTCTCAGATCCGCAACACCGGGCGCAAAAAGATCTTGCCGACCTGTGTGAACTCCAATCCGTTCAAATTCGTTTCGCAGGCAAGAAGCTCACCGAAGCGGTAGGCCAGATCATCAGCAACCTTCAGTCCACCGCCAAAAAGATCATGGAGATGACCGGCGATTTGCTAAAGCTCGCTGGAGATGCGGAGCCTGCCCGATCTCTCACGGGACCGGACTCCGCGGGCTCGCTCCCTCGGCAGGAAGAGCTGAATTTCCTGTGTAGAACGGAGGATCGTCTCTCTCTTGCAGGCACTGTCCTGCGCGGATATGCGGAGAAAAACCGTGACCTGCTGTCGGCGATGGACTCCATAAGTGATGCTCTAAAGGACATGTCCTCTTTCGTTGGCAAGATAAGGCAGATCGGGCAGGCAATCAGGCTAATCGCGTTGAACTCGATCGTAAAGTCTTCTCACGTTGGTGACCGGGGCGCCGCCCTTGGAGTGCTTGCCAATGAGATCCACCACCTTTCACGCGATACCGGGGAACAGACGCAGGTGATTTCCGACGCTTTCGAGTCGATCACCTCTCTGGCGATACAAATGGGTGCAGAGGCGACGAATGAAAGGGGGTTTTCCGAGGGAGGAACTGCCGATGAAATGATCGAGACCCTTTCTCTGCTGACGAAGTCGCTTTCTGCCGCAAACAGTGCAGTTATGTCCCGAATGGCCACGATCAGCAAAACCGCAGGAGACCTCGTCGTCGAGATCGAAACCACTGCCTCGGGAATAAACGTTCACCAAAGAGTTGCGACTGCGATAAGTGAGATAGCCTCCAAAGTCGATGCGGCTGTGGTCGACTTGCGGGCCTCTTCGCCTTCGATCAATAAATCCGGGTCGAGCGCGCGCAGCGTTGAATTAATGAAAGAACTCGAACAGTCCTACACTATGAGCAGCGAACGGGAGCTGCATCAGCTCGTCAGTTCAGAAACGGGTCATGCCCGCGGGCAAAGCCCGGAAATTATTGAATTGCCGCAGGTCGACGAGCAAGAGTTAGGGGACAATGTCGAGCTTTTCTAACAATCGCTTCTGTCCCACGGGGCGCTCGGAAGCCGGGAAAATGTCGAGTGGCGCAGGGCTTTAGCTCTGCTGGTGGAATACCTTCGCAGGCAGTGAAGGATCGCCAATGCATTTTGAGAGTTCAAAGCAGGGTGACTCAGTTGTTCTAAAAGTTCGAGGTGAACTCACGGTGGAATACGCAAAGGAGTTCCAAGTCGCATTGATCGAAGGGCTGGGGAAGAGCGATAAAATGTTAGTGGACCTCGAAAATGTAGCCGAAGCGGATATAACCTGCCTGCAACTTCTTAGCTCCGCACTCAGCTCATGCGCCAGATTGGGCAAGCGAATTTCCCTGAGCGGCAACTTGCCCGAGCAGTTCAGGCAATTGGTAAACGATGCAGGTTTCGCCCTCGTATTGGGTCTTGAGGGCTCTGCTGCCGGACTGTGGAAAGGAAGCAGACAATGAGCAAAGTCGTAATGACGGTTGATGATTCGGCCAGTGTTCGGCAGATGGTCAACTTCACGCTGAAAAACGCAGGATTCCAGGTAATAGAGGCGGTGGACGGCGTGGACGCCCTTTCGAAACTGAAGCAAACGCCTGTCCATATGCTGATCACCGACCTGAATATGCCTAACATGGATGGAATCGAGCTGATACGCAAGGTGCGTTGTTTAAGTTCTGCTCAGAAATTCGTTCCGATAATTATGCTGACCACGGAATCCCAACCGTTGAAGAAACAGGAAGGCAAGACCGCAGGCGCCACCGGTTGGATCGTTAAGCCGTTCAAACCCGAACAGTTGCTTGCAGTCATGAAGAAGGTGCTGGGATGAATGACAGTCTCATGGAAGTCTTCAAAGTCGAAGCGACCGAGCTTCTCTCAGAGCTTGAATCCGCACTGCTGGAACTGGAGACAGCGTCAGGCGACAAAGCGGTGATAGGGCGGGTCTTTCGGTGCCTGCACACCATCAAGGGTTCAGGGGCAATGGTTGGCTGCAACGAAATCTCGGCCTTTGCTCACGAGCTGGAAAACATGTTTGAACTGGTCCGCCAGGGAACGATTCCGGTTTGCAAGATGCTGACGGATCTCACCCTGTCTTCGGTGGACCTTATCCATACGATGTTGGACGACCCCGACTCCCAGACCGCGCAGAAGCAGGTGAAAGAGATCATTTCGGCACTTGGCAGACTTGGTTCACTCATTGAATCCCGAGAACACAGTGTCCGCACCGAAGCTGTTTTCGAAACTCAGTCTCCTGAAACGGATTGGGCAAAAGAGGTCACGAATGTTTCAGCGCTGGTGGATAATTCCGGAAAGCTTGCCACCTTCCGAATCTTCTTTTGCCCGAATTCCGACATTTTCAACAGGGGGATGAATCCTGTACCTTTGCTGAACGAGTTGCGCCAACTTGGCGAATGCGAAGTTTTAGCCTGCGTCGATGCCCTCCCTGACCTGTATGAACTGAATCCGGAAGAATGCCACACTTATTGGAGCGTAATCCTGACAACTACTGCGAGCATCGATTCCATACGTGACGTCTTCATATTCGTGGAGGATGACTGCGTACTCAAGATCGATGTAATCGGCGAGCATAGCAGTGCGGGTGACCTGCCTTCAAAGAAGCTTGGGGAAATTCTGGTTGAAGAAGGCGAGGTGACACGGGAGCAACTGGCCGAAGTTCTGGGCAAGCAGAAGCGAATCGGCGAGATGCTGGTAGAGGAAGGCCTGGTCAGCCCAAGCAAAGTGCAGGCTGCCCTCATGGAACAGCAACATCTGAAGGAACTCCGGGAAAAACACGGGGACAGATCGGCTGCATCCGTCAGGGTGCCGGCTGCAAAGCTCGATTCGCTGGTTGACCTTGTAGGAGAACTGGTAACGGTCCGGGCAGGCCTCAATCAGCTCGCCTTTTCCAAAAAGATTCCCGAACTGCGTTCCCTGGCTGAACACGTAGACAGACTAACGGCCGAGCTTCGAGACAACACGATGAGTTTGCGCATGCTTCCGATAGGCGTGACTTTCAGCAAATTCAATCGCCTGATCCGAGACCTGTCTACGGACCTGGGCAAAGAAGTCATTCTGACGACGGAGGGCGCCGAAGTCGAACTAGACAAAACGGTTATCGAACGGCTGCACGACCCGCTGGTGCACATGATCAGAAACAGCATCGACCACGGCATCGAGACACCGGAAGCGCGGATCGCTTCCGGTAAAAGCAGACAGGGTGCGCTGCACCTGTCGGCCGAGCATTCCGGCGCTCACGTGCTGATAACGATCGCTGACGATGGGGCCGGTCTCGATAAAGACGCAATACGGGCCAGAGCTATAGAAAAAGGTTTGATGTCGCAGAATTCGGAACAGTCTGAGAAAGAGATCTTTTCACTTATCTTTGCTCCCGGTTTTTCTACGGCCCAAAAGGTCACCAGCGTTTCCGGCCGAGGGGTCGGGATGGACGTGGTCAAGCGCTCTATAGATTCGCTGGGCGGGTCGATTGAGATCAGCAGTGAGGAAGGCTCCGGGACAACCATCACTCTCAAATTGCCTTTGACTCTCGCGATCATAGACGGTCTTCTGGTTAAAATCGGCGATGCTCATTATGTCTTGCCGCTCTCCTTTGTCGAAGAGTGCATTGAATTGACCGGGGGGGACGCTGGTAAAGCGCACGGCAGGAAGCTGGTCTTCCTCAGAAAAAGTATCGTGCCCTACATCCGGCTGCGAGACAGATTTTCCATCTCCGGTGAAGCGCCGACAGCCGAGCAAGTTGTAATAGTGGAAACGGTGGACGGCAAGATCGGTTTTGTGGTGGATAAAGTTATCGGCCAGCACCAGACGGTCATCAAAAACCTTGGAAAAATCTACCGCAATGTGACCGGCATCTCCGGCGCGACGATTCTCGGCGACGGAACGATAGCTCTGATCGTCGATGTGCCCAAAATAGTGAAGTCATCAGTATTGGAAGAAATCAGCCAGGCTGTTTAGAAGTAAATTCAGAAAGCCAAGGGGAAAACTATGAGATGGTTCAATGATTTAAAGATCAGGACAAAACTTTTGGGCGGTTTTTTAACGATGGCGATGATTGCCGCTGTCGTCGGGTATGTAGGGGTGACCAACATCCAGAAGGCTTCCCAAACAGCTTCCGCCATGTATGAACACGAAACGGTCCCGATGGGCTTGCTGACTAGTCTGACCAGTGACCACCAGCACGCACGGATCTATATCAGGGAAACGCTTCTGGCAAAAACTGTGGAGGATATGAACAAAAAAACCAACGCGATAAAAGAAATCCTCCAACACATGGAAAAGGTAATGGCCTCTTTTGAAAAGACCATTAACCATGAAGAAGTCCGAAGGGAATTTCAGAACCTCACGAAAACATACGATCAATATAAACCTAATTTCGAAAAGTTCGCCCACTTCGTTTCGGCCGGTCAAAGAGACGAAGCAATTCAAATGCTGGACGGAGAGGCGAGCAGACAGGCCGGTGCGATTGGAGAGTCGATTCAGAAGCTTATAGATGTGCAATCCAACCTGGCCAAGGAGAGCATGGAATCCAACAAAGCGGCTGCTGAGAGCACAATCAGACTCAGCATCACTATCGCGGTGTCCGGAATAGTGTTCGCCATTATCGTCGGTTTTTTCCTTGCCCAGGTGATAAGCAGACCGATCAATCAACTGGCTGCGACTGCGGAAAAAATTGCCGTGGGCGATATGGGCGTGCAGGTTGAAGCAAGCTCCAGGGACGAGATCGGACTGCTGCTCCGGTCCTTTAAGAAGATGATCGTCGCAATGAACCAGGTTACCGACGTCGCTACCCAGATAGCGGCCGGAAATCTAACCGTTCATGTGGAGGAGCGCTCCGCTGAGGACAGGCTCATGCAGGCCATGTCAAAAATGGTGAGCAGCCTGACGGAGATCGTCACAAACATCCAGGGTGTCGCGAACCAGGTGGTCAGCGGAAGCGAACAGCTTAGCGCCAGCGCCGACGAGCTTTCACAGGGGGCGACAGAGCAATCTTCTTCGGTTGAGGAAGTTTCTTCTTCGATGGAACAAATGGCCTCGAACATCAAACAGAATTCGGATAACTCTCAGCAAACAGAGAGAATTGCAGTCAAGGCCGCCGAGGATGGTAAAGAAGGCGGTGGAGCGGTCGCCGAGACTGTCGGGGCAATGAAAGAGATTGCCAGCAAGATCTCAATCATCGAGGAAATCGCCCGTCAGACGAACCTGCTCGCGCTGAACGCCGCGATCGAAGCGGCAAGGGCAGGTGAGCACGGCAAGGGTTTCGCCGTTGTCGCATCCGAGGTGAGAAAGCTTGCAGAACGCAGCCAGGAGGCTGCCGGCGAGATAAACGAACTGGCGGCAAACAGCGTGCGGGTAGCCGAAAAGGCCGGAAGCATGCTGGCAAAGATTGTCCCGGACATCCAGAAAACTGCGGACCTGGTCCAGGAAATCAATGCGGCGAGCAACGAACAAAACTCCGGCGCCGAACAGATAAACAAAGCCATTCAGCAACTGGACCAGGTGATACAGCAGAATGCATCGGCGGCCGAGGAAATGGCTTCAACTTCGGAGGAACTGCTCGGTCAGGCCGAACAGCTAATAACCACTATCTCCTTCTTCAAAACCGGCACAGGCGCCGCCATTACGGCCACCGGGAACGCATCCGCCGCCCGGAACAGCAGGGCCAGGAGAATTAGTACACAGGCGCCGCTGAAGAAAGTCCAGCACAAGCATGCCCACGCGGCCGCTGATAAGACAAAGGGGATTGCGTTGGACCTGGGCAAAGGGAGCAACGGCGACTGCGAGGATACTCATTTCGACCAATATTAGGACACAGAACGAAAATCGGAAGACGGAGGCCTGAAATCCAATTCCCCTGATCTCATGACATCCGTCATCCGTCGCCCGATTTCCGGTTAGAGGAGGCCGGTCAAATGAATGTTGAAATAACTGAAACAACTCAGTACTTGACTTTCAAGCTCGAGGATGAGGTTTTTGCGATCGGTATTTCCGAGGTCCGCGAGGTCCTCGATTACACCACTGTGACCAAGATCCCCGAAATGCCGGATTTCATGCTTGGAGTGATAAACCTGCGCGGCAGTGTGGTGCCCGTCGTCGACATGCGACTGAAGTTCGGCATGGCCCCAACCGAAAAAAAGGTAAACACCTGCATCATTATCGTTGAAATCGATCTTGAGGGTGAGACGACCGTCATTGGAGCACTGGCAGATTCTGTGCAGGAAGTGCTGGAACTCGACCCGGATCAGATGGAGCCTCCCCCGAGGATCGGAACCCGTCTCAAATCGAGGTTCATTAAGGCAATGGGCAAGCGGGACGGTCACTTCATCATCATTCTGGATATTGACAGGATCTTTTCCGCGGACGAACTGGCTATGATAGGCGAGCCGGCACAGGACATGGCCGCCGCGTCGTGATATTAAAGTGACCGGTGAGTAGAGAGTTCAGGCAACAATTCAGGGGTTGCGATTTTAAGCCCCAACCCGTGACCCGTGACCCGTGACGTCTATTCACCAGCCATCTTTGCTCCATGCCGCTTGCACGGAAAACCCAATGCGACCTCAGGTATCCAGTGTCGAAAATCAGCAGATGTCAGAGTCGGCATTTGGCTTTTTCAGCCGCTTCATCAGCTCAGAATGCGGAATCAAAATGCCCGTCTCGAAGAAAACAATGCTCGAAGGACGCTTGAGAAGGCGGCTGCGGGCATTGAAACTCGCATCTTTCGAAGAGTATCGCAAGTATCTTTGCAGCACCAAAGGGGCGAAAACCGAGGTCGTCCACTTCATGGACGAGGTGACCACCAATAAGACAGACTTTTTCAGGGAGCCCTCTCATTTCGACTTCCTCTCAACAAAGGCGCTCCCGGCGCTGGCGTCGTCTCACAGGAAGATCAGGATCTGGAGCGCGGGTTGTTCGACAGGCGAAGAGCCGTACACACTGGCAATGGTATTGAGTGAATTTGTCGAACGGAAAGGTTTGTCCTTTTCGATACTGGCCACCGACATCTCGACAAAGGTGCTGGAGAAGGCTAAGCGTGCGGTATACAGTCATGAGAGAATCGAATCGGTCCCGCCGACGCTTCGCAAGAAGTACCTGCTAAAAGGAAAAGGCGACCGTGAAGGGCTCATTCGAATAAAGCCTGAGCTGAGATCAAAAGTTGAGTTTATGCGGCTGAACCTGATGGATCCCGGTTTTGAGCTGACTGAACCGGTCCAGGTCATTTTTTGCCGCAATGTGATGATCTACTTCGATCAACTCACACAAAAAAACCTGGTCCGCAAATTCTGCATGTGCCTGCCTCAAAACGGGTACCTGTTTACCGGGCATTCCGAGATGCTTCACGGCTTCAATCTGCTGCTGACACAGATAGCGCCCACCATATACAGGAGGATATAATAATTGACTTAGAGCAACTCATATGTGGACACAGTTTTCCATTCCGGACCAGGTCGGTAATGAATGAAAGATAATTTACAATGAGGAAGAAAATCAAAGTCCTTATAGTCGATGATTCCGCCGTGGTCAGGCAGACTCTTACGGCTACCCTGCAAGCCGATCCGGATATTGAGGTCATGGCTAGCGCTTCGGACCCTTTTGTGGCTGTCGAGAAGCTGAAGCGGGAAGTCCCTGACGTTATAACACTCGATATAGAGATGCCGCGTATGGACGGATTGACATTCCTGCAAAAGTTGATGAGCCAGCATCCAATTCCGGTTGTAATCTGTTCGAGCCTTACAGGGGAGGGATCGGAAACGTTGCTGAAAGCCCTTGAACTCGGCGCCATGGATATAATCCAAAAACCCCGCATCGGAACCAAGAAATTCATCGAGGAATCAAGAATCCGCATCTGCGATGCCGTCAAGGCGGCTGCCCTGGGCAAGATGGAAAGAAGGCCGATGCCCCAAAAGGTTGAACCCAAGCTTACCGCCGATGCTGTGATTGCCAGGCCCCAAAACAGTTCGATGATCCAGACCACCGAGAAAGTGGTGGCAGTTGGAGCTTCCACGGGCGGTACGGAGGCATTGCGGGTCCTGCTGGAAAGACTTCCGCTGGATGCCCCCGGTATGGCGATAGTGCAGCATATGCCGGAGCATTTCACCGCCGCTTTCGCCAGGCGCCTGGACGGAATCTGCCGGGTTTCGGTGAAAGAGGCTGAGAACAATGACACCCTGATTCGTGGACGAGTGCTCATTGCGCCCGGTAATCGCCATATGCTTCTCAAACGAAGCGGAGCACAATATTACGTTGAAATCAAAGATGGCCCCCTGGTTTGCCGCCACCGTCCTTCGGTGGACGTTCTATTCCGGTCTGCTGCACGCTACGCAGGAAGAAACTGCGTGGGAGTGATCATGACCGGAATGGGGGACGACGGCGCCAGAGGCATGCTTGAAATGAAAGACGCCGGGGCGTTTACTATAGCTCAGGATGAAAAGAGCTGCATAGTTTTTGGAATGCCGCGCGAGGCAATAAAACGAGGCGCCGTGGAAACGGTGCTGCCGTTGGACTCCATTGCAGCTGCGATAATTAAAAGAGCGGATCAGTGAAATTTACATGACGACCTCCGGCGTTTCCTGAAGGTAAGCAGCGAGAAGCCAGCCTAAAATCGCCAGACTCTCCACGTCCAGATATGTATTGGCCCTCTTTTCGAAGAGAACGGAACACTGAGCCGGAAATTCCGAATCTTCATCGTTAAAGAGGAGAAGAATCGGGACGACCGGCAGGGCGTCAAACTGCATAATGAGATGATAGGAAAGATCGATGCCGGGGCGGTAACCGCCCAGTTTCAAGCACGAGTCCTCAAGTTTGGCGAGTCTGCCGGGAAAGCTCCTGGCAAGGGCCTTCTCCACGTTATTTGCAAATGAACCTGCGAATGGCGCCGCATCTTTGAAA
>Ga0326728_10023429_pt1 | contig 11308 bp, 10 predicted proteins | sample MB3enrmetagenome_FD_207602 | JGI IMG/M metagenome (GOLD analysis project Ga0326728, IMG submission 207602) | Lab enriched peat soil microbial communities from McLean, Ithaca, NY, United States - MB31MN | ecosystem: Environmental > Terrestrial > Soil > Wetlands > Peat | place: USA: New York... | reverse complement strand
GAAAAGGCCTGAAAGCGGATGCCGTTATCAATGAAAAAGAATATGAAAAAGGTATCAAGGTCTCCGATAGTCAATTGAAATCGATTAACCTCATTCGGCATGATGAATTACCACAATGGAACTATGCATTTGTTCCTAACTTTGCAAGCCAAAATGCCAATTAATTTTTGCGCACCTGCTAAGTGTTGTTCGTAATGTTTGGGGAACCATACACTGCTCGAAATTCTTTCCAAAAATACTTGATTTGAATAGTGAAGTTCTGCCTTTTATACGTTAACCATTCAGCTTTCATGAGTCTGCCTATTTCAGTATGTATCAAGCTGATATTTAAGCAATTTTCTCTTGACATCCCTCATTTATCTGCTAAATTTGCATCATATTTTCCAGCCCCATCTTATCCTCTCTTGAGGAAAGACTAAATTCACCGGTTAAAGCCCCGGTGTCTGAAAGATCGCCTTGCATGCGATCCATTAAGAGTCGGAGGACCTGGTTGCAAGCAACCTGAACCTCGTAGTGCCGGCCATTCAACGTAACGTCAAAGGTTAATCTTTCCGGACACGAACAAAGCCTGACCAAGTTACTCAAACGCCACTTAAATAGTACCATGGGATAGGTGTGTTCTGAATCAGGACCCGCCTGTTTTCATATCCAAGGACCCGTTTCGGCATTGCCGCAATGGGTTTTCTTGTGCCCAAACCATCCCGACTGGGAGAGACAGATGCCGCTCCCGAAAGGGCCTATCGTCTCTTTTCGACCGGGAAACTAGGATATTGTCAAAAGTTTCATGAAGAATAAGGGAGGAACGTATGATGAGCAAGATGGAATTGGCTCGCCTTGCAGAGGTGTCCCCTGCCACCATTGACCGAGTTGAGCGTCGCGAAATCTGTCGAATGAAAACCAAGCTAAAGATCATTTTAGCACTAGAATTCACCCTGGTGAACAAGGACAAGGTTTTCCTCAATTGAGTGTCTTAACGATTTGCCCCCTGTTGGATTCCATCCGGTATTTACAACAACGCTTCAGAAAAAGGAGAGTGTTAAATTCCGGGGGGCTGGGTTGCTGCATAGCTTGACTCATGCAAACATTTTACATGAGCAAAGCCCCATTTTCCAAACCGGACCCACCGGAATCTAACACCGAGGTAAAGGGGGAATACCAACCGCCGCATAGCTATAACCTGACATCCCGAAGAGGATAGACGGAATCTTGTGGGGGTATTGTTGAGGGTATATTGGAATTTTAGGCTGAATATATTCCTATTATTACAGGATGTTGTAACGGTAGTGTTATGCCTATATAAAATCTTGAACAAAGGTCTGCCCAAGGCACCTGTTGGTAATGCCGGTCAGGAACATGATATCAACCAAGAGGTTTTACCAACCTGGCTGCTCGTGCAGCGGGGAAATGATGAACCGGCAGATTTACATTATTCTGTGTTCTGACAACTCTCTCTATACAGGGATCACCACCAACCTGGAGCGCCGCATCCACCAAAACGCCCATGGGCGCGGAGCTAAGTATTTTCGAGGGCGAGAACCAAACGAAGTGATGTATCTGGAGAGAGGACATACAAGGCGTTCAACTGCCAAGAGAGAACTGCAGATTAAGAATATGACTCGTGCCGGCAAATACCAGTTGATCTCTTCGGAGATGAATGAAATTTCCCCTATAGGTGGACCTCCTCTTTAATCATGAAATCCGAATACACATAAAATGTAAAATCCATTACTTGACCGAACAAATAGCGTACGTTTATCTCTCAGTTCTAGTCTGGACTGGCGAGACATACCGGACTCGTAATCCATAATTCACCTTTCTGAAAGTTGAAGTTTTATCTTTTACAAATCACTAACCGGCTAAAATTTCCTTTTTTATAATCCGTATAGGACATTGCCGCTCATCCGGTTTCGGTTTGTATTTCATCAGTAAACTTTTTAGATATAGCGTTAAGTTTTACTTGACACTTTTCGGTTTATGCTTTATAAAAAACCTAAGGGAATAGAATTTCAGGAAAGGAGGCGAACCCTTATGACCAGGAATGACAAGTTCGATGAGAAGCTGGCAATAGTTACCGGGGCTTCCAGCGGTATCGGCGAAGCCTCGGCGCGTTCACTGGCCGCAAAGGGCGCCAGGGTCATACTCCTGGCGAGGAATAAGGCTCGTTTGGACGCGATCGCTAATGAAATCAGTTCAAGCGGCGGCAAGGCGGACGCATACCCGGTTGATCTTGCTGATCCCCATGCCGTCGCAAGCACGGCCAATGAGATATCTTCAACCTACGGTGCTACGGATATCCTGGTAAACAACGCCGGGGCCGGCCGCTGGCTGTCGATCGTCGAGACGACCGCAGAAAAGGCGGCCCGGATGGTGGCGGTCCCTTATCTGGCAGCCTTTAACATTACTCGTGAATTCCTTGGCGGGATGATAGCACGCGGGACAGGCAACATAGTCAATGTAACCTCTGTTGCGGCACGGCTTGCCTGCCTGGAGCGGTCGCCTATACATCCGCACGCTGGGCGAAGGGAGGGCTTTTCTGAGTCATTGCGCGCCGATCTTTTCGGCTCCGGCATCTGCGTCACATCGGCCATGTTCGGCACAGTAGAGAGCCCGTTCTGGGAGCACAATCCCGGTAGTCGAGAAAGACTGCCCAGACAGGCTGCGCAGATCCAGGCACTTACTACGGAGGAAGTTGCAAATGCGATCATAAGCGGCATTGAAAAGGGGAAACGCGCCGTCATCAAGCCGGCGATATATCGTCTTCTCTTTATGTTCAATGCCCTCTTCCCCAAAATGACCGAATTAATGATGCGCCGCAAGAGATAACATAAAGCGTCTGGGATGCTCCTCAAGCTAGCGTTCACCCCCGGCCGAAAAAACCATAACTGGCCACGCATTCAAGGAGGAAAAAAATAAGAAGATATGAGAATTAACGGCAAGAATATAATAAGAGCGTTGCGAAAGCCCGCAAAACCCGAAGGATTACGTATGAAGGAGCTGTCAGCAACCACAGGGCTCCCCAAATCTGCCATTCTCCATTATTTGGCCCAGGGGCTGCTGCCGGAACCGGTCAGGACCGGCCCCAATATGGCCTATTATGATCCGGTCTGCATTGAAAGAATCGAATTTATTAAGGCCATGCAGGAGAAATATGCGTTTCCTTTAAGCAAGATCAAAATGCTCCTCTCCCACAGGGAACGGGGGATGGATGTTACGCCTCTCATTGAATTGAGCGCGACTATCTTCGGCAACTCGGACTCCCCGCCCCTTAATGAGGCTGAATTCTGCCTGGCTGCCGGTCTCAAGCCCGGGGAGGTGCGAAAACTAATAAAAAGCGGTCTCCTTATTCCCCTTGAAAAGGGCAAATTCAATCAGCAGGATGTGGCCGTCTGCGGCGTTTACGGCAGATGCTTTGCCTTGGGGGCCGATACGGCTGATCTTGTTTTCTATGCGGAAGCAGCGAAGAAGATCGTTGACATGGAGATGCGTCTGCGGCGCAAGCTTACTGTCCATCTGCCGGAAGACCAGGACGCCGAGTTGACCAGAAGGATGGTTTTGGGGGCGAGGGTTGTTCGCAGCTACGTGATTGACCGGACCTTCCAGCAAAGGGTGGCTTCAGCGGGGGACCTTAAAGACACGAGTCTCCTGACGGGGGAAAAGAGCGGAATAGAAGGAGAGAAATGACCCCTTGACAGGCAATTGGCCGGGGCAAAGGAGAAGATGCCATGGCGGAAAATCCCGTTGTCGTATTTGAGAATGTAACGAAGATTTATCAAGTGGGAGAGGTTTCCATCCCTGCCTTGAAGGGGATTTCTCTCCAGATTCCCAGGAGAAGGTTTTCGATGATCTTGGGGCCATCCGGCAGCGGCAAGACCACGCTGCTCAATATGGTCGGCTGCCTTGACCAGCCGACAGATGGAAAAATCGAGGTCTGCGGGGAAAAGGTGGCTGAAATTACAGATGACAGAATCTCCGAGTTTCGGGCGAAGAACATCGGGTTTATCTTCCAGAACTTCAATCTTATTCCGGTACTGTCGGCCCTGGAGAATGTTGAATACCCTCTGACCCTGCTGGGGATGAAGACCTCTGAACGGCGGGAACGAAGCATGAGTATCCTTGAGTCGGTGGGACTTTCCGACCATGCACGGCACAGGCCTAACCAGTTGAGCGGCGGGCAAAAGCAAAGGATTGCGATCGCCCGCGCCCTGGTTAAGGGGCCGAGCCTGGTGCTGGCGGATGAACCGACAGCCAATCTCGACAGTAAAACCGGCGCTGCCATCATCGATCTCATGCACCGGGTCCAAGAGGAGTACGGCGCCTCTTTCATATTTTCCACTCACGATCCGCAATTGATTTCCCACGCCCAGGATGTCTTCTCCATCCGGGATGGCGAGCTGATCGAGCATCGTTCGGAGGGCTAAATGACGACACTAATAATTGCCGCAAGAAATATTACCAGGAACTACAGACGTTCACTCATGACAATTTCCGCCATCGCCGTGGGAACCATGTCGATGCTGCTGTTCGGTGAATTCGTGTCGCAGATTTTCGTTGCCCTTGAAACGCAGAATGTAGTCCGGTCCGGACACATCGCCCTGTTTCGAAATGGATACTACAAATACGGGGGGGGCAATCCTGCGGCCTACGGAATCAGCGATTATCACTCCGTCATCCGCTCAATAGACGAAGATCCTGTACTCAAACCGATGATCAACGTGGTTACTCCCACCATAAACCTCTTTGGTATCGCCGGTAATTTCGATGCGGAGTCTTCAAAAACCTTTTTCGGTCTCGGCGTTATTCCCGCCGACTACAACAGGATGCACCGCTGGGACGAACATCATCTGAAGCTGTCCTCCTCCGCCGATGAACCCCTCAATGAAAAGGACGAGACCCATGGATTTATCGGGGCGGGACTTGCCAGAATCCTGGGGCTTTGTGAAACTCTGAAGCTGGCTGACTGTCCGGAACGACAAGGCGGCGATCAGGAAACTGTCCGCACGGAATCGGGTCGGAACAGGCGGGATTTCAGTGGATTGGCGGATGATGCGAAGGGAACGGACTCCAATGCGGAGAAAGGTCTGGCTCCCCGCCTGGACCTTCTCGCCGCAACGGCAAACGGCGCTCCCAACGTCGTCAATTTCTATGTGGATAAGGCCATCAAGCAGGGAGTGAAAGAGTACGATGATTCATTTGTCATCATGAACTTCAATCTGGCCCAGCAGCTTCTATACGGTCGAGGTGAAAAAAAGGCCGTCAGCATCGTCCTGCAGCTCCACCGGACAGAGAAGATCCCGGTTGCGCGGGCGCGTCTTGAAAAGTTGATCAAAGATAAGGGACTTGATCTGGAGACCCGGGAACTGACCGAGCTACAGCCGTTCTATAAGCAGGCGGTCGGAATGTTCCTGGCCATTTTTTCGTTCATCTCGATCGTCATGGCGGTGATCGTTTTGTTTACTGTTGTTAACACCATGAGCATGAGCGTGATGGAAAGGACCCAGGAAATCGGAACACTTCGAGCAATGGGAGTCAAGAGAAAGGGAATCGCCGGCCAATTCGTGCTTGAGGGGATACTCCTCGGGTTGATCGGCGCGACGGTCGGAATCGTCATCGGTTCTGTAGCAGGAGAGATCATCAATCATGCGGGGCTGATATGGCAACCGCCGGGGCAGGCGTACCCTACGCCGCTTCTGGTGCGCACTAAAGGGGTCGGTCATCTGCTGCTGGGCATTTGGACCGGGCTGGGCGTCATGGCGACAATAGCGGCATGGATTCCGGCAAATCGTGCCGCCCGGATGAAAATAGTGGACGCATTGGGGCATGTATGAGAAATAAACTATACTTTTATCTGTTAATCATGGCCCTGGTGACGGGCGTGTTGGAGAAAGCCTTCTCCGGTGAAGAAAACAGGCCCTCGGCTCAGACCGTCATCGCCCGTTCGGATGCTGTCAGAAATCCCGACAGACCTTTCCGGCTCGATCTTCGCCTCACTGAGTACGTTGACAGCTCAGAGCGCAATGAGATCATTCTCCGGGTCTACTCGAAGATAGACCGGACATCGGGGCAATTCAAGAATCTCGTTCGCTACATGGAGCCCCCACGTGACCTGGGAAAAGCGGTCCTGATGAACGGAACGACCATGTGGTTTTACGATCCGGCTTCAAAGAGCAGTGTCCGTATCTCTCCGCAGCAGAGACTCGTGGGCCAGGCATCCGAAGGCGATGTTATAACGGTGAATCTGGCGAAGGATTACTCGGCAAAGCTTGTCGGACCCCACGACGGGGAAACGCTGGATGACGCCGATCGCAAGCCGCGCAAATGTTGGCATGTGGAACTCACCCCGGATAACGACGTCGCAATTTACGGAAGAGTTGAGTATTGGGTGGAAAAAGACACCTACAGGCCAGTGAAGGGTAAGTTTTATTCAGACAGCGGAAGGCTTCTAAAAATTGCCTATTATCACAAATACCAGGAACAGCTCGGTGTTTTCAGGCCGTCCGAGATCATCCTCATTGATGCCGTAAATGCAAAGCTTGCTACGACGATAAATTCCTCCGGTATTCATGCGATGGATATTCCCGACAGCTGGTATCAACGGGAATTCCTTCCCCACCTGAAGGTTGAGTGATGAGAATATGGGTTCATCTCGTTCTTTATTTATTCTGCCTCGGATCTCATAAACTTTGGGCCGCAGAAGTCGGAGATGAAAACTCAGACCTGAACTTGATCCCAAAGACTATAGAAACCACTAAGGAGGAGCCTTCACGTGTTGAACACGCTCAACTGAGTGGAAGAGCCTACCTTGAGGACGCATTAACGGGATGGCTGAACAGAAGTCTTCTGGTACCTGATCCAACCCAGACTCCGAATTGGCAGAATAGGACCAGCCTGGATTTCGACTGCAGCTGGCAATTTGGTGAAAAAGTCAGATTGAGTTTGAGTAATCGCCTGAACGCCTTTGAGGGGGATACAATAACTTTTCCGAGCGGCGAAAATGTTCGGAATGATTTTCGCGAAGGTTTTTTATCATGGGAGATCTTCCAGCGAACATATCTGGAAGCGGGCCGCATAAACCTCAAGAACGGTACTGCATTGGGTTATAATCCAACGGATTTTTTCAAATCGCGCACCATGGTTAATATTGCATCGATTGATCCGTCGGCCCTCAGGGAAGACCGGCTCGGATCAATTATGGTTAAGGGCCAAAGAATCTGGAATAACGGCGCCGTTACGCTCGCCTTTTCTCCCAGGGTGGTAACACAGAGTCCTTTGCTGATTACTCAGCACGCGAGTTTTGACCCATTGTTCGGCCAGACGAATTCCGACAACCGCTTTCTCGCATCACTCAGTTACAACATTGCAGATCTCAATCCGCAGGCTCTTATTTTTTTCGACAATGTCGGCACTCACATCGGAGTAAATATAAGTCGAGTAATGAGTTCCAGCGTCGTGGCTTATGCGGAATGGTCCGGCGTTCAGGAAGCAAGCCTTACCAAGAGAGCAGTCACATTTGGACAGAATACCGGTTCCCTGCCGCAGGGATCTCCGCTCCTTCCGCAAACTGATACCTGGAAGAGCTTTCAAAATGATCTTGCTCTCGGTGTTTCCTGGACAAGCAGTTTCAATATGACAATCAATCTGGAATACCACTACCACCAGGCGGGGTTTGGGACCGCGGACTTTAATAACTGGGTGTCACTTGGCAGTGCAAATCCCCAACTGGCATCGGAATTCTGGTTTATTCGGCAATACGCGGCAGACCAGCAAGAACCATTAATGCAGCATGAATTTTTCTTGCGTTTCGATTGGCCGGACATCATTCCGTCAAAACTCAATGTCGGTGCCGTGATGTTCGTCAGTCCCAATGATGGATCGGTCTTAACTCAAGCTTCAGCACAGTACTTCATTTCAAGAAATTGGACGGTGGGGGTGTATTTAGGAGGGGCTATAGGAAGCGCCAGCACCGTAGAGGGAAGTCTCCCCTCGTCTGCGAGCGGAGTCCTGCAAATTGTGAGGTATCTATGAAGATCCCTGCTTCCACGGCTCGGAATCCGAAATTTCCAATATTTTCACCCATTTTTGTAAGAAGTGAATAAATACCAATCAAGATGGAAGAGTGAGGGGGCTTTAAAGGGAAAGGGCTCGAACCATTGCCCAAACCCGTCCCCTTTGGGTCACCAGTGCGGGCAAACCTGGGCATCTATAGGAACAAATTTTTACTGGATTAAAAAGAGAAAATGCCGAATGTCTGAGGGTATATATGGGGGGTATAACGGAATTTTAGCCCGTGATAATCCCCTAATTTACGTCATGTTATAGGTTTAATATGATCCCTATATAAACCTTAACCAATGGTCAATCCAATGCACTGGCAATGGCCTTTAAACGGGGCACCTCTGGAAATTCTGCGCGTCCACCACGGCTATGGCGGCCATATTGACGATATTGGCCACATCATCGCCCCGTTGGAGGACATGTATCGGCTTTTTCATTCCCATCAGAATGGGGCCTATGGCATCGGCGCCACCAAGACGGTTGAGGAGCTTGTAACAGATGTTTCCGGAGGTGAGGTCGGGAAAGATCAGGACATTGGCGGACCCCTTCAAGGTGGAAAATGGGTAGTTCTCGGCGAGTATCTCGGGGGTGACGGCGGTGTCCGACTGCATTTCCCCATCGACAACCAGTTGCGGGGCCCGCTCCTTTACCATCTCCACGGCCCGCTTAACCGTAAGGGCGTGGGGGTGCTTCACGGAGCCGAAATTGGAGAAGGAGAGCATGGCAATGCGCGGCTCGATCTCCAGCACCCGCGCCATTTCGGCGGCCAGTATCGCTGTCTCGGCAAGTTCTTCGGAGGTCGGGTCGATGCAGACGGTGGCATCCGCGAGAAAGAATATCCCCCTCTTGAAAACCATCATATAAAGGCCATGGACGCTGGAGAGCCCCTCCCGCTTGCCGATCACCTCCAGGGCCGGCCGGATGATGTCCGGGTAGTGTGCGTCAATGCCGGAAAGAAGGGCATCCGCATCCCCCAGTCGGACCATGACGCTTCCGTAATAGGTCCCTGATCCGCGCCGAATCAGCAGGCGCGCTTCGGAAAGGGTGACCCCTTTGCGCTGGCGTAGTTCGAAAAGGACCTGGGCGTAGCGCTCCGTGTCGGGGCTGTCGTCCGGATCGATGATGCTCACCTCGTTTAACCCCAATTGCAGTTCTTCGATCTTTTCCCCGATCTTCCGCCGGTTGCCGAGGAGGACAGGGACGGCTATTCCTTCCTCGATCATGATCTGGGCGGCGCGGAGGATCTTCTCGTGCGCACCCTCCGGAAGGACAATCCGTTTCGGGTCGGCCTTAGCCATGTTGATGATATGGCGCATGGTCTCCTTGGCCTTCCCTTGGAGCGCTTCCAGGTGTTCCACATATTTTTCGTTATCCTCGATAGGTTGGCGTGCCACGCCCGAATCCATGGCCGCCCTGGCGACCGCCGGGGCAATCCGCAGCAGCGCACGGGGATCGAAAGGTTTGGGAATGATATAATCACGCCCGAAAGAGAACTTGATATTGCCATAAGCGCGGCACACCGATTCCGGGCATTCTTCCCGGGCCAGTTGCGCAAGGGCGTGGACCGCGGCAGTTTTCATCTCCTCGTTGATGGCGGTGGCGCGCACATCGAGGGCGCCGCGGAAGATAAAGGGGAAGCCGAGAACGTTATTGACTTGGTTGGGATAGTCGGAACGCCCGGTGGCGATGATGGCGTCGTCCCTCACCTTTTTTACCTCTTCCGGGGTGATCTCCGGGTCCGGATTGGCCATGGCGAAGATAATTGGGTTTTTTGCCAGCGTCCCGATCATCTCTCTGGTAAAGGCCCCCCTGACTGAAAGGCCCAGGAGGACATCGGCCCCGACTACGGCCTCGTCCAAGGTGCGGTACGGGGTATCGGCGGCAAACCTTTCCTTGTACGGGTTCATCCCCGCGCCGCGTCCCTTGTAAATGACCCCCTTGGTATCACACATGATGATGTTCGCTTTCCTCACACCGAGGGTCACAACCAGATTGGCGCAGGCGATTGCGGCAGCCCCAGCGCCGTTGATGACGACCCGGACCTTTCCAATTTTCTTGCGGACGATGTGCAGGGCGTTCAGGAGCGCCGCCGAGGTGATAATGGCGGTGCCGTGCTGGTCATCATGGAAGACCGGGATGTTCATGCTCTTCTTCAACTCCTCCTCGATCTGGAAACACTCTGGAGCCTTGATATCCTCCAGGTTGATTCCGCCGAAGGTCGGTTCGAGGAGTCGGCAGACCTTTATGACCTCATCGGGGTTTTCCGTGTTGACCTCGATATCGAACACATCGATGTCGGCAAAACGCTTGAAGAGGACCCCTTTCCCTTCCATGACTGGCTTCCCCGCCAGCGCCCCGATATTGCCAAGGCCCAGGACCGCGGTGCCGTTCGACAAAACCGCCACCAGGTTCCCTTTTGCGGTGTATCTGTAAGCATCATCGGGGTTCCTGGCGATTTCCAGGCAAGGTTCCGCAACCCCCGGCGTATAAGCTAAGGAGAGGTCACGGGAAGTGATGCACGGCTTGGTGGAGATTACCTCGATTTTCCCTTTTCTTCCGCTTGAATGATAATCCAATGCTTCCTGACGCTTGTCCATGGATTCTCTCCCTAGCTTGGTCCATCCGGAAATTCCGGATGAGAAATTATCATTTAATCTTACCTCCGTCTTGGAATAGCGCAAGGGAGTCCTCTGTCTCCTGAATAGTCCTGATGATTTCACTTTTTTTCATCTTTCCTGCTTTTAAACCCCTCTGTCTGGCAATTTCCTTTTTTCCCTGCAGATTCATTTCTTCACCTCCTTTTTTCGAGTCCTTATTCTTTCTCTGAAATATTTGATACTTGTTTGCTCCTGGAATCGACCCATCCACGTGAACTATAGAAATGCGGCTATTTCCCCTTTGGATATCAGATCATTGAGAAGAGAATCCTCAACCAAGCCGCTTGTTTGATCAGCATAAAATCACCTTGATCTTTGTCATGTTTGCACCCCGTTATCAATATTACACTGGTGCTTCGCATGTAAAGATGTTCTCAGCCAAGGCGAACGGGGAGTAATGGAAGAAACCCATATGCGTGACAGTATCTGAAGTGGTATCTGCCGGATTTATCCGGTCAGTCGGCCTGAATCCGCTTGCCCCCTATCCTGCTGGCACGCTGGCGCCGGACACATTCCACTATCCTATTCCCTGCAGCCTCAAACCTTTCATGCTCTTTAGGGATTTTCTGCAGCCTCAGCAGCATCTGCTTCGGCTTTCG
>Ga0326728_10023428_pt1 | contig 11309 bp, 6 predicted proteins | sample MB3enrmetagenome_FD_207602 | JGI IMG/M metagenome (GOLD analysis project Ga0326728, IMG submission 207602) | Lab enriched peat soil microbial communities from McLean, Ithaca, NY, United States - MB31MN | ecosystem: Environmental > Terrestrial > Soil > Wetlands > Peat | place: USA: New York... | reverse complement strand
CGGGCTGTGAAATTGTGGCTGCTTGCGACCACGAAGAATTGATGTCAAAACAGTTCGCTGAAAGATTCTCTGTGAAGAAGCATTTTACCGACGTGAGCGAGCTTTTAGATCAAATCCGCCCTGATATTGTCCATATTACTACTCCTCCACGGAGTCATTTTTCTCTTGGGAAATCGTGTTTGGAGAGCGGGTGCCATATTTATGTTGAAAAGCCTTTTACTGTTAACACGGAAGAGGCGGAAAAATTGATAGACCTTGCAAAGAGAAAGAATTTGAAAATAACGGCAGGACACAACTGGCAATTTACGTATGCTGCCATTCGCATGAGAGAACTTATTCAGGGGGGCTTTTTGGGGGGGGCACCGGTTCATATGGAGAGCTATTACTGCTATAATTTGGCAGACGCCGCCTATGCGAAGGCAGTGCTCGGGGATAAAGACCACTGGGTAAGGGGGCTCCCTGGCAAACTGTTGCAAAATACTATTAGCCATGGAATAAGCAAAATTGCAGAATTTATGAAAGGAGAGAATCAGAACGTTATTGCTCTAGGATTCACCAGCCCGCTACTGAATAATATGGGAGAAGACATCATTGACGAACTACGTGTCATTATTCATGATAATGGGGGACCAACGGCCTACTTCACGTTTTCGTCGCAAATGAAACCAACCCTTCATCAATTCCGGATTTACGGTCCGGAGAACGGATTGGTTGCCGATGATGACCACCAAACAGTGATCCGAATCAGTGGTCGAAAGTACAAAAGCTATCTCGACCAATTTGTGCCCCCGGTCCTTTTTGCTAAACAATATTTGGCCAACACAAAGCACAACGTGAAGAAGTTTCTTCAAAAGGATTTCCATAATGATTCAGGAATGAAGTGTTTAATAGAAATGTTCTATAGCTCTATAACCAATAATAACCTGTTGCCAATTTCCTATCGGGAGATCCTGACGACGGCAAGAATCATGGACAAAATCTTTGCTCAGATCGGCCGAGTCAAACAGAAAGGCAGAGAGGTGTTAGTGTGACCCGGGGTATGTTTCGCGGGACCTCACGACCTTTAGCCGGCGCGAAGAAATTGAGAAACTGAGAATCATTTCAAAGTCAATGTTAACCCCCAAAGAAAATCGACAAGTTTCGTCTGCAGGTCGCCGTCACGTGTCCTCTGTTTGTTAATTTGTAATGGAAGTCGCCCCTATGACAGCAGAACACCTTGTTAAGGAAGTCGGGTTAAGCCTCGACAGATTCAATGAATGGCTTGAAAGCTATGGCGAGACATCTTTTGACCATCAAAGCTTTTTTGCCGGCCCTATAGGGCGAAAAGCAAAGGCGCTTTATTACAAGAACCCACTCATTGGTACTCTTACTGTTGCTCCCATGATATTCTGTGAAGCCTTCATCCCGTCGGCGCGACGACTTTTCTGGAAAACCTTTCGGTTCCCGATTGCAGATGCCCATTACGCAATGGGATTTGCTCTGCTGGCGGAGATGACAAAAAAAAATCGATACTATGATAGGGCTGTTCATTTTCTCGAAATGCTGAAGCAATCCCGGTCTGAAGGGTTTGAACATTATTGTTGGGGCTACCCTTTCGATTGGGTCACAGGAACCGGTACGATTCCAGCCAACACCCCGTTCATCACAACGCTCCCGTACGCCTATGAAGCTTTTGAGTATGTGCAGCACATCGACAAAAATGAGCACTGGCTTGAGATAATGCGTTCAATAGCCGAACATGCATCCCAAGATATTAAGGACTTTGAAATGTCTCCAGGCGTTTGTTCCTGCGGTTACGGCCCTTATGATAACAAGGGTGGGGTGATCAACGCGAGCGCATACAGGGCTTTTCTACTGACAAGCGCATCGATGGACTTTAGAGAAGACAAATACTGGGACATTGCCGAGGGAAACATAAACTTCGTCCTAGGGGAGCAGCAAGCTAATGGCTCCTGGTTTTATGCGGCCGATTCAAGAAATTTTGTCGACCACTTTCATACCTGCTTTGTGCTAAAGGCACTTGCCAAGATCGAAAGGATGACCGGACATGCAGGATGCCGGAAGTCTATCGAGAAAGGGATCGAATATTACCTGAATAACCTTTTTGATTCGAACGGCCTTCCAAAGCCTTTTGCCAAAGTCCCGAGGTTGACGGTGTACCGGAATGAGCTTTATGATTACGCAGAGTGCATAAACCTATGCGTCCTGTTAAAAGACAGGTATCCCGAATTAGGGAAGGTGCTGGAAAACGTTCTTAATGATCTGCTGAGCCGGTGGCAAAAACCGGATGGCTCCTTCAGGTCCAGAAAACTTTACATCGGGTGGGACAACGTCCCGATGCACCGCTGGGCCCAATCGCAAGTCTTTAGAAGTCTCTGCTTTTTGCTCTCAGAAGAGAGCCGCAAGTCGTAAGGAGTAAATGGCAAGTTGTAAATGCGGTACATTTATTCTTAGGTGACGGCGAAGAGCCATTATTTTTTTGTAGTATAGTTTTTTCCCTTATACCTTACAGGGAAAATTCTTAGAGAGTTCTTTGTTACGCTATGCGCTATGCGCTCTGCTAATTTCTAACTAACCATGTGCGGTATTTGCGGCAAATATGACTTCAAGAACGGTAAGCCGGTTGATCAGGTAATCATCCGGAAGATGACCCAGATGATGGTGCATCGCGGTCCGGATGATGAGGGATACTATTTCTCTGGATCGCTGGGGTTCGGGTTCCGCCGGCTGTCGATTATCGATCTTGAGGGAGGGCACCAGCCTATGTCAGATCGGGATAGGTCTGTTTGGGTGGTCTTCAATGGAGAGATATACAATTTCCCTGAACTTAGGAGAGAGCTTGAAAGTTTTGGGCATATTTTTCAAACAAAATGCGACACCGAGGCCATCATCCATGGATACAAGCAGTGGGGCGACGAGGTTTTCAATCATCTGAACGGAATGTTTGGTGTGGCAATTTGGGATGAGAGAAAGAAAAGGCTCATTCTGGCCCGTGATGCAATGGGGATAAAATTGGTCTATTACAGGGAGGAAGAGGGGACAGTCGATTTTGGATCCGAGATCCGTCCCATTCTTGCTGCTATGGAGCGAAAACCGGAGATTGACCCGATTTCGCTGAACCTCTTCCTACGTTATCGATATACACCATCACCACGCACCTTGTATAAGGGAATAAGGAAGCTTGCACCCGGAACCATGATCACCTACGAAAACGGTGTTAGCCATATTAGGCGCTGGTATGAGTTTAAACCAGTGCCATTCTCGCCGCCTAAAACCGAACATGAGGCGAGAGAAGAGTTGCTGGAAATTTACAAGAGATCCGTGAAGAGGCAACTAATCAGTGACGTTCCCCTTGGACTGTTACTAAGTGGTGGGATAGATTCAGGACTTCTCCTTGGCCTGATGAAAGTTAACGGGGACTCCTGGCCGACGTTTACCGTAGGATATGGAAAAAGGTTTAAAGACGATGAACTTCTCGATGCCGCTGAGACGGCAAAGATTTTCTCCGCAAAAAATTGTTCCGTTGAGCTGGATAAGGAGACCTTTGAGGCAAGTTTGCCGAAGATAGTTTCTTTCTTGGAGGAGCCTGTTTGTACTTCGTCTATCGTAGCGATGTATTTTGTTAGCCAGCGTGCCCGAGAAGATGTGAAGGTAGCGTTTATTGGGCAGGGTCCCGACGAATTGTTTGGTGGTTATCGCCGTCATCTCGGCATTCGTTACGGAGCCTATTGGAGAGCCTTGCCTGGCTGGGTAAGGAATCCGTTTACCTTAGCTATCAATGCTTTACCGAGGAATGAAACGCTAAAAAGAGGTGTCTACTCTTTAAATATCCCCAATAGGATGCATAGGTATCAATATGTATTCTCGATCGTACCTGGGGAGACTATCGATGATCTCTTTCAAGACGGATTGTTGGCTTCCAATACTGGTGATAAGGTTCTTGAATACTGGGAGGATCTGGAAGGGTTAATGGAGAATACAGACGAACTTGGGGGGTTCCAGTTTCTGGAAATGCGATGTTCACTTCCTGATGAATTACTCATGTATGCAGATAAGCTCTCCATGGCCCATAGCCTTGAGGTTAGAGTCCCGTATCTTGATAGGGAAGTTGTCGAGTACGTCGAGAGGCTTCCAGCCCAATTCAAAGTGAGAAATGGTGTGCAGAAATGGTTGCATCGCAAGGTGTGTCAAGATTTTCTTCCGAACGAAATCTTGGCAAGAAAAAAACGGGGATTTGCCACCAATGTCGTGGATGAATGGTTTCAAAACTCCTCAAGTGGAAAAATGAAAGAATTTTTCTTAGACGGCAGTTCTTTAATGTATCAATTTCTTCGACCCCAAAGAGTCCAACAACTCCTCAAAGAACACATATCCAATAAGAATGACAACTATAAAATATTATCCAGTCTTGTGATCTTTGAGCAGTGGTTAAGGTCATCCCCCAGAATAATGGAATAGTGGGGTAATGGAATAATGGGACATATAACTATGGTGCTAATGGATTGTTGCTCAGTGAGCTTTCCTTGATGGTATTGGTTTTACCCAATATTCCAGTATTCCAACATTCCAATTCCCCAGAGAGGATCAAGCATTGAAGTTGTCTTACGTACTCATAACAGCAGCTCGTAATGAAGAGGCTTTTATAGAGAGGACTATACAATCTGTCATTGCCCAAACAATTCTACCGAAAAAGTGGGTTATTATTAGTGATGGTTCCACCGACGGTACTGATGAGATTGTACAGAGATATGCTAAGGAGAAGGACTGGATTGAATTGGTGCGGATGCCAGAACGTAGAGAAAGGCATTTCGCTGGTAAAGCATATGCTTTTAATACGGGTTATGAAAAGGTAAAAAACCTGCAATATGATATTGTAGGAAACCTTGATGCAGATATCTCTTTTGGAGAAGATTTTTTTGAATATTTGCTCGAAAACTTTGGAAAAATGCTGGATCTCGGAGTTGCGGGAACTCATTATGTGGAGGGGGAATTCCATTCATTCAAAGATAGCTATATCGATATTCATCACGTAAATGGGCAATGTCAATTGTTCAGACGTCAATGCTTTGAGGAGATAGGTGGATACCTATTAGTCAAAGACGGTGGAATTGATTGGATTGCTGTGACAACGGCACGGATGAATGGATGGAAAACTTATTCCTTTGGGGAAAGAACGTTCATGCATCACCGGGGAATGGGGACTGCAAGTAGCAATGTATTTAAGGCACGATTTCATTATGGGAAAAAGGACTACTTTTTTGGTGGACATCCACTTTGGCAGATCCTTAGGGGAGTCTTTCAAATGACGAGGAAACCCTACATAGTTGGAGGCGTATTGTTAGTTACAGGATATTTTTGGGCTTGGCTTACCCAGGTGGAACGCCCCGTGTCGAGAAGCCTTATGAAATTCTACAGGAGAGAGCAGATGGGAAGGTTGAAAAAACTACTTTCAGAAAGGCTAAAAATTGCTCGCTAAATAATGAACCGTATAAATCATGAAGTATTATAAGTGAATTGAAGAGCCAGGGAAAGGTGGAGGAATTGGATGCAGTCCAATAAAGAAGAAGAAATGGTAAAAGGACGACTCGAAGAAGTCGACGCATTGAGGGTTGACGGAAAGACATTAATAATCACCGGCAGACTTTTTAAGGCAGCAAGGCTTAAAGAGGAGTGGTATGAGGATGTTGAAAACCCCGGGCCAATGATAAAGGCACTGGAGGATGCTAAGCCTAAACCGGATATTTTTACCTTCTGGCAGAGACTCCCTGAGATCGCTCCAAAATATAATTATTTCATGGAAAAGGAAAGCATCGCTGCAGTGCTTATTAAGAGTTATGACTATTGGTATAATAAGCAAATAGATACTAATGCAAGAAGGGCGATAAGAAAATCCGAAAAGAACGGAGTTAGAGTTAAGGTAGCCAGATTTGACGATGAATTCATAAAAGGGATGACCTGCATATTTAATGAAGCGCCTGTAAGACAAGGCAAGCCATTTTGGCATTATGGAAAAGACTTTGAAACTGTTAAACGTCAATTTTCAAGGTACTTATATAGAGAGGATCTGATAGGCGCTTATTACAACGATGAGCTTATCGGGTTCATTATGCTGGGCCATGCAGGAAAATATGCAGAGTTGGGGCAGATTATTTCCAAGATCGAGCATCGGGATAAATCCCCGAACAATGCGTTAATAGCTAAAGCGGTTGAAATTTGTGACCAAAAACAAATCTCTTATCTTACCTATGGCTTTTGGAAGAGAGGGAGCTGGGGTGAATTTCCACGTCGCAACGGGTTCGAAAAGATAGATCTTCCCCGATACTATATTCCTTTAACTGTTAAAGGAAAACTAATTTTAAAATTGAGGTTGCATCATGGAATCAAGGGGATTCTTCCGGAAAAATTATTAGCTCGCCTGTTAGATTTGCGAAGGAAATATTATACATGGAAATATTACGAAAAGGCAGGACAAACATAAATTGACAAAAGCAGATAACAGGTGCTTCAGTGACTTAAAGATAGCACTTATCGCTGAATGCTGTATTTTCTGAAAATCGCTACAGAGAAAATCCTTCATAATTTACAAAATTCTAAGAAATCCATAAGGGACCAGCGCAAAACAGATCTAATAAAAAAAATCAAAAAGGCTTAGCTAGGATGTAAGTAATGATAAAGGGTTTCTAACTATTTTGCGGAACAATATTTCTTAACAAATTAGCCAGAGGTTTTTAGGTGCCAGGAATAACTGGAATTATTAGCAGGGAATCGCCTGAAAAAAATATAGAGGACTTGCGTCTAATGACTAATTCGATGATGCATGAACCCTTCTATAAAACGGGTATATATTTAAATGCTCAATTCGGTTTGTATGTGGGTTGGGTGTGCCACAAGAATTCGTTTTCTGACTGCATGCCGGTGGTAAACGAAAAAAGAGACATTGTCTTGGTTTTCTCAGGAGAGAATTTTGGAGACAAGGATGTTACTGCTCAACTAAAGAGAGGGGGCCACGAATTTGCCAGTTCCAATGCAAGCTATTTGATACATATGTATGAAGAAGAAGGAGATGGGTTCCTACAGCGTTTGAACGGGTGGTTTTGCGGTGTGTTGGTGGATCTTCGGAAAAGGATGATCGTTCTCTTCAATGACCGGTATGGTATGGGAAGGATCTATTACTATGAAGGTAAAGACGTGTTTTACTTTTCTTCCGAGGCAAAGTCCCTACTTAGGATGCATCCGGAGCTACGGAAAATTGACTTGGAAAGCTTAGGACAATTCTTTAGTTGTGGCTGCACGTTTCAAAACAAAAGCTTATTCTCGAAGATGTTTTTGTTGCCCGGGGGCTCCGCTTGGACTTTTTGCAAAGGCAGTAGTGTGAAGAAGGACCAGTATTTCAAACCGGACGTCTGGGAGAATCAGTCTGTTTTGGAAAAGGAGGCTTTCTATAAGAAGCTGCGAGAGACCTTCGCAAGTATCCTGCCACGATACTTCTGTTCAAGAGACCCAATTGCTATGTCATTGACCGGTGGATTAGATACGAGGATGATCCTCGCATGTAGGCAAAATGAGCCTGGTACATTACCTTGTTATACATTCGGCGGTATGCATGGCGATACTTTTGATATACGTGTTGCCCGCAAAATTGCAGAAGCATGTCACCAAAAGCATTCTGTGTTGCGGCTGGACGAAAAATTCTTCTCTGATTTCCCGTGGATTGCAGAAAAAACGATTTATGTATCAGACGGAAATCTTGATGTTTGCGGATCTCATGACCTTTATTTAAACAGGTTGGCGAGAGACATCGCCCCGATTCGCATGAGCGGCAAGTTTGGCAGTGAGCTGTTAAGAGGTGCAAGTACATTTAAATCGTTTTCTCCATGTGAAAAGCTATTCAACCCTGATTTCAAAAAGCATGTTCAGGCGGCTGAAAGAACTTTAGCTGAAATTAATAACGGACACAGGCTGTCTTTTGCTGTCTTTAAAGATGCCCCCTGGCATGAGTATGGACGTCTTGCTGTAGAGCAGTCTCAAGTGACGTATCGCACTCCATACATGGACAATGATTTTGTTGGTCTGCTGTATCAGACACCGGCAGATGCTTCCACAAATGAAGAAATCTCACTTCGCCTCATAGAGGATGGTGATGCAACATTATTTAATATCATGACGGACCTGGGATTCGGAGGGGGATCTAGTTTTGTTTTTTCCAAGCTGGCACAATTGCTTTTTTGGTTCTTATTCAAGGCCGAATGGTATTACAATGAAGGAATGCCTCACTGGTTTACAAGACTTGATTTCACGCTTAGAGATTTCCACCCAGAAAAGATACTCCTGGGACATCACAAGTATTTACATTACAGAATGTGGTTTCGAGATGAAGTATTTGCTTACGTGCGAGACATCCTATTAGATAAACGGACGGTCACGAGGCCGTACCTGAATGGGGATTTCGTCCAGGAGATAGCCGACGACCATATAAAGGGCAGCCACAACTATACAAATGAGATTAATAAGACACTTACAGTTGAACTGATTCAAAGGCTTCTAATTGAACAGAAATAGATCCCTCTATGTCATTTCTTTAGAAGCAGACGCAATTATAGCAAAAATGATATGCCGCCGCAGATAGCACTTCTCCTATGCATCACGTTCATTCTCTACATTTTGAAACTGGACTTTCAGCGTAACCCGAAAGTTTCCTTCGCGATTTGGGTTCCTTTAATTTGGGTGACGATTCTCGGATCAAGATTTGTTTCTCAATGGATCGGGCTTGAAGGTCATGGAACGCTTGAAGAAGGTAGTCCCGTTGATAGAATCTTCTTTCTAATGCTTATTCTGATTGGAATTATCATTCTATCCAGAAGGAGAATAAGCCTGTCGCAGATAGTCCTGGAAAATCCCTGGTTGTTTCTATTCTTCTTATATTCTGGAATCAGTATACTATGGTCTGACTTTCCATTTGTAGCCTTTAAGCGATGGAATAAAGAAATTGGAAATCTTCTAATGGTACTGATTATCCTGACCGAATCAGATCCTGTCGAAGCTGTAAGTACAGTGATTAGGAGATGCGCGTATATTCTTATTCCTTTGTCAGTCATTTTTATCAAATACTATCCCAATTTAGGCAGAAGATATAATTTTTGGACAGGCGAGGTTGAATATATAGGTGTTGCCACTAGTAAGAATATGCTTGGTTGCTTATGTCTAGTTTGCGGTTTTTTTTTCATCTGGATGCTCTTAACAATGTGGCGGGAGAGGAGGAGACCGGTTGTTAGAAAAGAGTTAATAGTCAGTGTCTTTTTATTTCTTATGACGCTTTGGGTATTCCAAAAGGCCAACAGTGAAACCTCACTCGTTTGTTTGATAATAGGTGTCTGTGCCCTGATAGTGACGGGATTGCCCATTGTAAGAAAAAACCTTAATTTAGTAGTTGGAGTTTGTGTTTTTTTTGCATTGTTCTTTTTGTTGATATTACCGCCTTCACTTGATAAAATTGATGTGTCGGCTTTAGGGCGTGACGCGACGCTTACTGGCAGGGTTCCTCTGTGGAAGGAGGTTATCGATATGCATACAGATCCATTCTTCGGAACCGGTTATGAGAGTTTCTGGCTGGGAGACAGGTTGGCAAAGATGTCGGAAAGGCATTGGTGGCATCCCTCCGGGGCCCATAATGGCTATTTGGAAACCTATCTTAATCTTGGGTGGATCGGAATATTTTTTTTAACGGGTATAATAGTTTCTACATTCAGAAAGAATACAAAGGAATTGATGCCTGACTCTGACTTTGGAAGATTTCAAATAGCATTTTTCATTATGGTGTTGATATATAACGTTACAGAATCCGGATTCAAAGGAACGATCCTCATATGGTTTATTTTCCTTCTCATTGCAGTAAGGTGCCCCACTATCACAGTTTCGCGGTCCTAGAAACATCAACACAATAGGGGGGTACCTTGCTGAGAAAGATAAATGGGAAAGCTTCGAAGGTTGTTGGTTTCCTTAAATATTTCTCACCGTACAGGTAAACATATTTTAGGGCACTTATTGCCGAAATGAGCAAAATCGTACAGGTTGTGACAAAAAGTGAGCTTGCGAACAGCAGCCCCTTTCTTGCTGCGAGCTTGGATTAAGATAAATATAAATAAAATCGAACAGATAAATTTAGATTAATGGTGTGTGGACTTTGGTACGGATATTGCTGATTCAGTTTGATTAGTTATTCAATATAATGATGCTAATGGGGGAAAAGGAAGGAACGGGAATAACGACCTGGAAAAGAGGCCATGCAGTTTATTCGAAAGGAGCTAAAGGAGCTAATGATAAAACTAATTAAATGGTTCTTAATTCTTTTATTATTTACGATCATCTGGAACTTAGAAGGACATGCTGCCAACGTAAATGCAAAGAGTTGCTCCCAGTCAGATGTGCAAGCCGCTATCAATTCGGCCTCCAACGGGAATACTGTCAATGTGCCCGCCGGAACGTGTAGCTGGTCAGGTGGAGTTTCGGTCTCCGGAATTCAGTTGATAGGCGCGGGCAACTCGACTTCCGGAACCGTGATTACCGAGGGGGCATTTGCGATCACCAAGAATGCGAATCAACCCACTCGCGTCAGTGGCTTCTATTTTAGCGGCACCGATACGCACGGGACTGTCGGTGGGAGTCCATCTGCAAGGGCGTACGTCATTGACACTAATTACTTTTACAGCAACGGCTCCACTTTTATCCTGCTTACCGTAAATGGTGGTCTTTTGCACCACAACATCTTCTACATGCCGCCTTCGTCAGCCGGTGGGCCTGACGTGTTCTCGATACAAACAAGTGAAGATTGGTCGCAGCCGACAACGTTCGGCACCGCCGACACACAGGGGCCGAGCGGAGGTGAGCGAAATATCTACTTCGAGAACAACACGTTCACGAACATCTTAGAGACAGCACCCGACGGGGATCAAGGGGCCCGTGTCGTCATCCGCTACAACACATACGTTGATTCGAGCATAGTGTTCCATAGCGGTCAGCCAAATGACACGTCTCCCGACGGCGACCGACAGTTTGAGGTTTATAACAACACGTTCCAACGGGTCACGTGCGACGATAACGTGAACAAATGGATTTGGGCGCGTGGCGACTCAGGAGTGATTGCTAACAATGCAATGGACGTTGTGAGTACATCTTGCTTTGGCGGCAAGGTTGAGATCAGGCTCGGTGTTGGATGCCCAGTTCCATACCCAGTCCCGCACCAGATTGGGCAGACAAGCCCCACTCCACAAAGCCCGCCGCCGTTCCCCCTGCTGATTTTCGGTAATACAGGG
>Ga0326728_10023426_pt1 | contig 11309 bp, 13 predicted proteins | sample MB3enrmetagenome_FD_207602 | JGI IMG/M metagenome (GOLD analysis project Ga0326728, IMG submission 207602) | Lab enriched peat soil microbial communities from McLean, Ithaca, NY, United States - MB31MN | ecosystem: Environmental > Terrestrial > Soil > Wetlands > Peat | place: USA: New York... | reverse complement strand
GAATGCCCAACCGGCCCCGGCGGTAAGAATCATGACGGAGAGTTTTACGGTCGCTCTCAAACGTGAAATTATTGTATGACATATGATTTAATATTGTCAAGCGGTTTTTGTCACCCCCCCTGTAACGAAATAATCAAGAATCAATAATCAAGAAAATCCGAAATACAAAATACCAAGTTGAAAAGGTATTCATTGCTACCACACCGGGAGAACTAACAGAGGGATTTCATCGGGAATTGGGCGGCTAGATCCCGTTTTTCAACAGGATGGAGATCAGGGATTGTGCCCGTTTGAGACGGACGAAGAATCTCCCACATTAATGAGCAGGCAGGGAGGGCGGACAGATTATAAACCTGTCCCTACGCAAACTGTAACCGCATTGTTACCTGCTTTTTGCCCCTTCTTTACCCCCGCCGCAAAGTCTTAATCATTCCGTAACACCCCGGCGGTATATTAAAGATAAATAAAGAAAAAAAGGAGGACGCAATGAAAAACATTACCAAAACCCTGAGCCGTGTCATCGAAACAATTCTGGGCAGCGAAACCACCCCGGCCGAAAAATCGCTCTACGAAATCAAAACCAAGTACCTTTTATAAATCTCAGCCGCATCTCCTGTGGGGAATTCCCCCACGGGGAGCAAAGGCTGAAAACAAACTTCATCCCGCAGATAAACCCACACCAGCCACTGACAGTTTTCCGCTACAATTTCTCCGTAATCCGGTACATATTCTCGTAAGCACGGTTAAACGCCGGGTCGGTTTTTTCCATTTTCTCTCTGAGCGCGCTCATCCGCCGCACAAATCCGGTTTTGTCGTTGTTTTGCACCATTTCCGCCCACAACTTTGTTTTTGACTGAAACAGGTTTTCCACGGCGGTGATATCGGGGAAACTCATTTGCAGCGAAGCGTACAGCTCCGGGTCTTCGGAAATGACGCTCTCCACCAATGTGTACAGCACCTTGAAAGTTGTCCCTCCCAGTTTTTTCATTTCGGAGAATTTTTCCAGGCTGAGCAGGGTATCGGCGGAAACAATCGCGATAAAATGGGCCAGCCCCAGGACTACGGTCATCACCCGGTCGTGTTCCAGCGGCGTCATAATCGAAACGTTCGCGCCCCGTTCTTCCAGATACTGACGTGTTTTTCCGGCCAGTACCGCCTCTTCTTCATCGGTGGGGGTGAGGATAAAATTCTGATTGGAAGCACTCTTGGCCCCCGGTCCGAAAACCGGATGGGTTCCCAAAACGGTGCTTTTATCGAGATAGCGATGCATGATTTCCACCGGCGTGGTTTTCAGGGAAGTGACATCAAAAAACAACTGGCCGGCGCGGGCATAAGGCGCGATGCCTTTGACCACAGCTTCGAAAGTGTCCAGCGGCACGGAGAGAATGACCGCATCCGCCTGTTTGACCGCTTCCGTGTTCGAGACAACCGGCACGCCCAGCTTTTTCCCGGCAGCCTGCAGTTTTTCCGGGTTCCGTCCGGTAATGACGACCTGTGCGCCGTCCTGTGACAACCGGGCGGCGCACCATTGTCCCATTTTCCCGGCGCCGCCGATAATGGCTATTTTCATCCGGAGCCTCTCATTTTAGCTAAATTGCTCTAGGATAAGACCCGAGGACTTTCAGGAAAAGCGTGTGTTTTTCCAGCCGTCCCAGGGTCTCCTGCACGATTTTATCCTGCCGGTGCCCTTCAAAATCGAGGTAGAAGTTATATTCCCAGGCTTTTTGGCGGGTGGGACGGGACTCAATCTTGGTGAGGTTGATTTTACTATCGGCGAATTCCTTCATAGCCTCGAACAGTGCGCCGGGCTTGTGCTTGACCGAGAAAACAATCGAGGTCTTGTCCGAACCGGTCGGCGGCGAATCGTTCTTCGCCAGCACGAAAAAGCGGGTGTAGTTATTGGGGTTATCCTCGATTTCACGGGCGAGGATTTTCATTTGATAGATTTCCGCCGCCCGCGCCGAAGCCACCGCAGCGCTGTCCTGCATTTGTTTTTCTTTAATCATTTTCACTGCCCCGGCGGTATCGTAAATCGAGATTAATTCGTAACCAAACCGCCCCAGGAAGACCTGGCTCTGGCCGAGCGCCTGGGGATGGGAATAAACCTTCTTAATCGTGTTCAGCGCCGCGCCCTGGTTGGCGATCAGGCAGTGGATGATGCGCAGGTCGAGTTCCCCGCAGACCTGGAGGTTTTCGTTCAGTAAAAGGTCGTAAACGCGGCTGATGCTGCCTTCCAGCGAATTTTCCACCGGCACCACGCCGAAAGATACCTCGCCCTGTTCCACCAGTTTAAAAACGGCCTCAAAACTTTCCGCGGGACGGGCGCTCGCCGAGTGTCCGAAATACTGGAAAACGGCTTCCTCGCTGTAAGCCCCGACCTCACCCTGAAAAGCCACAGTCAGGCCCTGCACCACTTTGGACGAGCGGATAATCTGGCGGTAAATGCCCAGGATTTCTTTTTCGTCCAGGTTTTCCTCCCGCGCTAAAGCCTCGATGTGGGCCAGCACCTTTTTTTCACGGGCGGCATCGTCAATCGGCTTGTTTTTCTTCTGTTTTTCGTCGCCGATGGCCTGCGACTGCTTGATTCTCTCCGCGATTAATTTCACGATTTTTTCGTCAACCGCGTCAATCTTTTTTCTCATTTCTTCCAGGCTCATTTGATTACCTCCGGTATTATTCCCGCCTGCAGCGCGAAATCGCACAGCGTGACCGCCATCATCGCGGCCACCACCGGCACGGCGCGGGGCACGATACAAACGTCGTGACGGCCCTTGATTGCCAGTTCGGCATTCTCCATTTTAGCAATATTTACGGTGTTTTGTTTGCGGCTGATGGAAGGTGTAGGTTTGACGGCGACGCGGACGACCACCGGCATGCCGCTGCTGATGCCGCCCAGAATCCCGCCGCTGTTGTTGGTGCCGGTGACGATTTTGCCGCGTTTGATACGGAAAACATCGTTATTCTGCGAGCCTTTCAGTTGAGATACACCGAAACCGGCGCCGAATTCGACGCCCTTGACCGCCGGGATGGCGAATAACGCTTTGGCCAGGTCGCCTTCGAGGGTATCGAAAATAGGTTCGCCCAAACCGGCCGGCACATTGATAGCGATGCCTTCGATGATACCGCCGAGGCTGTCGCCCTCTGCGCGGGCTTTTTCGACGGCCGCCAGCATTTTGGCCGCGTCCCGCAGGTCGGCGCAATGCAGCGGGTTATTGTTCACAACTTCGGCAGAAATGACGTCGTAAGAATCCGCGCGGACGCCGCCGATTTCCACCGTGTGCGCCAAGATTTTTACGCCGATTAAATCGAGTAATTTTTGGGCGACAGCGCCGGCCATGACAAATCCGGCCGTATTCCGGCCGGAAAAACGCCCGCCGCCACGGTAATCGTTAAAGCCGCCGTATTTCAGGAAAGCGGTGTAATCCGCATGACCGGGGCGCAGTAAATCTCTGGTTTTTTCGTAGCCTACGGATTTAGCGTCTTCGTTCCAGACTGCCAGGCAAACCGGTGCGCCGGCTGTATGCCCGTTAAATACGCCGGAGAGGATATCCACTTTATCCACTTCGTGGCGCCGGGTGGAAGATACCGTATCATTAGGCTTTCTTTGATCCAGTTCGGCTTGGATATCTGCTTCACTCAGGGGTAAACCGGCCGGACAGCCGTCAATGACGATGCCGATACACCGGCCGTGGCTTTCCCCGAAGCTGGTAATGACAAACTTTTTCCCCAGGCTGTTACCCATGCAGCACCGCCTTCACGCCCAGATTTTGCAGGACATCCCAGTATTCCGGCCAGGTCTTGGTGACACACTCCGCGCTGTCAATCACCGTGTTGCCGCAAATCGTGCCCAGCAGGCTGAAAGCCATCGCGATGCGGTGGTCGCCTTTACTGTCAATCCGCGCGCCCTGCGGGTTCCCACCGGTAATTTTAATGTGCCTGGCATCGGCTTCAACCCGGATGCCCATGCGTGTTAATCCATCAACTACGGCAGCCACCCTGTCCGATTCCTTGATTCTGGCACGGGCGATGCCGGAAAAGACGCTGGTGCCGGAGGCGGCGGCCGCCAGCACCGCCATCGTCGGCAGCAAATCGATGCAATCCGACAAATCGGCTTTGATGGCTTTCAAGTCCGATTTAACAATATTGATGGAACTACGGCCGGCGATAGTGTGCGCACCCATTTCCCGCAGGAACTGCAAAATCAGGCGGTCGCCCTGCAGACTCTCCATGTCCAGATTGTTGACTTCAATTTCCCCGGCCATCGCGCCCAACGCCAGCAAATACGAGGCGGATGACCAGTCGCCTTCCACATGGTATTTGGTCGGCTGGTATTTTTGGGGCCGGACTTCAAATTTATCCAGGTTTTCGTCAAAAGTGACGTTCACACCGAACCAGTGCATCGTTTCCAGCGTCATCATCACGTACGGCCGTGATTCCAACGGCGCAGTCAGTTTGACGGTCATGCCTGTTCCGGCGAACGGAGCGATGTGCAGCAGAGCGGAGACATACTGGGAGCTGATATTACCGGGCAGGCAGGTGCTGCCGCCGGTAAATTTGCCGCCGGATACGGTTACCGGGGGAAATTCTCCATCAGCAGAACATTTCACGTTCAATTGCTGCAAAGCTTCAATCAAAACCCTGACCGGACGGCGGGCGAGAGAAGGGCCGGCGGTAAGTCGAATAGTACCGGGCACAAGGGCCCCGATGGCGGTCATAAAGCGCAAGGTCGCGGCGGAATCGCCGCAAAATAAATCGGAAGCAGGAGTTTGAAAATTGCCGCCGTCCACTTTCCAGCCCGCTTTCTGCAGGCGGATATTGACCCCGATTTTTTTGAGGACGCTAATCGCGGCTTTAGTATCGTCGGAAGCCAGCGGCGAGATAATTTCGCTTTTGCCGGCGGCCAGCGCGGCGCAGATTAAACCGCGGATGGTGTAACTTTTCGAGGACGGCGCGGCGGCTTTGCCAACCGCTTCACTTTTAGAGATTGAAGCCTGCATAATTTTTCAACCTGTCGATTATTTTTCCGGTCACCGTTTCGACGCTTAATTTCGAAGTGTTAACGGTAATATCTGATGCCCGGTCGTAAAACGGTTGGCGGAATTTCTTTAACTCGTGAATCCGTGCCAAAGGCTGCTCCACATTCAATAAAGGACGGCTGCCGCCGGCAACGGCGGTCCTTTTCAAAATGACCTGCGGGGCGGCCGTGAGATTGACGATGACGCCCGCAGCCCGCAGCCTTTCGATGTTGATAGTGTTCAGGACGACGCCGCCGCCGCAGGCAACGACCTGTTTTTCACCGGCAGCGGCCTGTTTAACGGCCGCGATTTCCAGTTCGCGGAAATAAATCTCGCCGTCATCTTTGAAAATAGCCGGAATGCTCTTACCTGCCATATTTTCGATGAGCGCATCCACCTCAATTAATTGCCGGTGCAGCCGTCGGGCCAAAACCTGCCCGACTGCAGTTTTACCGGTGCCCATAAACCCGATCAGCACGATGTTACTTTTCATTTTTCTGCAAAAGGCTTAAAGCGGCAGTCCGCATCTTTTCCACCGGCGGCTTGACGGCCGTCCAGATTTCAAAAGAAGCGGCGCCCTGGCGGACCAGCATTTCCAACCCATCAATTGTTTGGGCGCCGGCCGTTTTGGCTTCCCGCAGCAGCCTGGTCGGCAAGGGATTATAGACAATATCGAAGACGGTCAGATTGGCAGATAATAATTCCGCCGGGACCGGCGTGGCTTCAATTTCAGGACTCATGCCGAGGCTGGTGGCATTGACCAGCAAATCGGCGGCGGTCATGGCTTTTTTCAGGTTTTCGGGGGTTAATTCCAGCGCTTTGACCTCAGTTTTATAATTGCGGGAAAGCCGGGCCGCGAGGTCTTCCGCCCAGGATAATTCCTGCTTGCGGTTTAAGATTGTCAATTTGGCTTTTTCCATGGTTAAAACGTGGCCGAGGGCACGGGCGGCGCCGCCGGCACCCAACAGCACCACTTTTTTACCGTCCGTTGCGACATTCCGGTCGTGCAGTGTTTGCAGAAAACCGGCGGCATCAGTGTTATAGCCGGTCAATATCCCGCCGTCGTTAACAATGGTATTAACCGCGCCGATGCGTTCGGCCAGCGGGTCAATACGGTCCAGCAACGGCATCACCGCCACTTTATGGGGAATGGTAACGTTCACGCCGCGGAGATTCAGGCCGCGGATACCTTCCACCGCTTTGCGCAATTCCACGCTTTTCACTTTGAACGGGATATAAACAAAATTGAGTCCCAGAGCTTTAAAAGCGGCATTGTGCATGGCCGGCGACATGGTATGCTCGATGGGATCGCCGATAATGCCGCAGACCACCGTTTGTCCGGAAATTCCCATCATGATTTCACCATTTCATAAACGGCCAGCATGTCGGAGACGGGTAACTGGCCCGGGGCGGATTCGTTGCCTTTCTGGACGGCGCCATAAGTGAAATGAGCGCCGATGAGGGGAGCCATGACGCGGCTGATAAACCCCTGCGTGCCCATGGCGAAAGCCACCATTTTCACGTCCGGGAATTCGGAGAAGAGCCGCATCACCGCCAGGTTATCTTCGAAGTTTTGCGCGGTAGTGACAACTTTGCAGATATCGGCGCCGGCCTTCAGTTCCTTATTCACGATTTGTTTCAAGACGTCCAGAGAGGGCGTTTTTTGAAAATCATGAAAAGAAAGCAGGCACTCGGCGCGTTTTTTAATCAGCTTGATGATATTTTCGACATTTTTGGCGTTATATTCGATGTCTACGATTTTGGCGCCCAGTTCCACGGCCTGCAGCAGGCGCTCGATGCGGCGGGCTTCGTTGCCTTCCCATTTGCCGCCCTCTTCCACCATGCGGTTGCAGGCAATCCAGGGTTTTTTCAGCTGCCGGGCGACGTCGGTCCAATTGTCCCCGATGAGGTCAATTCTGACTTCGAACAGGTCCACAATCGGCTCGATTTTTTTCACCGCCGCCATGTCTGTTCCCGTGATAGACGCACACAACCTGACATTGCTCATCTCATCTCTCCCAGAACGCTTTCTACTGCCGCCGGGTTGACATCATCCGTGATGAATACCTGCCCGATGGCTCGCGGCAGAACAAATCTAATCTTACCACCTTGAACTTTTTTATCATACCGCATCGCCTGCAGCAGGGGTGCGATTTCCAACGGCGGCAGCGCGGTCATCAGCCCGGCCCGCTGCAACAATTTTTTCAGCCGGACGGCATCGGCTTTATCCATCAACTCCAGCTTCACCGCTAAACCGGCGGCGGCGACCATGCCGATGCTCACCGCCTGCCCGTGGGAAACCCGGAAATTAGAGACGGACTCGACGGCGTGGCCCACGGTATGCCCGAAATTGAGCATATTGCGTAAACCGGTATCTTTTTCGTCGGCTTCCACAAATCCGACTTTGATGCGGGCCGATTTGGCGACAAACGCCTCCAGCACATTATTATCCAATGATTTAATCTGGTCAAGGTTCTTTTCCAGGTAAAGGAAAAATTCTTCATCTTTAATTACGGCATATTTGATGACTTCCGCCAGACCGCCGCAGAATTCCGGCTGCGGCAGGGATTGCAGCACCGCGATATCCGAGATGGTAATTTTAGGCTGATAAAAAGCGCCGATTTCATTCTTCAATTGGCCGTGGTCAACGGCGGTTTTGCCGCCGATGCTGCTGTCGCACTGGGCCAGCAAAGTGGTGGGAATCTGCACCAGCGGCACGCCCCGCAGGTAAGTCGCCGCGACAAAACCCGCCAGGTCGCCGATGACGCCGCCGCCCAGCGCCAGCACCGGGGTGGACCTTTCCGCGCCGCAGGCGGCCAACTGTTCGTATAATTTACCGGCCGAAGCCAGAGTTTTATATTTTTCGCCGTCCGGAATTTCCAACACAACGGTTTGAAAACAGGCGTCAATCAGGCTCTGCCGGACAATTTCGCCGTACAGTTTATTCACTACCGGGTTGGTGACGATGACAGCTTTGTCTGTGAGGCCCAGCGCTTTCAGTTTTTCACCGGTTTGGTTTAAAATCCCGGCCCCGATAATAATGCTGTAACTGCTCTGCCCAGTTTTGACATCGATTTTGTTCATCGGCGGGTGTTTAGCCTCCGTTTTTCTTACTGCCAATCGCCTTGTGGATGCTTTCACAGGCGGTGACCATGTCTTTGAATTCGTCCGGAGTGATTTGCTGGGCGGCATCCACCAGCGCTTCCGCCGGATTGTGGTGCACTTCCACAATCAGCCCGCAGGCCCCGGCCGCAACACTGGCGCAGCTCAGGCTGAAAATCAGGTCACGCCTGCCCGCGGCATGGCTCGGGTCCACGATTACCGGCAAATAAGTCTCCTTCTGCAGCACCGGTACGGCCGCCAGGTCGAGGGTGTAACGGGTGTAGCTTTTACCCTTGCCCAGAGGCAGAATGCCGCGTTCGCAGAGGATGACATCTTTATTATCCTCCGCCACAATGTATTCGGCAAATGAGAGGAACTCCTCGATGCCGGCGCCGAAATGACGCTTGTACAGTATCGGTTTGCCTGTGCGCGCCACTTTCACCAGCAGGTCCTGGTCATACATGTTCCGGGCGCCGATTTGAATGATATCCACGTATTTCGCAATCAAGTCAACCTGTGATTCGCCGCGGATTTCGGTCACGACCGGCATGCCGAACTTATCCCCGGCCTCGCGGAACCATTCCAGCGCCCGGGTGGCCTCCTCTTCGCCGGCGCCGCCCAATCCCTGGAAGGAGTGCACGGAGCTGCGCGGTTTGAAGATGCCACCCCGCAGGACGTGCGCCCCGGATTTTTTGACCCCTTCGGCGATTTTGAAAAGCTGTTCTTTACTCTCGACGGCGCACGGCCCGGCGATGAAAACCAGCTTATCGCCGCCGATTTCCACGTCCCCCACTTTGATGACGCGGTGTTCAGTTTCGCCCTTGAGCCGGGCATACTCCCGGCTGATTAATTTATACGGTGTTTCGACCATTCTTGCCTCCTTGACTCCGGGTAACATGGCAAGATGGTCAAACGATATTTTCCGCTCATCGCCGATAAGGCCGATGATGGTGCGGAAATCCCCCTGCGAAACGTCGGTGCGCAAACCGTGCGCCTCGACGTCCCGGACGACGGCGTCAATCTGTTCCATGGTGGCATCGCTTTTCATGATAATCATGGCATTCCTCCTGTTTTTCATTGACCGGACACGGGCATAAAAAAAGAACCCTCTGCTTGAGAGGGTTCTTTTGATTTCTACCGGGTTGACGGGCTACAACTTTTTAATCCGCTTTAACGCGCAAACACCTCTCAAGCACATTTTCATATGCCCAATAAGTAAAGTAGTAATAGCCGTAATTGCGAGAGATGTTTTTCATTTATGTACCTTTTTTAACTTTATCACAGACAGACGATTTCTGTCAAACTCCACTCTCAACTCTTTACATCAAAAGTAAATAAAAGCCGTCATCCGGAAGAATCCCCGGCTGCTAATCCACCAAGAATTAGGCCGCTGGTTTCATATACAGCGCCAGGCCGACTAAAACCAACCCGATGCCCAGCACAATATCTACGGTGCCGCTCATCATCACAAATCCGCTGGTCCCCAGGTTAGATTTGGCTAACCCCAATAATGCCCTTTGTGCGGAAAGATAATTGTACATCGCGCTGGGTGCGGCTTGACCGGCCTGTATCCCGGGTTCCTCAGCCGCCATCTGCTTTTCTTGCGCGGCCTCGATGGTATTATACTGGGTATTAAGGTTAGACAAGGTAACCGGACTGATTTCATCGGCAACCGTTTTCTTTGCGGTGTTAGCCTGTGCCAGGAAAACGATGCCCATGGCCAGAATTGCTACTCCGATGAGTGCGACAATAATTCCGTAAAACCGTTTCATTGTTCCTTTCCCCCTAAATATTTTTATTTATGCCGTTTGACGTTATCCAATAGTGAGAATAAAGTCAATGTCGCATACACAAAGATGGTAGATATGATAAAGGAAAAAGACCGCTGCGTCAATACGCAAAATAAAACAGTCTCGTTTGTTGTGGGTTTTCACCGGAGCGAAAAGTACGAACGGGGCCTGATTTACATGCCGCCGTTGCCGACCGTTCGGTGCGGATGCCAGACACGGGAAAAGTGCGTCAGTCCCACGGCGATGGGCAGGGCGACGGCATAAAACACCAGAATCCCCGGCACGTGCCGCCACCAGTTGACCAGCAGTAAAAGCACAAAGAATACGGCACTGGCTACAATTACATTCTTCCGGATGAGCAGTACAGCAAAGGCCGGCACCGCGGCGATTAACACCGACAGCGGCAGCAGCACGATTAATATCCCGATGGTGGTGGCTTCGCCACGGCCGCCGCGGAATCCAAGAAAAACCGGCCAGTTATGCCCGGCGACGGCGGCTGCGCCGGCGGTTAAGGTGATGTATTGCGGGGCATGAAACAGGATGCACAACAGCACCGCCAGGCTGCCCTTGGCGGCGTCAATGAAAAAAATGAGGATGCCGGTTTTGTGACCGAGTTCATGATAGGCGTTACGGGCGCCCATGTTGCCGTCGCCCAGCTGACGGATGTCCTTGCCCTTGAGCCGCTGCCCGAAAAGGTAGGCGGTAGGGCAGGCCCCGATAATATACCCAGCCAGAACTAAAAGCCAACGTGCCATTTGAGTTCCTTAAGCAATTAGCTGTCAGCTATCAGCATTTGGGAGTTTTAGGGGAGTTATGAGTTTTGAGTTGTTAATCTGCTATCGCGGCGGGAATCTCAGATACGGACATTTTACTAAATACATTTGGGGATTGCAACGAGAATGGGGATTTATAACAGCGATCGTTTGGATGCAAAATAAGTATTTACCTATCTGGAAAGGGATATAATAGTGATAATACTTATAGGTTGGGAGGAAGAAGATGTTGGAAAGTATAGGTATTAATTTTTATGCATCAGGAATCTTTGAAGCTATCAAAGCAGGGTTGCCAGTATGGTGGAGCAATTTAGAACGAGAATTATATATCATATTTGTTGTCTGCATTCTTGGAATATTACTCATCTATCTTAAAAAGAAAAAATCCCCTGCTAAAATTGAAAACAACGACTATCAGCCCCAGCAACATTCAATAATCCCCCAGCTAGTCTTAAACAGCGAGCCAATGGATAAAGCCATAATGGAAAAAATGGCTGCTGCACTAGGAGTGTGTCTGAGTAACGGAAGATTGGCAGCCAGTTAACGAGAAAAAATCGCAATGGGAAAAGAAATACGCGGTCTATCCAGTAATGTATGGTAAATTTTAAAAGTGCGTGAGAGAAGGGCTT
>Ga0326728_10023425_pt1 | contig 11310 bp, 6 predicted proteins | sample MB3enrmetagenome_FD_207602 | JGI IMG/M metagenome (GOLD analysis project Ga0326728, IMG submission 207602) | Lab enriched peat soil microbial communities from McLean, Ithaca, NY, United States - MB31MN | ecosystem: Environmental > Terrestrial > Soil > Wetlands > Peat | place: USA: New York... | reverse complement strand
TGCGACCCGATTGCCGGCCGCAGACCGTCGTGTAAGGCTCGGTCGATCTCTTCCGCAGATACGCGGACCGCCCTTCCAACGCGGAAGGAGCTTATTTTCCTTCTTAGTACCCACGCCCTCACGGTTGCAGGCTTGATGCGCAGCGCCTCAGCCGTTTCGGCGACGGTTAGCAACCTGACGTTCACTCTTTCTCCTTTTGCCCATTCGGCAGTCCCGGGTGGGCTGTTCGATTTGCAAGCCGCGCCTTCCTGCGGCTTGCATGGGCGCATCTTCTCAAGCTGTGTCAATGGCTTCACGCTTACGGGCGGGAATCGGCGAGTGTTTCTTGCAGTGGTCCTGCGGAGCAGCCTTAATAGCAGTGCGGATGTAGTGCGATTATTTGCTGTGGAGAGTAATTGGAGAGTGGAAAGTAGGCAGGAGTGTGGGAATTACACGATTCCTATTTTGCGCATCTCTACCCGAACCTTGCTTATCTGAATCTCGATCTTATGTCTCAGTTCGCGGTCCCTATATGCCTTCATAAAGAGGCGGTCCTCGCGGCCCTTCTTCCAACCGTCGGGCAGTCCAACCGCCCCATCCGCATCCAAGCCACGGCAGATTTCAAGATCGGTTGCCCGGGGGGCCTGAGTTAGCAGCACCAAAATGGCCCGCTTTATCTCCGAGCGATACCTCAGCTTGGGAAGTTTTTGATTGCGAAGTTCTCTGGTCGGGAGATCGGGTACGGTCGGTTCTTTGTGCACAACCTTGAGCGAAATATGGTCGGGCTCACCCGGGTAACCAGGAGCCACACGAATGATGGTGCCCCCGCGATCAAGATACACATCGCTGATTTCGACTCTTGAAACGTCGGCTTCGTGTTCCCCGAATTTGAGAATCAGGTCGGCTGTCGTCGCGTCGTCTGGTATATTGAGTACCATGGGGTCGACGTCATTCCTTGGCACCCGGGTCCAGCCGGACGGGACCCTCTCCAACCCAGGCTGGGGAATCCAATCGACCTTTAGGTCAGGTTCTCCCAAAAACTCGATAAAGATTTCGAGGGCCCATTTGGCACGGTCTTGGTCAACCCGCAAGACCCGTGCTGGCAATTCGGCGGAAACCTGAAACGATGACGTAAGATTGCTTTGCCGCACAGGCAGGCCAAGCTGGTCGCAAAGCCTGTCGAAGCCGTTGTAAGCTGGCTTGCCACTATGCAGTTGGCTGTCGATCTCCCGCAAAGTAGAATAACTCAGGAGTGACGAGGGATCAGGGCCGTTTCCATTAAGTGCAAGCGCTCTGTACCACCTACTCGAGGGATTCCACGACTTGTCGGCCGGAATGACTTCCGGCAGCCCCCAACTGTAGCAGCCCTTTCCTTCCGCTGTCAGCCGAACGCTGATCCCCTTAAGGTTTCTCACGACCCAGGAATCCCTTAACTTAGCTACCAGATCGTTGACCCTCTTAGCCGGTATGCGGCCCTGAAGAGCAACAATCTCTTGAAGTTTTACTACCGGTACTATTTGTGTCTCAGCAGCGCAGGGCCCTGTACTGAGAACAGCCTTTCCCGAGATAAGAATCCATTCGCTGCCGTGCCTCGCCGCTACGCATGCGAACTCGAGAGATTCGTATAGTGGTGGGGATTGGATGAGGGGAGCGATCTGTCGAAGGAACTCATCGAATTTGTCAGGCGGAGTCAGCATACCATTCAGCCCCGATAAGAAACAGAACGGCGATCATATCCCATTCTCATCCGCTTGTCAGCGGTACAACAATACTGCCCTACGATAGGTCGTCAGTGCGGTAAACTCAGGGCTTGGCGGCAGACCGTCTAAGGCAAGGAAGGAGAGGAACGCATGAGTCTATACAAGCGCGTGACGTGTGCCAAAGGCGGTACGTGCAACACGAAAGGGCGTAATGCAAAGTGCAGCAAGTGCGGCAAGCAGCCTGAGGGTGGAGCCTGGTGGTATCGTTTCCGGTTCGGCGGGCGCATCATTCACGAGTCGAGCCGCAGCCAAAGCTTGACCATCGCGCGCGAAGCTGAAAAGCAGCGCCGCCGCCAGCTCGAAGAGCAATGGAACAGGATTGAGAAAAAGAAACTCCCGCCCACGTTTGAGCGGGCAAGTGCCGAATGGCTCCGCAAGCGCGCTGCCCTAAAAGGCAGCACGCGAGAGACGTACGAGCACGCAATAAAGCATTTGAACACATTCTTTGGCAAGCGCCTGATTTGTGATATTGATGCGCCTGACGTGGCGGCATATCAGAAGACTCGCGCTGCTGCGAATGCGGCCGGCGCTACTGTCAACAAGGAGTTCACGATACTGGCTTCCGTTCTCGCGGACCATGGCCTGTGGAATGCCATACGCCGTGACGCCAAGCGGCTTGAGGAAAATGATAGCGCTGGACGAGCCTTGCTTCCTGACGAGGAATCACGACTCCTGCAAGCCGCTGCAAAGACTGGTGCGAAGCAAGGGCATTGGAGTCCAATCTACACGGTGACTGTCTTGGGACTGAATACCGGGCTGCGGCACTCCGAAGTCCGCAGACTCCGCTGGGCCGATATTGATCTGGAGAAGCGGGTGCTGGTGGTGGGCCGGACCAAAACAGAAGCGGGAAGCGGAAGGCCGGTGCCGCTGACTCTCCCCGCCTGGGCAGCACTAGACAAGTGGGCGTCACGCTTTCCGAACCGTAACGCGGATGATTATGTCTTTCCCGCTTGCGAGAACAGCCATATTAACCCGAGTCGGCCTATCGCCAACTGGCGGACGGCTTGGCACAATGCGACATGTACAGTAGAATGTCCGAAATGCTGCAGGCTGCAGCTACCGACCAATCTGTGTCAAAATTTAGGGTGCAACGCGAGCATGCGTGGTATCATTAATTCCTTAGCTGGACTGCGATTTCATGATCTGCGACACTCGGCGGCTACCAAAATGCTCGAAAACGGAGTCCCTATCGCGACGGTTGCTCAGGTGCTCGGATGGTCTGCCTCGACGGCCATTCGCATGGCCAAGCGTTACGGCCATATCCGGCCAGAAGCGCAACGGCAAGCCCTGGAATCTATCGCCACTGCCTTGCCCAGCATCGCCGTTGGCGAAGAAGGAACCGATTTTCGGGCTGTGCACCAAAATGATAACCAAGCGTCGAGCGGTGGTTAGCTAAGTCCTTTTAGGCCCGTAGCTCAGCCCGGTTAGAGCGCTACCTTGACACGGTAGAGGTCTGGGGTTCGAGTCCCCACGGGCCTACCATTCCAACTCTATAGACCTATTGAGCATTACAAGATATGGTGACGAGCGGATTCCGCAGCGCGGGCGTCTCGCCCACGCTACGAGGCGAAGTTACTCTATTCTGCAATGCTCTGTAGGTTGTGCGCTGTCGCGGCAGGCCTGCCCCAGGCGCTCGGCCCGGTAGGCTTCGGCCAACAAGGAAATATAGTGCCGGACGCTCTGGCCGGTCCGGAAGCGGTGGGTGGTGTCGAGCAACTGCATCATGCAGGCGGGACAACCCATGGCCACGATGCTCGCCCCTGTGGCGGCAGCGTCGGCCGCCTTGCGCTCAGCGATCGCGGCGGAGGTTTGCGGGTGGGTCAGAAAGTACGATCCGCCGCTTCCGCAACAGGCATCGGGCCGGGCCATTTCTTTGAAGATCACCCCCGGAATGGCGCGCAGGATTTGGCGCGGCTCGGCCGAAACTTTCATGGATTTCTTCAAATGGCAGGAATCGTGGTAGGTCACCACGGCCTGCACCTGCCCCTGCGGCGCGCGGTATCCGATCACCTGGGTGAGAAAAGTCGAGATATCGAGGGCGCGCGCGCTCCAATAGGCCGCCTTCGGACCATAAACGGGATCGTCGGCGAGCAGCGGCGCGAATTCATGCTGCCAGGCCCCCCCGCAGGAGCCGCAGCCGGTCACGATGTACTGGGCGCCGCTCTGCTCGAGGGCGTCGAGATTGCGCCGCGCCAGTGTGCGGGCGCTCTCGGCGTCTCCATGCACCAGCACCGGAATGCCACAGCACTGCTGATCCTTGGGAATGGCGACTTCGACGTGATTTTGGGTGAGCACCTCGATGAGATCGAGGCCGGTTTGCGGGTAGAAAAAGTGGAACGAACAGCCCGTAAAGAAGGCCACGCGCATTTGGGCGTCGCGTGCCGGAATCAGGCTGGGCAGGCGATCGCGGAGCGGGCTGGCAGTGGGCGACGGAAACAGACGATCCTCGAACAGGAAGGCGAACGGTGAGCGCGGTGAAATGGCGCGCAGGCGCCGGTCCTGGCGGAAGACCAGGCCTTGCAGCAGAGCGCCAGCCCTCATCATGCCGTCCATCAGTAGGGGCAATCTCAGACCCGCGAAAATCGCCGCCTTCAACCACGGCAAGCCGTTCTTCTGCACGATCGCCACACGCAGGTCGAGCATGATGCGGTCGACGCGCACGCCGGAAGGGCAATTTTGCAGGCACGATTTGCAGACCAAGCAATTAAAAAGCGTGTCGATGACTTCCTGGTCATCCAGCGCCAGGTCGCCCGCCAGCACGGCTTCGGCGATGCCGATTTTGCCCCGCGCCACCGCGCCTTCCGTCTTCTCCGAGGCGTACACTGGGCAGACCGCCATGCAAAAGCCGCACTTCATGCAACGGTCGAGTTCGTGCCGAAGGGCGGGAAAATCTTCGAGACCCGTGGGGTGCATGGCGTCAGGCATGCGCTGCCTCCCTGGCGGGAACCAGCTTTCCGGGGTTCAAAATACGGTTGGGATCGAGCGCGTCCTTGATGGCGCGCATCAGATTCAGGCCGCTCTCACCGAGTTCACTGCCAAGAAAACGCATTTTGGCGATGCCGATGCCGTGTTCGCCGGAAAGCGTGCCGCCCAACCCGAGCGCGGTAGCGAAGATTTCTTCCACAGCGCGGTGCAGGCGCGCCATTTCGTCGGCATTGTTCTTGTCGGCCAGAATCGTGGGATGCAGGTTGCCGTCGCCGGCGTGCCCGAACGTCCCGAGCACCAGGTTGTACTTGCGCCCGATGGCGGCGCAGGCCAGCAGCATGTCGGTGATGCGGCTGCGCGGCACGGTGGCATCTTCCAGCACCACCGTGTTGTTCAAGGAGGCCAGCGCCGGCAGCGCCGCGCGGCGCGCTGCCCAGAGCTGATCGCGTTCGGCGTCCGAATTGGCCTGCCGGAGCGTGCCGTGGTTCGCGGCCACCGTCTCGACGACCGCCTCGGCCTCGCGCTCCACCACCGCTTCCGCCATGCCATCCACTTCAATCAGCAGGAGCGCCTCCGCGCCGGTGGGTAAACCGACGTGCGCATAGGCCTCCACGGTCTCGATGGTCTTGCGGTCGAGAATCTCGAGCGTGGCGGGAATCACCTGGGCTTTGATGATGCCGGCAACGGTGTTTCCGGCATCTTCGATGGTCTGGAAGGTGGCCAGCATGGTGCGCCGGAATTTGGGCGCGGGAATCAACTTGACGGTGATTTCCGTCATGAGGCCGAGGGTGCCCTCCGAGCCGACAAAGAGGCTGGCGAATTCGTAGCCAGTGACGTTCTTGACGGTCTTGCCGCCGAACCGCACCTTCTCGCCGTTCGCCAGCACCACTTCCATCCCCATGACGTAGTGCTTGGTGACACCATATTTGAGGCCGCGCAGGCCGCCGGAATTCTCGGCCACCGCCCCGCCCATGGTGGCCGTTTCGACCGTGCCGGGATCGGGCGGATAGAGCAGGCCATGCGGCGCCACGGCGTTGTTCAATTCCTGGATGACCACCCCGGGCTGAACGGTCGCGGTAAGATTCTCGGCGTCGACTTCCAGAACGCGATTCATGCGCTGGAACGAGAGCACGATTCCGCCCGCCAGTGGAATCGTCCCGCCGCTCAAATTGGTTCCTGCGCCGCGCGGATAAATGGCCACTTGGCGCGATTGCGCGAGGTTGACAATGCCCTGGACTTCCGCGGTGCTCGCCGGCATCACCACCACCTCCGGAATCTTCCTCGGAACGTCGGCAGTAGCGTCGAAGCTATAGGTGACCCGGTCCACCTTGCGCGTCAAAACATGCTCGCGGCCCACGATGTTCTGCAAGACCTCGATCACAGAAGCGTCTACCACTCGCCCCTCCCTGCAATCGGCCGCTGCCGAACTATGTTCGCCGGCGGCCTGCATTCTGACTTCTCTCTTCCGGCCTTAGTTAACACCTTCCCGGGGGGGGAAGTCAAACCCCGCAAGGGCGGAGCAGTGTCTCAGTTTGAAAGTCGCAACCCAACTCCAAAGGCACACAGTATAGCCTATGAGTATATGGCTAGTTGACAAGGCCGCGCGCCTGGATTCACCCGCAGCGGCGCGCGGAAACTCGGCCGGCATGCCGGCGGGGGGCTCCTGAACTGCTTTGCCGTTCCAGCAGCCTGCCGGTGCGAAAGTGCTGCGCAGAACGCCCCCGACGGGCCATTCGAGTGCATTCTTTGCACTGGAAGAGTGCTTTTCTTGCACCAAACAGCGCATTTTGTGCCCGAAAATGCGTTCCTTTTGATGCATTTTTCTTAGCACGCTCCTCTATTTACAATAACTTCTCGGCTTCGTTCGTTATATTTTAACATCTCTTGCATCCCACACCCCTCAGCCATCCTCTTTCCGTCCTTTTCGGACATTTCTCAGTCTTTCAGCTTAGCAGATCAAAATGGAAAGGTGGGTAAAGCTGCAACGTGCGTGAATATTTATTTTTCTCCCTCCGAATCAGTAGCTTGCGGTAGGTGGGTGGCGGCAAAATGGCGAAAAGCGTGGCAAAATGCGCCACTCATGTGCAATTGCGCATATGTTTTCTTCCCCGTGCCCTGCCTGGCTTAACATAGCCTATATATGCATGCTTGGCAAAGACTAAGCATCCAGGGGGGCTGGCACCTGTCTCTTCCTTGTGGGTCTGCGATTTCCGCTGCCCCTTCCTTAACCTACTCCGTCCATGCGCAGCGGGCTGGCACAGACCCTGCCTCTTGGGGTCTGTGATTCCCGCCGGCCAAGTTGTTATATTGGAATTCCCAACATTAATCGTTACTGGGTCTCAGCGGCGCCAACTTCCGAGTAGCCGAACGGCTCGGGAGCTAAGCGTGCCCAGAGAGGTCAGCTTTAAGGGCAACCCCATGAGGCAGAATCCCGCCCCTTGCCTCGGGACGGGGCGTGCGGTAGACTCAAGCAGATCTCAAGGTTCCATTGGGGGAGGCGACTCATTTGATCGGCAGGCGCCTGCTGCACTACGAGATCACAAAAAAGCTCGGCGAGGGCGGCATGGGCGTGGTCTACAAAGCCCACGACAGCCACCTCCACCGGTCCGTCGCCCTCAAAGTCCTTCCTCCCGAGAAAGTCGCCGACCCCGAGCGCAAACGGCGCTTCGTCCAGGAAGCGCGGGCGGCCTCGGCCCTGAACCATCCCAACATCGTGACGGTGCATGACATCGATCAGTCCGATGGCGTCGATTTCATCGCCATGGAATATGTCGAGGGCAAGACGCTCGACGAGGTGATTGGGCGCAGAGGCCTCAAGCTGAACGAAGCGCTAAAGTACGCCATCCAGATCGCGGACGCGCTGGCCAAGGCCCACGCGGCGGGAATCGTCCACCGTGACCTGAAGCCCGGCAACGTGATAGTCACGGCGGACGGGCGCGTGAAAGTCCTGGATTTCGGCTTGGCGAAGCTGACCGAAGCCGAGGTGCGGCCCGAGGATTCCACCCGCACGCTGCAAGCATTGACCGAAGCGGGCGATATCGTGGGCACGCCCAGCTACATGTCGCCGGAGCAGGCCGAAGGGAAGAAGGTGGACGCGCGCAGCGACATTTTCAGCTTCGGGTCGCTGCTGTACGAGATGCTGACGGGGCGGCGGGCGTTCCGGGGGAACACGCTGACGCAGACGCTGGCGGCGATTCTGCACATGGAGCCGCCGCCGCTGGAGCCGGCGATTCCGCGCGACGTGGGCAAGGTGGTCATGCACTGCCTGCGCAAGGACCCGGCGCGGCGCTATCAATACATGGCCGATGTAAAGGTCGCGCTGGAGGACCTGAAAGAGGAATCGGAATCGGGCGCGCTGGAGGGCGCCGCGGCGGCGGAGAGGAAGCGGCGGCGTTGGTGGCCGTGGGCTGCCAGCGCGGCGGCGGCGGCGCTGCTGTTGGCGGCGGTGCTCTTCGTCCTCGGGCAGCGCTGGGAGCGCGGCCGAGGCTCGCCGCCGGTGTTCCGGCAGCTCACGTTCCGGCGCGGTACGATCTTCTCGGCGCGGTTTGCCCCCGATGGCCATACCATCGTGTATGGGGCATATTGGGACGGCCGGCCCGTGCAGTTGTTCTCGGTGCGCCCGGAAAGCCCGGAATCAAGTGCCCTGCCGCTGCCGGGGGCGGACATTCTTTCGATTTCCAGCGCCGGTGAGATGGCCATGTCGCTGAACCGTCTGCCAACGGGATGGACACCTACGGGGACGCTGGCGCGAGCGCCACTGGCGGGCGGAGCGCCGCGCGAGCTCCTGGAAATGGTCCAGGAGGCGGTCTGGAATCCGGATGGCTCTGCTCTCGCCGTGGTGCGGGCGGAGCCCCCGGGTGGAGGCTCCCGCCTGGAATATCCCGCCGGAAAGGTGCTCTATCAAACCGAAGGCTGGCTGAGCCATCCGCGCTTCTCGCCGCAAGCGGACGCGATCGCGTTCGCGGAGCACCCGGTGAAGGGAGATGATGCGGGTCATGTGAGCCTGGTCGATCTGTACGGAAAGAAACGCGATCTGACTGGTCACTACCCAGGAGGCATACAGGGAATCGCCTGGACACCCGCCGGCGACGAGGTCTGGTACACGGCTTCGGAAACGGGGACCAACCTCGAGTTGCGCGCCGTAAGCCGGCGGGGCGGGCCGAGCCGGGTAGTGTTGCGCGTGCCGGGGCGTCTTACTTTGCAAGACATCTCCCGCGAGGGCCGCGTGCTGCTGACGCGCGACACGATGCGCCCCTCCCTCATGGTCCGGACGGCCGATAGCGATCAGGAGCGGGACCTCGCTTGGCTCGACTTGTCGGATGTCCGGGATTTTTCGCAGGACGGCACGAGGGTGCTCTTTACCGAGTCAGGCGCCGGCAGCCCGACCGAGAGCGCTTACCTGCGCAAAACGGATGGTTCGCCGGCGGTGCGGCTCGGCGATGGCTACGCTTTCGGCCTCTCGCGCGACGGCAGGTGGGCCCTGTCGGTAGTGTCGAACCCGCCGCCGCAACTGTTCCTGCTCCCCACCGGAGCGGGAGAGCTGCGGCTGCTGCCGCGGGGCGACATCGCCAATTACGGATTCGTGGCCGACTGGTTTGCCGACAGCCGCCGATTCGTCTTTGCCGCTCGTGAGCAGGGGCACGAAACACACCTGTACATCCAGGACATCCAAGGTGGCGAACCGCGTGCGATCTCCGGAGGCGAAGGGCTCAACTTGATGAGGGTGGCCCGCGGACTCTCGCCCGACCAAAAATACGTGGCCGCCATCGACACAAACGACCGGAAGATCCAGATTGTGCCGGTGGAGGGAGGCTCGCCCAGGCTGGCGCCGGGCACCGAGGCTGGTGAACTCCCGGCAGGCTGGACCGCGGATGGGCGCTCCCTATACGTCTACCGCCCCGATACCGAGCCGCCAACCAAGATTTACCTGGTGGATGTGGCCAGCGGGCAAAGGAAGCTCTGGAAGGAGATCGTGCCTTCCGACCCGGCCGGCACTTATGGAATTTCGGGCCTGGCGGTGAATCCGGACGGCAAGTCATACATGTACAATCTGAGGCGGACGCTCTCAGATCTCTACCTGGTGGAAGGGCTGAATTAGCTACTATAGAAGAAGGCCAAAATTGGTGCAGGGCGGCGCAGTTATGGGGAAGCGGCCTTTAATTCCTGAGTGCGGACCGAGTGCGGACGTCGGCCCGCCGCGGCGCCTTTTGTGGCGATGTAGGCGCCACCCGAGCGCTTCCGGCAAGACGGCGAGACACAGCGCAGATTTCATGAGCTTTTGGCTCACCACTTCGCATGAAAATGCGCCACGCGACTGGTAGGGGCGCCCCTCGTGGGCGCCCTTGTCGGCCACAAGGGCCGCCCCTACATCGCCATTTTCATGGCAGCGGTACCCTCGAACGTCAGCCGTAAAGCTTCACGGCAACCCCACATAGGAAAAGTGCGGGACCACGGTCTGGTTCCAATAAGCGTCCCAAGCTTTCTGCGGCCGCTGGCCTTTGCAGTAAAGCAGATAGGTGCCGCCCACCTCGGTAGGGAACGAGGCGATGTTGTCCTTGACGGTCGCCTGGAGCGCGCGCAGGGTTCGACCCGTGTCCGGATCCACAGCTTCCACCACCAACTCTTCCGGTTTCCAGCGCGGCAGCTCGAACTTGCACTCCTGACCGGCGAGGCTTTGGATGGTGACGAAACGAACCGGGACGTGACCCGAGGCGTCATGGCCAATTTGCTCGCCGGAAACGATAAAGCCGTGGATGGCCCGCAATCCGGCAAAGCGCGAGGGCGTCTCGCGGCCTGGGTAATAACTGGGTGGGGCGGTGAAGACACGGATGACCCCATCGTAGAGGCTGCGAGCCAATCCCTCACTGATCGCCGACTGGCCCCAGGGCGCGCTTTCGGCGATCACCACGCCCGGCACAGGGCGGCCGTAGGCGGGGATGAAGGTCAATTGCCCTTCGCCCAGCAGCCCATTGGGAAAGATATGCCGTCGCAATTGAGCGTGCAGAGCAATGGGCATCGTATCGCCGCGTCCCGTCCAAGCCGCCGCCGCCGCCCACATCATGCCGGTGAAGCACTGGTCGCCCATGCCAAACGGCATCACGTCCCCGAGTGTCCCCGGCCAAAGCGGGTCGGTTTCCGTATTCACCATGCCGGTGGGGAAGGCGAGACCCAGAGAATCGGCCACGAGGCGGTGACCGGCGCCGCGCTGGCCTTCATAAAGTAGATAACGCTTGCCGTCGGTGGGGAAAGGAGCAATCTTCGATTCGAAGTCCTTCCACTTCGCCCGCAGGTCCGCATCGGCGCCCAGAGTTTCCGAGGCTTCGATAGTCATCAACAAAAGGCGCCGGATGGTGGCCAGGTCAAAGGGATCGTTGAGGGCGGTGAACCCGCCGCATTCGTTGATGCTACAGGAGGGCAGCGGCATGTTGTATTGCCGCGTCAAATCGTCCCAAACCAGCAGGCCCTGATAATGCTCGACGGCCTCCTTCATGAAAGGATAAATCTCCCGCTCGAGCAAGCTGCGATCCAGAGTGTACAAGTAGCGCCAGTATTGCAGCATGGCGATCAAAGCGGCGCCATAGAATTGGTAGTCGTACATGGGGGCCGCGTAGGTGTATCCATCGGGGCCGAACGAGTTCCCGATGGC
>Ga0326728_10023424_pt1 | contig 11310 bp, 9 predicted proteins | sample MB3enrmetagenome_FD_207602 | JGI IMG/M metagenome (GOLD analysis project Ga0326728, IMG submission 207602) | Lab enriched peat soil microbial communities from McLean, Ithaca, NY, United States - MB31MN | ecosystem: Environmental > Terrestrial > Soil > Wetlands > Peat | place: USA: New York... | reverse complement strand
TTTTGCAGAATGTCGGTCATACGGGGACTTCATCACGCATTGGAGACGCCAACAAGCCGGTCGAGAACGCGCCTAGCCGCGCCCGAGGCCAGCGCGCCGCCCGCCATGGCGACGCCCTCGGCGAGCTCCCTCGCCTTGCCGGCGACGACCAGCGCGCCGGCGGCGTTGAGCATCGCGATCTCGGCGTAGGCGTTGCGCGCGCCGTCGAGCACCGTCCTCAGCGCCTCGGCGTTGGTGGCCGCGTCGCCGCCCTTGAGCGCGGCGAGACTGACGCGCGTCAGCCCGACGTCTTCCGGCGCCACCTCGAAGGCGCGGATTGCGCCGTTCTTGAGCTCGACGATCTTGGTCGTTCCGGTGGTCGACATTTCGTCGAGGCCGTCGGCGCCGTGGGTGATCCAAACCCGCTCCGACCCGAGGTTGCGCAGCACTTCGGCCATCGGCATGAGCCAGGCGGCGGAGAAGACGCCGATCAGCTGGCGCTTGACCCCGGCCGGATTGGCCAGCGGCCCAAGCAGGTTGAAGATGGTGCGGGTGCCGAGTTCGGCGCGGGTCGGACCGACGTGGCGCATCGCTGCGTGATGGGCCGGCGCGAGCATGAAGCCGATCCCCGCCTCGCGGATGCAGCGCTCGACCAAAGCCGGCGCGACGCCGATCTTGACGCCGAGCGCGGCGAGCGTGTCGGCGGTGCCCGACTTCGACGAGGCGGCGCGATTGCCGTGTTTGGCGACCGGCACGCCGCAGGCGGCGACGATCAACGCCGCGAGCGTCGAGACGTTGTAGGAGCCCGAGCCGTCGCCGCCGGTGCCGACGATGTCGATCGCGTCGGGCGGCGCGACGACCGGCAACATTTTCGCGCGCATCGCCGTCACCGCGCCGGTGATCTCGTCGACGGTTTCGCCGCGGACTCTCAGCGCCATCAGAAAGCCGCCCAATTGCGAAGGCGTCACTTCGCCGGACAGAATGGCGTCGAAAGCGTCCGCCGCTTCGGCGCGCGAGAGCTGCGAACCGGCGGCGACCTTGGCGATCAACGGCTTGAACGATTCCATGCCTTTCGCGACGCCCCCTCAGTACTTTTCGCCCTGGTTGAAGGCGCGCGCGAGGTCGAGGAAATTGCGCAGCATGGCGTGGCCATGCTCGCTCTCGATGCTCTCGGGATGGAATTGCACGCCGTAGACCGGCAAGGCGCGATGGGCGACGGCCATGATCAATCCGTCGTCGCTTTCGGCGCTGATCTCGAGCGCTTCGGGCGCGCCCTGGCGCTCGATGATCAGCGAATGGTAACGCGTCGCCTTGAACGGGCCGTTGAGGCCGCGAAACAGGCCGCGCGCGTTGTGCGAGATGCGCGACACCTTGCCGTGCATCGGCGCCGGCGCCCGCGTCACTTTGCCGCCGAACGCCTGGCCGATCGCCTGGTGGCCGAGGCAGACGCCGAGGATCGGCGTCGTTTCGCTCGCTGCGCCAATGAGATCGAGACAGATCCCCGCTTCGTTGGGCGTGCAGGGTCCGGGCGACAGGACGATCGCGTCGGGGCGGGCGGCGAGCGCGTCGTCGACGCCGATCGCGTCGTTTCGCCACACCGACACCTCCGCCCCCAGCTCGCCGAGGTAGTGGACCAGATTGAAGGTGAAGCTGTCGTAATTGTCGATCAGGGTGACGCGCATGGGCGCTCGGGCTCCGCTCGCCTCGTCTATTCCATTGTGACGTCGGCGCCGTCAAGCGACGCGGTCGGGGCGGGATTCCCGGCCGGGGAGCGGCCGGGCCGGCGGTTGACGAGGGGGAGGACGACTGATCGGGCGAAGCCGGCCGACGGGGCAACCTGGATCCCTGGCGTCGGCGTCAGCCTCAGAGCTTCTCGGCCCGCTGGTCGGCCCAGTCCTCTTGGCGCGCGAGGTCGCCGGCAAGGGCGCGCGCGAAGCAGGCGTAGCCTTCGTCGTCCATGTGGAAGCCGTCGGGCGCCAGCGCGGCGCGCAGAGTTGCGGCCGATTTGGCCGCCCAGGCCTTCATCATTGCGAAGCGCGAAAAGACCGGAACGTGGTTCGCCGCGCCGACCTCGGCGATGATCGTCACGTATTGCTGGAAGCGCGCGAGATTGCGGATGCCGAAGTAGAATTGCGGATCGACGAGCACGATCGGCGCCCGCTTGGCCTGCGCCGCGGCGACGCCGGCGGCAAGGTTGGCGCGGAACGCGTCGGGATCGACGCCGCCGACGGCGTCGTTGGTGCCGACCTGCCAGACGACCAGGTCGGGCGGGTTCTTGGCCAAGGCCGCGACCAGTCGTTTGAGCGTCGTGTCGCTCGTCTCGCCGCCGACGCCGGCGTTGACGACATCGGCCGCAACGCCCCAGTCGCTCGAAAGCCGCGCTTCGAGCTGGGCCGGGTAGGCCGCATCGGGGCCGGAGGCGCCGACGCCGAGGGTCGAGGACGAGCCGATCGCCAGGATCCGCAGCGGACGGCCGCTGTTCGGCTCGGCGAGCGGAGCTTCGGCGCCGTTGTCGGCGAAACTGGTCGGCGCGGGCGTCGGACAGGTTGCGGAAGCGCCAGCGCGCGCCGCTATTGGGCCACAGCAGATCGCGGCGAACGCCGCAAGAACCAGCATACGGCGGCTCGTGCGCCGCCGCGAATCGAAATTCGACATTCCAACCAGCCCGCCAGTCCGAACAAGAATCCGATGGAGGCGAGGGTGTAACCGAATTCGATTGCGCGCGCCACATTGTCATCGACCGCGCCGAAGAGCGTCGCGCCGCTGGCCTGGCCGAGGGCGCACAGCAGCGAGCCGACGGCGAAAACGGGCAAACTGTGGCGGCCGAGACTCTGCACCGCCCCGCCCGCCGGCGTGCGCGCGAGCGCCCCCAACAGGGGCGTCGTCGCCAGCAGATAGGCGAGCGCGAGGAAATTGATCAGCCGCGCCGCTCCGAGGTTCTGCTTGCCGACGTCGAGCGCGGCGAACGCCTGATTGCGCAGCCCCGGCGCCAGACCGAGCGCATCGGTGACGATCAGCGCGCCGGCGACGGTCAAGCCGAGGCAGACTGCCTGGACGATCGGCGAGCGGCGAGGCGGCGCGTCGCGCCAGCGGACCCCGGCCAGCACGCCGAGGGTGAAGACGAGCTGCCAGGCGAGCGGATTGAAAAACCAGCCGCCCGGCTCCGGCCAATTCGGCAAGTCGAATCCCAACCATTTGACCGCGCCATACGCGCCCAGCGCCGCCGCCAACGCCGCATTTGGGCTGAAGCGCGCCAGCGCCAGGATCGCCGGCGCCGCGGCCATCAGCACCACATAGAGCGGCAGGATGTTGAAATAGCCGAGCTGATGGCTGAGCAGCGCGACGCCGAGGGCGCCGCGCAACGGGTCGTGAAAGACGACGGCGCGCCCGTGCGGCGCGATCAACGCATCGTTGAAGCCGCCGAGCCAATAGGCGGCGGCGAAGATCGCCAGCGCTCCCGCGGTCATCAGAACGTGCACGCCGTAGAGGCGGCCGGCCCGTTTGAGGCAGGAACAGGCGACCGGCGCCAGACCCGCGTCGATCGTTCGGCGGAAGTAGACGAGCCCGACCGACAGGCCGGAGAGGAAGACGAACGCCTCTGCGCTGTCGGAGAGGGCGAAATTGCGCGGCGTGAAATGCTCCAGCACGTTGCCGGGCAGATGGTCGATCGTCATCGCCACGAGGACGAGTCCACGGGCGAAATCGACGCCGGCGATGCGGGACGCCTGGGGCATGGGCCGCCACACTCAAGAACTGCGCCACGAAGCCGAGGCTGACGCGCCGGGCCGTCACCTAGAGCTAGGGCGCGCGCGAAGCGGCGCAACGGCGCCGACGCGGAGGTCACGCGCTTGTGACGCGCCGCGCCCCGTCTTCAGCGTTCGGCGAGCAGGGTCCGCAGCCCCTCGACGTCCGCGACCGACAGGCTGCAGACCTGACCGCGACACAGCATCGCCGCCGGCTGAACGGGCAGGTGGGGCCGACCGCCCGGCGCGCCCGCGGGCCACAGCGCCGGATCGAGGCGCAGCGTGACGACGGTCGGGTCCGCGGCGGCGAGCGCCGCGCGCGCGAGCGCGATCGCGCGCGGATCGTCGCGCCGCCCTTCGACCACGACTTCGCCGCCGCGCTCCAGGAGATCGATCGCCGCCAGGACGAGCGGCGTCTGGACTTGCGCGGACTCCGTTCCGGCGTGGCGGCGCGCCGCGCGCTCGGCGGCCTCGCGCCAACGCGGCTCGAGGCCGATGTGATGCAGGCGGGCGAAGACTTCGACGATCAGCGAAGCGCCCGACGGCGCCGCCCCATCGTGGGGCGGCCGCGGCCGCACGATCAGCCTGTCGCCGCCGTCGGCGGTCATGAAGAAGCCGCCGTCGCCGTCGCCGAACCGCCTGAGCGCTTCGTCAGCCCACGCCTCGGCGCGCTCGAGATAGGCGGGCGTTCCGGTCGCCTCGAACAGGGCGAGCGCCGCGCGCGCCATCGCGGCGTAATCGTCGAGCATCCCCGCCGCGCCCGCCCGTCCGTCGCGCCAGGCGTGCAGCAGGCCGCCGCTCGCGTCGCGCAAGTTCGCCGCGACGAACGCGAACGCGGCTTCGGCCGCCGCGAGAAAGTCGGGCGCGTCGAACACGGCCGACGCGCGCGCCAGCGCCGCGATCGTCAGCCCGTTCCAGTCGGCGAGAATCTTGTCGTCGCGGCCGGGCCGCACGCGTTTCTCGCGCTCGGCGAACAGTCGCGCGCAGCTGGCGGCGAGCCGCGCTTCGCTCGCCGCGTCGCCGCGCCGAGCGAGGCGGCGCAGCACGTTGCGCCCTTCCCAATTGCCCTCCGGGCGAACGTCGTAGGCGGCGGCGAATTCGGCCGCGCCGGCGCCGAGGATCGCGTCGATCTCGTCGGCGGTCCAGACGTAGAAGCGGCCCTCCTCGCCCTCCGAATCGGCGTCGAGCGAGGCGGCGAAGGCGTCGCCCGCGCGCATCTCGCGCATCAGCCAAGCGAAGGTCTCGCGCGCGCGCTCGGCGTAAACGGGCGTCGGCGTCGCGGCGGAAGCAAGCGCGAGCAGCTCGAGGATCTGCGCGTTGTCGTAGAGCATCTTCTCGAAATGTGGCACGCGCCACTCGCCGTCGGTCGAATAGCGGGCGAAGCCGCCGCCGAGATGGTCGTAGATCCCGCCGGCGCTGAGCGCGTCGATGAGATGGCGCACGGCGCCGCGCAGCGCCGGCGCGTCGGCGCGGAACGACTCGCTCCACAGGAAGCGGAAGATCGGCGCATTGGGGAATTTCGGCGCGCCGCTGAGGCCGCCGTGGAGCGGATCGAGGATGCGCGTCAGCGCGGCGGCGGCGCGCGCCAGATCGGCGGGCTCGAGATCGTCGCCCGAAGGCGGCGCGGCGAGCTCGGCGAGATGGGCGACGAGCCCGGCGCTCTGCTCGCCGAGCGCCGCGCGCTCGTCGCGCCACGCCGCGTCGACCGCGTCGAGCACCTGGACGAACGACGGCCGTCCCCAACGCGACGTCGGCGGCCAATAGGTGCCGCCGAAGAACGGCGCGCCGTCAGGCGTCAGGAACATCGTCATCGGCCAGCCGCCTTGCTCGCCCATCGCGTGCAGCGCCGCCATGTAGAGCGCGTCGACGTCGGGCCGCTCCTCGCGGTCGACCTTGACGTTGACGAACAGCGCATTCATTCGCGCCGCGACGGCCGGGTCCTCGAACGACTCGTGCGCCATGACGTGACACCAGTGACAGGCCGCGTAGCCGACCGACAGCAGGATCGGACGGTCGCGGCTTTTCGCCTCCGCGAGCGCCTCGGGCCCCCACGGCCGCCAGTGGACCGGGTTGCCGGCGTGCTGCAGCAGATAGGGCGAGGTCGAGCCGGCGAGCCGGTTTCCTTCCTGCGGCATGACGGTCTCCCGGTCGCGCTGGCCGATAAAGATGGATGCGCCGCCGCGGCGGCGCAAGGCGCGGCGGGCCTCAGCTGGCCAGCGCGCGCTTCAGCATCGCCTTGAACCGCGCGCTGTCGAACGTCCAGCAGACGTCGGCCTTCGCGCCGCTCTTGAGCGACGCGCTCCAGGTCTGACGATTGTTGTCGTCGGCGGCGACATTGAGGCGGTCGACGACCGTCATGCCGCGCGTCAGTTCGCTGGCGCACTCGATCTCGACGACGTGGCGGCTCCACGACAGGCCGATTGTGCGATCGAGCGCAATCGCCATCGCCGTCGGGTCGGCGAGCGACAAGCCGGATTCGCCGGTCTGCTGGTGATAGGCCTGCTTGGCGCGCGCATTGCACTCGATGGCAAAGCGCGCCTTGGCCGTGTCGAGCGCCAGGATGTCGGCGATCTCGGCTTCGCTCAGCACGGAGGCGCCGCGCGAGACCTGCCAGCCGACCATCTCGATCGGCAGGCCGGAGCGGAAGACGATGCGCGCCGCCTCCGGATCGACCCAGATGTTGTATTCGGCCGCCGGCGTGACGTTGCCTTCGCAGCACGGCGCGCCGCCCATGACGACGCAGCGGCCGATCGTCTTGGCGAGGCCGGGATCGCGCGCCAGCGCCAGCGCGACGTTGGTCAACGGTCCGAGCGTCACCAACGTCAGGCCGGGCGCACTGGCGGCCAAGCGCAGGATCGCGTCGACTGCAGGCTCGCGCTCGGGCGCGCGGCGCGGCGGCTGGTAGCCGCGATCGCCGAGGCCGTCGCGGCCGTGGAACCAATGCGCGTCCTCGAGCGGGCGCACGAGCGGCGCGGGGGCGCCGACGAACACGGGGACCTCGACGCCGGCGATCTCGGCGGTCAGCAGGGCGTTGCGGGCCGCCTGTTCGACGCCGACGTTGCCCGCGACAATGGTCAGCCCCAGCACGCGCACGTCGGTCGCGGAAAGCGCCATCAGGATCGCGACCGCGTCGTCGGAGGCGGTGTCGGTGTCGGTGTCGATGAGGAAATCGCGCATGGCTCTCAGGCGGCAGGCTTTGGGGAACGTGCGGCGGACGCCGCGAGCGCGCCTGACTAGCACGTCCGCCGAGCACGCGCCTCCTAGCGGCGCGCCGCCGTTTGCCGGCGATCGCTTGCCGCCGGCGCCCCTCGTCCTGAGGCGCCGCGGAGCGGCCTCGAAGGACGCTCCAGTTCGCACGTTAACGCGATCCCTGGAGCATCCTTCGAGGCCCTCGCTGGCGCGAGGGCGCCTCAGGATGAGGTTCGATCAGATCTGAACGCAACGCGTTTTAGAGGCGCGCCGGCGCGTGGGGACTTACGTCGCCGCCTTCAGCCGCTCGAAGCCGCGCGCGAGGTCGTCCTCGAGGTCTTCGATGTCCTCGAGCCCGACCGAGAAGCGCAGCGACGGTCCGCCCGGCGCCCAGCGCGTCGCGGTGCGATACGACGCGCAATCGAACGGGATGACCAGGCTCTCGAAGCCGCCCCACGAATAGCCGAGGCCGAACAGTTCGAGCCCGTCGAGCAGCGCCGCCACGGCGCGGTCCGACGTCGGCTGCAGCACGACGCTGAACAATCCGGACGACCCGGCGAAGTCGCGCTTCCACAGCGCGTGATCGGGATGGTCGGGCAGGGCAGGGTGAAGGACTTGCAGCACCTCGGGGCGCGCGCGCAGCCATCGGGCGAGCGCGAGCGCCTGGCGCTCCGCTTCGCGCAGCCGGAGCTCCATCGTCCGCAGGCCGCGCAGCGCGAGAAAAACGTCTTCGGGACCGGCCGGGATCGCCAGCTCGCGCTCGACGCGCCTGAGCGGCTCGAGCCAGGCGGCGTTGGCCGACACCAGGCCGAGCAGCAGGTCGGAATGGCCGGAAAGATATTTCGTGCCGGCTTCGATCGCGAGATCGACGCCGTTGGCGTGCGGCGGGAAGAACAGCGGCGTCGCCCAGGTGTTGTCGGCGATGACGCAAGCGCCGCGCGCGCGCGCGACTTCGGCGATCGCCGGAATGTCCTGCACCTCGAGCGACTGCGAACCGGGCGATTCGACGAACACCGCTTTGGTGTTGGGGCGGAACAGCGACGCGATCCCGGCGCCGGCGCGCGGATCGTAGTAGGTGGTCTCGACCCCCATCCGCTTGAGCATGCCGTCGCAGAATCTGCGCGCCGGTTGGTAGGCGGAGTCCGTCACCAGCAGGTGGTCGCCGGCTTTGACCGCGGTGAACAGCGCCAGGGCGATCGCCGCCATGCCGGTCGGGACGAGCGCGGTCCCCGCCGCGCCGGCGAGCGCCGTCCAAACCTCGCACAACGCTTCGGTGGTCGGCGTGCCGTGCGTGCCGTAAGTGAAGCGTTGATTGCCGCTCTCCAGCGTCGCGGCGTCGGGGAACAGCACCGTCGAGCCGCGATACGGCGGCAGGTTGACGAAGCCGTGCGAGGCTTCGCCGTCACGACCGAGATGGACGAGCCGCGAGCGGCTGCGAAGGCGGGCTTTTGCTTCGGGGCTGAGGCTTTTCATGGCGTCGGCGGGATGCTTTCAGCGGCGAGTCTCGCGCGCGGCGCCGCGTAAGCGCGGCGCCGGCGTGCGGGCTTCAAGGGTTGCGAGTTTCGAGAGGCGGACGGCGCGAGCGGCGGGACCGGTCTCACTTTCCTGTCGGCAGCGGCGAGCCGTTGACCGTGACCTCGGCGCCCTCAAATTCGATCGTCCACACCAGTCGGCCGTCGGGGCCGGTTTTCGCCAAGCCTTTGGCGTAAGTCAGGCTGAGGATCGCCGCCTCGGCTTCCGGATCGGTCCCGGCGATCTCTTGCAACAGGGCGAGCGCCTTGTCGAGCCCGTCGGCGCTGACGACGAAGCGCCCGTGCGGCGCGCCTCCGGCCGCCGAGGCTTCGCCTTCGAACGCGAGGTCGAGCGCCGGAGTCGACAGCCGCCCGGGCGCGAGCGTCAGCTTGGGGTCGCCGCCGATGAGCGCCGCGTCGATCTTGTCCTGCGCTTCGGGCGACAAATCGCCGCTGGCGGCGAAGGACGGATCGTCGAGGGCGATCTCAGCCGCCTGGTCGAATCCACCGCCGGAGAACTTGAGGTCGAAGTTGAGCGAAGCCGGCGTCAGCTTCGCCGCCCACGCCGGCGCCTGCGACGAGTCGATCGTCAGGCCCTCGACCTCGACGCCGAATTCGGCCGTCGCCGGCGCGGTCAGGCCGCTGAGGCCGATCGTATCGCCGAACGACTTCAGTTCCGCCTGGCCGAATGGGGACTTCAGCACGATGTCGTTGAGCTTGCCGACCGCCTTGAAATTCGTCCACAGCGGCAGCGCCGCGCGCAGCTTGTCGTCGAATTCGTGCGCGATCGGCGCCTCGTCGCCGTGCGCGACCACGTATTTCCAGCATTCCGCGATCTCTTTGGCGCGAAGGCCGGTCAGCGTCGCTTCGCCGACGCCGGCGCCGATCGTATAGGTCAGCGCCACTGGGCCCGAACCGTCGGCCGGCGTGCCGACGACGGTCTCGGTCATCGAAGCGATCGAGTGGACGGATGCGACGTCGACGCCGGCGCCGTCGGCGGCGCTCTTGGCGCGCGTCTCGCCGCTGATTCCGGTCTCGGCGAAGTCGGTGTCGGCCGTCTGCGCCGAGCCGACGACCTTGAATTTGGCCTGGGCGACGTCGACGCCGAGCTTGGCGAGCAGGAACTCGGCCTGCGCCGGGTCGTAGGCGCCGTGGAGGCCGAAACCGCGCAATTCGAAGGTTCCCGACATCAGACCGGCGTCGGTCGGCGCGTCGATCGCGATCGTCGGGAATGCGTCGGCGGCGAGCCGCCACCCGCCGTCGCCAGCCGGCGTCAGCCGGTAGGAAAAGCGCGCCGCCTTCAGCACGCCCGGATCGGCGCCAAGCAGCGCGATCCCTTTCTCGAGGTCCCAGGCGACCACGTAATCGTCGCCCTCGGGGGTCACCGTGACCACGCCTTTGTCGACTACGGTTTGGCCGATGTAGTCGGCGTAGCCCTGCTCGAGCTGCTTTGCGACGTCCGGGGTCGCGGGCGAGGCGAGCGCCGGCGAGGCCGCAGCGATCAGAAGAAGGGCCGGGCAAAGGGAACGAACGCGCATGGGACAGCCTGCCGGCGGGAACGCGACGGACCGAACCTAGCAGCTTTCGCCGCCGCCGCGAAGCCGCGGCGATTGACTTCGGGTCGGCTTCGCCGCGATGCTCGCGCCTCTCTTCGCCGACAGGAGGCTAACGCATGCGAACGCTCGCGACTCTTCTTTCCGCTGTTTTCGCGCTCTCAGCCGTCGACGCCGCGGCCGCCGGGACGCTCGATCAGGTCAAGGCGCGCGGCGAGCTGATCTGCGGCGCCAACCCCAGCCTCGCCGGCTTCGGCCTGCCCGACGACCAGGGTCGATACAAGGGGCTCGACGTCGACGAATGCCGCGCCATCGCCGCGGCGATCTTCAACGATCCGGACAAGGTCAAGTACCTGCCGGTCAACGCCAAGGACCGGCCGACGATCCTCGCCTCGGGCCAGATCGACGTGCTGATCCGCAACACCACCTGGACGCTGTCGCGCGAGACCGGCGGCATGTTCTTCACCGGGATCAACTTCTACGACGGCCAAGCCTTCATGGTGCGCAAGAAGCTCGGGATCGACTCGGCGCTCAAGCTCGACGGCGCCTCGATCTGCGTCCAGCAGGGGACGACGACCGAGCTCAACCTCGCCGACTTCTTCCGCGCCCACAACATGAAGTTCGAATCGGTCGACTTCGCCACCGACGACGAAGCGACCAAGGCCTACGACGACGGGCGCTGCGACGCCTACACCACCGACTCCTCCGGCCTTTACGCCGAACGCCTGAAGATGTCGGTTCCCGACGACCACATGGTGCTGCCCGAGATCATCTCCAAGGAGCCGCTTGGCCCATCGGTGCGTCCCGACGACGTGCGCTGGTTCGAGATCGTGCAATGGACCCATTACGCGCTGCTGACCGCGGAGGAGCTCGGCGTGACGCAGGCCAACGTCGATCAGATGCTGAAGTCCGACAATCCGTCGATCCGCCGCCTGCTCGGCGTCGAGGGCGACTTCGGGACCGGGCTCGGCCTGACCAACGACTGGGCCTACCGCATCATCAAGGCGGTGGGGAACTACGGCGAAAGCTTCGAGCGCAACGTCGGCATGGGCTCGCCGATCAAGATCAAGCGTGGCTTGAACGCGCTGTGGACCCAGGGCGGCCTGCAATACGCGCCGCCGATCCGGTGAGCGGCGAGGCGAATCCGACCGAAGCGAAGCGCGCGCTGCTGCTGATCGACTTCCAGCGCGACTTCCTGCGCGACGACGGCCGCATGCCGGTCGACGCCGGCCAGCGCGAGCCGGTCGTCGCCGCCGCCAATCGCGCCGCCGCCGCGGCGAGGGCGAGCGGCGATGCGGTGATCGCGATCGGCAACGAATTCCGGCGCGGCGACTG
>Ga0326728_10023422_pt1 | contig 11310 bp, 12 predicted proteins | sample MB3enrmetagenome_FD_207602 | JGI IMG/M metagenome (GOLD analysis project Ga0326728, IMG submission 207602) | Lab enriched peat soil microbial communities from McLean, Ithaca, NY, United States - MB31MN | ecosystem: Environmental > Terrestrial > Soil > Wetlands > Peat | place: USA: New York... | reverse complement strand
AAACTCAATCCCACAAAGGCTTAAATTCTATGTCAATAACTCCCAGAAAAAATCCATTTACAACACAGAGAACCTCCTGTAGCACCCTGGCATCACACCCACCGCGTCCGCTTATGGCAACGGCGGCGTGGAGGCCACCCACCATTGACACTTTTTGCGTTCATGAACAGGCCGTTACATTGGAAGAAAAGGATGAATTATGAAGGACGAAGGGAGAAGTCTGTGGAACCGCTGCCGCGCGCGGGGAGGGTTTCAAAGGACTTGTCGGACTTGTCGGACGGGTAGGACGAGTAGGACAGGTAGGACGGTTGGGATGGGTTGGGTGGTTGGGACGCGTGGGACGGGGCTGACTCTTGGATGCGCTGATGCTCGCGGGGGGGCTAAAGGGTTACGGGAGGATGGACACTTCTTTTTGGGCGAGCCAGCCAATGTGTCTGGCGGCGTCGCTGACTTGCAACCAGTCTCCATCGCTCCCCAGAACGAGCAGTTCCGTTCCGTCGTGGACGGTGAGAACGCTCTGCGATTCCGGCAAAGGACCGCGCCGCACGACCGCTTCCGAAACAATGACGACCGAGGATTTTTCGATCAGACGCTGGTCCACAGCCACGCCCAGACAGGCGGCCAGGCACAAACAGGCGAAGCCCAGCAAGGCGGTCAACCCCGCGCCGGATTTCTTCAACACGGGCCATATTTCGCGCGCTGTCAGGACAAGAAAAAAGAGGGCTGCGGCGGCCGACGCCGCCAGGGTCCATTCGTTCAGGGTGAGCCGCCCAATCCAGCGCGTCCAGCGGGTGCCGGGCAGGGCGGGATTATTGTCACCAGCCTGGTTGCGGGCGATTTGCAGATTGGCCCTGATGTCGGGGTCCCGCGGCGCGAGGGTTTCGGCCTGGCGATAGGCGCATACGGCCCGCCCGATCCGGCCTGCTTTCAAGCAGGCGTTGCCCAGATTGAAATAGAGGGCGGGGGAAACGGCCCCGGCCCGCGTGATCTTCTCATAAGCGGCGGCGGCCTGGGTGTATTTGCCTTCTTCGTAAAGTTTGTTGGCCTGGGTGAAGGGGTCCGGCGCGGGTTCAGCGCGCAGGGTCATCGCGCCTAAAAACAGCAGGAGAATGCCAACGCCCTGTGGAAGACTGGCTCTTGTTGGCGTGGCGGGCATGGCTTGCAAGCCTTGCAGGGCCGTTTTTACTTTTGGGATCAAGGAGGCCATCGCCTGTGAGGTATGCTCCGGCGTGTAGCGGTACTGGTTGCAAGCGTGGAACAATTCGTGCAGGAGCGCCGGTGTTTCGGGACGCAAGCCCTTGAGGTCTTCCAAAACGGCTTCTGTGATGGCCGGGGCCGGCAGGTCCAGCCGCTCGCCCAGTTGCTCCTGCAACAGGCGCAGGACTGTCGCATAGAATTTTTCGGCGTCATTGGCGGCGGCCGACCGCGCCAAATCCGCCAGCCCTTGCCGCACCAATCGCGCCACTTGCCGTTGCCGGCGCAGGCGGGGGTTGTTGGCCAGCTTCTCCTTGCATTTGCGCCGCGCCAGGGCGCAAAGCCAGGCCAGCGGTGGCAGCGCCTGCCAGGCCAAAAATCCCGGCTGCTGAATGAGCGGCGGCCCAACCGCCTGGACCCTTCCCAACATCGGCTTGATATGCACGATTTCCTCTCCCTGCTCTTGAGCGTCCGGCGGCGGTGTGCCTGTCGAGATGACGGTCGGCTGGGGTGTCGCGGCGGTGGCATGGACGGTCAAGGGAATTGCCGGATGGGTCAGGGTGCGAAAATCGTTCCCGGCCGGGTCAAAGAAACTGAAAACAAACGGGGGCACCTCTTTGACCTCCGCGTTCTGGGGAGTAATGACCTGCTCGAAATACTTCGAGCCTTCCAGTTGCATCGGGTCCGAAGTCTCCAGTTTGCCCGTGGGCGGGTAGGTCTTGAACTCGCGCCACTCCGCCTCGTTGTTGGTCGGGAGGGTCACGGTGTTAAAGGCGCCGCGGCCGGCAATGCGGATTTTCAAGGTGATGGGATCGCCGACGCCGACGGTCGTGGGTCCCGCGTCGTATTGGGCCAGGGTAAAGTCGCCGAGGGCGCCGGTGAAACCGGGCGGGGCGCCGTTGGTCGGCACGGGCAGGACGCGAATTTCCGGCGTATCACTGGTAAAACTGGCTTGATGAGATTCCGCCATGCCGAAGAAATTGCGCTGGCCGGAATAAACACCCAGGCTCCACGTCGCCGGGCCGAGGGCAAAGGTGCCGGTCTTGATCGCCGTGGCGGAGGTGTGAAAGCTGAAAAGGTTGTACATGGTATTGCCCACCCGGACGCGGGAGGGCCGCTGGCGGGGGTTGGGCAGGTCGCCAACAATAAAATTGTCGCTGCTGAACTGAGGCAGTTGGATGTTGTTCACGTTGTCCTGGCAATAGCACTGAAGCTCCACCGGGAGGGTCTGACCCAGATAAATGGCATTGGAGGACGGGACGATCCTGACAAAGGCTGTTTCCGCCGCTCCGGCGGGCGGCGGGGCATTTCCGCTGAGCACCCTCAGTGTAATCGGACGGCTTCTCAAGCGCGCGCCATCGACCGTAATGTTAATGGGGGGAATGGTAAAACTACCGGCCTTGGTGGGATGCAATTCGAGCGAATAAACCGTTTTGCGGGTGAGGCTGGCCCCGATGAGGGAGTAGGACTGTTCGGACGACTGGCCGCCAAATTCCAGGTTGGGAATCGGCGCCAGATTGGGCATGCCTGAGGGGGAACAATCTTCGAAGCTCATGGAAAGAACGGCCGATTCTCCCAGGCTGATGGGATTGCGGTCCAGCGAAACCTCCAATTTCGGGTCGGCCCAGGCAGGCACGGGCGTCAAGAGCAAAATCAAAAGAAGAGCCCGGCCGTAAACAGCACGGCCCAATCGGCCCAACCGATCGCCCGGCGGGGGACGGCGGCAGAGGGTTTTCCACGTTAAAAGACTCACCATAAAGCAAGACAGCAAATCTTCGCGCCTGTTCAGCCGCGAGGCAAGCGCGGAAAAAAGGCTGAAGGAAGAAGGCAGAATTAAGAAGTCGGAGGGGGGCGAAATCCTAAACCGGGCATGGGTTCTTCCAGATCGGCACTACGCGCTTCATTTCCGCAATGATGAATTGACAGGCGGCAAAGGCCTCTTCCCGATGCGGGGCGATGGTTTCCACCCAGAGGGATGGTTCGCCCGCAGCGACGCGCCCGACGCGATGGACCAGCCGAACCGAGGCCACCGGCCAGCGCTTTTCCACCTGGTCAAAGATAAGGTCGAACTGGCGCCGCGCCATCCGGGCAAAGACTTCGTAATCAATGGCTGCAATGGGCCGGCCCTGCTCCGTGCCGCGAACCACGCCGAGAAAGCACAGGACCGCGCCCATGTCGCCGGCCAATTCGCGCCGTTGCAGCAGGGCAAGTTCATCGATCTTATCCGTCGTGATGTCCAACTCGCGCCGCATGTTCCTCGTCATCCTGCCTGCACAGGCGGAAACATCGGACTTGTCTGACGGATAGGACGGGTCTGACTTCATGTTCCTCCTCACCCTCCCTGCACCGGCGGAAACAGCGACACCTCGTCGCCTTCCTGCAAGACATGATCGGCGCCCTGATAATCAACGCCCACGGCGACGAGCAGGGATTTTTGGGCGGGGGCCAGCCTGGGAAAGCGGACAAATAACTTTTGCAAAAGATCCTCGATTCGGCTTCCCGGCTCGACGCGTTCGGAAACCGAGGCGCAACCCGTCAGATCTTTGCAATACGAATAAAAATGGACACGAATCCGCACTGAAGAATCCACCTTACCTGAGTTTGCACCCGGTGCGAACTTAAATATGGCGGCTGAACAAGCGGCGGCGGCGCGAGTCAACTGCGGGCCAGCATCCAGTTGTGTGGTTTTTTGCAAACTCCATTGCAGAAGGCCAAAAACACTTTGGCCGCGTTCATGGCGTTTTCGGGGATTCTTTCCTCGGGAATTTGGCTGGCAATGTGCATGATAAGCGAAGCATCACCTCTCTTTGGGCCAAATTCCTGGGCAAGGGCTCCCACCAGCACAAACGCCAGGAATTGCTCTTTCTTTGACATAAGTCCCTTTCCAATTGTGCCCATGATCGCCTGTTCGGTTGGACCCTCTCCGTCCTTGTGAACAAGTTCTCCAGGGCGTCCCAATTTGCATTATCTCCCCCGTCGTCTTCCAGGCCGCCGCAGCTTTCCGCCGCCGGGGCCTTTGCTCCGAGCTGCCTCAATCATGGCGTAAAGCACGCTCAGGATTGGCCTGCGGGTCTTGGGGGGAATCCGCCGCAAAGCCCGGATCAAATGTTGCTCCCATTTTTCGGCGCGCCTCTCCCGTTGGCGGCGCGCCCGGCGCCGGGCCGCGCCCGGCGTTTTGGGCCATAAGAGCAGCCCGAACAAACGCAAAGTGACGGGGCTGGGGCGCACGGGGGAGTTTTCGCGCACGATCTGGCTGAGGGCGCTGGGGGTCATGGCCAATTGCCGCGCCGCTTCCGCCTGCGACCAGCCCGAAGCTTGCAGAAGATCCCGAAATTCCTGTTTCAAATCCATCCCGGCCATTCAATAACGCCCTTTGACACCAGACCCTGTATGTAGTTGCTTCACGTAACGTTGCTACACAATATGGCGGCCCGCCGGAAAAAACGCAACAAGAAAAAGCGAAAAAATCGAAAAAAACAGGGAGGGCATTCCGGCCGGAGGCCAAAATGGACCGGCCAGAGGGCGGTGCAAAATGAAAAAGGCCGGGCTTTCGCCCGGCCTCACTTATGAGAACAAAGCCTTTTTAAAAGTCTTTGCGTGACTCATGTGACGGCGCAGATTGCATCCAACCAACACACACGCAACTGCGCTTTTGCACTGTCAACTGTCCAAAGTTTACCCCATCCCCGTTATCCCGCCAGTCACCAGTACTGGTGACAAGGTGACATTGGGCAAATCAACCATTTAACCCGTCCGGCGCCAGGGGCATCGACCGTAGTCGAACATTCGCGGCGTTGAATATCGCGTTGCCGATCGCAGGCGCGATACAGACGATCGGGGTCTCTCCCGCGCCCGCCGACGCGACGTCCTTCCGGTCGATCGACACCACTTCGATCCTGGGGAGGTCGCTGAAGCGCGGGACCCGGTAGTCGGAGAGCCGGGGATTGGTCACCATGCCGTTTTCAAATTCGATGGCCTCGAATAGGGCGCCGCCCAAACCCATGACTAACGCCCCTTCCACCTGGTTCTTCAGGTGGTTTGGATTGACGATCGCACCGCAATCGAAGGCGCTGACCGCGCGAATCACTTTGACACTTCCGCTCTCCTTATCCGCCAGAATCTCGACGCACGTCGCGAGGTAAGAACCCTTTTCCGTGCCGGCAGCCAGGCCAATGCCATGCCCGCCGCCGCTTTTGGCCCTGCGCCAGCCAAAGGTCTTCGCCGCCGCTTCCAGGACGGCGCGCAGGCGGGGGTCCTTCAGGTTTTTGAGGCGAAAGTCCAGCGGATCCATTTTCACGGCGGCCGCCAGATCGTCCATGTGCGACTCGCGCGCGAAATGGTTCGCGGTCGCGGCCAGCGCCCGATAGGAGCCCTGCCGCAGCGGGGAATTCGATCCGTGGGATTGGCTTTTCTGATTCGGGATGTCGTAGGGGCTGCGAATGCCGGAACCGCCCGAGTTGAAGTTCTGAAAGTCCCAGGCCGTGATTGCGCCATCGTCGCGCACGCCGGCGGTGACGTCGATCACGCCCGCAGGGCGGAAATAGGCCCAGGTGAATTCTTCTTGACGAGTCCAGACCAGCTTGACCGGTTTCCCCGCGCCTTTGGCCAGGCGCGCCGCCTCAATCGCCGCTTCGCCGGTATGTTTGCCTCCATAGCCCGCCCCCGTGTCCGGCACGATGACGCGAATATTTTCCTGGGCGATGCCAAACGCGTCGGCCAGCTCCGAGCGGACGCCAAACGGCCGTTGTGAACCGGTCCAAACCGTCAGCTTGCCGCCGTCCCACCAGGCAACGGCCGCGCGGGGTTCTAAAGGGGTGTGGGCGATGTAGGCGATGGTGTAAGTCGCCTGCAGTTTGTGCGAGGCAGCGTTCAATCCCTCCTCAATCGAACCGGTATTCTCCCCTTCTCCGCGTCCGCCACCCGCGCTGGCATTTTTGCGCAGATAATCGAAAAGTTCGGCGCTTGAGGGTTGCGGCTTGGCCGTCCATTTGGCCCGGATGGCTTGCAGCGCATGGTCCGCGCCCAAGGCGTCCGGGGCCGTCACGCCGATGAAATCGCCATCGCGCACGAGCTTGACGCCTGGCATCGCCTCCGCCGCCGCGGTTTCGAGGGATTCAAGCGACGCCTGAAAAGCAGAGGGCCGCAGCACCCGGCCATGCAGCATCCCGGGCAGGGTCGTGTCGGATGAGTATTTATGTTTGCCAGTGACAAAGTCGCGCCCGTCCACTTTGGCCACAGAAGTGCCCGCAATCTTCCAGTCCGTTGCCGGCGTGGCGGAACCCTCATGGGTTACGGACTTGACCAGCTTTTGACCTTTGGTCAGTTCGCCAACTGTGACCGACTCGGGGCCGCCGGCCTTGGAAATTTTTCCATCGCTCAGGACCAACGACGCGCGATCCGCCTTGAAATGATCCGCCGCCAGATCCAGCAACGCTTCACGGGCGGCGGCGGCGATCTTGTGCAACCGCGACGCCATTTGCGGCGTCGTCTGGCTGCCGAAAGTGCCCATGTCGAAGGGAGTCAATTGTGTGTCCGCCATGACGATTTTGATGGAGGCCACGGGCGTGCGCAGTTCTTCGGCAATTGCTTGCGTGAGCGAGGTGCGGATGTTCTGGCCTACTTCCGTTTTGCCGGTGAAGACCGTCACTGCGCCGTCCTTGCCCACATGCAGCCAGGCGTCGATGTCGCTGGGAATCTGTCCGCCGCGCCCTCCGCGCCGCCGGGCGCCCCCCGATTCCTGGGCCAGCGCCGGCCCCGCCACGCACAACACAACAAGACCACAGCCGAGCCGTTTGAAAAACTCCCGCCGATCCACCGCGAAATGGCAGCGGCGTGGTTCGAGCAGTTCATAGCGTTCAGGCTCGATTACGAATTCCTCCGTCACATTCATTTTGCGCCTCCCGGGACTTTGTTGGCCGCTTCCTTGATCGCCGCGATAATCCGCTGGTAAATGCCGCAACGGCAAACATTGCCGTCCATGAAACGGACGATCTCAGCTTCCGATGGGTTCTTGCGTTTCCGCAAAAGAGCAACGCCGGACAGGATCATGCCGGATGTGCAATAACCGCATTGAAAGGCGTCATGGTCCAGAAACGCCTGTTGCAGCGGATGCAATTGGCCCTCTGGCGCGAGGCTTTCGATGGTGAGCACCTTGCGCCGGCCCACGCTGCCGACAGGAATCTGGCACGAGCGAGTGGGCGCGCCGTCCAGCAACACGGTGCAAGCGCCACACTGGCCTTCACCGCACCCATATTTTGACCCCGTCAGATTAAGGTCGTCGCGCAAAACGCTTAACAAGGTCCGTTCGCCCTCGGCGTCAATGAGGGCGGTCCTGCCGTTAACATTCAGTTCCGAGACTTTAGGCATGGTGATTTGCCTTTCTGCCAGTCCCCCTGGCAGGAAACACCATGCCCCGGAGGCGCCGCGAAATCCAGCGCATTCACTTTTCTTTGACTTTGTTCCAATCCAGCGAAGTGGCGCCAAATAATCTTGCCGCCGCGGGAGATGAAACTATCTTGCTCCAATGACTTCTCGTGCTGAGATCGTTTCCCGATTGCTCGACCCCGGCGTCATTCCGGTGATTCGCGCGGACAATGCCAAACATGTGATGCCGGCCTGCGAAGCGCTTCTCGCCGGGGGTCTGAGCGCCTTGGAAATCACCATGACCACGCCCAACGCGCTGGCCTTGATCCGGGAAGCCAGCCAGCGCTTCGCCAAGCGGGCCATTGTCGGCGCCGGCACGGTGATGACGGTGGAGATGTGCCGCGCCGCCATCGAGGCGGGAGCGAGCTTCGTAGTGACGCCCGTCATGCGTCCGGAAATCGTGCAGGCGACCCACGCGGCGGAGTGCGCGGTGATTCTCGGCGCGTTCACGCCGACGGAGGCGCAATTAGCCCATGAGGCCGGGGCGGATTTGATCAAGATTTTTCCGGCGGAAAGACCGGGCTATATCAAGGCCATGCGGGGGCCGATGCCGCATTTGAAGCTCGTTCCCACGGGCGGGGTGAATTTGCAGACAGGCCCGGAGTTCTTTGCGGCGGGTTGCGTGGCCATTGGCGTGGCGACAAGCCTGGTTTCGCCGAAAATTCTGCGCGAAGAAAACTGGGCGGAGTTGACGCGGTTGGCGGGGGAATTTGCCGCCATGGCGCGGAAGGCCCCGCGCAAATAAGAAAGGCATGCCCTTACCCTGCCTTGCGCCGAAAGACTTTGAACGTGGCCGCCTGGTCGATGGATTTGATGACCATTTCATCAATGTTCAGATGCGGCGGGCGGCTGGCTATCCACACTAATGTTTCGGCAATGTCCCCGGCCAAGAGCGGGCGCACGCCTTCATAGACTTTGTCGGCCTTTGCGGTGTCGCCTTTGAAACGCACGGTGGAAAATTCCGTCCTGGCCATGCCGGGATCGAGCGAGCCGATGCGAATGCCCGTTCCGTTCAATTCCAGGCGCAAGACCTGGGTGATTTTTAGTTCGCCGGCTTTGGCCGCGCAGTAGGCCGCGCCGCCTTCGTAGGCGAAACGGCCCGCCACCGAACCGATGTTCAAAATCGAACTGCCCGCCTCTTTCGGCATCAACGGCAGCACGGCCCTGACCATGCGCAACACGCCGAGAACGTTGGTTTGCAGCGTGGCTTCCCAATCTTCATCGCGTCCCGCGGCCACCGGGTCCATCCCGTGCGCGCCGCCCGCGTTGTTGATCAAAACGTCAACAACATTCGTTTTGGCGCGCGCCCACTTGACGAATTCTTCGACGCTGGCGGTTTTGGCCACGTCCAGCGCGTGAACATGGGCCTCCACGGCGCCCGCCTTGCGGGCTTCAGCGGCGACAGCTTCGAGGCGGTTCAAGCGGCGCGCGCCCAAAAGCAATTTGCAATGCTGCGCGCCAAACGCGCGCGCCGCAGCCGCGCCAAACCCGCTCGAAGCGCCTGTGATCAAAATCGATTTGCCAGCCAGTGAGAAAGCCATACTTTAGCCTTTAGCGTTCAGCCTTCAGCCTTTACTGTTGTTTGTCAATGGCGGCAAGAATTTCAAAGCCCGGACGCTTGCGTTTCGAGATCGCGCTGGTGGAGCAGGGCGTGACCCGGATCGCCGGAGTCGATGAAGCCGGACGCGGACCGCTGGCCGGACCGGTTTTCGCCGCCGCCGTCATTTTTCCGACCGAATGGATTCTGAACGGATTGCCCAGGCCGTTGAGAAAGGTGAATGATTCCAAACAACTCAGCCCGGACTTGCGGGAAGGTCTGTTCGCGGAACTGACTTCGCGCCCGGAAATCCGATTTGGCATCGCGCAGGTGCCGGAGCAAATGATTGATCAGATCAACATTCTGCAAGCCAGCCATCGCGCGATGAACCTGGCCCTGGCCCAATTGAATCCCGCGCCGGAGCATGTGCTGGTTGATGGTTTGCCGGTGAACTCAATGCAGTGGCCGCAGACGGCGATTGTCTCGGGCGATGCCTTGAGTTATTCCATCGCCGCCGCCAGCATCCTGGCCAAGGTGAGCCGCGACCGGTTGATGGTTCAACTGGACGGGCAGTATCCCGGCTATGGTTTCGCCGAGCATAAAGGTTACGGGACGCCCGAACATGTGGCCGCAATCAAGGCGCGGGGCCCTTGCCCGATCCATCGGCAATCCTTTGCGCCCTTTCGACTGGCGCAGGCGGATTTGTTTGATTGAAGAACGGCCTGGCGACCGGCTCGATGCGTTTGTTAATCTGCCAACCGGAGGCTCCATGAATCGCGACAAGCAAAATGTTGACATGCCAGGGGACCCCTTTTTTGATTGCCACTGGTTCGGGTTCGTGCGACTTAGTTGGCACAAATGAAACCGCGCTCTGAAGCACAAAAGGCCGCAACCCAGCCCCTGGTTCCGCGCCGCAAGTGGCTGTTCCGCGTCGCGGCACTTCTGGTCGTGCCCTTGCTGGCGCTGGCCGTGTTGGAGGCGGCGTTGCGCTTGGCGTGCTACGGCCACCCAACCGGCCTGTTCGAGAAAGCTCGCCTGCAAGGCCGGGATTACCTGCTCAACAATGAGATGTTCAGCCTGCGCTTCTTTCCGCCGGAATTGTCCCGTTTGCCCAACCCGCTGATGATCGAGCCGGTGAAACCCGCGGGCACGTGTCGCATTTTTATTTTCGGCGAATCGGCCGCGCAAGGTGATCCGAACCGGGCCTTCGGGGCGGGCCGGTATTTGGAGGTCCTGTTGCGGGAACGGTATCCGGGCGTGAACTTCGAGGTGGTCAACGTTGCCATGACCGCGATCAGTTCCCATGTCATCGTGCCCATTGCCCGCGAATGCGCCCGTTACCAGGGCGACCTTTGGATCATCTACATGGGGAACAATGAAATGGTCGGCCCGTTTGGCGCGGCCACGGTTTTCGGAGCCAAAGCTCCGCCCTGGCCGGTGGTGCGGCTCGGCCTGGCTCTCCAGACAACCCGCGTCGGCCAACTTCTCATGAATCTCGGACGGAAACTGAAAGGCAACGCGGCCGGGCCGCGCGTTTGGAGCGGGTTGGAAATGTTTCTGGGCAATCAACTGGCCCCGGATGACCCGCGCAAGGAGGTCGTCTATAAAAATTTTCAGAGGAACCTGCAGGACATCTTGCGGGCGGGCCGCAACACTGGCGCAGCCATCATCCTCAGCACGGTGGCGGTGAACCTCAAGGATTGCCCTCCTTTTGCCTCGCTCAATTCCAGCCGTCTGGCGCCACGCGACCTGGAAAAATTCAACCGTTGGTGCGCGGAGGGACGCGGGGCAGAGATGAGCGGAGACTGGAAATTGGCGGCGGCTGATTTTGGGGAGGCCGTCGCGTTGGACCCGCAAATGGCCGACGCCCAATTCCGCGAAGGGGAATGCCTCTTGCAGTTGAACCATGCCGCCGACGCCACCGGGCATTTCCAGAAGGCGTGCGACTGTGACGCCCTTGTCTTCCGGGCCGATTCCCGCATCAATGGCATCATCCGGGAAACGGGCCGGCAACTGGGGGGGCTGGATCTGGTTTTATGCGATGCCGCGGCCTCCCTGCCCGAACCCGGAAGCATTCCCGGCCAGGAAACCTTCTACGAGCACGTCCATTTGAACTTCGACGGCAATTACCGGCTGGCCAAATTGTGGGCGGCCCA
>Ga0326728_10023421_pt1 | contig 11311 bp, 10 predicted proteins | sample MB3enrmetagenome_FD_207602 | JGI IMG/M metagenome (GOLD analysis project Ga0326728, IMG submission 207602) | Lab enriched peat soil microbial communities from McLean, Ithaca, NY, United States - MB31MN | ecosystem: Environmental > Terrestrial > Soil > Wetlands > Peat | place: USA: New York... | reverse complement strand
AGGGCCACCCCGCAATCGGCGCTGATCTCTCTAGGCAGAGGGATCAGCAGCACGGGCAGGTTGGCATCCTGGCAAGCCTTTTCAGCCTGGAAGGCATAGTGTGAAGAGGGAAAGCCGATCACCGTTGCGGTTAATAGATCTTCCTGAGGATTATCGCTGCCTGCATCGTCCATCTCAAGACCTCTTTCATTCAGGGGTTGAACCTGCCGCTGTTGCCATCACTATATTGTAACATATCCGGTGATGTGCCCGTGCTGTAGAGCGCGAGTCTCCCGGCCTGCCTCTGCCCCCGTTGGATACCATCAAAACCCTGTTCAGGTATACTAAACCCTATCATGGGAAATAATGGAACATATTAGGTCACGGAGGGAGGGGATACCATGACTTATTGGGAAGTCTGCGATGTAGTGAAAGTGGCAGGAACGTCCCGGTCGAAGAAAATGGCCAAAAATGCGGCTGGCTGCTTGGCGCCCCGGGTTGCCGCCCTGGGAGTCCTCCTGATCCTGCTGTTTCCGGTGCTGCAGGTGCACGGAGTTTGGGCGGATGCCCCCCTGGCCCTGGGCATCTTCAGCCAGGGTCTCGATATCGGGAGCCTGGATCGGGAGACAAAAGCGCCGGTGAGCTATGCCCTGACTTATACCGATGGAGAGGGCTTTGCTTTTCAGAAGATCGAGGAATCCCTGATCAGGGTGCGGGTGGATGGGGCCACGGTAATCACCGAAGACCCGATGCCGCATCTACAGCAGATTCTCACCGATGCCGCCGTGAACCTGGGAAATAAGGACCGGGCCCAGGCTACCATGACAGTCGATGGCCATGGCAATGTGAGCATGCCGGAGATCGATGTCACCAGGGTGCTGGATAAGATTGTCTACACAACAGAGCCGATCCCGTGCCCGGTAACCTGGGTGAGCGACGCCTCTCTGGCCCCGGGCCGGAGCGAGTTGCGCTCGCCCGGACAGCCGGGTGTACTGCTGAAAAAGTATGACGTGACCACTGATAACGATGTCGAAGTCAACCGGAGCCAGATTGGCAGTGAAGTGCTGCGACAGCCGGCGCCGAAGGTGATCGCCTGCAGCATCTGGACTGATGCCGTCCGGCGCAGAGCGGTATCCAGGGGCAGCGGCGAGCAGGTGGTCAAGACGCTGCGGGTGACAGCCACCGCTTACACCCGTACCGGCTGTCAGACTGCAAGCGGCGTCTGGCCCTATGTCGGAGGGGTGGCGGTCGACCCCTCGGTGATTCCCATCGGGTCCAAGCTTTATATTGATGGTTACGGTCCGGCCAAAGCAGTGGACACCGGAGGGATGATCAAGGGCAACCGGATTGACCTGTTCTTCGATACGGAGTCCGAGTGCGTGGCCTGGGGGCGACGGCCCGTTACCGTTACAATCATGGAATAGATGCGGTGGAGCCGGGCGAAAGCCCGGTTTTTTATGGCGGCTGGAAGCAGTGGTAGAGTTAAGGAAAAAAATCTAAAATTCAGTAAAATTCAGCAGGAATTAATAACCGCATAGCGAATATATACATATAATATAGCAGAGCAGGTTTATTTTTCTCATTCTAACTGACAACCTCAATTTAAAATTAAGATGTCTGGTAATTATATTAAGCCATCGGTCATAAATGCCAGGCGTCTGAAGCAGGAAGGGAGGATCTGATGGAAACGATATCAAGGGGATTTTCCAGCCTAAAGAGATATTTCGGTTCGCTTTCGAAGAGGCTTATTTTGGCCTCCTGCCTTACCGGGCTGCTGGTTTGGGGAGTGCTCGCCCTGTCTCCTGAACCGGTGATCATCAAGGTGGATGGCCGTCCGGCGCAGTACAGAAGCCTCTACCGGACGGTGGGTTCGGTGCTGGCCGCAGCCGGGGTGAAACTGGGGCCGGAGGACGCGGTGGCGCCTGATCCCGGCGCCACCGTGACCCGGGGGATGGTGATCAACGTTAATCGGGCAGTCTCCGTGAGGTTAGACGTTGATGGCGGGACCGAGCTGCTGCGGACTCCGAAGGTGCCGGTAGGCAACGTGCTGCAGGCAGCCGGGATTGAATTGGGGCCCCTGGACCGGGTTAATATTCCGCTGGGGGACACGGTCGCTGAGGGAACGGTGATCATTGTCAACCGGGTTGCTGAAAAAATAGTGTACGATACCTACCAGTTGCCGGCGCCGGTGGAGCGCCTGAATGACCCCCATATGGAGCGGGGAGAGTCCCGGATTGCCAGGGCGGGAACCCCCGGAGTCGGGGAGCGGTGGTTTAAAGTGACCTTTGTCGATGGCCGCCCAACCGGGCGGACACTGTTGGGCGATCTGATAGTGAGCAACCCGGTGAGCAGGCTGATCGCTTTCGGGACGGTCTCCACTGTTTCCAGGGGTGGCAATACGGTCCGTTTCCGGAGCGCCCTTGATGTCCTGGCCACTGCCTACAGTTTGGAAAATGGTAACTATACCTGCACTGGGCAGCACGTCCGTTTTGGAGTGGTTGCGGTAGATCCTGCGGTGATCCCGCTGGGGACGCGGCTCTACATCGAGGGCTATGGCTACGCCACTGCTGATGATATCGGCAGGGCGATCAGGGGTAACCGGATCGACGTTTTCTTCGAGTCAGAATGGGACTGCATCCGCTGGGGTCGCCGTTACACCAAGGTCTATGTCCTGCAATAGAATTGGCCAGGCGTTCGGGCGGAGCCGGTTTTTCCGGCCCCGCCGCTCTTCAGCCGGGTCTTGAGGGCGCCTGAAGGCCTGAAGGGGGAGGAGCGGCAGCAGGAGACTCCTTCGACGATTATGATGAAAATGAAAAGGCAACCGGGCCGCCGTAGGGCGGCATTATTTTTGGCGGTTGCCGGCGAGTGGGAACATACGATTGTGGATCATCTGCTGTATGGTATAATGGCATTGGAGTTTGCAGGTTGAGCAATAATGTTTCAGGGGGCGTTTTCATGGTTCAGGCGACCTCACCGACCGCAGTTCGGTCACTGCTGGGGCGCTACGATCTGGTGCCTAGAAAAGGGCTTGGCCAGCATTTTTTATGGCAGCAGCAGGTTGTGAAGCGAATGGCGGATGCTGCCGAACTGGATTCAAGCGATCTGGTGCTGGAGATCGGTCCGGGGCTGGGTATCCTGACCGAGGCCTGTGCGGTAAGGGCTGGCCTGGTAATTGCCGTAGAGCTGGATCAGAACCTGTTTCCCCTGTTGGAGGAGGAACTTGGCGCCTATTCAAACGTGCGCCTGATTCAGGGGGACGCCCGGAAAGTTGATTTCCGGTCGCTGGTGCGGGAACAGGAGCCCGATTATTCCGGCCGCTGCAAGGTGCTGGGTAATTTGCCCTACTACCTGACCAGTCCCCTGTTGGTAAGGCTGCTGAATGGTGGGCTGCAGGCGGAGTTGCTGGTGCTGATGGTGCAGCAGGAGGTGGCCGGGCGGATTGTGGCTGCGCCTGGTGGCAAGGAATACGGCTCACTGTCGGTGCTGGTGCAATACTACTCGCGGCCCGAGCTGTTGTTCACCGTATCGCCCCACGACTTCTGGCCGCAGCCAGGAGTGACCTCGGCAGTGGTCAGGTTGCGCCTCAGGGCACAACCGGCAGTGACGGCAAGTGATCCGGCCCTGTTGTTCCAGGTGGTGAGGGCGGCCTTCCGCTACCGGCGCAAGACCTTGAGAAATGCCCTGGGTGAAGCGGGACTGTTGCCCGCGGGCGGGGACGGGCGCCGCTCTTCCGGCGCTGATGTGGGCACATCAGCCATCGGGCGCCTGCCGAAGGCGCCGGGTGCGGCAGATACTGTGTTCGAAGACGCCGGAATCGATCCCGGGCGTCGTGGAGAGACTCTTGATCTGGTCGAGTTTGCCTGCCTGGCGGAGGCGCTGGGGCGGGCGCGGGAGAGGATGGTGCCAGATGCACTTCATTAGTCCAAGCAAGGGTGTCATGGACTGGGATGAAATGGTTATCGATATCTTGGATTATGTGACCAGCGATTCCGACCATTCTTATAAGATCATCATCGGCACCGATTCTCACGTACGGGACGAGACGCACTTCGTGACAGCCCTGGTGGTGCACCGGGTGGGGAAGGGGGCGCGCTACTTCTACCGCCGCAAGCTGTACGAAAAGATCAGGAGCCTGCGTCAGAAGATCTTTTTCGAGGCGGCCTTCAGCCTGGAGGTGGCCAGCAAGCTGGCCCAGAGCCTGGCGGAGCGGGGGCACACCGAACTGAACCTGGAGATTCACCTGGACATAGGGCGCAATGGCGAGACCAAGGGCCTGATCCGGGATATCGTGGGGATGATCGTTGGCAGCGGCTTTGATGCCAAAATCAAGCCGGACTCCTGCGCGGCCTCCAACGTGGCGGACAAGTACACCAAGTGACAGAAGTTTCCTTATCCTGAGTGTCGAGTACGGTTTTTTGTAAACAGGGCGGCCAACTCGGCCGGGGTATCGACCAGGTAGTCCGGGTTCCCCTCCCTGAGTTTGCCTGGAGTGTGCCAGCCCCAAGTGACGCCGACGGTCAACGCTCCCGCCTCCCGGCCCTCGATCATGTCTCCCCTGGTGTCTCCTACGTAATAGGGGGTCAGTTCCGGGAATCTGGCCTTCACACCGGTGATCTTCCTGATCTTGCTCTTTTCATGCTCGGCCCCGATCACATCGGCCACGCAATGGATCTTGTTTCGCTCCAGCACTGTTCGCGCGGCGATGGAAAGGTTGGAGGTGATGATAATCACCTTATTCCGGACGGCAATTGCCTCCAGGGCGTTGGCCATACCTGGAAAGACCTCCACCCCGGAGAAGTTGCCGGATGCCTTGAAAAGATCCAGGATGCGGTCGATTGTGGCATTGTCCACCCCCTGCCGTCCCATCGATTCGTAGACGTTCTCGTCGAATAGGGAGATCGCCTCCTCCGGGCTGTGAATCTCAAACCCGCAGGAGCCGCAGGCTCTCGTCCAACCCTCGATGAACTCCGCCAACGAATCCACGATCACTCCGTCATAGTCGAACATCACCAGTGACATTGAACCACTCACCTTTCCTGTAGCCCTTGAACCGGTCATTCAATCATACCATGAGAAGCCCTGTGCCCAAAAAAAGAAACCCCCGGTGATGACGGTGGGGGCTTTTAAGGGGGGTATTCAGGGAGGTGTGAAGGATATATTTGAAGATTAAGGTTAAAATTCGAACTTCTTGGCCCGATAGGCCTTCAGGTATTTGACGCAGTAATCGTCTTTTCCCGCCAGTGTTTCGGCGGCGATCAGACCGGCCATCATGTTCTTGTCCAACGGGTCGATGATCAGGCCGTCCAGCCCCCGGCTGACAGCCATCGTCGCGAAGACCGTGTTCAGGTATTTGCGTCCCGGCAGCCCGTAAGAGATGTTGGACAGGCCGCACATGGTGTGAACTCCTTTGAACCGGGTGACGATCATCTGGATCGCATCCAGAAATCCTACTCCGAATCTGCCATTGGTGGAAACCGGCTGCACCAGCGGGTCAACATAGATATTCTCCAGCGGCACATTGTTCTTGACCAGCCCGTTAATCAGCTTATCGGCGATCTCGATCCGGGCCTCGGCCGTCTGGGGCATGCCCTCGTCGCTCATGCAGAGGGCGACCACCTTCAGATTGGTGCCCGCCACCACCGGCAGCAGCTTTTCGTAACGCTCTTTCTCCAGTGAGATGGAGTTGATCATGGCCACGCCCTTATGCACGGCCAGTGCCTTTTCAATTGCTTTGGGGTCGGGGCTGTCGAGACAGCAGGGGCCATCAACTGCCTCCTGGACGGTCTGAACCAGCCAGGTCAGGTAGTCAGCCTCTTTGCCCACGAAGATCCCGGCGTTGACGTCGATATAGTCGGCGCCGGCTTCCCTCTCGCTAAAGGCGACTTTCTTGATCGCCTCCGCGTCCTGGGCCTCGATGAGTCCGCCGATCGACTTACGGCTGGCGTTAATCAGTTCTCCTACGATAATCATGACAAACAAACCTCCTGTTTTATACTGATTGCGGTTGTACGGCCAAATTAGCTAACTTTGCCACCCAACGCTGAACCCCCGCTGAACTGCCCTGAGCCTGGTCCGCCTTCCCGGCGGAAAACTGGCCCAATAGGCGGCAATACTAGGCGTTTAACAGCCTGCGAGCGGTTTCCACGGCCCCGGGAGCATCCTCACCGTAACCGTCCGCCCCGATCTTCCGGGCATAAGCCGGGGTCACCGGCGCCCCTCCCACCATCGTCTTATAGGCCAGGCCCCTTTCACGGATCGCCTTGATCAGGGCCTCCATGCCCGGCATGGTGGTGGTTAGCAGGGCGGACATGCCGACGATGTCAGCCTTATTCTCCGCCGCGGCGGCCAGAAACTGGTCGGTGTCGACATCCACCCCCAGGTCGATCACCCCGAAGCCGGCGCCCTCCAGCATCATGGCCACCAGGTTCTTGCCAATGTCGTGCAGGTCGCCCTTGACAGTGCCGATGACGATCGTGCCCTTGTTGCCGGATTCACCCTGGGACATGTAGGGTCGCAGCACATCCAGGCCGGCCTTCATGGCGTGGGCCGCCTGCAGCATTTCGGGGACGAAGAACTCACCATCGGCGAAGCGCTGGCCGACCTCGTCCATGGCGGCGATCAGGCCCTCGTTGAGGATCTTGGAGATGCCGGCGCCGGCGTCGATCTCCTGCTTGACCAATTCTTCAACCCGTTCCTGTTCCATCTCGATAACTGCATTATAGATATCCTGGATCACTTAGACCATCCTCCTACAGTTTTATCTTAGCGGCCATGCCGTGCGTTGCTTAGAGCAATCAATGATGAGCGCCGGGCGCTCCTGCTTTGTTAGTACCAGCGCGCATCGCCGGCGACCAGACCGGGGAAATGGGCACGGACCCGCTCGTCCAGTTCGGCCGGGAACCGGGCCGGGTTCTCTTTGCTGAGGATACGACCGGCCTCTTTGAGGGCACGGGCATGGGCATCCGGACGGCCCTCCTCCTCCCAGCGGCCTCGCATCTCCCGGGTGGCTATCTTGGGAAGGATAGCGGCGGTGCGCATATTCTTCATGGTGTGCTTCTCGTCCATGTAGGAGCCTCCCGGACCCACCTTGGCGATCAGGTCGAGGCAGAGGTTCTCCTCGCTGAACTCCAGGCCGCGCCTGATCCGCTTCAGCATCAGGGCGATCTCGCTGTCGATGGTGGCCTTGGCGAAATCGAAAGCCATCAGGGTGCTGAGCAGGCCGCCCATGTTGAACAGGTCGGCTCCGGCCAGCAGGGCCGCCGTGGTGTTCATGCCGGTCTCGTAGCCGGACTGGGCGTCGTTGGAATGGGCGTTCGTCAGACCGATATAGCCGCCGGACGGGACATTGTAGTAGCGGGCCATCTCCGTGTGCGCCATCTGCAGGATCCCGGTCTCGATGGCGCCCGGTGCATAGTTGCCGCTGCGCATGTCGGCCACGGTGGAAAGCACGGCGTAGATCATCGGGGCGCCCGGGCGGATCAACTGGATCAGCGTGCTCAAAGCCAGGAATTCGGCGTTGCCGAGCGCCAGCGTCCCCATCAGGCTCATCGGCGAGGTCATCCCGGCGTTGGGCACGATGGTGCCATATACCGGCAGGCCCTTTTCGGTCAGATAGATCACCGATTCGGTGGACTCCACGTCCATGGTCAGGGGAGAGACGACCGGACAGTAGTGGTGGTTGATGAAGGGTCGCTCCCGGTAGGCTTCCGGGCTGCCGGCGATGACCGCTCCCAGTTCCAGCACCTGCTCCAGGTCCTGGATGGTTGGAGTGTTGCTGCGCACCGGCTTCAAACAGTTCTTCAGGGCCGGATAGAAGCGGGACAGGCTGAACTGTCCCTGGGGCGCATCGTCAGCCAGGGTGGAGATGGAGAAGACGTCGAACCCCGGCAGCTCATTGATCAGATAGGCGATGTTGGCGATGTCGGCGGAGGTTGCCCGCCGCTCTTCACCGGTGATCGGGTCGATGATGTTGGGCGCCGAGCTGCCGGTCACGATGATCGGCCGGTCGCCGGGGATTGTCCGGTCGTACTTGGGGTCGCGGGCGGTGAAGGTATAGGTTGGTTGATAGGATTGACGGCATTCCTCAACGATCCTCCGCGGCAGCACGACCAGACCGTCGGTATCGACAGAACAGCCGCCTTTGAAGAAGATGTCGCGCGCCCTTTTGTTGCGGACAAGGATGCCAACGTCTTCCAGGATCTCCAGGGAGGATTCGTGGACCTGCTCGATCTCCTTACGGGTGAGGAAATTACAAAAATCCATGATGTCACAATCCTTTCCTGAGTTAATATGATAGCTACTCAGCCTGACAGCGTTTTGCCTATAGACAGTGTTGGTGGCCTGGTTTTCTCAGCCTGGCACTTGATAACCCGAGTAGCTATCAAACATTATCGCTTCTTTTAAACTCATCACTCATCACTCATCACTCATCACACATCACTCTCACTATAGTCTCTCTGCCATGCCGGCAATCTCCAACCGGTGAGCATCAATCCAGTTCATCAGCTTGACCTGGTGCGACAGGTAGGCCAGGTACTCGTACTCGTTCAGGGTCGGATTAGCGTAGTAGGACCGCAGACACCAGAAGATCAGGTACATGTTGCCGGCGTCCAGCATGGTCGCCAGGTGTTTCTTCTCCACGTCGTTCAGGGGGGGGAGCCCGCCCAGATCACGCAGTTTCTGCTGGTAGGCCTTCATGAAGACTTCGCACTGGTCCATCTTCATGGTACCGTCCATTTCGTCGGCCCAGTTGCTGCAACAGTAGGCCAGCCCGAGACCCAGGTCGAACATCCGCAGGTCGATCTTCGACCAGTCAAAGTCGAAGATCCCCACTGCCCTGCCTCCCTCGAACTTTAAATTGCCGGGGTGAAAGTCGCAGTGTACAGGGCAGTAGACCATCTGTGCCTGTTCCTTCACCGGTATCCGGATCCTTTCGATGGCCTTCAGTATGGAATCCAGGTTCTTGAGATAGTAGGAGTGTAAGCGGCTGCCGATCCCGGTGGCGGCATATTTGTTGAACGTGGCCGGCAGGGTGGGGATCAGTTCGGCGATTTTCAACTCGACGCGTTCCAGTCCGTCCGGGTCGAAGTTCCTGACCGCATTGTGGAAGGAAGCGAGAACCCCGGCGCTGCTGGCATATTCCTCGTCGGTCAGATCGTTATCCACCCAGGTGTATTTGTCTTCGCCGGTCAGATAAGTATAGACAGCAAAATAACGGTCAACGCCTTTCTCGCCCTCGGAGATCTTCACAATGGTGTTGCTGTCTCTGGTCTTGAACGTGCTGGCGGCAATAGAGAAACCATGATCGAGGGCAAACATGATCAGCTTGTGCTCGAACAGAATCTCCTGTTCCTTGACCCCCAGCTTGTACTTCCTGACGAAGTACTCGTTGCGCCGCCCGTTCTTTTCGGTGTAGATCCCGAAGCTCCGGTTGACGTAGCCTCCGAAGATCTCGTAGACATCCACTACTTTACCGAGGTCATAATTGCCCTCGATCACTTCCACTATCTGGTTGCGAAGCAGCGAGGCATCCAGCACTGCAAAAAGATCGGCGGCAATGGCCCTGAGCGTGTCACTATGCATCAGCATGCCGGCCACCTGTGAAGAATCGAGCGGTTGAAAGCGCTTCATTTTGCCGGTGTCCATATTAACACTATCCCCCTCTTAAGCTATAACCTCGCCTGGCCTCGATCCGAGAGTTAAAACACCGCTCAACCTATTATTAAGGTTCCCCCTATCGAGCAAGATACTCAGCGAGATTACGAGGAAACGGATGGAAGGAAAGCGGTTAACGGAGAATTCAATAATTGTGATCCCCATCCCTTTGGATAATTTTGCGCGCAAGTGCTGTATCTTGCTAAGTTACTGTTAGTAACATTATACATTAGATGGTTACTGTTAGTAAACATATTGCAAAGGGAGTTCGCCGGGGGGTGAGGCAGGCGCGCCTTACCCGGTCAACAGCAGTTTTTGGACACCCATTCGGCTGCCGACCTGGCATCGTAGGCAAACCCATCGGCGCCGATCTCACTGGCGAAAGTCTTGGTGATGGGACCGCCCCCAACCAGAATCTGCACCCGGTTCCGCAATCCGGCCTGTTTTAAAGCTTCGATGGTATGCATCATGGCCGGCATGGTGGTAGTCAGCAGCGAGGACAGGGCCAGCACATCCGGTTTATGCTGGCGCACTCCCCAGACGAACTGTTCCGGCGGCACGTCGATCCCCAGGTTGATGACCGCGAACCCCTTGATGTTCAAATACAGGCTGACCAGGTTCTTGCCAATGTCATGCAGGTCACCGGCGACCGTGCCGATCAACACCCGCACGGGTTTTTTGCTCCGGCTGGACGGCAGAAATTGCCCGCGCAAGGCATAGATGCCTGCTTTCACCGCCCGTGCCGCCAGCAGCACTTCGGGGATGAAAACATCGTTCTTTTTGAACTGCTGACCGATCATGTCTATTGCCGGCAGCAGTCCCTTGTTGATGATCTCCTCAGCCGGATAACCCTGGGCTAGCAATTCAGAGGCCAGGCGCTGAACGTCACCGGCCTGTCCGTCGATGACTGCTGTAATAATCTTGGAGAATGCCAAGCTCCAACCTCCTGTCCAGGGGCCAGTAGCCATCAGATCAATTGCCGTTTGAAAGCGGATGGAGTGACTCCCTCGCTTTTCTTGAACACCTTGCTGAAATAGCCGGAGTCGCTGTAGCCAATCCGCTCGGCAACATTGACAATCGAGATCCCCTTCTTGCGCAGCAACTTTTTAGCCTCTTCAATCCGCACACTGGTCAGATAGTCGATCACGGTGCAGTTGAGCTGCTCCTTGAAGATGTGGCTCAAATAATAGGGGCTGATGTAAACCGCATGGGCAATGTCATTCAAGGTCAGATTCTTGTCGAAGTGTTCCCTGATGTACCGCGTGGCCTGATCAACCACCTGCAGGTTGTTACTGACGGTGCAGACCCGGTCCATCAGGCGGTTCAATACCTTGAAGATGCAGGAGCAGAAGACGTCGACCTTGTCGGCCTGCAGAATCTCTTCAATATATTGTGAATTCAGAGTGAGCAACTCGTCCAGGTCGTCTCCGGTTTCCACGGCGGCCCGGCTCATGACTACCACCAGTTCCATCATGCGTGTCCTGAACAGCCGCGGCTGGAAAAGATACCTCTCCATCGTCTGCGATACCAGCCTGTTCAGCACCTGATACGCCCCGTCCCGGTCGCGCAGGCGGATTTTTCCCAGCAGTTCCTTCTCCCGCTGCAGGGAGAATCCTCCGTAGACGCGTCCCTCCACCAATTGCAGCTTCTTCTCCAACTGTTTGCGGGCGCTCATCTC